>Ga0070660_100000526_pt1 | contig 25530 bp, 23 predicted proteins | sample KBSC33metaG_FD_64670 | JGI IMG/M metagenome (GOLD analysis project Ga0070660, IMG submission 64670) | Corn rhizosphere microbial communities from Kellogg Biological Station, Michigan, USA - KBS C3-3 metaG | ecosystem: Host-associated > Plants > Roots > Rhizosphere > Soil ... | reverse complement strand
CGCTTGGCGTCGAGCACTTGCTTGCACTCAGGGCACTTGCCGAGGTGGATTTCAAGCTGGCGGACGGCTTCGCCTGCCATGCCTTCTCCGGCAAGGTAGCGGCCGAGCTGGGCCTGGGCGATCTGACACTCGATGTTTTTGACCGGCATTTGTTGACAACCTGGTTGAGGTTTTTGGAGCCGAGTCAAGATCGGCCCAGTAGGATTGTCGGGTCGTGCTTCCGGTTCTTTAGGGTTTTTCTCAGCGCCGCGTTCCGAACTGACGGCCACGCTGAAGCGTTGAAAGGAGGGTTGAACCCCGAACGGTACACTCCCCCCATGCAGGAGGTCATGCGGCCAAGCCTCGTCGGCATGACCAGAGGCGAGCTCGAGGCGGCTTTGAAAGGCCGCTCGGACGCGCGTTTACGCGCGAAGCAGCTCGCGCACCATTTGTACGCCCGGACGGTGGACTCGTTCGACGACATGCGCGATTTGCCGGCGGAGCTAAGGGCCTGGCTCTCGGAGCGCTTCGTCGTACAACCGCTGTCGATTGCCACTCACCGGCACAGCACCGATGGAGTCGACAAGCTGCTGGTCCACAACGGGGATGAGCAGGTTTACGAGTGCGTGCTCTTGCCCTACGAAGACCGCGTGAGCTGCTGCATTTCCAGTCAGGTCGGCTGTCCGATGGGTTGTAAGTTCTGCGCGACCGGGCTGGGGGGATTTGATCGGAATCTCAGAGCCGGGGAGATCGTCGGGCAGTATCTGCTTCTACAGCGCTTGTCCGCGAAACGGATCTCGCATGTGGTTTTCATGGGCATGGGGGAGCCTTTGCTTAACTTGCCTAACGTGCTTAAGGCTTTGAGACTGCTGCATGGGGAGGTCGGACTCAGCTATCGCCATCTGACGGTGAGCACGGTGGGGCTGGTGCCGCAGATTCGAGCCTTAGCGGAAGAGAAGCTGCCTATCCATCTGGCTTTGTCCCTGCACTCGCCCTTCGACGAAGTTCGCGATCGGCTTATGCCGGTGAACCACAAGTGGAAGGTGGCAGAGGTCATGTCGGCGATGCGCGACTACGCACGGGCGACGGGACGAAAGATCACGATCGAATACCTGCTTATCAAAGGGCTTACCGACACGCCCGAGCAGGCTCGAGCGCTTGTGCCGCTGCTGAAAGGCGCGCCGAGCGTGGTGAATCTTATCCCCTTCAACTGGGTCGACACGGGCGAGGGATTTGCTCGTCCGGAACGCGAGCGTGTTCGGGCGTTTCGGTCGGTTCTGGAGCGGGCGAAGGTGAATGTAACGGAGCGGGTCGAGCGTGGGCACGACATCGCGGCGGCCTGCGGCCAGCTTGCGGGGCAGCATCAGGGAAGATTTGCTCGGAGGGAACGATTAACCGCCTTGCCTATAAGCTAAGGCCCCCATTGAGGGGGGTTCGGGGGTGTTCGTCAGCCACAGCTTTCCTTGCGACGGGCGCCGGTCTCCCTGACGTGAATGGGGCAGGAGTTCACCCCCCCACCCCCCCTCAAGGGGGGCGAATGCTTTCGATATTATTGGGGTTGTTCCTACTTATTGGCTGCGGAAGCAAGCACTCAGCTAGCAAGGCAAAGCCGAGCGCGACGCCTCCGGACGAGCCTATGAGTCGAGAGGTGATCACCAACGGCGCGACCTTCACCCGCAGCGGGTATGTCCTCGGCAAGAATAAGAAGCCATTGGTGGATGCTGCGGGCCCCACCAAGCTGGAGCGTGCCTACGATGTGCGGTGCAGGTCCTCCGACCTGCACTACGACGACGCCTCGAAAAACTATTGGGGCGACATGGAGGGCGTGAGCGGGACCTTTTACGACAAGGACGAACCCGTCGCCACCTATTCGGCGGATTCGGGTCAGGCGGATAAAGCGACTAATCTGCTGCGACTCCGCGGGCACGTGCATCTGGTGACAGTGCCTAAGCCAAAGGAGACGGAGACAACCCTGACGTGCGACAATCTGGAGTGGCATTCGGACCAGCGGATCGTCAAAGCCTTTATCCGTGTGACGGTGCGCGGCTCCAAGGGCACGATCGGGCCGATGGACGAGGTCTGGGGCTCACCGACGTTGAATCTGATCGCCACGCCCGACCTCTTTAGCAAGCCATGACCAAGTCGTATCGCTTCCTTCCCCTTTTCGCGGCGGCCATGGCGGCGGCGCAGGGCGGGTTTTCGTACACCTCGAGTGCAGGTGACGTGACTCTAAATGCGCGAAGTGGGTTGGTGGAGATTCCCGCGGCGGGGAGTTCGGTTTACAAGTTCAAGTTGCGGACCGGAGTTACGGCGCGTTCGCGTAAGGACGGGATTGTAATCTCCGCGTCCGAAGTGACCGGCGAACTCACATCTCGCGGCAAGGACACGGTCATTCGGCATGCGGTCGCGACCGGTGGGGTTCGTTTGGTAAAGACGGCCAATGGCTCCACGAACACGATTACTGGCGCACGAGCCGACTACACGGACCAGGGCTCGAGCGCGCTGGTAGTGATGAGCGGCGGTGTAAGGATTACCTCGAACTCCAGTGTGAAGAGACAGATGTGGGTGATTACCGGGCCGTCGGGGCAGGCGGTCCTAGGCCCGGCTGCGCGCAAGGGCGCAGGCCTTCGGACGGCTACGATTTCAGGCGGTGCGCGGGTCGATCTGACTCAGCCTCGTGGAGGCAATGTGACTGCGACGGGCCGCCAGTTGACGCTGGACCAAGCTGCACGTACGGTGACACTTTCCGGAGGCGTGACGGTGAAGGGCTCGGGCGCTTCGAGCTTCGGAACGCTTCAGAATGCACAAAGAGCCGTGTTGAGATTGAACGAGAAGGGCGAAGTCGTTGCCTCTGAGGTGAGCTCTTGAGATCGCGCAGCGGAGTTCTTGGCTTGGCGATGATCTCTTTATTGCAGGGCGGCGTGCAGCTTCGGCTGGACTCTGCCAAGGGGCCGCTCATCGCGCGGAACGCTCAGCACCATACGGCTCAGATCGAGGGTGATGTATACCGGTTTAGGGGTACGGGAAGCCCGGTGATCATCGAAAGGCCGTGGCAGGGAGCGGTGCTTTCGGCAAATCAGGTCGACGCAGAGATTAGGGCTTTGGCCGATCAGACTTTCGTGGTCCAGCAGGGCTCCTTCGTAGGCTCAGCATCGGTGGTAACCGACAGTGATGCCGCCGACGCGGCTTTGAAGGCCGCTGGCAAGCCGCTACCGAGCAGAACCATCAGTGAGCGGACGGAGGTGTCCTCGGATCGGTTCAACTACAGTGGTACGGAGCAGGAGGGGACGCTGGTCGCTCCGGGTGCCCTCACAACGACCGATGCCTCTCACGGGACACGCGAGGTCACGAGGAAGATCAACGGCCAACAGCTAACTGGGCCTGAGGCTTTCGAGCAGAAGTGGACGCTTGTGGGATCGAGCGGGACGGTGGCGATCGATCCTGGCCAGAGCGTGGCAGTGAAGCAGCGCTTGCGGAAGGGCGATCTGAACGGGCCCGTGACTTTGCACTTGACCAGATCAGCGAAGGGGCCCGGCGATGTCGCTGCTCGGTTGACGGCCATGGATGCGTCGGCGGACCATGTGGCGTTCGACTTTACCGGTGCGACGCGCACCATCACGGCCACTGGGCACGTTGTACTTACGAGTGACAACGGCGTGTTCAAGGGGACGGTCAATGCGGACAAGGCGGTGGTCACGGTCGACGAGAACCTGAACGTGAAGACCATCGATACCACCGGCGAGCCAACGACCACAACCATTCATCGGCTGGGCGGGGGCAAGTGAAGATCACCGGAAAGGCTCTCCGCAAGGCATACAAAGGCCGGACTGTCGTCGACGGCGTCAACTACGAGATATCGCAGGGCGAGATCGTCGGGCTTTTGGGTCCGAACGGCGCGGGCAAGACGACCACTTTCTACATGACCGTCGGCTTGGTGAAACCGAACGGCGGCAACGTGTACTTCGACCAGACGGACGTAACCCGCTGGCCCATGTACAAGCGCGCGCGAGCGGGCGTTGGCTACTTGCCGCAGGAGCCGAGCGTATTCCGGAAGCTCTCCGTTGAGGACAACCTGCGGCTGGTCCTAGAGCTGCATGGAGTTTCTCGGGCCAAACAGAAGGAGAAGATTGCCCAGCTTGCCCACGAGCTTCAGATCGAGAAGATCTTGCACTCGAACGGAAATATTTTGTCGGGCGGTGAGAGGAGGCGCGTGGAGATCGCCCGAGCGCTCGCGACCGAGCCCAAGTTCATCCTCCTCGACGAGCCCTTCACCGGCATCGACCCGAAGACCATCGAGGAGATTCAGGAGATCCTGTTTCGCTTGAAAGAGCGGAACATCGGGATTCTGATTACCGACCACAATGTCGGCGCGACGCTCCGGATCACCGATCGGAATTACATCCTGATCGACGGGCACATCGTGGCTGCGGGCACCTCGCGTGACGTCGCCAAGGACGAGATGGTCCGCAAGCACTATCTCGGGCAGCAGTTCGGAACGGACCCGCTGGCGGACGATCGCGCCGAGCTGACCCGGAAAGATCCGGAGGACGCGCACGAATAGATGCTAAGGCGTCTCGACCGCCTGATCCTCAAAGAGCTCGTCGGTCCGTGGCTCTTTGGCGTCGCCATGTTCACCGTCTTGATCATGGCGGCGAGCTACCTATTCAAGGCATCCGATTTCCTGGTGCAGGGCGTCAGCGGTCTGACTGTCCTGCAATTCATCCTTCTGAACCTTCCCGGCATCATGGTGAAGACCTTCGCCATGGCCGTGTTGCTCGCTTCCTTGCTCGCCTTCGGCAGGTTGAGTTCGGATTCAGAGATCGTCGCGATTCGGGCGTCCGGCGTGAGCGTCTACCGGATCATGCAGCCGGTCGCGCTGTTCTCCCTAGTCATCGCGATCGTAGCGTTCCTAGTCGACGAAACAATCGTGCCACGAGCTGCGTTCGAAACCCTCCAAATGGAGGCCAACATCGCCAAGAACCTCAAGGGCAATTTGAACCGAATAACCGGCTACCCGGTGGAGGAGAAAGGCGAGCTCCGGGCGTTCGTTACGGCAAAGGACCTGAGCGTCGAGAACCGATCCATGACCGGAGCCGTGGTGTCGATCTTCCCCACCGGCAAAAACGTGAGGGACAAGGACAAGAACCAGCCCGACGCTTATCTGTCCGCGGATACGCTCGTCTTCGACCCGAAAAAGTTTCAGTCCGGCGGTGGATGGAGGATTCAGGGGCAAGCGACTTTAACGTCCCGCGATGGACGGAACATCCTGAACATCGAGGATGGTGCCTGGCCGCCACAGGTGCCCTCACTCACCGCATCGCCGATCGACATCCTGACGGACCAAGTGAAGAACCTCGACGTCTTCAACATGTCTCAAATTCGCGCGGAGATCGACAAGGAGAAGCACCGTGTCCGCCCTCGCCGAGAGAAGATCGCTAACTACGAATACGGGTACTGGAACAAGATCGCGCTTCCCTTGGCGGCCCTCATCTACGGCCTCCTCGGAGCGCCGCTGGGTATTCGCAATCACCGAACCGGCACGGCAGCCGGGTTCGCGCTGTCCGTAGCAATAATCTTCGGCTACATTACTCTCGGCAACTTGCTGAACATCTACGCCATGGGCGGCAAGATTCCCGCCTTTGTCGCCTCATTTACACCGCTGGTCATCGGCCTTGTCGCCAGTGGCGTAATAATGTGGCGGAGGAACGCTTAACCGACGCATGGACGCGACGAGCATCCTATTTGTAGCAGTCATCGTGCTGCTCGGAGGTCCCTTGGCCTATGGGGCCGACTGGCTCGGCCGTCGCCTAGGCAAGAAGCGGCTCAGCGTCTTCGGGCTGCGGCCGCGGCATACGGCAGCTTTGCTGACCGTGGGCGCCGGCGTACTCATTCCGCTAATCACCGTCCTGACGATGTTGGGGCTGAGTTCCGGCGTCCGAGAATGGGTGCTTCGGGGCGGTCAGGCAATTGAAGATGCCAAGCGCCTCACAGTAGACAGAGACCGGCTTGTTGGGGAAATCTCGCGAAACAACGATCAGTTGCAAGACATCAAGCGGAAACGCGCCGAGAGCGATCGAGATTTGCGCCTGGTGCGCAAAGATCTCGCCGGCATCCAGAAGCTTTTCGACCAAAAGAAGAGACTCGCCGACGACCTACAGAAGCAGCTCGGCAGCTTGAACGTGCGCTTGGCTTCGCAGGAGCGGCTGCTCCGCAGCAGAGAAGGCGAGGTGAAGCGACTCGCAGGCGAGGTGAAGTCCCGAACCGCTGAGATCGCCAAAGTCAATGATCTTCTGGCAAAAAGGCAAATCGCCCTCGCTACTGCAGAGAGATCGATTCGGGAAATCGACACCTCCTATCGTCGGCTGCGAGAGGACTACAACGCTCTGGATCAAGAGCGGTCAAAGCTTGATCAGCAGCGTGAATCACTTCAGCATCAAGTCGACGATCTAACGCCGCAAGTCTCCGATCTGCGCAGCCAGGTGCGAGACCTCCGGCAGCAGCGCGATGACGCAACTCAGGATCTTGCGAAGGCCCGTCAGGACCTTTCGGACCTTCAGGCCCTGTCATCCCAACTCATAGGAAAATCATTGACCGAGCCCATGATCTACCGTCGAGGCGACGAGATCGCGCGGTTGGCAATCACCGCCGGAGCAGACTCCGACAATGCTCGGAGAGCGGTCGAGAACATGCTCAGCCTGGCCCGGGCTGAAGCGCTCAAGACCGGGGCAGAAGCCAGCGACGACGTCAACGTTGTGGGCTTTGCGCCAGTGGGCGGCCAAAATCCAATGTCCCCGCTTGAAGTTCAAGCGGCACTGATTCGCGGCGTCAGCAATCGCCGAGACCCCGTTGTCCTGGTCGCAACAACACCCTTTAACGTCTTCAAGACGCAGCCAGTGAGACTGCAGGTCAGGGTGATGCCGAACCCGCTCGTCTATCACATGGGTGAATCCATCGCCGACACGCGAATCGACGGACGGCTGGACACCGACGCGATTTACCAGCTGCTCCGCATCTTCCTTTCCGAGCGGGTCACGCAGAAAGCGGTCAGCGATCAAATGATTCCACGCATCGGGCAGGACTCGCCTCTCGGCGAGGTCACGTCCAGGCAACTTTTCGACGTCGTCCAAGCGATCCGCGCCGAGCAGCGCATCGTAAAAGTGTCTGTGATTGCCAAAGTCGACACGCATGCGGCGGACCCGCTCCAGATAGAATTCCGCGTGGGGCGGTAAATGCAAGAGAAGACGGTTTTGGCGATCGACCCCGGCACCTCCAAGTGCGGCATGGCGCTCGTCACGCGCGACTACGAAGGGAAGCTCCTGCTCCGCTGGCGCGCCATCTCGCCGACCGAAGAAGTCGTCGAACGCATCGAAGAGGCCCGAGAGGTTGAGAACTTTTCAATGATCATCGTCGGCTCGGGAACGCATTCTCGGGCGGTCGTCGGCAGAATTCGCGAGAAGCACCCAGGCACCGGCATCCTGGTGACTGACGAAAAGGACACAACCCTCCACGCTCGCGAGATCTATTGGGAGCACAACCCGCGACGTGGCTGGCGCCGGCTGCTCCCGTCGACGCTCCAAGTGCCCCCAGAGCCGGTCGACGACTTCGTCGCCTACATCCTCGCGGAACGCGTGCTTTCTGATGCCTAGGAAGGCGCGGGTCGCGGATATAAAGCGCAAGCAAGCTCGCGCACTCCCAAGAGTGAACCGAAATCACAGCCAGTCGTACAAGCACTTGCAAGCTCCTCTGTGCGCAATAATTTGCAACAGGGAACTCACGGGCCGCTCCTGGTGTGAAGAAGACCGGGGGATGGTGCCCCTCACCCTATTGGTCTATGTCCCAGCACCCCGTCTTTTTTGATCCGCGCGGCCGGCGCCGCGGGCAATTCTGGCGCCTCGCGCTGGGGCTTGGGACGCTCGCGCTTATCCTCTCGATGGTCTTCGCGATCACCCTTTCGATCTCGCCGAAGCTCCCGAAGGTGAAGGGTTTCTCGGGCGACACCAACTCGCGGCCGAGCTTCCTCCAAACGACGCTGGATCCGAAAACGCGGATGTCGCAGTTCCTGGCGCGCAAGGCTCGTTTGGCGCTAATGGATCAGATCCAGAAGGAGGCCAAAAACCCTAGGAAGGTGGCGAGCCCCGCCACCACCCATCGTGTCGTGGCCGCATTCTATGCCACCTACGAGGAAGCCGGATACCAGTCGCTCCAGGCTAATGCTAAGCGGCTGACCCACTTGATGCCGGAGTTCCTCCACCTGAGCGGCGATGGATCGGCACTCGATACCTATAACTTCGACCTGGACCAGAATCCCAAGAACGTCGACGTGATCCGCACTGCCCGCGAAAACGGCCATAAAATTGAGCCGATCCTGAACAATGCGGCGAACGAGGCCTTCGATCCCGTTAGGGTTAGGGCTCTTCTGGACTCGCCCGCGAAGCAGCAGAAACTTGCGGTAGCCCTCACCACGTGGCTAAAGACTCAGAAGTTCCAGGGTCTGAACCTCGACTTCGAGAACTTGGAAGCTGCGGACTACCCCAAGCTGCTTCCCTTTGTGGCGCTGCTAAAGGCGGCGTTCGCCCCGAACCATCTCGAGCTCAGCATCGACTTGGAGGCGGACAAGATCGCGGATCTTCCGCTGAAGAAGCTTGCGGAGCAGATGGACTTTCTCGTCCTGATGGCTTACGACCAATCCTCAAATGAGGACGCCCCGGGGCCGATTGCTGGAATCGACTGGGTGCAGCAGTCCCTTGAAAGTGCTCTGAGCGAAGTCGCGCCCGAGAAGCTCGTCATGGGCATTGGGGCATTTGCCTACGACTGGACGGTCGGATCTAAAAAGCCTGCCAAATCCATGAGTTTTCAAGAGGCCTTGCTGAACGCCAAGAGCGAAGAGGACAAGCCCGAAAACATCGTCGACTTCGATGAGAAGAGCCTGAACTCGAACTTCGACTACGAGGACGATAACGGCGACACGCACAAGGTGTGGTTCCTCGACGCGGTAAGCGCCTTTAACCAGTGGCGCTTCATGCAGGAGGAGGGCCTGCGCGGCTCGGCCATGTGGGTCATGGGCCAGGAGGATCCGAGCGTCTGGACCTTCATGGACCGGGAGAAGGTCGACGGCAAAGCAGACCCGAGCGCGCTGAAGACAATCAGCTATCCGTACCTGGTCGAGCGGGATACCGACAAGGGTGACATCCTCAACGTCAGGGGCTTCCCGCAGACAGGCAAGAGGTCGATCGATGTCGATGCCGATACGGGCTTGATCGACGACTGCACTTACCACGCTTTCCCTTCCTCCTATGTTCTGTCGGGTTCGGGTTTTCAGGACAAGGCTCTTGCGCTGACTTTCGATGACGGTCCGGACGCGCAATATAGCGGGCAGGTGCTGGACGTGCTCAAAGAGCTGCACGTGCCCGCCACATTCTTCTTGATTGGGCAGAACATCGAATCCGCGCCAGCTCTGGTTCGGCGCATGGTCGCTGAGGGCCACGAGATCGGCAGCCACAGCTATTTTCACCCGAACATGGGTCAGGTCTCTGACGACCGCGACGCGCTTGAACTCAATGCGACTCAGCGCGCGATCCAAAGCACTACCGGCCGATCGACCATTCTCTTCCGGCCTCCCTTCAACGCCGACTCCGAGCCCGAGAAGCCGGAGGAACTGAAGCCCGTCGCGATTGCCGCGAGAATGGGCTATGTGACCATCGGGGAAAAGATAGACCCGAATGACTGGCGCATGGACGAGACATTGCCGGATGGGACGGTTGTCCATCGCACTGCGGATGACCTCGTGAGGGACATTCTTTCAGCGGTTCACAACCAGGATCGCACAGGCAATATCATCCTGCTGCACGATGGCGGCGGAGACCGCAGCGCGACGGTGACAGCGCTGAGACGGGTCGTGCCGCAGCTTCAGAAGGAAGGCTACACGTTCGTTCCGGTCTCGCAGCTGATGGGCCTGACTCGAGATCAGGTTATGCCGCCAGTGACGGACCGTGAGCGGCTGCTCGTTGGCTTGGACAAGTTCGTCTTCTGGGCCGTGTACGCTTCGCAGTGGTTCTTGGCGATCGCCTTCATCATTGCGATCGGGCTGGGGCTGTCGCGGGTTCTGCTCACAGTTCCGCTTGCACTCGTTCATGAGGCTAAGCGGAGGAAGGTGGCTTTCGACCCCACTTATCAGCCGACGGTGAGTGTTTTGATTGCGGCTTTTAACGAGGAGAAAGTCATCGGTCGGACCTTAGCGTCGGTGCTGAGATCGGAGTATCCGCTGCACGAGGTCATCGTCATCGACGACGGCTCCAAAGACGGGACCGCGCAAGCGGTGCTGGACCTGTTCGGATCGCATCCGAAGGTTCGGGTCATCCAGCAGGAGAACTCGGGCAAGGCGGGCGCGCTGAATCATGGTCTGGCGAGCGCAACGGGCGAGATTCTCTTTTGCGTGGATGCGGATACGCAGCTCGATGAAAAATCGGTCGGCTATCTGGTGCGGCACTTCCAGGACCCGCAGATCGGGGCGGTCGCTGGCAACGTCAAGGTTGGCAATCGAATCAACTGGCTGACTCGATGGCAGTCGATTGAGTACATCACGAGCCAGAACATGGACCGGCGCGCCTACGCCGAGCTGAACGCGGTGACAGTCGTGCCCGGGGCAATCGGAGCTTGGCGGCGAGAAGCCGTGCTGAAAGCAGGCGGGTACAGCACGGACACCCTCGCCGAAGATATGGACCTGACCTGGCGCATTCGGCGGATGGGCTACGTGATCGAAACCGAGAACGAGGCGATCGCCCACACCGAAGCGCCGGACACACTGCGCGGCTTCTTTAAGCAGCGCTTCCGCTGGGCTTACGGGACTTTGCAGTGCCTGTGGAAGCACCGGCAAGCCGTGGGTAGGCAGGGATGGTTTGGCTGCCTGGCGCTGCCTATGCTGTGGGTTTTTCAAATCCTGTTTCAGGCCATTGCTCCACTTGTCGACATCCAGCTCCTGTATTCGCTGGTGATGTATGGGATTGCGGCGGTGAGCAGTCGGATGTACACGAAGGACTGGCAGCCGGTCGGACAGGCTTCGAGCAACTTGACGCAGGTTGTGGTGCTGTACGGGCTGTTTTTCGGCTTGGAATTTTTCTCCGCGGTCATCGCCTATCGGCTAGACAAGGAGAAGCTGCGGAATGTGAGCGGGCTCTTCCTGCAGAGGTTTGTGTACCGGCAGGTGATGTATGGGGTGATCTACAAGTCGATGGCCACCGCGGCGCAAGGCATGCGGCAGGGTTGGCATCGTGTCGATCGAAAGGCGACCGTGAACATCAAGCAGCGAGAGAAGGATCAAGAGCCGGTTACTAAGTAGGCCGGTCCGCATAGGCTGAAGATGGCGCTCCGCGCCAAAACAAAGCGCTCGCGAGGGAGCGCCAAAGGGAACGCCATTTCTCGGGTGTAGTCCAAGAGCTATGACGGACGACACCTTCCCGGATACGCAGATTGCACACAAGCCGGAGACGGAAGACCTGGACGTAGAGCGCTGGGACGCGACAGAGCGGGATCACCGGTTCGCAGATGAGGGGCCTTCGAGAGGCACTTATCCGGACAACGGCCACACCGGAGTGCAGATGTCGCCCGAGGGCAAAATCGTTGCAACCTCGACCTCCGATCACAACGATATTGGCGAGAAGAAGTCCGACGTGCACGACAACCCCGATGTGCCGGACCAGGTGCTCCCAGGCTCTGTTGGCAAGGACGAAGGCAAATATCGGAGCGGAGGTGGACGAGGGTGAACGAAGAACGGCAGGACATCGGGCGCGACGAGCATGACAACCCTACGGTGGGTCAGACCGTGCGCTTCGATCCTCACGGCGATCCTCTGAATCCCACTCCAAGCGGCGACGACCCTTACGAAGCGGTTGTCGAAGGCACGGAGATATTGAGCCGACGCGAGGAGAAGACCCTTCGCCAAATGCACGAAGACCCAACTGGCGAGAAAGGCCCTTCCTACGAGCATGCTCCAGAAGGTCCGGAGGTAAATCCCAGCGGGTCAACGGATCCGAACGACAGCCTTAGTCACGCCGATTACGTGACAGAGAGGATTCCGGAGCAGCCCTGAGCAGCCGGTGCCCCGTAGACAAGTTTGCGGGCTCTGCGCAGTCCGCTATGCGCTCGAGTAGAGCGAAGGGAGAACACAATGCGAGAAGACACTTTTCAGACCGATGGCGACGCCGTAGACGGGTACTCCGACTCAGAGAACGGAGAAGTTAGCTCACCCGATCCTGGGACCGAGTTCAAGAATGAGCCCCTGAGCCCCGAGGAGCGCGCTCGCGAGGAGCAGGAGATCAAGGAAGAGGAGAAGGAAGAGAGCGGAAGCTAGACGACCGCATTTTCCTGGTCCGGGATCGGCAGTTGAGCGCCGAGACTTGGACCTGAAGCGAGCACGGCGTAGATCTCTATGTCGTGCTCTTTTCCTTTGAGAAAGTGCGAGCCCATGGGCCGCAGGCTGTAAGTCATGCTGTCGAACTGGCGAGCGAGTTCGCCTGAGATCAAAAAACTCTCGTCGAGCGAGTTGCACATGCTTTGAATGCGGGCGGCGGTGTTGAGTACGTCACCGTGATACACAATCTCGCTCTTGACCTCTCCAATTTCGGTAGCAACCACCAGACCGATGTGGGCGCCGGCCTTGAATTCCGGCACCAGACCATAGGTCCTGCGATAGTAATCGGCTCGTATGTCGAGCTGCTTTTGAAAGAGAAAGAACAGGCGGAGGCAGTTGGCCTTTGCCAATCCCCGTGCGGGCTGCCACGACAGAACCGCTTCGTCACCGATGTAGTGGCTGACCTCGGCTCTGGATTCTAGCACAGGGCTTGTGAGGTCTGAGAAGAAGTCCTTGACGAGGCTGCTGAACCGAAGCGCCCCAAGCTTCTCGGCAAGCGTCGTCGAGTCCTTCATGTCGAGGAACATGAAGATGCGCTCCTCCTCGCGCGGCCGGTGGTATTTGCCGAGAATCCAGTTCCGCAGGACGCCTGGGCCGAGCTTCCGCGATACCTGGAAGATGCTCGAGATCACCAACACGCCGATCCAGCTGAAGAGGGTGCCTCGCTGGACCTGAGTGGAGCCCATGATTTCCCCAACGTTGGCGAGGACGCGCGAGCTGAAGGGGCTGAGCCGAAGTTCGGCGGCGATCAAGAACAGAAAGGAGAACGCGAACGCGGAGGCGATGAGCGCGATCATGCTGATGGAACTCATCAACGTCATGAGCCCAAAGCTGAGCTTGCGCAGTTTTGCCTGAACGGCTTTGCCAATGTAGATGGCGGACCCAAATGGAACGCCCCAGAGGAAGAGCTTGGCGAACCAGTGGACGTGGGGGAAGAAGGGGGCCGCGAAGGCAGTCGGGATGGAGAAAAAGACTCCTAGCCCGACGCCCCAGAGGTAGTCGCCCAGTTCCTTGCGTTGGCTGGTCGTCACCAGCCCATTTTAAGCCAGATTAAGAGCCGGCTTCGGCTTCGGCCTCAGCCTTTTTCTTGGGCGGAGACTTCTTTGGCGTCGCTGCCTTGGTTTCCCCGGTAGCGGACTTGTTGTCGGCAGCCGTCTTCTTCGGAGCGGCTGGCTTGGCAGCAGCCGGAGATGCAGCCTTGGGAGTCGAAGCCTTCTTGTCGCCGCTGTACTGCACCCTCAGGTCGCGCTCAGCACTCTTGATCGCTTGCTCCTTGCGATGGCGGCGGCGACGGATTTCCTTGTTCTTAATTCGCATAGATCTTCTGGTCCGAACGGAATGTAAGCGGTGAGGATACCTTCTGACGGTTGCAGCCGTGAACAGTCATCGTTCCGGGCTGTGGGTCTTTTGATGCACGAAGAACGAAAATCGTGCATTTGTGTATATCATAGTTGCATGACCGCTTCCGTCGACATACGAGATGTGATTCTCGATGCCTGCGACCGCCTCATGGCTCGTCACGGCTTCCGCCGCATCACGATGGACGACATTGCGAAGGAGGCAGGGATCGCAAAGCGAACGATCTACCTGCGTTTTTCCAGCAAGGAGGAAGTCGGTCTCTCTTCGATCGGGCGAGTCGTGGAGGATGCCCAAAGGGCGATGTCTCGAATCGCGCAGTCGGATCGTGACCCTAGAGCCAAGCTCCGTCAGATGCTCATGGTTCGCGTCATGGGCCGAGTCCATGCCGTCCGCGACTACACAATGGCGCTCGACGAGCTCTTCGAAGCTGTGCGCCCCGCTTACATGGAACGCCGCAAGCTGTATTTCGACACGGAGCGCGACCTGATCGCGAATGTTATTCGCGAAGGTGAGCACAGTGGCGACTTTGCTGTTGAGAACGCTCTACAACTCGCCGCCATTCTCATCGTCGCGACAAACGCCTATCTGCCCTATAGCCTCAGCGTCCGGGAACTGGGCTCTCCCGAAAAGATCGAAGCCGATCTGTCGCAACTCGTCGATCTCCTCATCCGAGGCATGACACCCCAACCGTAACGAAATCCTATGAACATAACTTTTCTAGCGAGTCTTCTCTTGACACCGCGAACTGCCGTTCCTGCGATCGATGAAGCTGAAAGAGCCCAGACGATCAATGCTCTGAGCAGCGCTCTCAAAGAGGACTACTTCTTCCCGGACCTGGCGGTGAAGGTCGATGCGACGCTCCACGAGAAGCTGAAGGCGGGTGGCTATGCCACCTACACAGAAGGAGCCGCCTTTGCGAAGGTGCTCACGGACGACGTGAATGCCATATGCCACGACGCCCACCTGCGCATCCGCTACAGCGAGTCGGTGCTGCCTGTCCGAGTTAAGCGGAACGAACCGACGGCGCAAGAGATCGCTGACGCGAAGAAGCAGGCAAGGCTCGTGAACTGCGGCTTCGAGAAGGTGGAGCGGTTGCCCGGCAACATCGGCTACATCGACTTTCGGTTCTTCGGGGATCCGGAGCTTGCGGCAGGCCCCATCCGTGCCGCGATGGACTTCGTTTCGAACACCGATGCGCTGATCTTCGACATTCGGCAGAACGGAGGCGGCGACCCCGCCACGGTGCGCTTGCTCTGCTCCTATCTTTTCGATTCCAAGCCTGTGCACTTGAACGACATCTACACAAACAGGGGCAAGAACAAAGAGGAATTCTGGACCCTAAAGAGTGTGCCGGGCAGCCGATATCTGAATAAGGACATCTATGTGCTGACCAGTCCTCGCTCGGGTTCCGGCGCTGAGGAGTTCGCGTACGACCTGCAGAATCTGCACCGAGCGACGATTATCGGAGAGTCGACCTGGGGCGGCGCCAATCCCGGCGAGGTGGAGCGGCTGAACGACCACTTCTCCGCTTTCATTCCGAACGGCCGGGCCGAAAACCCCTATACCAAGAAGAACTGGGAGGGCACGGGCGTGCAGCCCGATATACGAGTGAAGCAGGAGGACGCGCTTCACCAAGCCCACAACATCGCCCTTCAAAAGCTGATCGAAAAGGCGACAACGAGCGAAGACAAAGAGCGGCTGCATCGAGCTCTTGAAAGCGTCAAGGGGTGATTTCGTCTGAATCTATGAAGCCTGGCCGGCACTGCTAGCCAGGCTCTTTTTTTGCGCTTGCCAGGCCTTCTAATGCACAATTAAGACTTTAACTTAGAAGAAAGCTGCGGTTCCTTGAAGGGGTTTGCTCTTTGCGCTTGGATCGATTGAAGCTTCTCGGAGAATGCTAGCTGAGGGCTCGAAGTGTCGAGCTCACTTCTACTTTGGAGGAGAGAATGGTCTCGACAAGAATTTTGGTTTGTTCAAGCACAGCGTGTCTGGCGGTCGGTGCGCAGGCTTTCTCGCTCGCTTTCCCGTATGGCGGCGGGCACAGCAATTCGGCAATCGGCTCCGATTCGTATGCCGCGGTCACCGATCCTGTCCATGTGAATTCGGGCTCCTCGGAGGCGATGAATGCCTTCAATCGGCTGCAGACCCTCTTCCCCACCGCGAATGTTACGACTGCGGGAGACCTTTCCGGTGTCATGAGCTTCGATACTCTTCTTGCGGGAACGGTGCCCCGCGGAGGCGGCGCTCAGTGGGACGCCCGGTTCAATACGACTCAGGATCTGTCGAGCACCTACCTGTGCGTAATCCAGACGACCGTTGTGAATGGCGGCGCGCCGTCGTACTCGTTCATTTTCCGAAACGTATCGGGCGATGCGAGCCCCCACTTCTACAACGTTGCTGATGAGGCCCCCCACCGCAACAGCAGCGACAGTTTCGGCCCCTACGCGTACCGGTACGAGAATTTCCTGTTCTCGTTCATTACAGGCACGAACCCTTACTGGATGAGCAAGACGTGGTCCGCGTTCTTCATCGACGATACGACGATCTCCGGAACACGCAACTTCACAATCCACGACGGTGTCACGTTCTCGACGACCTTCGGCTCTCCGGTGCCCGAGCCGGTCACTGTGCTTGCGCTCGGCGCGGGTGCGTTGCTGATGCGCCGGCGACGCCGCTAACTTGCTGCGGGCAAGGTGAAGTAGAACACCGAACCCTTGCCCGGTTCGCTCTCGGCCCACACCCGTCCCCCGTGTCGCTCGACGATGCGGCGGACCGTGGCCAATCCTATGCCTGTGCCGGCAAACTCGTCCTCCCGGTGCAGGCGCTGGAAAGGCTGGAACAGCTTGTGGATGAACTCCATCGAGAAGCCGACGCCTCCGTCCCGGACATAGAAAGCTTCCTTGTTCTTTCCAACCTCGACCAAGCCTCCACCAGGCGAGAACTTCACGGCATTTTCGAGCAAGTTCTGAGCGACGAGTTGCAGCAGCAACGGATCGGCGCATGCGCGGAGGTCTGGACGCACTTCGATTCGAAGATTGTCGGGCACTTCCATTGCGTCTGCAACGGCGGCGAAAACGCCTGAGACACTGAGACTTTGAATATCCAGCTCGCGACGCCCGACCCTCGACAACTCGAGGATATCGTCGATCAGGGCAGCCATCTTGTTCGCGGCTTTTGTCTGACGGTCTAGCAAGAGGCGCGCCTCGGCGTTGAGGCTCCGGCCGTGATCTTCTTGGAGCATACGCGCGGTGCCGACGATTGCACGCAAAGGCGTTCTAAGGTCGTGAGAGACGGAGTAGCTGAAGCTCTCCTGCTCCTTGTACGCCAGTTCCAATTCATGGGTGCGCTCTGCAACCAACCGCTCCAGCGTCGCGGCCTGCTCCTTCTGTGCCTGCACGTCGGTGATGATGCCGTACCACTGAACAATGTCGCCTTCCGAGTTCCGCACAGGAACGCCACGGTTGAGAAACCATCGGTACTCGCCAAGGTCAGCGCTACGCAAGCGATATTCCGAAACCAGATCGTTTCCGCTCAGCAGGGCCGCCGTCCATCGTTCATACACGCGTTCCAGGTCTTCTGGATGGAGGAGCTCCCGACCCCGCGCCTGAAACTCGCGCGGACTCATACCCGTGTAGGCCTGAAATTGAGCGTTCATGTAGGTGACGAGACCCGTCGAGTCGCAAGCCCAGACGAAATCAGGAACGACATCCGCGAGTGTTTGGAAGCGGACTTCGCCAGCCTTCGCGGATTCGACGGCTTCGACCTGGGCCGTTATGTCTTCGAGCAAGAGCACCACTTCGAGGAGAGAATCGGCTCGCGTAATGGGATAGATCCGTGCTTCTACCCAGCGCTTTCGACCCGGCTTGCCGATGCGCGCGGGGTCATAGCAGACCGGCTCCAGGCGAGCCGATTGGCCTTGAAATCCTTCGCGGATGAGCTCAGCCATGCCGATCTCCGCGAGTTGGGGGTCTTCCAGAATGTTGTAGCCGACGAGGTTTTCACGGCCAACGCCCCAGAGTGCTTCCCATGCTGGATTTGCCGAAGTGCAGGAGCCATCGGGGGCGAAAGTTTGAATCGCAATAGGGGACTGATCCACGAGGGAGCGGAGTCGCCGCTCGCTTTCGAGGAGAGCTTGCTCGGCGTTCTTGCGCTCGGTTATGTCGATCCCGATGCCGTAGAGGCGAGTGGCTCGGCCCTCCTCGTCGTAGACCGCCATTCCGCGGCCATCCATCCAGCCTTCTTCACCACTGGGTTTTCTGAAACGGAATTCGACTGAATAATCCGTCCGGTTCTTGATGGCCTGCCGGACCGCCGTCCACACCTTGTCGCGGTCTTCCTCCACCACGCGAGAGAGGAAGTTCTCTTCAGTACCGGAGAACCCACCCGGGGGAAGGCCGAAGAGTCCTTCCAGTTCCGAGGACCAGGTCACCTCTTCGGTCGCCAAGTCGCGCATCCACCAGCCCATGCGCCCCCCTTTCATGGCTAGAGCAAGAGATTGCTGCGTGGATTCCAGCCGCTGCGCGGCTTGCTTGCGATCGTGGACGTCCTCTGTGTGGCCGTACCACCGCACGACCTCCCCGTCCTCGTCGCGGCGGCCCTTCGCTGATGAATGCATCCAACGGTAGCTGCCGTCAGCGACTCGGATTCGGTGCTCGAATGCAAAGTCCTTTCCATCCGCGAGGCATTGGGTCCACTTGTCGAACATGCCTGGAGCGTCGTCTGGATGGAGAATGGTGGCTTGGGACTGCAGGGCGGTTTCGCGGTCCATGCCGGTGAGCTCCAGCCATTGCTGCCCGAAGTCATAGATGCGACCCTGCGGATCGGCAAGCCACGGGATCTGCGGACTCGATGCGATGCGGAAGCGGTAGTGGTCTTCACTTTCGCGTAGGGACTCGTAGGCCAGCAGCTCTTCATGCACGTCCGTCGAAGTGCCGATCCAGTAGCCGGTCCCTGCTGTGGGCTCACCCATCAGCGTTGCCTTGACGCGATGCGAACGGTATTCGCCGTCTTTCCCTCGCAGGCGCAGGTCGTACGGACGATGGAAGCCGGTCTTGCGCGACTCTGACATGATGTCAGTCACGCGATCGATGTCGTCCGGATGGATGCTGTCGCGAATCTGCTGGAGGTCCATGCCATCCGTGCCCGTAAATTCGCGCCAGCGCCGGTTGATGTAGACCATCGCGCCATCGGGCGAGGTCACCCACGCAATGTGCGGAACGGCGTCGATAAGGCTTCGGAGGGTCTCTTCCCGGCTTGCGAGATCCTGCTCCGCCAGTTTCTCTCTTGTGATGTCCCGGAAATAGATGTGGAGGTGCTCGCCCGCAGGATGCGCGTTCACGTCCACCCACACTTTCGTCGGTTCGTGCTGGTAGGTGAAATGAACCGGTACGCCGTACTTGAAAGCTCGGGCGTAGCTCTCTTCGACGATCGAGCCTCGCATCTCTGGGAACGAGTCCCAATGGTTCTTGCCGAGAAAGTCTCGCCCTTCCGTGACGGTCAGGAAGGCCTTGTTTGCAAAGACCACGTCGTAGTTGCGATCAAGGGCGATGAAGAGCTCGACCATGGAGTCGAGCACATGTCGAGCCTCCTCGTTCTCCCATAGGGGCAGGTTACGAGTTGGCGTGGTGTCAAGGGACCCTGTCGAGGTGCTCATTGAATCTGCGGCAATTTTAAGTATAGTGCCTCTTGCGCTCGGGTACGCAAGAACAGCAGCCCAGCACCTCCATTTTCTTCGGGGATGTTCCCTGGAACGTTAGCGTGGTTCCTTGACCAAGGCCGCGAGAGTGAAGCATAATAGACCGTTCTTGGGGAATTAGCTCAGCTGGGAGAGCGCTTCCATGGCATGGAAGAGGTCAGGGGTTCGAGCCCCCTATTCTCCACCAAGATTTCGCTTCTGGTGTAACGAAAAGGGGGCGACTCACTCCCGCTCCACCTCGCTTTAGACGGCGGGGAACATTGAGTCTCGCAGTGCCAGCACGTTCCCTTCTGCTTGAGCGCGAAGCTCTTCGAGCTTCTTCTGCATGAGCTTTTCATGCCGCTCGCGCGACTTCTGGAAGTCCATGAAGAGGTCGAAGAGCCGTTGGCCCGTGAGGCCTTCCATAGGAGGGGCCGCCGCGAGGTCGAGAAGCTTGGCGAATGCTGTCACCTTGGGGTCGTAGCTGACCATGAACGGGGGTATTCCGACGCTGGCGGCGAGCACACCTGCATGGAGGCGCATTGCGATGACCGCGTCCATGCGGCACAGGCGTTGTTGAAGCTGCATGGGGGTTTGCAGCTTTCGAAGGTCGGGGATCTTGCCGCCGGATGACTTTGAGATTTCAAGAATGAGGGGCCCATCCTCGTTGCGGTCCATCTCGATGAGGACTGGCATGTAGTTGGCAGCGAAGAGGCGCTTGCAGAGGTCGCTGAAGAGGTTGACAACGTCTTTGCCCTTCCCATAGGGGCGAACTGAAACTCCTACGGCCTTCATGTTGCCGACGTTGTAGTCGTTCCCGTCTCCGCTGTCGGCGGGTCTGTCCAAGAGCAGCGCGGAATCCGCGGTGACGCGGATTGGTTTGGTGACGCCGATCGACTTCAGAAGGGCCATCGATCCCGGGTCACGCACAGCGATGGCATCTGCCTTGTTGTAAGCGTCGGCGGTCCAGCGCTTTCCGAAGAAGCTTTTCACCGGCCCGACTCCCTGCCCAAGAAGGAAGACCTTCTTGCCGGCGGCCTTTGCCATGCCGACGAGAGCCTGGTAGTACTTGACGCTCTTGACGCTCGTGACGTCTTGGAAGATGCTGCCTCCCGGGTAAACGAGCGCATCGCACCTTTGGATCGCGTTCTTGACCGCCGTGACGTCCTTGCGCGGGACGGAGTTGAAGCCGTAGAGGCGGTAGGTCTCTTCGGGAGAGCCGCTGAGGACTGTGACCTCCACCGGCAGATTGCCCAAGCCGTGGATGAAGCCGAGCAGGATGGCATCGTCGCCGAGGTTTCCGCTACCAAAGTAGCCGGCCATCACCAGCCGGACTGGGGCGCTCACGCTGCCTCCTTGAGTCGAAGTCCCCGCTGCAGAAACCACCATAGCACGGCTCCCAGAATAACACCCGGAACGAGCGCGACACTGGTTCTTAGAAGGCTCAGCAGAAAAGGCGTGTGCAAATGGCAGAAAGTGTTGACCACATCCGTCTGGCCGATCGCGCCGATGGTGAGGAGCAGGGCGGAGAGGACGCCGAATTTGGGATTTTGGATTTTGGACCTTGGATTTTGGATCGGTGCTTCCGCAGTCGCGACCGGACCTTCGTGGATCATCTCACTTCGATCGCTTTCATCAACGGCGTCACTTACGGAACCTCGTTCAACTGCGCGGCTCTGCCAAGAGCGCCAGAGCATCAGCCCGATACCCGCGAATAGGAATGGGTGGCCGATCAGGAAAGATTTTGTTCTGGGCCGGACGAACAGAAGTGCGTCCAGCACGTTCCGCATTTTGAGCTCGAGGTCGCTCACGCCGGCGGGGTTGTCGTTTCCCGTTCGCGTGCTCATGAAGGCGAGGCCGATGAGGAGGGCAAGGGCAGAGAGAGCCGCCAGCCAAGTAATAGGGCTTCGCATCGAGGCGCGAATGTCCTCGAAGCGGCACATGAAGTAGATGCCGAGGATGAAGATCGGAGCAAAGACCGCGATCTTAATCCCTTGGAACTCACTGGCCTTGACGAAGTAGTCGAGGCCATTCAAGAGGCCCGCGACCGCGAAGCCTCCGATCAGCGAGACGGCCGTCGTGAGCACGAACGCTCCCAGAACGGACCCGAACGACGGCGAAGTAAACACGCCGGACACGCTCATGAACGGCTCGTATCTCGTGTTGCAGAGCGCATCCAGAACGAGGAAAGCGGCGAGCGGAAAAACGATCGCACTCACCAGAGCAAAGATGGTAAGGCCGAGGTGTATCTTCGTGGCTGCCGCGAGCGCGAGAAGTGCAACTGAGCCGGCGATGCGCCAAGCCCTGCTCCTAATAAAACAACAGCCGACCCAGAAAGCCGTGGGCACGATGCTGAGCGCGAGCAAGAGCCGAACTGGCCAAGAGACTCCCGAGTCCGTAAAGGGATGGGCGGCTCCAAGTGCTCCGCCATCCTTGCGGATCTTCTCGTTTACGAGCTCTGCGAAGTGTGCGAAGTCGGTGAGAGGTTTGTCTGAGGCAAAGCTGACCGGCCGGAGCAGCAAGATGCGCATGTTGCGCTCGCGGCTTGCCTTGCTGTAGCGATCCACGGCGTCCTCGAGCGGCATTTTGTCGAGCTCGGCGGCTTGAGCGGAGTGGAGCCGCACCACGTGGTCGGGAATTTTCTTGACGATCTGGTCGTCGCCGCCGATCTTCGTGAACTCGGGCGAGGCGTAAAGCATGTTGCGCGCGACGAGAGTGTCCTCTGCGACATCAATGGCATCTCGGCGTCCGAGCACCTGATCGCCGCTGGGAAGGAAGACGGTCGCGCCGAGGTCGTTCATCCATTCAAGCGTCTTGCGAACGTAGTCGGCGCTCACTCCGGCGGGGTTCCCGGCGCGGCCAATGATGACCATGCCCGCTGCTCTAGCTTCGGCGGCTTGGTCGGGGTTCAGTCCAATGGAGCACGAGCGAAACATTGTTGTTGGCATCTGCGCGTCAAGGGGGAAGCGGACTGAACTCGGGCCAACAATCAAATCAGACGTGGTTACGGTTCCGGGTGCGTGCCCAGCAGGAAGCCTAATGGCGAGTGCTCTTGCAATTCTTGCAAAAGTCGGGTGGCCCGAAGTAGTGTCCGTAACGGTCGCATCACGGCCTTCTATTGCGAGCCTTCCTTGGCTCATAAGGTCAGCTACCGATTCTTCGCTGAGAACAACTGCGTTCACGCCTTGCGCCTTTAGATCCGCTAGGGCCTGCGGCACGGTTTTGCCCTCCGAAGCAGCGAGCGCCTCTACCGTCTCCATCTCGACCGCCATACTTGTCGCCTTGTTGCGACTCTCGACCTGAACGCGCTTTGAAATCGAGTAGCCACTGATCAAAGCCGTCAGCAGAATGCAAGGCAGCAGCCACTTTGGCAGAGCAGGGGGCATCAGGCGCGAAGACTCAATACTCATCGGCAAACTCCAACTCGCGCCCCTTCAAAACAGCAGCCCGGCCGCCCATGATCAGCACCGTCAGCATGCCTGCAAGGAATCCGCCCGCGTGCGCCCAATTGGCAACGCCCTCCTGAGGCATAAAGATCTGATACAGGAACCACAAGCCCAAGACGATCCAGGCGCTGACCTCGAACGAGAGAAATGCGAGCACAGGCACGAGTATTTCGACCTTGGATGCTGGGAACAGCAAGAAGTAAGCGCCAAGTACTCCGCCAATGGCTCCAGAGGCTCCAAGCGTGGGAACGGTCGAGGTTGGGTCCACGAAGATATGAGTAGCGGTAGCTACTACGCCCCAGAACAGGTAATAGAGGCCGTATCGGCCGGCACCCACGGCTGCTTCGACCGACGCGCCAAAGACCATGAGGAAGATCATGTTCCCGATCAGGTGCACGAGGTTCCCGTGCAGGAACATCGCGGTGAATACCGTCGCTAGCGGAAAGTGATCGAAGCCGCGCTTGAGCGAGTCCACGACTTCGTTCGGTCGCATTACCAAGTCAGCGAAAACGACGCTGCCGCCAAACACATGCCCTTGGCGATCCCATAGGAAGATGATCACGTTGAGGGCGATCAACGTCCACGTGACGACGGGCACCGTCTTTCGCACGCGGTTGTCGCCGATTGGGATCATTCGGGCGGCATTTTACCGGGGAGTGACTCAGATCTCGATTCGCAGCCCGTCCCACGCGAGTTCAACCCCCCTCGGAAGCTCGGAACTGGTCTTCTCGTGATCGTAATCATGGCTCAGGTGCGTGAGGTAGGTCTTCTTAGGCCGCAGCTCGGCGATCTTTTTGAGGGCTCCCTCTAGGTTGAAATGGTTAGGATGCGCCCTCAGCCGCACCGCATCCAAGATCAACACATCGAGGTCCTGCAAGCGTTCCTCGGCCTCGGACGGGATCTCGCTCACGTCCGTCACATAAGCGAAATCGTTGCATCGGATGCCGACCACCGGAGTCGTTTTGCCGTGCCAAACCTGAAAGGTGTCAACCCGCATGCCCCCGACCTCCAGCACCGGTGGCACATCCCGAAGGTCAAATTTCGGGACCTCGACGCCTTCAGGATATGGAGGGAAGGCGTATGGAAAAATGCGCTGGATGTCTTTTTGATAGCGATCCCAGGCATAGATTGGCATCGGCCGCCGCTGCAACAGGCAAACCGACCGCAGGTCGTCCATACCCATGATGTGGTCGGCGTGGGTGTGAGTGATCAGGACCGACTCGATCTCGTACAGCCGCTCTCGCGACATCTGCAGCCTCAGTTCTGGCGAGCAGTCCACTAAGAGATTGCCGGTTGGGCCGAGCAGAATAACGGACGAGCGCGTGCGGTTGTTCTTCGGATTGTCGAGGTAGCCCTCGGGATAGCGAAAGCCGAGCATCGGTACGCCGTTGCTTGTGCCCGACCCGAGCACGACGACGCTCGGCATCAGAGCTCGGCTGCGCGCCTCAAGACATCGAGCCCGACAATAGTGCTCGGAACTTCAGCGTAGTGGGCAAGTCGCTCAATACAGCGTGCGAAATTGCGTTCGGCGAGTTCGTCGTAGGCCTGCATTTCGCGACGCGCTTCCGCGACCAGCGATACTGCCTCTTCGTAGAACCGTGCCCTGTTCTGGGGCAGCGACTTGTTCGCGACGGACGCGAAGCGCCGGCCCAGCTGCTCGTAAATGCCTTCCCAGTTCGACCGGGCAGACATCTCAGCCCGCATCTTGGCCATGCTTTGCTCATTGAGCCTGGCCTTTTCGGCGTCGCGTCGCTTCTCGACCTCCCAGTCGGCCTGCGTTATGCCGTCGATCACCCGGAGCGTAACCTGCTGCAAAGTCAGCTCCGACATGTTGTTCTCGATGAGGCGCTTGGTCGCGGGCAGCTTCAGGTGTCCGCTGAGTTCGCCCAGTTCGTGCGGGAGCCCGAGCACCAAGGTGCCGTTCTCCAGCGCGATTGGCTTGGCGTTATTGAGCGCGGTCCATACACCGACGCCCGTCACACCTTCCTTAACGTTCGGAAGGGCCTCGGACCAGATTTCCGCAAGCTCCGCCATACGGCGCTCATTATACGTTTCCGCAACCACTCGTTAACAGTGCCGCGCATCCCGGAACCACCCTCCAAGACGCCGCGTCCCACCATGGAGCAATTTCTTAGGAGGTTCATTTGACATGGAAAATGCACAGGAGAGACTTGTTCGTTATCTGCAGGACGCGCACGCAGCCGAGGTCGGCGTTCGCAAGATGCTGGAAGGATTCGTCGACGACACGAACGACCAGCAAATCAAGATGCTCTTTCAAGAGCACATCGAAATGACGCGCTGGCAGGAAGACCAGCTCGAGCAGTGCCTGCGGAAGTACGACGAGGAGGCGGGCAGCGGCTCGAAAGGGTTTTTCAACTCACTAATGGCCAAAGTGGGTGAAATGCTGCAGGGCGCGCACGATCAAGAGGACAAGGACACCCAGAACCTCATCAAAGCATTCGCGACCGAGAACCTCGAGTGCGGCATGTATGAGTCGCTGATCTCCTACGCCGAGGCGGTGGGCGACATGGATGTGGTGCAGGTCGCGCGCAACATTCAGCAGCAGGAGAAGCAGACTGCCGAACGCATCTGGCCGATGATTTCGCAGTACGCGAAGATGCCTCTCGCCAAGGTTGAAGGGCAGCAGGGCGGCCAGGCTTACGCGG
>Ga0070660_100000522_pt1 | contig 25642 bp, 30 predicted proteins | sample KBSC33metaG_FD_64670 | JGI IMG/M metagenome (GOLD analysis project Ga0070660, IMG submission 64670) | Corn rhizosphere microbial communities from Kellogg Biological Station, Michigan, USA - KBS C3-3 metaG | ecosystem: Host-associated > Plants > Roots > Rhizosphere > Soil ... | reverse complement strand
CCCTAGCCCCGAGGGGACCATGATGGCGATCAATGCCAAGAACTGGCAGGAACTGAAGAAGCCCGTCGCGCTCGACAAGAAGGGCGGCGGGGACAGCAAGCGCAAGGCGACGTTTGTCGCCGAGCCGCTTGAGCGTGGCTTCGGCCTCACGCTCGGCAACGCGCTGCGGCGCGTGCTGCTTTCGTCGCTGCAGGGTGCTGCGGTGACCTCGATCAAGATCGAGAATGTCCTGCACGAATTCTCGTCGCTTGCCGGCGTGCGCGAAGACGTGACCGACATCGTGCTCAACGTGAAGCAGATCGCTTTGCGCATGCAGGGCGAGGGCGCCAAGCGCCTCCAGCTCAGCGCCACCGGCCCGGCCGAAGTGACCGCGGGCGATATCGCCACCACCGGCGATATCGAGGTGCTCAACCCCGATCTGGTGATCTGCCACCTCGACGATGGCGCGACGCTCAACATGGAGCTGACCGCCCAGGCCGGTAAGGGTTATGTCCCCGCCGCCTCGAACCGTCCGGCCGATGCGCCGATCGGCCTGATCCCGATCGATGCGCTCTACTCGCCGGTCCGTCAGGTCGCCTACAAGGTCGAGAATACGCGTGTCGGCCAGGAGCTCGATTACGACAAGCTCACGCTGACGATCGAGACCGACGGCACGATCACCCCGGAAGACGCGGTCGCTTATTCGGCGCGCATCCTCCAGGACCAGCTGCAGCTGTTCGTCCACTTCGACGAAGGCATGGTCGCGACCGCGCCGTCCGCTTCGTCGGCGATGGCGCCGATCGGCGGCACGACCGAGCCGGAAGCCAATTCGAACCAGCTCAACCGCTTCCTTCTCAAGAAGGTCGACGAGCTCGAATTGTCGGTGCGTTCGGCCAATTGCCTCAAGAACGACAACATCATCTATATCGGCGATCTGGTCCAGAAGACCGAGGCCGAGATGCTGCGCACGCCGAATTTCGGCCGCAAGTCGCTCAACGAGATCAAGGAAGTCCTCGCCTCGATGGGGCTGCGCCTGGGCATGGAAATCCCCGGCTGGCCGCCCGAGAATATCGAGGAAATGGCCAAGAAGCTCGAACAGGAGTTCTGACGCGGCGGGGTGCCTCGGCACCCCATCGCGTCATCCTGGCGGAGGCCGGGATCGCAGGAGGGCATCGCGCCCTTCGCCAAGTTTCCAGCGGCCCCGGCCTCCGCCGGGGCGACGGGCTAAAGGCGGTGGCCCTATTCACCGCCAGGCTGGGGTTACCTCGTACGGGCCCCTGACGAACGAAGGACAAGACATATGCGTCATCGTGTTGGCGGCCGTAAGCTTCAGCGCACCTCGGCCCACCGTACGGCCCTGTTCCGTAACCAGGCAGCGGCGCTCATCAAGCATGAGCAGATCAAGACCACCGTCGCCAAGGCGAAGGAGCTTCGCCCTTACGTCGAGAAGCTGATCACGCTCGCCAAGAAGGGCGGTCTTTCGAACCGTCGTCTGGCGCATGCCCGCCTGATGGACGACGTCCAGCTGGTGAAGCTGTTCGACGTCCTGGCGGAGCGCTACGCGGACCGCAACGGCGGCTATACCCGCGTCATCAAGGCGGGCATCCGCGCGTCGGACGCCGCGCCGATGGCGGTGATCGAGTTCGTCGATCGCGACGTCTCGGCCAAGGGCCAGGATTCGGGCCCGGTGATGGACGAAGCCGAAGCCGCCTGATCGCGCTTCAGGCTACGAAACAAGAAAGGGCCTCGGCGAAAGCCGGGGCCTTTTCTATTGCCGCTTCTAGAGCCTGATTGTTTTCGGGAGCCTTGGCCGGCGAGCAGCGTGTCGGCGATTACCTCGTCTCAAGCGCCAATCAATTCGACCATGGTCGCTGCTTGCTGACCTTGATCGCGCGGATTACGCAGCCGAGGCGGCGTGCGATCACGGGAGGGCTCTGTTGTGGGCAGGACAATTGGCTTCACTCTTCTCGGCGCCGGGCTCCTCGGTTTCTTGCCGAATGCGGCCCAAGCGCGCGAGCTTTCCGCGATGGGATACACTATCCCGGGTTCGCAGGTGCGCCTCGTACCGGTAACGGAAAAAGGCAGGCATTATCAATTATATATCGGCCTGCCGGGAAGCTACGGCAAAGATCCGGCCCGACGCTATCCGGTCGTCTACGTCACCGACGGCTATTGGGATTTTCCGAAGATAACGAGCATGGAAGGCGGCCTGTCCTACGATCGGGTCGTCCCGGAGTTTATTACCGTCGGGCTTGGATATGCTGGCCCAAACCCCGATTATGGGAATCTGCGTCGGTGGGAGCTTTCGCCCGCGCCCTTCGGTGACAAAGGGGAAATGTCGGGACATGCGGAAGACTTTCTGGAAACGCTGAAGACCGTCATCATTCCATTGGTGGACGCGGAATATCGCACGGACACATCCTATCGCGTGCTAGCGGGGACCTCGCTGGGTGGGCTCTTTACGCTATATGCCATGTTGAGCAGCCCCGGCCTGTTCAACGCCTATATCGCGGCAACGCCCGCTGTAGGTACCGGGAATGATTGGCTTTTCCAATATGAGGATCGTTTCGCCCGATCCGGTGCCAAGCTGAAAGGGCGCCTCTACATGACTGTCGGGGGCAATGAGTCGCCCGCTTATTTCAACGACATCATCCGCTTCAATCAGCGCCTGGCCACGCGTCGATATGCCGACTTCAGTTATGATTTTCATATCGTGGAAGGCGAGCGTCACGGTGGGACGCCGTTCGAATCCTACACACGCGGCTTGCGGTTCGCGCTGCTGCCGATCGCGCCCGAGGCCGGGCCTGCTCCTGGTCAGTGAGCGATTAGAACAAGATATACGGCCACGGCGGGTTGCTTCGGCGCTCGGCTCCCCACAGGTGTGACCCCCAAAGTGGCGCCGTTCATTGTGCCGGCGCGCCCGCGAGCCAGTCCAGCTATTTCAGCATCCAGCGCATGTTCGTTCTCCCTATGGAACGATCACTTTGCGCGCGATGTCCTCAAGCCGCCACGCGCCGGCTGCCGCCGACGGCGCGCTGGATATCCTCTTCGCTCGGCATCGGCTGCTCGATCACACAGCGCAGGCCGAGCGCGTCGAAGCCATGGATCGGCCGCGCGGTCGCGAACACCGCGACCGAATTGACGCGCGTTTCGATTCCCTGCCCGTCGCCGGGTGGGATCGCGATCGGCGAACCGAATTGGCCGCCCCAGGAAGCGCCGACCAGATTGCCGTCGATATCGGCGATGCTGATCTTGAGTCCGTCGTCGCTGACGGGGCTGTGCCAGTCGGGGGCGTGCAGCACGTCCGCCATCAGCGCCTCCCAATCGAACTCCAGATAGAGAACGCCGGCCGGGCGGCGGCCATGACCAGGATCGATCGCCTTGACGAAGATCATCACCGCGCGATTATTCGACCAGGGATTGAGCCACACCTCGTCGGTGAACCACTCATCCTCATCCGTGCTCCGCATCGCGCGGTTGAACTGGATGGCGTCGGCGAAATCGTTGACCAGCACGCTCGCGCGCGCATCCTCCGAAAAGAGCGCCTTGCCCTCGGCCGAAACGACGAAGGCGTTCACATATTGGCCGGAGACGCGCTTGAGGATGCGCAGCCGTTCGACCGCGCGCGCCAGATTGTCCGCGGTCGGATGGCGGGTCGCCTCCAGGACCATAGGGTCGCTCGCGAGCAGGCAGAGGTGCGATCCACGCGTCACCAGCGTGCGCGCGATCTGTTGAATGATCGTCTGCGCGAGGTCGATCAGGCGCGCGCCCTCGATTTCGGCGAGCATCTCGTCGGCAAAGCGCGCGCCGAGCGCAAGCCGGTCGAGCACGTCGGCGCGGAACGATGCCGCCGATGTCCGCGCCTGGTTAGCCAGCGTCTTCACTTCCTGCGCGACGATCGAGAATCCGCGGCCGGCATCGCCTGAGCGGGCGGCTTCGATCGTGGCGTTGAGCGCGAGCAAATTGGTGCGGGTCGCGATCCGCTCATTGTCGGCCGCATAATGCCGCACGTCATCGCTCAGCATTGAAAGCAAAGTTCGGATGCGGCGCGGCATTCAGTCAATCCCCACGAGTGACCTCACAGGGATCGCAAAAAATGGTTAATGAATCCTCACCGGCGTAATATTGTTTCGGGTTTGGGTCATTTTTGTTTCCGACTGGACAAGGCCACTCCACCTCCTTATCGGCCCGCCATGACCGCCGCCCCCACCGACTGCATCCTGATCGTCGACTTCGGAAGCCAGGTCACCCAGCTTATCGCCAGGCGGGTGCGCGAGGCTGGGGTCTATAGCGAGATCGCGCCCTTCAATGCCGCGGACGAAGCGTTCGAGCGGCTTCAGCCCAAGGGCATCATCTTTTCGGGCGGTCCATCCTCGGTGATGTGGGCGGACAGCCCGCGCGCACCGCAGCATTTCTTCGGCCGCGGTCTCCCCATCCTCGCCATCTGCTACGGCCAGCAGACGATGGCGCACCAATTGGGCGGTCGCGTCGCATCGTCCGACAATCGCGAATTCGGCCGTGCCTTCATCGACGTGGTCGGCGAATCCGCCTTGTTCGACGGGCTTTGGAAAGTCGGCGAAAGCCACCAGGTGTGGATGAGCCATGGCGACCGCGTCGAGGCGCTGCCGGAAGGCTTCAAGGTCGTCGCCCAATCCGAAGGCGCACCTTATGCGATCGCCACCGACGAAGCCCGCCACTTCTATTCGATGATGTTCCACCCGGAAGTGGTGCACACGCCCGACGGCGGTAAGCTGATCGCCAATTTCGCGCGTCACGTCTGCGGGCTCGCGGGCGACTGGACGATGGCCGAATTCCGCGCCGCCAAGATCGCGGACATCCGCGCGCAGGTCGGCGACCGACGCGTGATTTGCGGTCTGTCGGGCGGCGTCGACAGCGCGGTGGCGGCGGTACTGATCCACGAAGCGATCGGCGATCAATTGACCTGCGTGTTCGTCGACCATGGCCTGATGCGCCAGAGCGAGGCCGAGCAGGTCGTCAGCCTGTTCCGCGAACATTACGGCATCCCGCTCGTCCATGTGGACGCCGAGCAGGCGTTCCTGAGCGGCCTCGCCGGGCTCACCGAGCCGGAAGCCAAGCGCAAGTTCATCGGCAAGACCTTCATCGACATCTTCGATGCCGAGGCCCACAAGATCGGCGGCGCCGATTTCCTCGCGCAGGGAACCCTCTATCCCGACGTGATCGAGAGCGTGAGCTTCACCGGCGGCCCCTCGGTCACGATCAAGAGCCATCACAATGTCGGCGGCCTGCCCGAGCGCATGAAGATGCAGCTGGTCGAACCCTTACGCGAATTGTTCAAGGACGAGGTGCGCGAACTGGGCCGCGAACTGGGCCTGCCCGATGCCTTCGTCGGTCGCCATCCGTTCCCCGGACCTGGCCTCGCGATCCGCATTCCGGGCGAGGTCACCAAGGAGCGCTGCGACATCCTTCGCAAGGCCGATGCCATCTATCTCGACGAGATCCGCCGCGCGGGACTCTATGACGCGATCTGGCAGGCCTTCGCGGTCCTGCTGCCCGTTCGCACCGTGGGCGTGATGGGCGATCACCGCACCTATGACAATGTCTGCGCCTTGCGCGCGGTCACCTCGACCGACGGCATGACCGCCGACATCTACCCCTTCGACGCCACCTTCCTCTCGCGCGTCGCGACGCGGATCATCAACGAGGTGCAGGGGATCAATCGCGTGGTCTACGACTATACGTCGAAGCCGCCCGGGACGATTGAGTGGGAATGACGGCGGAGTCGGTAGAGTAAGCGTAGGCGATCGTTCGCGGGCGATCCTGCAGGAACGCTCCGCTGAAGCGTGAATCAAGCTAAGCGACGAAACGAACCACGCCGCCATCCACCCGCAAAGCCGCGCCGGTTGTCGCCGAGGCCTGCTCCGAGCAAGTATAGACGATCATATTGGCCACCTCATCGGTGGTCGCGAAGCGTTGGATGAGAGTGGTCGGGCGCATCGCCTCCAGGAAGCCTCGCTCAGCTTCCTCCAGCGTGATTCCGTTTGCCTCAGCCTGCTTTGCCATGAAGTCGCCCAGGATCTCGGAGCGGGTAGGTCCCGGCAGGACGGCGTTGACGGTGACACCCGTGCCCGCGACCGCCTCGGCAAGCCCGCGCGAGACCGCGAGTTGGGCCGTCTTGGTCATGCCGTAGTCGAGCATTTCCTTGGGGATGTTGACTGCGGATTCGCTACTCACGAAAACGACGCGGCCCCAGCCTTTCGTCACCATCCGCGGCAAATAGTGACGGGACAAGCGCACGCCACTCATCACGTTCAACTGGAAGAGGCCAAGCCAATCCTCGTCGGGAATCTTCGCAATGTCCTCGACCCCGCCGTAGCTCCGGATGTGAGCCGTGCCCACGTTGTTCACAAGGATATCGGCGTCTGGCGCCCGCGCGATCAAGGACGCGGCGCCCTCCGCTGTCGCGAGGTCGGCGGCGATGCCGGAGATGTCGCTGCCGGGAAAGGCCTGCCGCATCTGCCGCACGGCCTCGTCGACGCGGGCTTCGCCACGGCCGTTGACGACGACCGACGCGCCGGCACGGGCCAGCCCCTCCGCGGTCGCGCGGCCAATACCGGCGGTGGATCCGGTGACGATCGCCTTGCGGCCCTTGAGGTCTATATTCATGTTAACTCATCTCTAGATCATAGGTGAACGAGGCGATCGATCGATCGATCCAGGCTGGAAGCGCAGATTGTCGCCCGTCGAATATCATGTCGATGGATCCCGTTCGGCATCAAGTATGTCGCCCGGGCCGCAGCCGAGAAATTCGCAAATTCTGGCGAGGGTATCGAAACGCACGCCTTTCACCCGCCCTTGCTTGAGAAGCGATAGATTGGCCTCGGTGATACCCACATATTCGGCCAGATCTTTGCCCTTTGCCTTGCGGCGCGCCATCATGACATCGAGGGTCACGACGATCCGCACACGTTCATTCGCAGAATTGTCCATCAGACGAATGCCGCATTTTCTTCGGTCAGTTCCTGGTTCCTGCGCTCCACGGCGGCGGCGATGCCGAGGGTGCGGGCAAAGGTCCAGGTAAAGCCGGAAATGACCAGGATCGTCAGGCCTCCCGTACTGATCACGATCGGGAAATCCACGCCCGCGGCGCTGTCGTAGGTCAGCCAGCTACCTATGAGGGGCGTCATGATTGCTGCCGCCAATGCCGAAATCGCTCCGGCGCTCCCGAATTTTTGCAAACCGAAGATGGCTTTGGGCGAAAATATTTCGCCGCGGGCGAAGCAGCGGAACGACGATCTGATGTGCATCAAGCCATAGGCATTGATCGCTGCCGGAAGGCAGATCAGCAGGAATAGCCCGATAGTGCGCCCATGATCGAAGCGCACGGTCGGTACGCCCAGCCATGAGGCGAGACCGGACGGGTCTATGGAACGCCATTGCCAGATCGAACCGCCCAGGAAGGCCACAGCCGCGATAATACATATGTGGGACATCACCGTGCTCCATCGGCGTATGACGGCCAGATCTTCATCCTTCATGGCAACCTCTCTAACCGACACGCTGGCCTCCTTGTATGTGGGCTGAAACCGCTTCTAGCAGTGGGTTCGGGACGATGTCGCCCACGGCGTCGCTACGCAGCGATAAATTATTGCTAGACGATAATAAAATTCTACATTACAGAAACTTCCACCCGGAAAGTAGACCGGGTTTGGCGGACGTGTCCCCCAATCGGATCGCGAAGAGGAGGTTCTGTGAAGTTTTCAGTTGTTGCCGCGTATGCGGTTCTCGCTTTGTCGGCGAGCAGTGCGTGCGCGCAATCCGACGACGACCATGCGATCGCCGCCAGTCCGTTCGACGGCTTCAAGGTGGGCGGCACGGTCGATTATCGTCGCCATGAAGGGAAGTTTGACGTGCCGACGACCACGCAGCGCGTGGATGATCAGGATGGCGGGTTCGGCTATCGCGGCTTTATCGGCATCGACAAGACGATCGGCGATCTGATCGTCGCCGGCGCGGAGGCTGGCATCGGCAACGGTGGAAAGAATCTCCAGAAAAGCGGAACGGCGGGCAATTACACTCTCGATCCCCAATGGAGCTGGGATGTGTCCGGCCGCCTGGGGGTGACGCCTTCGCGTAACTTTTTGCTCTATGGCCGCGCCGGCTATAGCTGGCTGCGGACGCACGAAAAGCTGGTCGATGTTCCGGTTGGTCAATCTGCCCTCGATCGCAAAAGAACCCGAAATGGCTTTCTGTGGGGATTCGGCACCGAATTCGCCCTGGTTCGCAATTTCGCCCTTCGCGCTGAATTCGATCAAACCAATTTCGGTAGCGGCCTGAAGGCTGCCCGGCTTCAACTCGGCGGCGCTTTTCGTTTTTGACCCGTCCTTCGCCCGTAGCGAGCCCCACCCCCAGACGACATGAGAAGATCGATGTTGAATATAAAACCACTGGCTGGTGCGATCGCCCTTGCCTTGATTTTCGGGCTGACCGGTTGTGCCACCGACATCATGCGGGGCTATATTGGACGTACGCCTCAGGACGTCATGGCTCGCTATGGGCGACCGGACAATGTCTTCGACATGCCCGATGGGCGCCGCGCCTATCAATGGCTCCAGATCTCCAAATCGACCTCGGCCGGCTCCGAGGAAAGCCGCACGCGCTGGGTAGAACGGCGTGACGGGCGTCGCGAGCGCGTCACCACGACCCAGGTCAACCCGCCGGTCAGCGAGACGAAGAAATGTTTCTATACGATGTATGCGCATCGCGGCCCCGCAGGCGACTGGATCTTCGACAGCTTCAAAGAGCCGGAATTTGGGTGCTGACCACGCCGTACCCGGATCATCGCGGCGCGGGTTCATCTCGACCGGCGGCTTGACCGCCGCCATCCGGATGACCGACGTCGCGGGATCCCAGGTTTCCGGCCAATCCCATGATCGTGGATCGATCACTGCTCCTTCTTGAACAAATCCTGGAAAATAAGCCGGCCCCAGGTGCGGCCGCGTGCGTGTACCAGCGTGCCACCCTCGTCGAGCTTTCCCAACGTGACGGGTGCGAACCCGAGTTGCTTGGCCAAGGCCGCCACGGGAGCGATCGCGTCCTCGTCGTCGCTCGATAGGAAGACGACCCGGTGCCCGCCCTCGACGATCGGATCGGCGGCCAGGGTGGCCGCGACCAGATGGTTGAAACCTTTCACCAGCTTGGCGCCGGTGAAGGCCCTCGCGACGAAGGCGGAGGACGGCAGGCCGTCCAGTTCTTCAACGGCCACTCCAAATGCGTTCGTCGCGTCGATGACGGTCTTGCCTTCCCAGTTCGGCAAGGCCTTCGCGACCTCGCGATGCTCCCCGAACGGGACCGCTAGAATGATCGTGTCGGCCGCGAGTGCGTCGCGCAGCGACTTGGCGACGATTGTGGGCCCAATCGCCTGAGCCTGCGGTGCCAACGCCTCGGGCGGGCGGCGGCTCGCGACCGCCACCTCGATGTTTTTACGGGCAAAGGCGTGGGCGAGGGCCTGACCCACCGCGCCGAAACCTATAATCGCGTAACGCATGATATGTCTCCGATCGTGCCGATATTGATTTCCTGGCCGTTCAGATGGCCGAGAAACCGCCATCGACAGACAATTCCACCCCGTTCACGAAGCTCGAATCGTCCGAAGCCAGAAACAGCGCGGCGGCTGCGATTTCCTCGGGAAGACCCATCTTTCCGCGCGGGATCAGGGATTCGAACATCTGCTTGGCCTCTTCGGTGAGGACCTGGTCCTGCATCGGCGTGGCGATCGGCCCTGGGTGCAGCACATTCACCCGAATGTTCCTGCCCTTCAGTTCGTTGAGCCAGCCGCGTGCGAATGCGTGCAGCGTGGCCTTGCTCGCCGCGTATACGCTGTAACCAGGGAAGCCTTTGATCGATGCAACCGACCCGGTCATGAAGATGGATCCGCCATCGTTGAACAGCGGCAACGCCTTCTGGACCGTAAACAGCGTGCCGCGCGCATTCAGGCCGAAAATCGAGTCGAAATGCTGCTCGGTAATCTCACCCAGCGGGAGGGCTTCGCCCGTGCCGGCGCTCGCATACAGGATGTCGATCTTGCCCTTCTCCCGCTTGACCGTATCGAACAAGCGATCGAGGTCGTCGAGATTGGCCGCGTCGCCGCGCACCCCGGTTACGTTCCGGCCGATCAGCCCAACGGCCTCGTCGAGCCTCTCCTGCCTGCGGCCCGTGATGAAAACATAGGCGCCTTCTTCAACGAACCGCTTTGCGCTCGCCAGCGCCATGCCGCTCGATCCACCGGTGACGACCGCGACCTTACCTTCAAGCTTTCCCATGATTTCTCCTTCCAAGTCATTCGGGGATGCCCCCGAGGCCTGAACATGGGTTCCCGCTAGGCGGGCGTTGAGTGCGGAAGCACGCACATCGGTGGTGCAAAATCGATCCGGTTGTTCGGGCAGGGCAGCCGCGATGATCGTTGTCTCGGTGCGCCGCGCGGTGCAGGATTGCACCATGATCGACTGGGATGACGTTCGCTACTTTTTGGCGGTCGCACGCGGAGGCTCGGTGCGGGCTGCCGCCGCCAGCCTAAGCGTGAATCATTCGACCGTGCTGCGACGTATCGCACAGCTCGAGGAGCGCCTTGCCGCGCAGATGTTCGAAAAACTGCCGTCGGGTTACCGCCTGACGGCGGCGGGCGAGGAGGTGCTCGAGCTCGCGAACCAGATGGAAAAGTCGTCGCTCCAACTGGAGACGCGCGTCTTCGGTCGGGACCAGAGTGTGCGCGGACTTCTGCGGGTGACACTGCCTCCGCCGCTCGCGACACACCTGCTCATGCCGGACCTCGCCGATTTTGCGCGTCTGCATCCCGACATCGAGATGGACATCCTGTCATCCGGCGAACTGGCAAATCTGACCAACCGGGAGGCCGACGTGGCGATCCGCGTCGTCTACGACCGCAAGACCCTGCCGCTCAATCTTCACGGCCTGAAGGGACCGGAGCTGTTCGGCGGCGTCTACATATCCCGCGATCGACTGGCCGCATGGCGTGCGGGTGCGCCTGATCCCATCCGGTGGATCGTCATAAGCATGCATGGAATTCCGGATTGGGCCGACGAGGGGGAGGTTCGCACCACGGGGGTTCCCTTCAGGACCACGGACGCAGAGGCGCAGATCGTTGCCGTACGGCAGGGGCTCGGCATCACGACACTGCCGTGTTTCGTCGGAGATGCCGACCCCTTGCTGATTAGGGTGCCGGGCACTGAGCTGCACATGTACGGAACGCTCTGGCTTCTCACCCAGGGGGAGACACGCAAGACGAAACGCGTGCGGCTCTTCACGGAGCTCATATCCCGCAGGCTCGCCGCCTACGCTCCGCTTCTCGCGGGGCTGTCCATATCGCGCGACTGACGCCTGGTCCCTTGTCACGCGGCGCCGGACGCGCTGAATATACGCAGCGGAAGGCGGGACATCATGCGGGTCGCCGGAGGCCGCTCGGAGCCGGCCTCCGCCAAAGCATATCCGGTCAGGCAAAAAGCAGATCGTGGACCACGGCACCCATCAGGACAGTGATCGCCAGGAGGGAGGCGGCAAAGGCGATCGTGCGCCAGGGCTGCATGGCCTTCAGATAGACGATAGAATGCACGATCCGGGCGATCGCAAAAACCGCGAAAATGGGAATCGCGATTGCTGCTTTTCCTCCCGCCAAAACGAAGAGCAGGCCCAGCAGCAGGAATGGATAGATCGTGGCCTCGGCATTGCGGTGCGCGCGCAGGAGCCGTGCGACCTTCGGTGGGTCGAGTTCCGACACAGGGACGCCATAGCGGGCGCCATCCTCCGGATTGATCGCCACGCCAGCCTTGGCGCGGATCGCCCCGCTGGAGGCCCAGAGCGTCACAAGATTGAGGCACAGAATGATGCAGGTGACGGCATAGGCCACAAAAGCCGGATGCGCCGCGGTCCAGATCGATTGGTGCATCGCGCGATTACTCGCCGCTGTTCGGAGCGGCCGAGCGCGCGCCGGATGCCTGCGCCATCGCGCCGATATGCGCGGCGAGGTTTTCCAGCGTCCTGGCCGTACCGGTGTCGATGCCCATCGTCAGATATTGCTCGAACCGCTCCGCCGATCCGCATTCGATCCGCACCGTCAGAAGCGTCTTGCCGCCCGCCTCGTCGAGAATGACGCGCCCGGTCGCCCCCATGGCTTCGAAGACGAGATGACGCGGCGGCGCGATCTCGCGATAGACGCCCGCGAACGACGGCATGCCGGGGGAATGGCGGTTGACGAACGTGAAGGCGCCTCCAGGACGCAGGTCGATCTCGCATTCCGCCAGCGGTTCGCCTGACGGGTCCCACCAGCATGCCACATGATCGGGCCGCGTCCATGCCTCGAAGACCTGTTCGCGGGGCGCGGCAAGCAGGCGCGTCAGAATGATCGTGTGCGCGTCCCGGTCGAGGACGATGTCGGTTTCGGCGATGCCTGCCAGCATGCTATTTTTCCTTCTTGCTCATTTTCGCAAGGTGGTGATCCAGATTGCCGAGCCTGGCTTCCCATTGCTCGCGGAAGGGTTCCACCCAGTCGGCAACATCCTTGAGAGCCGTTGCCACCAGCCTGCGCGGCCGCCGCTGCGCGTCACGCCCGCGTTCGATGAAACCCGCATCCTCCAGCACCTTGAGGTGCTTGGAGATCGTGGGTTGGCTGAGTTCGAACGGCGCTAACAGTTCCGACACCGTCGCTTCGCCCGTCGAGAGGCGGGCGAGGATCGCCCGTCGCGTGGGATCGGCGAGCGCCGAGAAGGCCCTGCTCAGCCGGTCGCCGGTGGGTTCCTGAATTACCATTTGGCTATATAGCTATATGGCGATTAATGAGTCAAGGACTTCATGGGCGTGGCCGAAATCCGCGAGCCGGTTGTTCTCGGCGATGGGCGTGGCGTGAGGTCAGATCCGGAGTAACCGCCACTATTCACGCATTGCATCCGCCGGCGACGTATCCTCGCGCCGGGCTCGTCCGTCTTAGCTCTTGATAGGGCGTGGTCATCCGCAACCTCGCCCTCGCAAACGGATGGAGCGTGACCATGAACAGCAAGCAGAGCCTGGCGAACAAGATCCATTATGAAACGCTAACGGAGGCTTGGCGCAGCGGTCGGGAATCGCCGCAGGACGCCTCCGAATGGTCTGTCTTGACGGCCGAACCGGGCGGCGTGGATTATGTCGAGACGAACGTCGGCGACACCACCGCGCTGTGGGTTCGGCCGAAAGCCGCGGCCACGGATCGCGTCATGCTTTACCTGCACGGCGGGGGCTATGTCGGCGGATCGATCTGGACCCATCGCAAGATGGTGGGGCACTTGGCCAAGGCGATTGGCTGTCCCGCTTTGCTCGCCACCTACGATTATGCGTTTCAAAGCAAGTTTCCGCGCCAGATCGAGCAGGCGGTGGCCGCGTTCGAGTGGCTCATCGCGCAGGGTGTCGAGCCGCAGCATATCGTGGCCGCGGGTGACTCCGCTGGCGCCGGCTTGATCGTCGCGGCCGCATTGAAACTGCGCGATGCGGGCCGTCCGCTGCCCGCCGCAATCCTCAGCATTTCCGGTTGGTATGATTTTTCAGCGAGCGGGCTATCTTACGAAACCAACCGCGAGAAGGACGCCTTCTTCCAGAAGGAGGCCGTAGTGATGCTGGCGTCGCAAGTTCTTGGGGAGACCGATCCCCGGCATCCCTTGGCCAGCCCGATCTTTGCCGATCTCGAGGGTCTGTCGCCGATCTATTTGCAAGTGGGCGGAGACGAAACCCTGCTCGACGACAGCCGAGTGCTCGCTGACCGGGCGCAGGCCGCCGGCGTCGAGGTGCGGTTGGACATGTTTCCGGGGATGCTGCACTCGTTCCAGATGATGGCCGGCCGCGCACCCGAAGCCGACGACGCGATAGACCGGTTCGTGCAATGGGTTCGCCCCAGGTTGGGTCTGACCGAAACCGCGATAACAGGCGATGAAAGTCAGGAGGTGGCGTGCCTGGCAAATTGAAGGGGGGCAGCTTGGTCTCGCTCGATGGTGCGATGACGCCGAGATGTGGCAGATGAAGGGCATGCCTGAACGACCGACCGGCCTATTCGACGCACGCTATCGAGCCTTCATCGCGGCGGTGGCGTCGGACATCCGCGCCCAGTTGCATCGTTACTGCGCCCGCATGACCGGCTCATCGCTCGACGGCGAGGATCTCATGCAGGAGACGCTGTTCGAGGCTTATACGAAGATCGAGACGCTCGATGATGCCGGCAGGCTGAAAGCCTGGCTGTTTCGCATCGCGCATAATCGCTGCATCGACTTCCTGCGGCGGCGCTCCGCGCGCGAGCGCGCGGAGCGCGCCAATTCGGTCGAGACTGACGGCGTCGGCGCGGAGCCGGCGGTAACCGATCCCCGTCGCGCGATCGAACGGCTGGTGGGCCACCTGCCGCCCAAGGAGCGCGCCTGCATCCTCCTGAAGGACGTGTTCGACTATTCGCTGGAAGAAACCGCGGGCCTCGTGGATTCGACGATTGGGGGCGTCAAATCCGCGCTCGCCCGTGGACGGACGAAGCTCGCCGGCTTGCCTGCTGAGCCTGCCGGAGAACCGAGCCGCCCGCTCGATCCCGACACCGCGCGGCTCTTGCAGCGCTATGTCGACCTCTTCAACCGGCATGACTGGGATGGCGTGCGGAGCCTTACCAGCGCCGATGCCCGGTTGCGCGTCACCGACTGCTTCGACGGCCTGCTCAGAGATTCTCCGTATTTCGTCGAATATGAGCGAAATCAGGAGGGGTGGAGGATGGAGTTGGGGACGATCGACGGAGAGCATGTCCTGCTCGTGCTATTCCCGCACGGCGGCCAGTGGCGGGTCGGGTGGCCGGTGCGTGTCCATGTCGCCGGTCGCGTCATCGATCACATCAAGGATTATTATGCGTGCCCCTGGGTCGTTGGAAGCGCCCCGGGATCCGACGTGGACCTCGGGACGATCCGCCTTCAGGCGTAGCGGGCGGCGGCCATGGTCACGGCCGTGATCGCGAGCAGGATGGCCGCGGCGCGCTGGCCGATCACCACGCGCGATGGAATGCCGGGATTGCCGGGATCGGCTTTGCGCAACTGGCGCAGCGCCCCGCCGACGACCGTCACCTGAACCACGAAAGCCAGGATTGCGGCCCCGGCACCTGTCGCCAAGAGCTGCTCCATGGTCCCGAAGCCGCCTTCATGCAGCGTGTGCCAAAGATAGCTACCGGCGCCGATTGTGAGGAGCGCCGCCGTCAGCTGCGGAACGAAGAGCTTTTCGCTTCCGGCTCCGGCCAGTCGCGCCGTCGCGAATGTGGAGCCGGCCCAGAACGTGGCGGCGAGGACATGAACCGATATGGCTATAATGAGCGCCCATTGCATGGCATCAAATCCAGGGAGTAGGGTGAATTAAGTATACGGGGTGATTACTGAAACTCAAGGGTAAAGATGTGGCGAGGCGTTCCTATGTCAGCGTGGCGCGAGCCGAGGCGGCCGCCGAGAAAAAGGAGCGGGTGATCCAGGCTGCCGCGCGGTTCCTGCGCGAGGCGGATGGCATCACGGGTTTCTCGCTGGACGCGGTCGCCAGGGCCGCGGATGTGACGCGGCTTACGGTCTACAACCAGTTCGGATCGCGGCGCGGGCTGCTCGAGGCGGTTTTCGACGACATCGCGCGGCGCGGGCAACTCACCCGGCTGAAGGATGCGATGGCCGAGCCGGACCCCTGGAAAGGACTCGACCAGCTGATCGCCATCTTCTGTGATTTCTGGGGAAGCGATCCAGCCGTGGCCCGATTGCACGACGCGGCCGCGGTCGATCCCGAATTTGCCCAGGCGCTTTTCGAACGCAACGAACGCCGAAGACGATCCCTCGAGAAGCTGGTCGCGCGAATTGCCGGGGAGCGGACGCCCGCTGCCGCCCGGCGCGACACCACCGACCTCCTATTCGCGCTTACCAGCTGCGCGATGTTTCGCATGCTCATCGGGACGAGGTCCGTCGCCGCGGTTTGCGCCATCATCAGCAACGACGTCCGGGCGGCCATCACCAGGATCATGCCGGCGCATTGCTAGCGAGGGTGGCGTCACTTGGTATCGGCGTTCCAGTCCCGTGCCATGAAACGGGCTTTGCCTCCGGCCAGCACATGGAGCACCTGCGCGCGATTGCGGGCCTGCGCTTCGGGCGATTTCAACTGCGCGAAATAACGCAGAATCTCCTTCTTCCGGCTCGGGATCAGCGCCTCCCAGCCCTGTCTTGCCCGATCGTCGTGCTCCAGCGCCTTGCTGAACCATAAGGGCATGGGGTGTACGGGGCCGGCTTTATACTCGTCGTCGAACCGGATCCCGATGTCGACGACGTCGCCCACCCCCGTCCCGGAGGCATCGCGAACCTGCTCGTGGAGATAGAGATAGAAGCTTCCGTCCCCGCGCGGCATCAAGTTGATACGCCACGGCGTCTCAGGTTTGCCGTTGACTTGGACCTGCACCGGAAGCGGCTTGCGCCAGCCTTGCTTGAGCCGGGCCGCGCAGGCCGCGTCGACCACCACATATGGGTTTATGCCGTTGATCTCGATCTTCGCCCGGAACCGCAACAGGGGTCTCGCTAGCGATGGAACGGATCGGCCCATTCGCGCACTGTGGCACAGGCCATGACGATTCCTGATCGAAAAATCGTGGCCTGCCTCGGATCGAGCAGCACCGCGGGCAAGGGCCAGGCATTCGATTGGATCGCGGAGCTTGGCCGGCAGCCGCGCAACGCGCAATTCGAGTTTCGGAATTTCGGCACCGGCGGAGATCTCGCCTATAACGCGCTGCAACGGCTGCCGGAGGTGCTCGCCTGCCGCCCCGCCAAGGTGATCGTCTGGGTCGGCGGAAATGACGTGCTCGCGCTCGTGTCGCGCAAGGTGCGGCGGTTCTTCAGTCTATGGAAGCGCCTCCCACGCGATCCATCGCCGGATTGGTTCCACGACAGTCTGGCTAAGATCACGCGCAGGCTGAAAAGCGAGACCACGGCGGACATCGGTCTCTGCTCGCTCCCACCGATCGGGGAAGCACCGGATTCGGACGACCCGTTCCAGAGCGCGCTCAACCGGCGGATCGAACAATATTCCGCGATCATCGCGACCGTGGCGGCGAGGAAGGCTGTTCCTATATCCCGCTCCACGAGGCGTTCGCCGAGGCAATTCGCGCCTCGCCCGGCCGGGCCTTCACGGCCTTCAACTTTCTTCCCTTCTACCGCGATGCCTTTCGCGTGCTGGTGCTGCGGCAGAGCCCCGACGAGGTCGCGCGCCGCAATGGCTGGCTGTTTCACACCGACGGCGTGCATTTGAACAGCCGCGCTGGGCGGATCGTGGCGGACCGCGTCCAGACATTCATCGACACTTGAGTCAAAAAAAGCGGCTGAATCTTCGGTACGGCGATCCGTTTCCGCTTTCCCTATCGTCCTGATGCATGCGCAAGCTTCCGAAAGCTTGCGGGACAGGTAGCAAAGGAGAAGCCCGATGGCGCGAATGGTGGTTATTTATCGGACACCGGAAAATGTCGAGGCGTTCGATCGGCACTATTTCGACATCCACGTGCCTCTCGCCAAGGCCATTCCGGGGCTTCGGAAATATGAGATCAGCGACGGTCCCATAGCGACGCCGGTGGGGTCGCCCGATGTTCATCGGATCGCGACACTGTATTTCGACGACCTCGCGGCGATCGAAAAAGCGTTCGCAAGCCCGGAAGGGCAAGCCGCGGGGGTGGACCGCCGCCTCTTCGCACCCGATGAGTCGGGCGTTCAAATCCACCTTTTCGACAATCGAGAGCTTTGAGCCACGATGGTTGACGAATCCATCGGCGGCAGGACGATGACCCGACTCATGGGCATGGAAGAATTCGAGGAGCGTCTCAAAGCACTGAGGCCGCGCCTTCACCGCTATTGCGCGCGCATGACGGGATCGGCCGTCACTGGCGAGGATGTCTTGCAGGACAGCCTCGTCAAAGCCCTTCACGCACGCAACCGGGGCGCCGAGGTCGACAATTTCGAGGGCTGGCTGTTCCGCATCGCCCACAATGCGAGCCTCGATTTCCTGCGCCATCGGGCGCGGAACACGGTCGTTCCGCTCACCGACGATATGGAGGCCGCGCCCCTGGCCGAGGCGGACGTCGTCGCGATCAGCTTTCAGACCTTCCTTCGGCTGCCCGAGCTTCAGCGTTGCGCGGTGATCCTCAAGGATGTTCTGGGGCATTCGATCGAGGAGATCGCAAGCATCGCCGAATGTTCGCCGGCGGCCGCCAAATCGGCGCTTCAACGCGCGCGGGCTACGCTGCGGCATCTCGCGCAGGCGCCTGAAGACATAAGGCTGCCGCTGATGTCCGACCCGGATCGGCAGAAGATCGCCGCTTATGTCCATTTGTTTCGAAGCGGCGATTTCGATGCGATCCGCGCCATGCTCGCCAACGACGTGAAGCTGGATTTGGTGAATCGGCTCCAACTCGAAGGGCGCGAAAAGATCGGCCTATATTTCACGCGCTATGCCGAAGAGACGAAATGGCGGTTCGCCTTCGGCGCGGTCGAAGGGCGGGCGGCCATGCTGGTTTTCGATGGCACTGGTCCGATGGAAAGCCCCGCTCATTTCGTCCTGATCGACTGGCTGGAAGGCCGGATCGTCGGAATTCGGGATTTCCTGTTCGCGCCCTATGTGCTGGAAGGCGTCGACTGGGCGCGGTTGGGCTGAAGGCCAGGCTACGCCCCGGCCTTTCCCGCCGCGCGAACGAAAGATTAGCAATGCCGACCGCCACGATCCACGGCATCAAGAATTGCGACACGATGAAGAAGGCGTTCGCCTGGCTGGATGGCCATGGCATCGCCTATGATTTCCACGACTATAAAAAGCGCGGCGTGACCGAGGCGGATCTCGCGCGCTGGAGCGATGCCGTGGGTTGGGAGGTGCTGCTCAATCGCGCCGGCACTACCTTCCGCAAGCTGCCCGAGGCCGATCAGGCAAACCTGACGCGGGACAAGGCGGTCGCGTTGATGATCGCTAATCCCTCGATGATCAAACGGCCGGTCCTGGAGAAAGGCGGCGTATTGGAGGTCGGCTTCAAGCCGGAACGCTACGCCGCCTTGTTCGCCGGATAGGCGTCCGACCACTCGCCACCGTCTTATCCGAGCGCCTCGAGGATGTGTTTCGGCAGGATAGGAACCGCCCGCACGCGTACGCCGACCGCGTCGTAAACCGCGTTGGCGACGGCCGCGGCGACGCCCGTGCCGCCAAGTTCGCCGATCCCGCGCGCTCCGGTCGGTCCGGCCCGCTCGTCATGTTCTTCGACGAAGCCGACGTCGATCGCGTCATGCGGTATGTCGGCATTCACCGGAACGGCGACGTTCGACAGATTCTTGGCCAGGAACCGGGCATGACGATGGTCGATCAGCGACGCTTCCATCGTCGCCTTGCCCCACTCCCAGGTGATCGAACCAATCATCTGGCTGCGCGCGGCGAGTGGATTGATGATCCGTCCCGCCGAATAACGCGCGACCACGCGGCGCAGGCGGATCAGGCCGAGATCGCGGTCGACGCCGATCTCGACGAAATTCGCGCCCCATGACTGCATCGCATGCGGGGTGCCGCTGCCGTTGAAGCTCACGGGTGCGCCGCCGAGCTCGAAGCTGCCTTCGCCGACGATCTCGGCCTGTCCCGACGCGCGCATCAACGCGGCGAGATCGACCGGCCCGTTTTTCGCCGCGCCATGAGGTTCGAGCCTGGACCGCGCGTCGAGCGCGGCGAGCCGCACCGCTCCGCCCATGCCGATCGTCTGCGAACTGCCATAGACCGGTCCGGCCGGCGGATAGCGCGTATCGCCCCAGCGGATCGTCACATTGTCCGGATCGGTGCCCAAAGCTTCGGCGGCGACAAGCTGGAACACCGTCTGGTTGCCCGTGCCGATGTCGTTCGCGCTCGCCTCGACACAGGCCCGGCCGTCCGCCTCGATCCGCACACGCGCCTGCCCCGGAAAGCGCGCGCAGAAGGTGCTCGCCATCGACATGCCGCGTCCGATCTTCCACACGCCATCCTCGCGCGGCATCTCGTGCCTGCGCCGCCATCCGAATATCTCTGCGCCTTCCACATAGGCCTCGCGCAATTTGTTGGAGGACCAGGGTTTGCCGTCGAACGGATCGGTCTCCGCGAAATTCTTGAGCCGCAGGTCGAGCGGGTCGATGCCCAGCTTGATCGCCAGCTCGTCCATCGCGCTTTCCAGCGCCCAGCTGCCCGGCCCTTCCACCGGCGCGCGCATTGGCGTGGACTGGATCAGGTTGATGCGCTCGACATATTGATCCAGTTCGATCGCCGGGCAGGCATAATAAGTCCGCGTCGCCATCGCGGTTTGCTCGAACTGCGTGTCCTTGATCGCGGTCGTGTTGATCGCCTCATGCCGCATCGCGACCAGCGTTCCGTCCGCCATCGCGCCCAACGTGATCTTCTGCCGGCATTCGGGCTGATGGCCCGCCTGGCCATATTGCTGTGCGCGCGTCAGCTGGATCTTGACCGGCCGCCCCGCCACCTTCGCCGCCGCCGCGGCCAGGATCACGTGCGGCCAGACATAGCCCTTCACCCCGAACCCGCCGCCCGTATGCGGCGAAATCACCCGCACCTTGTCGTGCGGGAGATCGAATACCGACTTCATCACCTCGAGCGGGTTCAGGCTCATCTGGGACGCGTCCCATAAGGTCAGGCTGTCGCCTTCCCAGGCGGCAACCGTTGCCGATGTCTCCATCGGATTATGGTTGCGCGTCGGCTGGTAATAGCTCTCCGAGACCACGATTTCTGCCCGCTTCAATCCGCCCGCGACATCGCCCTTCTGGTCATAGGCAGGGGCGAAATTGGCTTCCGGTCTTTCGAGCTGGCCGTGCCCCGGCGTGGCGGCGGATGCCGCCTCGACCTCGACGCGGACGAGCGCGGCGGCTTCCTCGGCGGCCTCCAGCGTTTCGCCAAGCACGATCGCGACGGGTTGCCCCTCCCATTGTATCTCGTCGGTGGTGAGCGGCATGTGCGTGACGGCGGCAGGCATCTTCACCTCGCCGAGCGGGGGCATGTCCGCGCGCGTCACGATCCGCGCCACGCCCGGAATCGCCTCGGCACGCTCGGTATCGATCTCCTTCAATGTCCCCGCGGCGATAGGCGATGCCACGATCACGCCGTACAGCATGTCGTCGGGATAATTGTCGGCGGCATAGCGGGCCGCGCCCGTGACCTTGATCGGCGCCTCATAACGCAGGGTGGGCTGGCCGATCGTCATGCCGCGGCCTCCACGATCGCGCGTGCCGCCGCGCCGGCCGCCATCGCGATCTTATATCCATTGTCCGCCAATGGCCGCGCGTCGCCGAAACATTGCTTCAGCACCGGCAACAGGGCCTCGCGCGTCGGCGGCAGCCCGACGATCCGCGCCTCCGCCTCCGTAAGGCGCCATGGTTTCTGCGCGACCGATCCCAAGGCGATCGCCGCGCGCGCGATCACGCCCTGGTCGAGCTCGATCACGGCCGCGGCGGATACGAGCGCATATTCGTAGCTCGCCCGCTCGCGCACCTTCACATAAGCGGACCGCGCCGCGCTCCGGATCGGCACGCGATAGCCGGTGATCACCTCTCCTGGTTGCAGCCGCGTTTCGGCTTGCGCCGGGTCCAGCCCCAGATCGGCGGCCTCGCGCTGGGTGAGGTGGAATGCGGCGGCGGGTATGATGCGGCGCGCGGAAGGGCCGGCAATCTCGATCTCGGCGTCGAGGCCGGCGAGTGCGACCGCCGGGTCCGATGGCTGCACCGCGGCGCATTGCTCGGTCCAGCCGAAGATCGCGTGACGGTCGTTGACGCCGTCCAGCGCGGCGCAGCCCGTTCCCGCATGGCGCTTGTTGCAACCCCAGGGGAGCGGCTCTTCCGCCCTGAAATAAGCGCAGCGCGTCTTCTGCAGCACATTGCCGCCGATCGTCGCCCGGTTGCGTATCTGGGGCGAGGCGGCGGCCAGGCAGGCCTGCGCCAGGACGGCGGCATGCGCGCGGACCGCCCTATCCTCGCCGACCTCCGCCAATGTCGCGAGCGCGCCGATGGTCAGCCTCTCGCCATCGCTCTCGATCGCTCTCAGACCTTCGATGCCCGCCAGGTCGACCACATGATCCGGCGCCGCGACGCCCAGGCGGAACCAGTTGAGCAATTCGGTCCCGCCAGCGATCAGCATGCGGCGCGTGCCATCGGCCGCGACCGCCTGGTCGAGCGAGTCCGCAACCGAATACGCGAAGTCACGCATCCTGCCGCGCCTCCGTCGTCCCGGCCGCGTCCAGCACCGCCGCGACGATCTGGGGATAAGCCGAGCAACGGCATATGTTCCCGCTCATCCACTCGCGCACCGTATCCCCATCGGTGGCATGGCCCTCGGCGATGCAGGCGATGGCCGAGACGATCTGGCCGGGCGTGCAATAGCCGCACTGGAATGCATCATGCGTGATGAAGGCCTGTTGCACCGGGTGCAACGCGTCGGTGCTGCCGATGCCTTCGATCGTGGTGACCTCGCGGCCGTTGCACTGGACCGCGAGCGTGAGGCAGGCGTTCATTCGCTTGCCGTCGATCAGCACGGTGCAGGTGCCGCAGGCGCCCTCGTTGCATCCTTTCTTCGTGCCGGTCAGGTGCAGGCGATCGCGCAGGAAGTCGAGCAAGGTCGTGCGCGCCTCGACCTCGGCGGAGATCGGGCTGCCATTCACCCGGCATGCAAGCTTCGGGCGCGCCTGCCCCTGCGTCTCATTCATCCGCGATCCCCTCGATGGTCCAATGCGAACGCGACAGGGCAGGCCCCGCGTCGAGCGAGAACGCGGGGCGTTGCATTAATATCCAGCGGCATGCGCGCCCTTCCTCATTTCCGCGCAAGCTGGCACGATGCCGCGCGGAAGACCGGAGAGGAGCGAAAGCGACGTGACGGGACAGGAAGATATCAAAGGCATGATCCTCCGGCGCTGGGCGGCCTTGATCCGCACCGCCGACCGGGATGCCTATCGCGACTATATCGCCGGAACCGGCGGCACGGATTACACCGCGACCCCTGGAAATCGCGGCTATCAGATGACGATGCGCGATCTGGGCGACGGCACGACGGAAGTTGCGACGCTCAGCTGGTGGGTCTCGCTCGACGCCGTCCGCGCCTTTGCCGGCGAGGATATCGCGGCCGCGCGTTATTATCCGGAGGACGATCGCTACCTCCTCACCCGGCCCGAACAGGTCGAGCATCACGAAATCGTTGCGGGCGGGGCAGGGGGATCGGCCGCCTGAGCTCGGGCGCGCGCCAATCAATCTGTCTCGCACAGCTTTCGTTCAGCAAGACTCGGCGCTAGAGAGGCGGACCGGCCGCAAGCGCGCGGCATTCCAGGAGAGGCCGCTTGGCGCTGACGCCTACTGAAAACGAAGCGTTTCTACGCGAAGTCGATGAGAATCTCCGTCGCGACCAGATGACCGGCCTCGCCAGGAAATGGGGCACGGCGGGCGCGATACTGGTCGGCCTGTTCCTGATCGCCCTGGCTGGCTTCCTCTGGTGGCGAAGCCACAAGGCCGAGCAGGCCGGACAGGATGGCGAGCAGTTCGTTCAAGTGCTCGGCGCGGCCGAAGTCGGCAGCGCGACGCCGGGCGACGCGCGCCTCGCGGCGCTCGCCAACTCGCCGCGCGAGGGGTATCGCGCGCTCGCAAGACTGACCCAGGCTAGCCTGACCGCCAAGAACAATCCTGCCGGCGGCGCCAAAGCCTATCAGGCGATTGCCGACGATGCGGCGCTGCCGCAGGCGATCCGCGATCTGGCGACCATCCGCGCGGTCACGCTGCAATTCGATTCGCTGCCGCCCGCCGACGTGGTCGCCAAATTGAAGCCGCTCTCGGTCGCCACCAATCCCTGGTTTGGAACCGCGGCCGAGCTTACCGCGATGGCGTATCTCAAGATGAACCGGAAGGATCTGGCCGGTCCGCTCTTCGCGGCGGTCGCGCGCGATAATGATGCGCCGGTCGGGTTGCGCAGCCGCGCCGCAGGCATGGCGACCGCGCTCGGCCAGGATGTGGCCCCAATCGCCCCCGCCGGCGCTCTCAAGGAATGATCATGACTCAGCGTTTGCGCACCGGGCGGATCGTCCTCGCGCTGGCCCTGCTCGCCTCGCTTGGCGGCTGCAGCATCTTCAACCACCATACCGATCGCGGTCCCAAGACCGCCGTGGTCGGAAACCGCGTATCGGTGCTCAACACCGGCAGCGACGCCGTCGCCGATCCGAGCCTGGCCGACGTACCCGTGGTGGTGCCGGAGCCCGCGGCCAACGACAGCTGGACCCAGCCGGGCGGCAACGCGACCAAGACGATGGGCGATCCGGCGCTGCCGCTCAACCTGCGTCCCGGCTGGTCGACCAAGATCCACGGCGGCGACATCACCCAACGCATCGGATCGACCCCCGCGATCGCCGATGGCACATTATATATCATCGACGCCGATGCGGTGGTCGAGGCGTTCGATGCCGCCAGCGGCGCGCGCAAATGGGCAACTCCGCTCGACAGCAGCAAGCGCGACATGGCAGTGCGCTTCGGCGGCGGCGTGAGCTATGACGGTAGCCGTGTCTATGCGACCACGGGCCGCGGCGACGCCGCCGCGCTCGACGCCAAGACGGGCAAGGTGCTGTGGAAGGTGCGTCCGGCCGGCCCGTTGCGCGGCTCTCCCGCGATCGGCGGCGGCAATGTCTATGTGCTGACGCAGGACAATCAGATTTTCGCGCTGAAGCCGGACACGGGCCAGACCGTCTGGACCGTCTCCGCCACGCTCGAAACCTCGGGCGTGTTCGGCGTGGCCGCACCCGCCATCGCGCAGGGCACGGTCGTCGCCGGCTTCTCGTCGGGCGAATTGTCCGCGCTCCGCTACGAAAATGGCCGCATCGTGTGGCAGGACCAACTCTCGCGCACCGCCATCTCGACCTCGGTGTCGGTGATCTCGGACATCGACGCTTCCCCCGTCATCGACGGCGGCAAGGTCTATGCGATCGGGCAGGGCGGCCGCATGGTCGCGATGGACCTCGTCACCGGCCAGCGTCTGTGGGAGCTGGTGATCGGTGGCATCAACACGCCGTGGCTCGCGGGCGAATGGCTGTTCGTCGTCACCGACGAGGCGAAATTGATGTGCATCGCGCGCACCACCGGCAAGGTCCGCTGGATCTCGCAATTGCCGCGTTACCGCGACCCGAAGAAGAAGGACAAGCCGATCGAATATTACGGCCCGGTCCTCGCGGGCGGCCGTCTGCTCGTGGTCAATGACCGCGGCCAGCTGATCAACGTCTCGGTCGCGGACGGCAAGATCGGCGCTTCGGTCAAGGCGGGCGCGGGCTTCTACCTGCCGCCGATTGTCGCCAACAACATGTTGTATCTGATCGACGTGAAGGGTCGTCTTTCGAGCTGGCGCTAGCCATATCCGTCATGACAGCGAAAGCTGGCATCTCAGGAGGTGAAGCGAGCAGCTTGCCTCACGAGACCCCAGCGTCCGCTGGGGTGACGTCGCCGGAAATAGGATAGACTCGTAAAGCGGCGGCTGCCTCCCTAAGAGGCAGCCATGCCCGTTCCCACTGTTGCGATCATCGGCCGACCTAATGTCGGCAAGTCGACCCTGTTCAACCGCCTCGTCGGCAAGAAGCTGGCGCTGGTCGACGACC
>Ga0070660_100000519_pt1 | contig 25704 bp, 25 predicted proteins | sample KBSC33metaG_FD_64670 | JGI IMG/M metagenome (GOLD analysis project Ga0070660, IMG submission 64670) | Corn rhizosphere microbial communities from Kellogg Biological Station, Michigan, USA - KBS C3-3 metaG | ecosystem: Host-associated > Plants > Roots > Rhizosphere > Soil ... | reverse complement strand
GCTGATAGTTTTTTTTTAATTATTTTTTTCATTGTTTTGATTTTATAATGATTTATTAATAACCGATGCTTTTTCATTGCTGAATATTTCCCGCATTCATTCTTAATAAAAAATTTTACACATTGCTGCCTGTTTCTTTACTAAGAAAATAAAGTACGTTTCGGAATACTTTGAAACATCACGCAGGATTACCCCGTTCTTCCAGTATTTTGCAACATTATTTTCAAAACCTGTAAGCCCTGAATAAATACCGTGGCTTGTATCAATGATAACCAACAACTCTTACCGCTTTATCACAATAATTTTTGCCGACTCAGCATCTTTTGTGCCATCAGTGAGAGACACAGCCTGCCCATTTTGCCAGTATTTAGCTACCCAATGAGACCCGTTGTATTCTGTCTCCGCCACATACACATCGCTGCCCACAACCGTTACGGAAGATGTAAAGGCATTCTTTGTGCCGTCGGTAAGTGATACAGCCTGCCCGTTTTTCCAGTATTTGGCTACGCTGCCGTCGTCAGGAGTTGCTATATACACATCAGTTCCTGAAACGGCAATTGAAGTTCTCCAGGCCCGTTGTGCGCTGTCTTTAAGTGATATCGCCTGTCCGTTTTTCCAGTATTTAAGTACATAAAGAGATCCGTTGAATTCCCAGCCCGCCACATATACATCGCTGCCCACAACGGCCATGGAAGATGCATCAGCATCGTTTGTGCCATTTGTGAGTGCTATGTCCTGCCCGTTTTTCCAGTATTTGGCTACCCAGTGATAGCCATTGTATGTTTCCCCTGCCACATACACATCATTGCCCACAACACCAATGGAACTTGCCCCTGCTCCCACTGTGGCATCGGTAAGTGATACAGCCTGTCCGTTTTTCCAGTATTTGGCCACGCTACTATTACCAAACGTGTTGAGTTCGACCCCCGCCACATACACATCGCTGCCCACAACGGCCATCCCGTTCGCAGCAGCAATTCGGCTTCCATCTGTGAGTGTTATGGCCTGGCCGTTTTTCCAGTATTTGGCCACGCTAACTGACCCATTGGAATTGCGTTCACTCCCTGCCAAATACACATCGCTGCCCACCACGGATATGGCAGGTACCCAGGCATTCATTGTGCCATCGGTAAGTGTTACAGCCCGTCCATTTTTCCAGTATTTGCCTACATATACACCACTACCGTTGTGTTCAACCCCTGCCACATAAACATCATAAACATCAACCTGTGGATTACTTACAACTTCATTAGAGTTTTCTTTTTTACAGGAGAAAAAAACCACCACAATCATTATTAAGAAAAATTTTTTTTTCATTTCGTTTATGTTTTAAGTGAGTAATTATTTATTTAATTACCGACAGTTTTTTTGTTGCCGAATAACTTCCTGCATTCATTCTTAGTAAAAAATTGCAGCGCCATCTTCATAACCCCCAACCCTGAATAAATGGCACTCGCTTGCACTACTAATACTAACAACTTTTACCGTTTTACTACAACAATATCCAAAAACTCGTCCCCGAATGTGACCTCTGCAAGTGCTATAGCCTGTCCGTTTTTCCAGTATTTGGTTCTAACGTTTTGTTCACTCCCTATCACATATACATCGCTTCCCATAACGGCTATCGCCTGCGCATAAGCATCCTTTGTGCCATCTGTAAGCGCTATTGCCTGCCCGTTTTTCCAGTATTTGGCTACACCCCCAGCAGGAGCGCCGGTTTCAAACCCTGCCACATACACATCGCTGCCCACAACGGCAATATCCGTCGCTGAAGCCTCCCACATGCCATCTGTAAGCGCTACAGCCTGCCCGTTTTTCCAGTATTTGGCTATACCTACATACTTGCGTTCATACCCTGACACATATACATCGTTGTCCGCAACGGTAATGGAAGTTGACCACGCCACCGTTGTGCCATCAGTGAGTGATATTGCCTGCCCATTTTTCCAGTATTCGACATGATCAGCCCCATTGACTTCACCTCCCGCCACATAAACATCGTTGCCCGCAACGGCTATGGAAGGTTGAGACGCAGGTTTTGTGCCATCAGTGAGTGATATTGCCTGCCCGTTTTTCCAGTATTTGTCTACATAAACAGACCCGTTGAATTCAGTCCCCGCCACATAAACATCGCTCCCCACAACAGCAATGGAAAATGCCCCGGCATCCTTTGTGCCATCAGTAAGTGCTATAGCCTGCCCGTTTTTCCAGTATTTGGCTACATAAACACCGCTACTGTTGACTGCACCCCCCGCCACATAAACATCGCTCCCCACAACAGCAATGGAAAATGCCCTGGCATTCTTTGTGCCATCTGTGAGTGTTATAGCCTGTCCGTTTTTCCAGTATTTGGCTACCGTTACAGACCCGTTGTATCCAGTCCCCGCCACATAAACATCCACTGTTGTGGTGTTCGTTTGCTGATTGACAGTTACCTGCATGGTATCTTTTGTCATCAACCCGCCTGAGTCTGTAACTTTTATTTCAAACTGGTAAACACCTTGTATAAGATTTGAAACTTGTGTTTGTGATGCATTTGCGTTTGTAATGTTGGGTGATGATGGCCCTGAAATTTTTGTCCATTGATAACTGGTAATGTTATTATCCGGGTCAGTTGATCTGCTGCCATCCAAATTGATTATATTTGCAGGCAGTGTTATGGCAGTATCATTACCTGCATGAGCTACCGGTGGGTGGTTTATTTCTGCTTTTTGCTTTTTACAGGAGAAAAAAGCCAACACAAGAATTATTAAGAAATAGTTTTTTTTCATTTCGTTTATGTTTTAAGCGAGTAGTTATTTATTTAATTACAGAAAGTTTTTTTGTTGCTGAATAACTTCCCGCATGCATTTGTAAAAAATAAATTCCTGATGGTACAGCATTCCCCTTCTCATCATTTACACTCTTTTTTGGCGCAAGTTTGGTAGCAAGGGCTTTGTGTGCCAGCTATACTTTGCCGGTTATTAAAAGATTCAATTGCTTTAAAATAAAAAATCAATTTTCGTATATTCATTCCTGTTACTGTAATCAAAAAAGTATCCTTGCTGAAAAAAAATAGGAATAAGGATTATTTGTCCTGCTGCTATGGTTCGCGAACATGAATCATGGCTCAGACAAACCGCAACTGTAAGTTAAAAGAAAACGGAAGTCCTGATTATTCCTTTGTTTACTGGAATTTTTTTAAAAGGAAACAAAATTCTTCCGCTTTTCTATCCACTAACAACATCCCGACATACGCGGTTCGTGGGACACTAGCCGTGGATGTCGTTTTATAACAGCAAATTGTAATTCAATTATGCTTATTAATATTTATTGATTTTTTGTATCAGCTTGTACAAATTCACACTTGAAACTTACCTGCACTATTTGACCTAAACCCGGAGGGCCAATTCCCCAATCGGAGATATACAATCTTCCGTCAGGGCCAAAGGTCATGGCGGTTGGCAAGTGAAGCCCTGAAGTAATAACCTGTCTTTTGCCGGAAGGATCAACTCTTACAACGTCACCAAAGCCAGGTGTTGGTCCGGGTTGTCCTACTGTATTTTCGAGTACATACAAATTATTATCATTATCAAAAGCAACACCCAATATCATCGTAAAGCCAGAAGCGTAAACGCTGTATGTTCCATCCGGAGATAGTTTATAAACTTTGGCCGCGCCTTGTACTAAAGGGAAGGGTGTAAGTGTTCCGAAATAAAAATTTCCATCATGGAATACCATTGATGTAGGGCCGATCCATCCGCCGCCGTCGCCATTATGGAGAACCGAAATATCAACAACGCGTGAAATTTTACCATTTTCAGGATTAATCCGGTCAATCTCCTGCTGGTTCGGCTGCGTGGCATATAAATCGCCACCTACACTTGTCATACTATATGGAGTTCCATCAGGCTCAAAATCATCCGGATCCGGATGTGCTACCGGATTATTCATGAGGAAGTCGCTGATATTTGCAACCATTGTCCAGGTTTTATCATCATTAACCCTAAAAATCTGGTTTGGAACATCCGGCACTCCGTGAGAGCACCCTGCGCCGGTTAGCAATCCATATAAGGTATGGCCAATGAATTCCACATCCGCTACACCACTGATTCCACTTCCTGCAGCGGCTGATGTAACACTTGACGGAAGATTATCCGCAACAGTAGTACGCACGCCTTGCCAATCAATTTTTGAGATGCGGCTTCCGGTATTGCTGCCGAGATAAGGGCCTGCAGCAGGAACCTGAGTGCATTGGCCAATAGTTGAATTCGTTCCTCCCAGTCCGCCTTCCGCTACATACAGATTTCCATCAGGCCCAAACCTGAGACCACGAGGATCATTTAAGCCGGTAAAAATTACTTTAGAAGTTGTTGTTAAAATCTTATTTGCTCCGTCGCAATCAGGTGGTGATTCCTGCTTCTTACATCCGATAAAGCATGTTGATGTTGCTCCAAAAAGAAGCAGCATTAATTGTAATTTGATTTTCATGATTGTTGTTTTTTTTACGTGAAAAAATGCTTCCATTTTGTTTCAATTGATTCAGGTTAATCCCAAACCTCTCCGGTTAATGTATCTATGCCAAGAATGCCGTTAGGCACGTTTGGAGGCATCATCATGCTAAGTGTCCCTTTGCCTTTTAGATTTGCGTAACGCCCTGTTCCACTGGTAATGTACCAGGCTCCGGTCATGTTCATAGTTGAACAATCCTGGTGCATGGTAAAACTTCCATCTTTTGTTGTCATCGTTTGAGTACAATGAGCTGAATCGCCCTCTGGATGGACATCCATTAAACTCATGCCGGAAATAGTTAGATCTCCGGTTGCAACAAAGGTTCCGGTAAGAACAATAGGCTGAACAAAAGTTGTATGTGTTACTACAATCTTTATTGTCTTTTCGTGATCTTGTTTCTTACAGCCCATAAAACTGATAAATGTTGCTCCAAAAAGAAGAAGCATTAATTGTAATTTGATTTTCATGATTGTTGTTTTTATTGTTATTAAAAATGAATACCATTTTTATTTTAGTTCTTCGCAATATTGGATGGATATTATTTTTCTAAGAACTTGGATTTTCTACTTTTTGGCTTAAGCGAAAAATACTTCGGTAATAAAAATATATATAGTTATAAGCATTTTTTTTTCTTTTCGCTGAGTTAACAGATTACGGCTATACTTTACATATAACGTCCGACAGATACACTCATTGGCGACGAATGGCATTCGTCTATCAGAAACTGTAAAGCGTAGAATATCGGTTTAAAATCCATTAAATGAGGAAGACTTAGTGTAATTTTAGAGAACAATCCACAACGTGACTAGTTACGATTTCATATTCTCCAACAAACCTTCTATTCGGCTTTACAGGCATTTATCTTTCTGGCTAATATTTACTTTACATTTTTTTATTCAAAACCTGATAGTGGGAAGCGCTAATGAAGCGCTTCATCCGCGAGCTCCACTGGATGCTTTAATAAACATCTCTTACTTCTTGCCGATATATTTTATATCTGTTTATATTTTTATTGAATTTGTTATCCCTGCCTTTCTTTTTAAAAGGCGATACACCTATTTTTTTATTTCAACTGTCTTACTGTTGTTATTCAATTTTACAGCCTGTTATTTTTCAGGTGTTTTATATGAACATATAGAATGGAAGATGCCGTATAATCAAATAACATTTGGCGCCAATAAATATCATGCAATAGTAAATGGAGGGTTTGTAAGCATAATGTTATTAGGCATTACAGGAGGTATTAAACTATCAAAAAAATGGCTGCAGAAACAAAGAGAAAATGAAGTGTTGGCGCAACAAAAAATCGCCTCTGAATTACAATTGCTAAAAATTCAAATCAATCCACGTTTTCTTTTTCATTCTTTAAATACCTTGAAACAACATATACTGGTTGATTCACCACGTGCTCCTCAACTGATACTTCAGGTGGCGGATTTACTGAGTTATATCTTATATGAAAGCGACCACGATTATGTGTTGCTGGAGAAAGAATTAAGCATTGTTTCGGATTACCTGGCGCTGGAAGAAAATAGCTCAGATGAAAATTTTAAAATCGAAAACAGCATTTCAGGAGATGTAGCCGGTAAATATTTCACCCCCTTGATTTTGTTATCAATTGTTGAAACAAGCTTTGAATATTTTATTGAAAAACAGGAAGAATTTTCTTTAAAACTTTTCATTGAAGTAGAGGGTGATCTTCTGGATTTTCGACTTTCGTTTAACTTTTTAAATTATACTTCATCTGAACCATACGAATTGAACGAAAAATTGGCGGGCGTCAGGAAACAGTTAATAAATCTTTACCAGGACAATCATGATTTTACAATAGAAACAACGTACGGAAAAACTACTATTCTTTTAAAACAAATTCCACTGCGCAATGATAAACCAATACAGAAAGAATTAACAATGATAACCAACGTTAATTATGAAAACGTATGATTTAATATTCTCCAATGACCGGAAATTCCGGATTATAAGACACGTGCTTTTCTGGGCAGTTTTTTATGTTTACCAGGTTGTAAGAGTGAGTTTTCTATTCCCCCCAAATCAGCTCTGGAATTCTGTTATATTAATTCTAGTAACTTCATTAGTATTGGGTATATTTTACAATATGGTTGTAACATATTCGGTAGCGTACTACCTGGTTCCAAAATTTTTTGACAAAAAAAAGTATGCACAATTTGCAATGGGTATTTTGATTTTATTAGTCATTGTATTTTGTTATCATATTTTATTTAACTCAATAATTAAACCATTTCCAAATGCTGTCGGCACTACAAAACAGCATCCCTATATATTTTTAAGGGGCAATATTATACGCATACTTGGCAATCCCCCACTTATCTGTGCATTATTTCTATCTCTAAAAACAGTAAAAAGATGGCACCTGAAGCAAGTGGAAAATGAAACGCTCACAAGAGAAAAGGCCAATGCAGAATTACAATTACTAAAAGCACAAATTCATCCGCATTTTCTATTTAATACGCTTAATAATATTTATTCATTTACACTAACCAAATCTCCGTTAGCGGCAGAGCTTGTTCAAAAGCTATCAGATATGCTTAACTACATGATTACTGATTGCGATCAAATATTAGTTCCCCTGGAAAAAGAAATTCAACTATTAAAAGATTATATCGGGTTGGAGAAAGTAAGATATGGTGATAGGTTAGATATACAAATGCACATAAATGGCGATTATGAAAATTGTATGATTGTTCCATTATTAATGATACCCTTTGTTGAGAATTGTTTTAAGCACGGGGCAAGCATGATGCGCGGTAAACAATGGATGCATCTGATTATTAATATAAATGATAACAATCTTGATTTTAACCTCAGCAACAGCAAACCTCTTCAACCTAAAAGTTCAAATAAAAATGGGATTGGACTATTAAATGTTCAAAAAAGATTAGGATTGCTTTATCCCGAAAGATATCAGTTAGATATAAATTCTGCAGATAATACTTTTTCGGTGTACCTGAAAATTGAATTGCAAAAAAAGATAATCAGCTCTGAAGACAAATTTATTCTTTCCCGAAAATCATCATTACCTAATAATAAATTTTTGCAGGAAGAATTAACTACAACTATTTTAAACAATGAAAATATATAGCATCATATTTTCTAATGACCGGAAATTCCGGATTATAAGGCACGTGTTTTTCTGGGCCACTTTTTATGTTTACCAGGTTGTAAGAGTTACATTCCTTTTTCCTCAAGGCCAGGTGTGGATGAATTTGCCTTCAATTTTAATGGGCTCTGTTATACAAGTTGTAATCGTAAATATGGTTTTTACTTACCCTATTGTATATTACCTCGTTCCAAAATTTTTTGTCAGGAAAAAATACGTGGCTTTCACTCTATGGATTTTATTTTTATTTGCTTTTATATTTTGTGTTGGTAATTTATTAATGAATACTCTTATTAGTCCAGTCCAGCATGCAATTGGTATTACAAAACAGCACCCCCATATATATCTAAGAGGTTCTATTATTCGCCTGTTTGGCAATCCTCCACTTATTTGTGCTATTTTCTTATCATTTAAAAATATTAAGAACTGGTATCTGAAACAGTTGGAAAATGATACATTGATAAAAGAAAAAGCCAATGCAGAATTGCAATTATTAAAAGCACAAATTCATCCGCATTTTTTATTCAATACGCTGAATAATATTTATTCGTTTACGCTCACCAAATCTCCTTTAGCCGCAGAACTTGTTCAAAAGCTATCGGACATGCTTAACTACATGATTGCTGATTGCGATCAAATATTAGTTCCCCTGGAAAAAGAAATTCAATTATTAAAAGATTATATCGGGCTTGAAAAAGTAAGATACGGTGATCGCCTGGATATACAGATGCTTGTAAATGGAGATTGTAAAAATTGCATGATAGCTCCTTTACTAATGATACCCTTTGTTGAGAACTGCTTTAAGCATGGAGCCAGCATGATGCGCGGTAAACAATGGATGCATTTGGTTATTAATATAAATGAAAATAATCTTGATTTTAATTTAAGCAATAGCAAACCTTCCAAACCAAGTGCGACTAAGCGTGGAATAGGACTTTTAAATGTTCATAAAAGACTTGAGTTGTTATATCCAGGCAAACACCAATTAGATATTAAGTCAACAGAGAATACTTTTTCAGTAGAACTTAAAATTGAATTGCAAACACAAAGCGTAACCACCATTGAAAAAAAATTAATCAATATCTCTAAGCCAATTGTTTTTAAACCAATCATTCACTATTAAACTTAACAACATGAAAGCAATTATCATTACTGTAGCATTTTCTTTTCTCTTTGCATGCAATGCCCAATCACAAGGTTGCGTTGCAATCCGCAATCTTGCCGGGTTTGGCCAGTTTGCGCAGTTAGGATATGGTCAATCAAATGACAAATGGATGCTGGATATCAATAATCGTTATTTTAAAGCATGGAAATTTCTGCAGGGGAAAACAAACATTTCTCCGTCGAGTCATTCTGAAGATATTGACTTATATGAATACACCATGAATATTGGACTCAGCAGGGTATTGAACAATGGTTGGGCACTTGGACTCGATATGCCCATCTCTGCGAATAAAATTTCCAGTATAGCCGATAATGCATCAGGCGAAAGACATTCTGTTCACGCTTATGGACTGGGAGATATTCGGTTTACAGTGTATAAATGGCTGCTGAAAACAAATGTAGTCCGTAAGGGTAATATCCAGGTTGGCCTGGGCCTTAAATTTCCAACAGGTAATTATCATACGGAAGATTATTTTTATTCCAACCCTAATGATAAATCATTTAAAGAACTGGCTCCGGTAAACGTGGCGGCACAATTGGGTGATGGGGGATTAGGAATTACTACAGAATTAAATGCATTTTACATTTTCAGTAGAAAAGTTAGCGTGTATGGCAATTTTTTCTACCTTATAAGCCCTAAAGATCAGAATGGAGTAGCTAGTTGGCCTCCCGGAGTTCTTCCACCGGATGCAAAAGCACTTTTTCATGCCGCGACTTATGATGTAAATAGTGTTCCCGACAATTATACTTTGCGCGGAGGCGCTAATTTTACTTTTAATAACTTGGTGGCGACAGCCGGCCTTCGATATGAAGGAGCGCCGGCGCATGATCTGATTGGCCAAAATGATGGCCTGAGAAGGGTGGGGCATATTTTTTCAGTAGAGCCGGGTGTTCAATATAAATTTAAAAAATCCTTCTTATACAGTTTTGTAACTATTCCGGTTGACCGTGCCACCATAGAAACAGTTCCGGATGAAAGGATGGCTGCTATTACAGGAACTAATTCGATTTCGCCCGGACACTTTGCAAATTCCATTATATATCTTGGGTATGCGTTTACATTTTAAAATTTTACGAATATTCTGACATGAAAATTTGAACCTAAACTATTTCGTATGTCTGACAACAATAAAATAACCTGTCTTGCAGTTGACGACGAACCGCCGGCATTAGATGTACTTAAACAATATATTTTGTCGGTTCACAATCTCGAACTGGCGGGGATATGCGCCGATGCTGTTGAAGCATTAAATTTTCTGAGAGAGCAAAGAATTGATTTATTGTTCCTGGATATTCAAATGCCTAATTTATTGGGAACAGATTTAATCCGTACTCTTAAAAATCCGCCGAAAGTTATTTTTACAACTGCGTATAGAAAATTTGCTGTAGAGGGTTTTGAACTGGATGCGGTGGATTATTTATTAAAGCCAATTTCGTTTGAAAGATTTTTGAAAGCGGTAAATAAGGTAATGCAGACAAGCCTTAAAATGGTGGAAAATAACGAGGTTAATTTTGGCCAGCAAAATAATTCTCAAAATGCCTTTATCACTTTGCGGGCAGATAGAAAAAACCTTAAAATTCCATTGGGTGATATTTTATATGTTGAAAGCCTGAAGGATTATATAAAAGTGGTAACTGCAACAAAAAATATTATTACAAAGCAATCCATTTCTTCAATTGAAGAGCTATTACCTAAAAATAATTTTGTTAGAATTCACCGTTCGTTTATTGTCGCAATCAATAAAATAGAATCCTTTACACAAGAACTTATTCAAATTGGTAAATATGAATTGCCGGTCAGCCGCAGTTACAAACATGAAGTAGAAAAGATTTTGAATGGTTGAAGATGGATTATTTGGTTTGTGTGCGCAAATCTTTGACCTGTATTTTTTATAACGCAAATAGAAAAAGGCCATCTCAAAAAATTGAGATAGCCCTTATGGTTGCACCAATTTTTTGTTCCGATAATTTTAATCTCCCTTTTTAAAATTTTCTACCTCTTCCATTTCTCCATCTACTATCCTTGCAGTTATGTAATTGAAGCAGCCTTTAAGTTTTACAATCCATATTTCTCTATTTTTTCGCCGGAAATTGAAAAAATGGTTTCAGAAGTTTCTCCAGACTCTTTAAAATCTTATATCAATACATTAGTAGTAGCTTTTGGCGCCAGGAGTACATTAAGCACGCAATCAGATAAAACAAAAGGAATCGGCGCAGCAAGAAACTGGGTGCCACGCGGCGGTTGGTGCCCCACCAACCGCAATATGTGAGAACAGAACAAAATTCTATTTTTAAACAGCTTCTCACTCATGCAAAAGAAGAAATTTTGAATTCCATTTCACGGATACCTACAAATTTATTCAAATCATCAGATGGTCGTTCCTGTAAATGATATGTTTTCATGCTTCTAAAGTAAGACAAATTTGAAGCAATTCTGAAGAAGGTTTTTGTAAATAAATATTTATTGTTAAGGTTTGGTTATAGTGATATCAATTGTTAAACACTCTCATAATCTGAACGTCAAATATTTCAAAATGGCATCTTATTAGCAGCATAAATATTCAAATAACTAACAATGAAAAAAATTATTCTTATCTCCGCAATCATCCTTAGCGCTGTTTGCTATAAAGCAGAAGCGCAGGTTAGTGTAAACATTAATATCGGCAGCCAACCTGTTTGGGGGCCGGTCGGATATGATTATGTAAACTATTATTATCTGCCCGATCTCGGTGTCTATTATGACGTACCAAGAGGCTTATTTGTGTATTTTGATTATGGCCGTTGGAATTATGGCCCGGCTTTACCTGCAAGTTATGGCAGGTATGATCTTTACCATTGTTACAAAGTAGTAATTAATGACCGTGATCCGTGGATGCGCAATGATTATTACCGCTATCACTTTGGCTCATACAGAGGCCGCTATCAGCCTGTAATACGTGATAGCCGCGATAACAGGTATTTTTCCGGAAGAGAAGGCTATGATCGCGGACGATATGATAATGACAATAGAAGATATGCTGAGTATGATGGACACAGAGGAGACAAGCATGATGAAAGAAGATACGAAAATAATGGCCACGACAATGGAGTAAGAGATCATGGACGTGGAGAAGGAAGAAAAGGTAACGGTCATGGAAGAGGCCATGATGATTAATAAATGAATTTCAAATACTTTGAAGCTGTTCGATAAAAATCGTAACAGCTTTTTTTTATTGTCTTAAAATATTCAGCGCATATTTTAAGTACATTTAGGTAATGAAAAAAGTATATTTAATTATCGTTTTGTTTTCTGCAAATAGAATTCTTGCACAAACAATTATCAACCGCGATCCTGAAATTGAGCAAATGGTTTCAGAAGTTTCAGCCGATTCACTTAAATCCTACATCAATACATTAGTAGCTTTTGACACCAGGAGTACATTAAGCATACAATCAGATAAAACAAAAGGAATCGGCGCGGCAAGAAATTGGGTGCTGAAAAAATTTAATGAATTTGCAAAAAAATCTAACGGAAGATTAACTGCAATCATTGATACCATTACACTTCCTGCTGACGGGAAACGAATAGATAAGCCGGTGCTTTTAGGAAATGTAATGGCCACTTTAAAAGGTACAGATCCGAATGACAAAAGAGTTTTTATTATTAGTGGACATTTGGACTCAAGACGCACAAATGTGATGGATAGAATCGGCGATGCACCGGGTGCAAATGATGATGGAAGTGGCACGTCGGCTGTGATAGAATGCGCAAGAATCATGAGCCGGCATTCATTTCCGGCAACTGTAATTTTTGTTGCTGTTAGTGGTGAAGAACAGGGATTATTTGGTTCTACCTTTATGGCCGACAAGGCAAAAAAAGACAACTGGGATATACAAGGTGTGTTTAATAATGATATCATCGGAAGCAATAACAGTAATGAAACGAATATCATCAATAACACAAAAGTTCGTGTCTTCAGCGAAGGAATTCCTGCAACAGCCACTGAAAAAGATATGGCAAGAATAAAAGGGCTCGGTTTGGAAAATGATAGTAAATCGCGTGAGCTTGCCCGTTACACGAAAGAAATTGGCGAACGCTATGTTGATAATCTTGAAGTAGTAATGGTGTATAGAACCGATCGTTTTCTCAGAGGCGGCGATCATTTGCCTTATTTAAAAAATGGATTTACGGCAGTGAGAATTACAGAAATGAATGAAAATTTTAATCATCAGCACCAGGATGTCAGAGTTGAAAATGGAATTCAATATGGCGACCTTCCGCAATTTGTAGATTACGAATATCTAAGAAAAAATACAGCACTCAACCTGGCGAATCTTTCCAATCTTGTTAAAGCGCCATCCGTTCCGGAAGAAGTAAAAATTGAAGTAAAAAATTTATCCAATAGTACTTCGCTTTCGTGGCGAGCGCCGAAAACAGGAAATATAAAAGGATACTACATTTTAATGCGGGAAACTACAAGCCCCGTTTGGCAAAAGAAAATTTTTACAATGGAAAATAAAACAACACTTCCTTATTCGAAGGATAATTATTTTTTTGCAGTACAATCGGTAAATCAAAGTGGAAATGAAAGCTTGCCGGTAATTCCGGAATTATAACCAATGAGGTAATTACAAGACTCAGGTCAACTTACTTTTGTGATTTCATGCTTATTTCTTTACCAATCCCAACGGGAAAACCGTTTTTCCGTAAACCTCGTTCAGCAATGCGCCGGCCCCGGTATAAATAGCAGATGCGCCGCAAATAATTCCTTCATATCCTGTAAAAGTTTTTATAGAAGCGTTGCCTGTATAATCTCCGAGAGCTAATAAAAAAAACAAGATGGTTAACGTGGCAAATACAAATTGTAATGATTTGCTGATGCGAAGTGTGCCGAAAAATAATAGCCCGGTAAATATTCCCCACATAATGAGATAAGCCACCATAGCAGATTCTGAGGCAGCGCCGACCCATCCTAATTTGGGCATTACAATGAGAGCAACCAGTGTGAGCCAGAACGAACCATAGGAAACAAAAGCAACAAACCCGAAAGTATTGTTCTTTTTCGATTCCATTATTCCGGCTATAATTTGAGCAATGCCGCCATAAAAAATGCCCATGGCAAGAATCATTGAATTCATTTCAAAAATGCCGGCATTGTGCAGGTTCAGTAAAACTGTGGTAAGTCCGAATGCAAGAAGGCCAAGGGGCGCAGGGTTTGCAGAAGTATCTTTAATGATGATAGTTGATTGATCCATAAGAATTATGGTTTAGATTTTTAAAAAGAAATAAAAATATTACTATTAATTTAAAATTCATTAAAATAGCATAAGAATCTTCGCTAAATGTTGTTTTACTGTCTGTTTTTTGGTAAGAATTTTGTTCTTTTATTAAAAAACAAAAAATCATGACAGTAACTCAAATAGCTGATCGCCTTGCCGAACTCTGCAACCAGGGCGATTTTGAAAAAGCGCAAAAAGAATTATTCTCGGAAGATGCTGTTAGTATCGAGCCTTATGCAAGCCAGGGCTTTGAAAAAGAAACAAAAGGATTATCCGCTATTTTAGAGAAGGGGGAGAAATTTAATTCGATGGTCGAAGAAACCCACGGTTGCAGCGTTTCAAACCATATAGTAGCGGGAAATGCGATTGCGTTTTCGTTGACTATGGACGTAACGATGAAGGGGCAGAAACGCTCGAAATTCAGTGAAATTTGTGTTTATGAAGTGAAGGATGGGAAAATTATTTCCGAACAGTTTTTTATGTAAAAGCTGTGTCGATAAATTGTACCGCCCGCGCCAATCTTTCTTCATAGTTTCCTGAAATAATATGCCAGGGAGTGGATTGATTTACCATGAGATCTTTATAAAAAAGGAACAATTTTTTTCTGATTTTATCATCAGGATATTCTCTTAGTACGTCTTCCACCCATGGCAGGTCCACATCGCAAAGCAAATACAAATCATATTTTCTTGATGCAATTTGATTTAGTATCCAGTTATGGCATCTGTTATAGACGTATTCGGCCCATACTTTCATAACGTACATATCAGTATCAATAAATAAGTGATGAGGTATCAGTGATGAGGTATCAGTGACAAGTTTTGAAGATAGTTGCCTGCTGGTAACCGATAGCTGATAACTAATATCTTCTTCCAACTCTATCTGTCCTTTCGCTATTATCAGCAAATCATCATAAGAATATTCAGTTCCATTTTTTTCTAAATATTCCCTGGCGTATTCCTTCACCCATAAAGTGTTGTAGTGTTCCGCAAGCTTTTCGCAAAGCGTACTTTTCCCTGTGGATTCGGGTCCGATAACTACTATTTTTTTTACTGTTTCCATTCAGGTATTTCTTCTGTTTTCAATAAATGTTCGTTGGCCCGCCTTTTCCATTCTATTAATCCCCAAACTGCCATAATTAAAAGGATAATATAATACACACTTGTGAAAACGTAATGCTTCACAAAGTACAACGGAATAGAAGCAATATTAGTAGCTATCCACCAATACCAGCTTTCTACTTTTTTGCGCGCCATCAGCCACATTCCGGTAAAAGCGGTTGAACTTGCAAAGGCATCGGCCCAGGGAATGGCTCCCGGTGCAAAATCTTTTTTCAGGTAAGAAAGTGCAAGAAATATCGCCACATAAAATGCCCCGAAGAAGAGCAATTCCTGCGTCCATTCTTTTTTATTACTCCAGGTGATATTTACGACATGCTCTCGCTGTTGATTTTTTTTTGCCCACAATATCCATCCATAAATACTCATAATCGTATAATAAAAATTCACACTCGCTTCGCCGAGCAAACTTCCTTTAAAACTCAGATAAACGTAAAATATAGTATTGATGAGGCCTGTGGGATAGACCCAGATATTTTCTTTTCGGGAAAACCATACGCTTACAATTCCTGATATCACAGCGACATATTCCAGCCATGTAGTTTCTTTCATTCCCGCAACAAACTGATTGTAGATTTCCGGTAAATTCAAATCAAAAATTTAGCGCCAAATGTAGGTGTTTTCAAAATCTCAGGATGTGTGATTATTTTCGATTTCTAATTAACCAAATACGTCAGGCCCACAAACAAATTGAGGATTATTTTTATTTTAAAAATACTTGTTATTCGTTTTGGGTAATCAATTTCTAATGCGCCATGATTTCCTTCACTATTACCACTAAGTAAAAATTGTTAATAAATGTTGTTTTACTGGATCTCTTGTAATTAAATACAAAATGTTTGAAGGTTTTTTAGGAAATTCGCACTTCTAATCAAAAAATTAAAATGAGTAATACTTCCAGTACACTGTTCGATAAAGTTTGGGATTCTCATGTGGTACGCAAAATTGAAGATGGCCCCGATGTCTTCTTTATTGACAGGCATTTTATTCATGAAGTTACCAGTCCGGTTGCTTTTGGTGGCCTGCAAAGCAGGGGATTGAAAGTGATGTTTGCCGACAAAACATTTGCTACAGCCGACCATAATACTCCTACTATCAACCAGCATTTGCCGGTGAAGGACCTGCTCTCTGCAAATCAATTGAAAGCATTGGAGGAAAATTCAGCTAAATATGGTATTTCTCATTGGGGATTAAATAATCCGAAAAACGGAATCGTGCATGTGGTTGGCCCCGAAAATGGAATTACGCTTCCGGGCATGACGATTGTTTGCGGCGATTCTCACACATCTACGCATGGAGCCTTTGGCGCTATTGCTTTTGGTATCGGCACTTCCGAAGTAGAGATGGTACTTGCTTCGCAATGTATCATGCAGCCGAAGCCCAAAAAAATGCGCATTAATGTAAATGGAAAATTAGGAAAAGGAATCACAGCAAAAGATGTAGCGCTTTATATTATATCGCGGTTGACAGCAGCCGGCGCAACAGGATATTTTGTAGAATATGCCGGTGAAGTTTTTGAAAATCTAAGTATGGAAGGTAGAATGACAGTGTGTAATATGAGTATCGAAATGGGCGCGCGTGGTGGAATGATAGCTCCTGATGAAACGACTTTTGCTTATTTAAAAGGAAAAGATAAAGCGCCAAAAAATGAAAAATGGGATAATTTGTTGGTTTACTGGAAAACTTTAAAAACAGACGCTGAAGCAATTTTCGATAAAGAATATAATTTTGATGCCGCCGATATTGAGCCGATGATAACGTTCGGCACTAATCCCGGAATGGGCGTGGGTATCAGCAAACATATTCCTGTTTCAAAAGATACCGTTAGCGGAAATGCCAGCTACGAAAAATCACTTAATTACATGGGTTTTCATGAGGACGATGCGATGCTGGGAAAGAAAGTAGATTATGTATTTATAGGAAGTTGTACCAACGGAAGGATTGAAGATTTCCGCGCTTTTGCATCAATCATAAAAGGAAGAAAAAAAGCGGAACACGTTACTGCATGGGTCGTTCCGGGTTCGCATGTAGTAGAGCAACAAATAAAAGACGAAGGCATCCTGGATATTTTAACTGAAGCAGGATTTCAATTACGCCAGCCGGGTTGTTCTGCATGTTTGGCTATGAACGACGATAAAATTCCTGCAGGCAAATATGCAGTCAGCACCAGTAACAGAAACTTTGAAGGAAGACAAGGCCCCGGCGCAAGAACAATGCTGGCAAGTCCGCTCGTAGCAGCCGCAGCAGCAGTTACAGGAGTGGTGACAGACCCAAGAGAACTACTTTAAATGTGAGATGTATGATGTAAGATGTCTAATGTATGATGTCTGATGTAGGATAACTATGAACTTTAAACTAAAAACTACGAACTAAATAAAAATGGCTTACGATAAATTTACAGTGCTTACCAGCACGGCTGTTCCAATGCCAATTGAAAATGTGGATACTGACCAGATTATTCCCGCGCGTTTTTTAAAAGCGACAGAGCGCAAAGGTTTTGGTGATAATCTTTTTCGCGATTGGAGGTATAATTCAGATGAAACACCTAAAAAAGATTTTGTTTTAAATAATTCTATTTATTCAGGTAAAATATTGGTAGGTGGTAAAAATTTTGGAAGCGGCAGTAGCCGCGAACATGCGGCATGGGCTATTTATGATTATGGTTTTAGAGCCGTAGTTTCCAGTTTCTTCGCTGATATATTTAAGAACAATTCAATTAATGTTGGTATTCTTCCCGTACAGGTAAGTGAAGAATTTTTGATAAAAATTTTTAGCGCTATTGAAGCAGACCCTAAAGCACAATTAGAAATAAATCTTCCCAATCAAACTATAACAATCCTTGCTAACGGCGAACAGGAACCGTTCGACATCAACGGATATAAAAAACACAACCTGACCAATGGTTTTGACGATATAGATTATTTGCAGGCCATGAAAGAAGACATCCAATCGTTTGCGGAAAAGAGTTTATATTAATTGAGATTTTAACCAACAAAAATGCCAAAAAAACAGCGACACATTGAGATAATGGACACCACACTTCGCGATGGCGAGCAAACCAGTGGCGTTTCATTTTCTGCTGTAGAAAAATTAACTATTGCCAAGCTTTTATTGACCGAATTAAAAGTGGACCGGATTGAGATTGCTTCAGCACGAGTATCTGAAGGCGAGTTTGACGCGGTAAAAAAAATAACAAGGTGGGCAAAAGCAAACGGATTACTGAACAGGGTGGAAGTATTAACTTTTGTTGATGGAAATGTATCAGTAGAATGGATGATAAAAGCCGGCGCTAAAGTGATGAACCTGCTTACCAAGGGTTCTCTCAATCATTTGACGCATCAGCTTAAGAAGAAGCCTGAACAGCATTTTGCTGAAATTGCAGAAGTAATAAAATTGGCCAAAAAGAAAGGCATTGACACTAATGTGTATCTTGAAGATTGGAGTAATGGCATGCGCGATTCAAAAGAATATGTATTTCAATATCTTGATTTTCTTTCTACACAACCGGTAAAACGAATCATGCTTCCTGATACATTGGGCGTATTGACTCCTTCAGAATCTTATGAATTTGTTTCTGAAATTGTGCAACGTTATCCAAAAATACATTTCGATTTCCATGCGCATAATGATTATGACCTGGGTACAGCTAACGTGTTAGAGGCTTTAAAAGCGGGCGCATCGGGAATACATTTGACGGTAAATGGAATGGGAGAACGTGCAGGCAATGCACCATTGGCAAGCGCCATAGCTGTGATTAATGATTTTATGCCTGAACTAAAAACATCAGTTGCAGAAAAATCTTTGTACACTGTAAGCAAACTAGTCGAGACTTTTTCAGGGTTTCGTATCTCAGCAAACAAGCCGGTGGTAGGAGAAAATGTATTCACACAAACAGCAGGCATACACGCAGATGGCGATAAAAAGAATAAGCTCTATTTCAGTAACCTGATGCCTGAACGCTTTGGCCGCCAACGCAAATATGCACTCGGCAAAACAAGCGGAAAAGCAAATATCGAAAACAATCTTTCGCAACTCGGCATTCATCTTTCCGACCAGGATTTAAAGAAAGTAACGCAACGTATTATCGAATTGGGCGATAGAAAAGAAATTGTTAGCCCGGCAGACCTTCCTTACATTATTTCAGATGTGCTGGATACCGTAGCAATCGAACAAAAAGTGCGGATAGAAGATTATGTGCTAACTCATTCCAAGGATTTGAATCCTTCCGTTACATTAAAAATTTGTATTGAAGGCCAATCATTTGAAGAACATGCCCAGGGTGATGGACAATACGATGCTTTTATGAATGCACTAAAAAAGATTTATAAACAAAAGAAAATTGCGCTTCCTGAGCTAACTGATTATGCAGTTCGCATTCCCCCCGGTGGAAAAAGTGATGCGTTTTGCGAGACTATTATTACATGGAGACATAATGGGCGTGAGTTTAAAACACGCGGCCTTGATAGCGACCAGACGGTTGCTGCCATTAAGGCGACGTGGAAGATGTTGAATAGTATTTAGCAGGCGTAACGCTTAAAGCGAAAGACGAAACACAGAAAACTACAAACTAAAAACTAAGAACTAAACAGAATGGCAAATAAACACATTTTAATTGTTCCCGGCGATGGCATAGGCCAGGAAGTAACTGCAGTAGGTAAAAAAGTATTGGATAAGATAGCGGCAAAGTTCGGCCATACATTCACATATAATACAGCATTGATAGGCCATGCAGCTATCGAAGCAACAGGAAATCCTTTACCGGATGAATCTTTGGAAAAAATGCGTAATTCAGATGCCGTTTTGTTTGGAGCTGTCGGCCATCCCAAATACGATAACGACCCTTCTGCCAAAGTAAGGCCGGAACAAGGTTTATTAAAGATGAGAAAAGAGTTGGGCTTGTATGCGAATATTCGACCAATTAAATTGTTTGATGAATTACTTGGCGCTTCAAGTATAAAACCCGAAATATTAAAAGGTGCGGATATTTTATTTTTCCGCGAATTAACAGGTGATATTTATTTCGGTGAAAAAGGAAGGAAAAATAATGGCGACACCGCTTATGATGTCGCTGAATACAGCCGCTACGAAGTGGACCGTATTGCCCGCAAAGCATTTGATGCCGCGCGTACCAGGAGAAAAAAATTATGCTCTGTTGATAAAGCGAATGTGATTGAAACATCGAGGCTTTGGCGCGAAGTAGTACAAAAAGTAGCATTGGATTATCCTGATGTGGAAGTAGAACATCAGTTTGTAGATGCTACGGCAATGTTGCTGATAAAAGACCCGCGCAGGTTTGATGTGGTAGTTACAGCAAATCTTTTTGGAGATATTTTAACAGACGAAGCATCGCAAATTGCCGGCTCAATGGGAATGCTGGCCAGCGCTTCTATCGGCGACGGAACAGGTGTATATGAGCCGATTCATGGTTCTGCGCATGATATTACAGGGAAAGGACTTGCGAATCCTTTGGCATCTATTTTGTCCGCCGCGTTGTTATTAGATATTTCTTTTAAAATGAAAACCGAATCAGAAGCCATAATTACCGCCGTAGATGCGGTATTGAAAGCCGGATGGCGCACAAGGGATATTGCAGATGCTCAAACAGTTTCCGAAAAAATATTAGGAACAGAAGCAATGGGCGACGCCGTTTTGAAGGAGTTGTAATTTATTAGTGGAATAAAAAAGGAAGACCTGGACTCTCTTCTTTATAGAAGAAAATTCTGTGATACAAGCTGTGAAAATTTTGGGTTAACATCCATTCATTTAGATAAATACGAATCTCAGGGATTTGTTTGTTTACTATATTATCACAGGGTAAGTCAAAAAGTTTTTAAGAAAGCACTCTATCCACAATCACCTGTGCTTCTTCAATAATTTTATTCAAATGATCCTTCCCCAAAAAACTTTCTGCACGGTTTTCCCAGCCCATAGTTTATTTTTCCATTTCGTTATTATATTCGCCACGCCTTGCCGTGGCATCCAGTTTAGCACGTTTATATAAGATTTGCTGTGCTTCTTTTATATTTTTATTTTCGCCTTTCCACGCTTCAATAGCGGGCTGCTGAATTGCCCTTGCAAAAGAGAATGTAACTATCCACGGTAAACGATTTTTGAAGTTTTTATTAATGGCGTTCAAATTTGCTGTAGCTGCTTCCGGCGATTGGCCACCAGATAAGAATGCAATAGCAGGTACACTTGCGGGGACAGTTTCAAGCAAACAGTTTACAGTTGCTTCGGCTACTTCATCTACACTATTTTTTTCGGCGCTTTCCAGGCCTTGTATCACCATGTTTGGCTTTAGAATGATGCCTTCCAGGTTAACCCGGTATTTATAAAGTTGATAAAAAAGAATTTTTTGCACCTGTTCACTTACATCAAAACATTTCTGAATTGTATGATTGCCGTTCATTAAAACCTCAGGTTCTACAATAGGTACGATGTCTGCTTCCTGGCATAAAGCTGCGTAACGTGCGAGTGCGTGAGCATTGGCTGTAATACATTGTGTGGTTGGAATACCTTCGTCAATTGTAATTACGGCGCGCCATTTGGCGAAGCGGGCGCCAAGTTTTTTGTATTCGGATAGTCGTTCGCGTAATCCATCCAGGCCTTCGGTAATTTTTTCACCGGGAAAACCAGCCATTGGCTTCGCATGCAGGTCCACTTTTATTCCCGGAATAATTCCCGCTTTTTTCAACACTTCCGCCATTGGAATTCCATCTTTGGTTTGTTGCCTTATTGTTTCATCAAACAAAATTGCACCGCCAATGCTTTCATTTAAACCTGGTGTTGTAACTATTAATTCGCGGTAGTTGCGGCGCATCTCAATGGTTTGAGGAATACCCGCTGCGGCAAAACGCTTGTTGCATGTTTCAATGCTTTCGTCCATAGCAAGCAATCCTTTATTGCCGGCAAAAAGTTGTTGAATGATGTCTTTTAAAACTTGTTTATTCATCCGTTTTATTTTTTTAATACTAATACTTTTACTACGCTTCCATAATCATCTTGCCATCATGACTTTCTTGTGGTTAATGAAGACGTGAAGATTCAGATGTGAAGTGAGCTTGTGTATTAAAAAGGATATCTTCGAAAGCTAACCGCGGGAAAGGTGCAAGTAAATAAAGTGTCTGTCATCCTAATTCATCATTTAAAGAAACAGGATATATTTTATAGAAAATCGTGTTTTATTTTTTCCCTGAGAAATCTGATCTCATTTTCTCATTAAAATCATTTGAACTTCCTTTTTTAATTGATAATGAATTCCATTGATCGCCTGCGCGCATTTTGGCCAAGTAAACAATCTGTCCCACATGATAACAGTAGTGCGCTATTTGTCTGTTAATTGCGTCTATAACCAACAGCGGTTCTTTTCTTATATAAATTGTTTTATCAAGATCCTCGTTGGTTATACTATCTAAAGTTGCTAAAAGACAGTTCCAGCCTGCATTCCATTTATTAAGCAATTCGTCTTTCGTTTCTACTATTTTTTCAAATTCTGCATCTCTTTCACGCCATTCTTTTTCGCCGTCTTCTGTAAGGAAATTAGTCCAGCGCGAAAGCATATTGCCCCATAAATGCTGAACGATGATGGCGATGCTGTTGCTTTGCTCATTATATTGCCAAAACAAATTTTCTGCATTTAATTGCTCCATTGCTTTTTCGCCAAGCAATTTATATTGATTGAAATTCCTTTTTGCACTTGCTAAATAATCGAATGGCATGGGGGAAATGTTAATATATGTTTTCTAAAAAGAACCGGTTAGAAATCTCGGTTATTCCTGCCCGATTGCGTCATTCAGGCGGGTATTAGTTTACTATAAATTTAAATTGACAAACTACTGTCATCTTCTTTTTCAATCTCATCTACCGGCTCCAATGTATCTATTGTTGCCAGCACAGTTACGCCACCTTTTACCTGCTGATTGAGTTTTACATTTAATTCTGTTCCTACAGGTAAGATTACGTCCACGCGACTGCCAAATTTTATAAATCCCATTTCATTTCCCTGCAATACCCTTTGGCCTACCGCCAAATAATTTACAATACGCTTGGCAAGCGCACCGGCAATTTGTTTTACCAATATTTCAGCGCTGTCACTTTTAATAACCACAGAGTGTCTTTCATTTTCAGTAGATGATTTGGGACTCCAGGCGACCAGGTATTTGCCTTTGTGATATTGGCTATATTCCACTTTTCCTGACATAGGAATTCTGTTGATATGGACGTTTGCGGGACTCATAAATATAGAAACCTGTAGCCGTTTGTCTTTAAAATATTCAGTTTCTACGGTCTCCTCAATTACGACCACTTTTCCATCGGCGGGACAAATCACCTGGTGATGCGCTACGGTACAATTTCTTTTTGGAGATCGGAAAAAAGAAATGATGAACAACATCAAAGCCAGGCTAACCCCAAAGACGATCCACGACACAACGGGCATAGAAGCGCTGAAAAAATAAAAGAAAATAATATTAATGGCGCCAAATACTAACGCGCAAAGCGCGATGGTCTTGTAGCCTTCTTTATGAATATTCATCAGCTAAGTTTATTTTACAAATATAAAAATTGAGGCGCAGACAGGATTTTTTATTTTTTTAACTGATAAATAAAAAATAATACACAAACACAAATGGTATTGCAATCAGCATTGAATCAAAACGATCTAAAAAGCCGCCGTGCCCGGGCATCAGATTTCCACTGTCTTTTACCTGCGCCATTCGTTTTATTTTACTTTCCAGAAGATCGCCAAGTGTTCCAAAAACCGCACAGCACAAACTTATGATTATCCAATCTTTTACAGAATAATATCCTGTAGCATACCCGATTAATGTGATAACTATTACACAAAGGATTATGCCGCCCATAGTGCCTTCCCAGGTTTTCTTGGGCGAAATTTTTGACAACGGATTTTTACCTATGAAAGAACCAACAATGTATGCCATCGTATCATTGATCCATATCGAAAAAACAATGCCACAGGGGATTATTTTCAAATAGTTATCATTTATTCCATCGAAATACCAGGTTCGGATGCAAATCATTAAAACAATTGGCAATGTAATGTAAAGCAAGCCCAGCAAGTTTTTAAATTTATGATGTAACGGATCTATTTTTTTCTGAAGCTTTATAAATTCGTACCAGCAGCCAAAATGTATGATCGTAAATAATATAATAAAACTCAATTGGTTCCATAATAACCCTATAAGCATTACAGCGCCAAAAATGATAGCGGTAAGCGTCCTTGTTTTAAAAGTTTTGGTATCAAAGGCCATTTAATATTTTTTAGGATTCACGGGCAATCCAGTTATGAAAATCGTTAGGATCCTCCGGTTCAGGAAATGCAAATTCTTGCTGCCGTGCTAAAGAAAGTTCCCTAAATTTTATAAATGCAATTATAATCAAAACAAGCGCTACTGCTCCCATCCAGATCGGGAAATTTTCTTCAATATCTTTTGTATTCTTGCTTTGCGACATTGTAGCCACATACAGCGCGGTAACCTGCACTCCATTATACAAAAAATGAAAAAGTATATTGAGCCAGATACTTCCGCTATAATAAAAACCCAGCCCTAACGCAACACCGAGAGCGGCCCTTACAAAAAATCCATAATAAGAAAAATGGACTGCGCTAAAAATAATAGAAGTAAGAATAATGGCAATCCACGGCCCTTTAAACCATCGGGTTAAAATATTTTGTAATCCGCCTCTGAAACATACCTCTTCAAAAATTGCCGGCAGTAAACCAATAATTATCATTGAAATTATATAGCGGGAAAAGGTGCCGATTTTGACAAGAGAAGCTTCCTGCGTGGCACGTTCAGCCTCTTTTGCTTTAAAATAAATTTCCCATGATTTAGGAATAGGAATCATTTTGGTCAATTCCGCCAATGCTCCTGATAAAGGGAAAGTAAGAAGAAGAATCACCAACACCAATAATACTTGTTTGTAATTAACATTCGTATTAAAACCAATAAATTTTGAAGGATTTCGATAACAAATAAATGCGGTAAAAAATGCTGGTAAAAAAAACATAAAAAAAGTAGAGATTACCTGCATCCACATGATAGCATAATAATACTTTGGATTCGCCATATCATTTGCAATAGAAAGTATTGGCCTTCCCGTCATCACTATCCATACTCCGGCAGAAATCAATGTCCCCACAACCAGGCCTGCGCCTACCAGTCCAAGCAAAATGCCCAACTGTGATGAAAAACTAAAATTTCTCGAATTTTTATCAATCATTGCGTTCTCTGTTTATAAGTGCGTAAATTTACAGCCAAATTTTTTTACAAGAAGACAATAAGTCGTCAGTGAATCAATAAATAACGAAGATTTTTATTTAATTAAATAATTTGATCAAAATAGGTAACATACAGCTTCCTGAATTTCCGTTGCTACTTGCGCCAATGGAAGACGTGAGCGACCCGCCGTTTCGTGCGGTTTGTAAAGATAGTGGTGCCCACCTTATGTATACTGAATTTATTAGTAGTGAAGGGCTGATCCGCGATGCCATTAAAAGCAAAAAGAAATTAG
>Ga0070660_100000517_pt1 | contig 25756 bp, 26 predicted proteins | sample KBSC33metaG_FD_64670 | JGI IMG/M metagenome (GOLD analysis project Ga0070660, IMG submission 64670) | Corn rhizosphere microbial communities from Kellogg Biological Station, Michigan, USA - KBS C3-3 metaG | ecosystem: Host-associated > Plants > Roots > Rhizosphere > Soil ... | reverse complement strand
ACCGAGAAGAACACGACCAAGCGCGCGACCTTGCTCATGAACCTCAAGCATATGCTCGCCAAGCACGCGATCGAGGAAGAGAATAGCGTCTATCCCGCGCTGCGCGATGCGGGCGAGGCCGAGGCGGCCGACCATCTCAACAACGACCACGGCTATGTGAAGCAATATCTGTACGACCTCACCACCATGGCGAAGGACTCCCCCGCCTGGATCGCCAAGGTCCGCCAGTTCCGCACCGACATCGAGAAGCACATGCGCGAGGAGGAGACCGACCTCTTCCCGCGCCTAAAGTCCAAGCTCACGCCGGAGCGGAACAAGGCGCTCACCACCGCGATGAACAAGGAAGGCCTCAAGATCGCCTGAATAGCACCCGTTCGCCCCTGAACGGTGAACTTGAAGCAAGACCCCGTTCGCCCTGAGCCTGTCGAAGGGCTGCCCTTCTTCACAAGAGAAGGGCAGGGCTTCGACAAGCTCAGCCCGAACGGGGAAATGGTGCCGATCCAGGCCAGCGACGGGAAACCCAGGTTGCTCCGTTCAAGCGGACAGAGAGTTCGCAAACGGAGCCATCATGACCAAGCTTCCCCTCGCCGCCGCGCTGATCGGCTTTGCCTCCATGGCCGCCGCGCAGACGCCGCCCGCCACCTCCGCTGCACCCGCCGACGGCGTGTCCTTCGAAAGCTGGGCAGCCAAGTCGCGCGGGCGGCTGATGGCGCTCGACGCGGACCATGACGGCAAGATCAGCAAAGACGAGTTCGCGCGCGGCGGGATGATGATGGGCCGCCACCGCCAGGCAGGCGCGAGCGCTGCCGGCGACGCCGCCAAGCCGGACGCGCCCAAGTTCGACGGGTCGCGCATGTTCGACCGGTTCGACGCGAACCAGGACGGCTTCCTCGACACGCAGGAGATCAACGCCATCCTCGCGCGCCGCTTCGCGCGGATGGATACCAACCACGATGGCGTGCTGACGCCGGACGAGCGACAGGCTATGCGGGGAGGGACTATGCCGGAGCAGTGATCCGGCGTGCCATGTTATGACGGGCGGAGGCCTCCTTATTGAATCCGGACGATCCCGACGGAGACCTGGTCCGACGGGTGGGCGAGGGAGACGTGCATGCCGCGGAGGCGCTGGTCGCCCGCAAGCTGCCGCGCATGACCGCGCTCGCGCAACGCCTGCTCGGCGACCGGGCCGAGGCGGAGGACGTGGCGCAGGAAGTGTTCCTGCGCGTCTGGAAGAGCGCCGCATCGTGGCGCCCGGGCGCGGCCAAGTTCGACACATGGATGCACCGCGTCGCCTTCAACCTGTGCACCGATCGCCTGCGCAAGCGGCGCGAGGTGGCGCTGCCGGAAACATGGGACGCACCCGATCCGCAGCCGCTTGCCGATGCGGCGATTTCGGCCGAGCAACAGAGCGATGCGGTCGGACGCGCGCTCGCCGAACTGGCGCCGCGCCAACGCGAGGCGATCGTGCTTACATATTATCAGGAGCTTCCCAATCGGGAGGCGGCCGCGCTGATGGGGATCGGCGTCGACGCCTTGGAAAGCTTGCTGGCGAGGGGGCGCCGCGCCTTGAAAGCGCGGCTGGAGGAAACCGATGCTTGAGATGGATCTGAACCGCTTCGAGACGTTGGTCGCGGCCTATGGCGCGACGCCGAACCGATGGCCGGACGACGAGCGCGCCGCGGCCGAGGCCTTTGCGCGCGCCGATCCGCGCGCCGCCGCCTTGCTCGCCGAGGCGGACGCCGTCGATACCTTGCTGTTCGCACACCGCGTCGCCGAGCCTTCGCGGACGTTGCGCACGATGGTGATCGAGGGGGCGCCGAGGAAGCGCCGCCTGACCGGGCGCGCCAGATTGTGGTGGAGCGGCCTTGCGCTTGCATTGGCGGGTGCGGGCGGAATGCTCGCGGGCTCGGCGGCGACCGCCGCGCTCGAGCCGATCAGCGCCAACGTCCAGATGTACAGCCATGAGGACGTCCCCGCGCTCGATTACTCCACCGAGGAGACCACGCTGTGAAGCGCCGGACGATGATCCTGCTGGTCGCCAGCCTGGTGGTGAACGTCTTCCTGATCGGCCTGATCGGCGGCACCGTCTGGCATTGGACGCATGATCGCGGCATGGGCTTCCGCAGCGGCTGGCGGATGCGCGTGGCGGAATCGCTGCCCCAGCCCCAGCGGCAGATTCTGCGTCAGGCGATCCACGATACGGTGCGTCAGGCGTTGCCGCGGCTGCGCGAAAGCGGCGCGGCCCGCGCCGAGGCCGCGCGGCTGTTCGTCCAGCCGCAATTCGATGCCAATGCGATCAACGCCAAGCTCGATCAGGCACGCGCGTCCGACATGCAGTTGCGGACCGATCTGGAGCATCGGATGATCCAGTTCGCGGCGACGCTACCGCAGGACCAGCGCAAGAAGATGGCGGAGGCGCTCAAGGAGGGCCCGTTCCGCCAGGGGCCACCGCACCCGCACGGGCAGCCCCCGTCGCAATGAACAACGGGTTTTCGGGGGCCACGCGTTTGAAGGGGGAATAGGACGGAGCCTGATAATGTCCCTCCCCAATCCGCAGGCGCAGGCGATCGCGCTCAACCGCTTCGGGCTCGGCGCGCGCCCCGATGAGGCGCCGCCTGCGGACCCGAAACGCTGGTTGATCGAACAGATCGACGCGTTCGATCCGAAGCCCGCGCCGTTCGCCGCTTTGCCCGCCCCCGGCAGCTTGGCGCACGCTTATTTCGAGGAGGTGGGCGAGCTGGTCAAGCAAGCCGCAGCCGCCCCCCCTACCCCACCGGCGGCACCCGCGCCGATGGCGGAGGATGCGCAGGCCAAATTGCTGCGCCAGCAAAGGCGCGAAGCGCTCAACGTCGAGGTGCGCGACACCTATCGCCTCGCGGTCAACGCGCGGATGCTGAACGCGATCACCACGCCGACGCCCTTTGCCGAACGGCTCGCAAGCTTCTGGTCCAATCATTTCGCGCTCTCGACCGAGAAGCCGCAGGTCGGCATCTATGCCGCCGACTATGAACTGACCGCGATCCGCCCGCACATGATGGGCAAGTTCGAGGACATGCTGGTCGCCGTCGAGCAGCATCCGGCGATGCTCTATTATCTCGACCAGTTTCGTTCGGTCGGCCCCGACAGCCCGTTCGGCCAGCGCGCGAACCTGCGCCGCCCCGACCGCAAGATCGGCCTCAATGAAAACCTCGCGCGCGAGATCATGGAGCTGCACACGCTCGGCGTGCGCACCGGCTACGACCAGAATGACGTGGTCGAATTCGCGCGCGCGCTGACCGGGTGGAGCGTCGGCGGGCTCGGGCCGATGGCGGCGAAGGATACTGTCGAGGTCGGCGCCTTCATGTTCCGCCCGGGCATCCACGAGCCGGGCGAGCGCACGATCATCGGCAAACGCTACAGCCAGGCTGGCGAGGCGCAGGCGCGCGCGGTGCTGCACGATCTGGCGCTGTCGCCCGCGACCGCGAAACATCTCTCGACCAAGCTCGCACGCCATTTCGTCGCGGACGATCCGCCGCCGGCGCTGGTCGAGCGGATGAGCCAGGCCTATCTGTCGAGCCGTGGCCATCTCGCCGCGGTCTATCGTGTGATGATCGAGGCACCCGAAAGCTGGGCGCCGGGCGAGCCCAAGTTCAAGACGCCGTGGGACTGGACCGTGTCCGCGCTGCGAGGGCTTGGCCATAAGGATCTGGGCAAGATGGATGCCGCATCCTTGCTCAACCAGCTCGGCCAGCCGATCTGGAAGCCCGGTTCCCCGGCGGGGTTCGACGACAATTCGGCGAGCTGGGCCGCACCCGACGCGCTGATGCGTCGGGTCGAGCTCGCGCAGCGCTTCGCGGCGCAGGCGGGCGGACAGATCGATGCGCGCGAGCTTGCGCCCACATTGCTGCCCGGCCAGCTCACCCCCGCGACCGCGACCGCATTGGCGCAGGCCGAAAGCGGCCCGACCGCGCTCGCCTTGCTGCTCGTCAGCCCCGAATTCCAGAGGAGGTAGAGCGATGATTCTCCCCCGCCGCCAGTTCCTGCGTTTCGCCGCCGCCGGCGCGGGCGCGATCCTGGTCGGTCCGCGCATGGCCTTCGCCAGCGTACCGGGCGACCGCCGCTTCATCTTCATCATCCAGCGCGGCGCGGCCGACGGACTCAACATCGTCGTGCCCTATGGCGACCCCGAATATGCGGGCCTGCGCCGCGAGATAGCGATCGACCCCGCAACCGCGATCAAGCTCGATGGCCATTTCGCGCTTAATCCCGCGATGCCCGAGGCGGGCAAAATGTTCTCCGCCGGACAGGCCCTGTTCGTCCACGCCACCGCCTCCCCCTATCGCGACCGATCGCATTTCGACGGGCAGAATGTGCTCGAGACGGGCGGCACCGTTCCTTACGCGCAGCGCGACGGCTGGATGAACCGCTTGGTGGGGCTGATGCCGCGCAGCAAGGACGAGGCGATCGCCTTCGCATCGACGGTGCCGCCCGCCTTGCGCGGCGCCGCCGACGTGACCTCTTTCGCGCCGTCGGGCCTGCCCCAGCCGACCGACGATTTGCTCGCCCGCGTCGGCCGCATGTACCAGTCCGACCCGCAGCTTCACCCGATGTGGGACGAGGCGCTCGCCGCGCGCGGGATGGCGGCAGGGCAGCCGCCGGGGCAGAAGCCCGAGGATCTCGGGCGGCTCGCGGCAAGCTTCCTGTCCCGCCCCGACGGCCCGCGCATCGCGATGCTCGAAACCGGCGGGTGGGACACGCACACCGGCGAGCAGTTCCGCCTGACCGCGCAGCTCAAGGCGCTCGACACGATGATCGGGGCGCTGCGCGATACGCTCGGGCCGGTCTGGGACCAGACGGTGGTGCTGGTCGCGACCGAGTTCGGCCGGACCGCCGCGGTCAACGGCACGGGCGGGACCGACCATGGCACGGCCTCGGCTGCGATGCTGTTCGGCGGCGCGGTCAAGGGCGGGCGCGTGCTCGCCGACTGGCCCGGTTTGTCGCAGGCGAACCTGTACGAGCAGCGCGATCTCAAGCCGACACTTGGGCTCGACTCGCTGATCGCGGGCGTGGCGGCGGAAAGCTTTGGGATCGATCCCCAGCGCACTGGCAAGTCGTTGTTTCCGCACGCGGATTTCGGACGCCCGACGGAGGGGCTCGTTCACATTTGAGCTTTCGTCACCCCGGACTTGTTCCGGGGTCCACTCCGCGGCTTGGCCACAACCTCCCGGTGGATGCCGGAACAAGTCCGCATGACGACAAGGGCTGATTGAATCCGCTTGACGATTACAGATGTAGTCAGTTATGACTACGCGTGTAATCGGAGAATCACGTGGCGGAACGAATCAGCGAAGGCGAGCAGGCGGTGATGGAAGTGCTGTGGGCGGATTCCCCGCTCACCGCCGCCGAGGTCGCCGAGCGTATCCCTAACGAACGCGGATGGAGCGAGCGCACGGTCAAGACCATGCTCGGCCGACTGCTCACCAAGGGCGCGCTCGTCCACGAAGAGGATGGCCGCCGCTACCTCTATCGCCCCGCGGTTCAACGCGCCGATTATGCGATGCGCGAGACGCGCAAGCTGGTCGACCGCCTGTTCGGCGGGCGCGCCGCCCCGCTGGTCGCGCAGCTTGCCGCCAATGAAGGCCTGACTCCGCAGGACATTGCCGAGCTGGAGGCTTTGCTCAAGGATCTCAAATCATGATCGACTGGGCGATCGAGACGCTGATTGCGTCGACCATGCTGATGCTGGTGGTGCTCGCCTTGCGCGGCCCGGTCGCGCGGCGCTTCGGCGCGCAAGCGGCCTATCTTTTGTGGCTACTGCCGGCACTGCGCATGATCCTGCCGCGCATCCCCGAAACGGCGGTGCCGGTGCAGGCGATGCCCGCCCATATCGATATCGCGAAGCTGATCGCCGCCGCCGCGCTGCGGGCGCAGCAGGCACCGGCGATCGCCGCGCCGGCCCCTACCGCGGTTGTCTCGGTCGACTGGCTTTCGATCGGCCTGATCATTTGGGTGGGCGGAGCATTGTCCTATCTGGCCTGGCAGCTCGGCCGCCATCACCGCTTCATGACGATCGCGCTCGAACATGCCGATCGCGGCTTCCTGCGCGGCGGGATCAAGGTGCGGCTGAGCCCGGTCGTGCCGGGACCGCTCGCCGCCGGCATCTTCCATCGTCACATCTTGCTGCCCAAGGATTTCGAGCAACGATATACCGGCGCCGAACAGCAGCTCGCGCTCGCGCACGAGCTTGCCCATCACCGCCGCGGCGACCTGATCGCCAATGGCGCGGCGCTGGCAATGCTTGCGCTCCACTGGTTCAATCCGATCGCGCACTGGGCCTATCGCGCCTTCCGCGCCGATCAGGAGCTCGCCTGCGATGCCACCGTGCTCGGCGCATCGCCCGGATCCCGGTCCGATTACGGCCGCGCGCTGATCAAGTCGGCGGCAGCCGGAATGCCTGGAACCGCCGCCTGTGCGCTTGGCCCAGCGGCCGAACTCAAGAGGAGGATCACCATGATCGCGCATTCGACCGGCAGCCGCGCCCGCCGCATCGCGGGCACCGCGCTCGCCACGCTCCTCGTCGGCGCGGGCCTGGGCCTGACCGCCTCGGGCAGCATCGCCGCGCCCTCCCGGATCGCGCCGGAATCGGTGAAGCCGCTATTCCACCCCCAAACCCAGGCCAAACTGGTCATGGTTGCGGATACTGACCAAGGCAGCGCCACGACTGCGACCCAGGCGGGCGGCGATACCGAGAGCGATGCCGCCGCGTCCGCACCGATCCCGCCGGCAGCCCCCCTGCCCCCGCGCGACACGATGCGACCGCCCGTGCCACCGGTGGAGCCCCGGGCGCCCATGCCTCCGGTACCGCCCGTTCCACCCGTCGGAATGAACGGCGTGCTGTCGGACGCGCAGATCGAGGAAATCAAGCATGCCGGCGAAGCAGGTCGCGAGGCCGCTCGCGAAGCAGCAAACCAGGCGATCGCCGCTACGGATTTTGCCAAGCTCAGCCGTGACTCGATGATCCAGGCGCGCACCGAGCTGGCGCGCGATTGCAAGCATGCCAAGCCGGCGGTTGCGGGCGAAGATGACGCACAGGCGATCCAGCGCCTGGCCATGGGTTGCGTCGACATGGCCGCGATTGGCCGTGAGGTTCAGGCATCGCTGAAGCAAGCGATGGATCAGGTCCGCGCTGACCAGCATATCGCCGAAGCCGACCGCGCCAGGGCACTCGCCGAAATCGCCCGCGCGCGCGCCGATATGGCGAAGAAGTTCGCTCAATAAGGCTCGGCGGCAGGTGATACGACCGGGTGTTACCGGTTAGGGCTGGCCGCCACCTCCCTCCGCAACCGAGTGCAATCCTGACCATTGCGATAGCTGGATGCGGGCCCTATTCAGCGGCGCAGATGCCCGCTTCCAAACCCGCGCCGGCCCTGCTCGCCCCGTTCGCTCCGATCGGCCGGCTTGTCATCGCCATGTTCGCCTCGATCGGTCGCGTCGCGCTGTTCGCGCTGCGCACGATCGGGCGCGCGCTGCTGCCGCCTTATTATCCCGGCCGGTTCCTCGAGCAACTCGCGCATATCGGCTGGTTCTCGCTGCCCGTGGTCGGGCTCACCGCGATCTTCACCGGCGCCGCGCTCGCGCAGCAGATCTACACCGCCGGTTCGCGCTTCTCCGCGACGTCGACCGTGCCGGCCGTGGTCGTGATCGGGATGGTGCGCGAACTTGGCCCGGTGCTGGTGGGATTGATGGTCGCCGGCCGCGTCTCTTCCGCGATGGCAGCCGAGATCGGCACGATGCGCGTGACCGAGCAACTGGATGCGCTGACCACGTTGCGCACCGATTCCTATCGTTACCTGATGGCGCCGCGTTTGCTCGCGGCGGTGATCGCCTTGCCGCTGATGGTACTCGCGGCCAACGCGATCGGCATTTTCGGCGGCTGGCTGCTCGCGGTGCAGAAGCTTCACTTCAACTCGGCCAATTACCTGTCCGTCACGCGCCAATATATGAGCGCCGACGATTTCACGATGGCGATGGTCAAGGCGGGCGTGTTCGGCTTCTTCATTGCGCTGATGGGCTGCTACCACGGCTATCGCACCACCGGCGGCGCGGCGGGCGTGGGCAATGCCACGCGCAACGCGGTGGTCAGCGCGTTCGTGCTGATCCTCAGTTCCAACTTCCTGATCACCGCAATGGTGTTCGGCTGATGGTGACCGCAAGCGTGCCCAAGATATTGCTCGACGACGTCGTCAAGCAATTTGCGGGCAATGTCGTTCTCGACGGCGTCAGCCTGGCGGTTGAACCCGGCGAAAGCCTGGCGATCATCGGCCAATCCGGCAGCGGCAAGTCGGTCACGCTCAAATGCATCCTCGGCCTGCTCAAGCCCGACCGCGGCTCGATCAAGGTCGATGGCGAGGAAGTGATCGGGCTGCATGGGCAGGCGCTCGACCGGATGCGCGCCAAATTCGGCATGCTGTTCCAGGGATCGGCCTTGTTCGACTCGCTGCCGATCTGGCGCAACGTCACGTTCGGCCTGACGCAGGGCCGCCGCACCGACGTCACGCGGATGCGCGCGATCGCCGAAGAGAATCTGGAGCGTGTCGGCCTCGACAAACGCGTGCTCAATCTGCGCCCGAGCGAATTGTCGGGCGGCATGCAGAAGCGTGTCGCGCTGGCGCGCGCGATCGCACCCAGGCCCGAAATCATCTTCTTCGACGAACCCACCACCGGGCTCGATCCGATCCGCGCCGACGTGATCAACGACCTGATCGTCAGCTTGGTCGAGGATCTGGGCGTGACCGCGCTCACCATCACCCACGACATGGCCTCGGCCCGCAAGATCGCGCACCGCGTCGCCATGCTCTACCAGGGCAAGATCGTGTGGATCGGCCCGCGCGACCGCCTGTACGACAGCGGCAACCCCTATGTGGATCAGTTCGTTCAGGGACGAGCGGAAGGCCCGATCACCTAAAATCCGATCAGAGAGACCGAGAAGATCGGTTTCTTCGATCAATCGGCTTTCGTTATTGGAGCGGCACCGGCCCGCGCCCCCACCCGACCTCCCATAGAATACCCTGTTGGGAGGTCGGGTGGGGGCGCGGGCCGGTGCCGCCCTTCCTGAACAATAGGAGACGATCATGCTCGGCCGCCAAATTCCCGACGTTACCCTGAAGACCCGCGTGCGCGACGAGAGCGTCGGCGGACCCAATCCTTTCCGTTGGCAGGACCGCCAGACCGGGGAGATGTTCGGCAAGGGCCGGACCGTGGTCTTCTCTCTGCCGGGCGCCTTCACCCCCACCTGCTCGACCGAGCAATGCCCGGCCTTCGAGCGCCAATATGACGATCTGTGCGCAGCGGGCGCGGACGAGGTCTATTGCCTGTCGGTCAACGACGCTTTCGTCATGTTCCAGTGGGGGAAGTCGCTGGGTCTGAGCAAGGTCAAACTGGCGCCCGACGGATCGGGCAATTTCACGCGCCGGATGGGAATGCTGATCAACAAGGATCATCTCGGCTTCGGCATGCGATCCTGGCGCTATGCGATGGTGGTCGACGACGGCAAGATCGTCGCCTGGTTCGAGGAGCCGGGCATCAACGACGCCGGCGACGATGACGATCCTTATACCGAGAGCACGCCGGACAAGGTGCTGGAGTGGCTCAAGGCCAATCCGCGCTGATTGCGTCATCCTTTTCGTCATTCCTGCCCCTCGACTGCCTGCAAGGCAGGCGCTCGGCATAAACTTCGACCTTTGGCCGAAGGTGGGACTCCATATTCTCGAATCGTGCGGTTTTCCTTCGCACCGGCTGGGGTTATGGATTCCCGCATTCGCGGGAATGACGGGGTGATTGTGAGACGCGCTTTATTGCCTGCCTTGGTCTTGGCCGTCGCAACCGTGGCCGCACCTGCCTTGGCCCAGGAACGGCCCTTGCCCTATTGGGCGTCGATCGCGGCCGGCCAGGCCTTGATGCGCACCGGCCCCGACCGCACCTATCCCGCTTTGTGGCTCTACAAGAGACGCGATTTGCCGGTGCGGGTGCTGCAGGTCGTCGGGCCATGGCGCCGCGTGCAGGAGCAGGATGGCAGCGCGGGCTGGATGCTGGCGACCTTGCTCGCTGCACGGCGCACGGGCGTGGTGGTGGCTGGTGGGCTACGCCCCATCCGTTCGGGACCGAGCAACGACGCCGACCTGCTGTGGCAGGCCGAACCGGGCGTGATCGGCCGCATCTCCAAATGCGATGGCCAATTTTGCCGCATCCAGATCGGCGAGAAGATTGGTTATATCGAGGAGAGCGGTATCTGGGGCACCGATCCGGGCGAGCGGGTGCCCTGACACTCGCCATCCCTGCTTCGCGGGGGGCATTTCGAAGCCGATCGGGCAAAGAAAAACCCCGCCGCTACCAGGAGCGACGGGGTTTTCTCTTGGTCGAAGCAGTAAGGCTTAGAAGCCCACCACCAGCGTGCCGCTGATTGCACGCGGCGAACCAATATACGCGAACGGAACGCTGCTGGTCGGAAGACCACCACTGAACCCACCGACGTAGAATTTGTCGAACAGGTTCGTGACGTTCAGCTGGAAATAGGTGCGGTCCGTATGGACGAGCGGCGCGAGCGAGATGCGAGCGTCGAGGTCGACGATCGTATAACCTTTGGCGAACGCTCCAAACACCTGAGAACCGGACACTACGATCGGCATGTTCTGGTCGTTGACGTAGCGACGGCCGGTGCGCTTGATCTGGGCGCCAAAGCTCACCGGATCAAAGTTTGCGTCGACACGGCCACCCAAGGTGTAAACCGGGGCACCCGATTCACGCTTACCTTCAGTCAGCGCCAGGATCGGCTGACCAACGGTGGTGCAAGAGCCGATGCCAGCGGACGCATGAGCGGTAACGTTTGCAGCGGAGCATTCGCCGGTCTGCACATTATCCATGATCCTCGACTTCAGGTACGAGCCGAAAACACGGGCGGTAAAGTGCTGATCGAGCGTGTAGGCCACGTCCGCGTCGACACCATATTTATGAACCTTGCCGAGGTTGCGGTAGACCGTGATGTCCTGGATCGGATCGAAGGCCGACGCCAGACGATTATCAAAGAAGGTGTACCACCCGACGAGTTGAGCCTGGAGCTTGCTCGACCGATAGCGCACACCGGTGTTGATGTTATCCGTCGTTTCCGGAACAGGCTGCGCCGTGCCGGGCGCGAAGGCGAGCGACTGGTACAGATTGTCGGTACCGGGCACCTGCAGGCCCTTCGAGTAGCTGACGAACGCGCTCAGCACCGGCGTGAAGTCGTACGTCACGCCGCCCTCGGGCAGCAACTTATGGAAGTGCAAGTTGCGCTTGATCGGCGCGACCGCGCCCGGCGTCGCGGCCAGGAACGCTGCCTGGCTCACAGGATCGGTGAAGCAGTCGACGAACGTACCGCCGGATTCCGTCACGCAGAAATTGTTGAGCTTGCGCGTGAAATAAGGAGCGCGGAGGCCAGCGGTGACCGTGAGCTTATCAAAGAACTTGCCGCGATATTCGGCCGATCCCTGATTGAGGATCGCATATGAAAGGCGATTACGCTTCTGGATCACGTTGCCATTGGCATCGGTGAGCGGCGCATCGATCGGAAAATACTGGTTGGTATAACCGTTTTGGTTCAGCGTCGACAATGGGCCGGTCTGGCGATGGCGGCCATGATCGTAAGTGTAGTTGATGCGGATCGTTTGCGTCGGCGAAATATCGTAACGCAGCGATGCGATCAGGCCGAGGCGATGGGTCTGCGTATGACTCGGCGCATAAAGCTCAACACCCTGAGAGGTGTTCGTCAGCGCACCCGATGCCGCACGACCCGGTGTGTCGATCACGTCGGTGTCGCCATTCAGGTCGACGCCACCGAAATAGGCCTGACCGCCAATATAGCCATAAATAGGCTTGGTGATCGCGGCGTTAGCCCCGCTCGCTGCGCGAGTATAGAAACCCTCGTTCGCCTTGACCGCGCCGGTACCGCCATTCGCCTTGGTATATTGGTAGGACGGATCGAGCGTCAGCACGAGGCCATCAGCCAGCGTGAAGCGCGAATTGATGCGGACGTTGCCCGTGTCCGACGGATTGAAGCTCTGATCGAACAACGTGCCGCAGCTGTTCGGCGTATCGGCAACGCCGGCCTGCGGCAGGTCGGTACCGCCGTTCGGGTTCGACGCGCTCGGCGCGCAGCTCGCAAGCACGAAAGCGGTATAATCGCGCTCGTCCTTCGAAATCGGGAAGCGATTGCCCGAACCAGAGCCGACGACGCGCGTGGGCGACGCATCGACGCGCAGCGGGATCGACGAGAAGTTCCCATTCCGGTTGCGGTTGAAGTGGCCCGCCAATGACACGAAGTCGCCGTTGCTGCCGAGCGGCTGGTAGACCTTGGCATTGACCTGCCACTTGTCGGTCTTGCTGGTGGAATTGTAGGGGTTCTCGTTCTCTTCATGGCTGCCCGAGATGAAGGCCTTGGTGCCGAACGGCGTGAAAACGCCGGTATCGACCACGAAGAACGGGCGGAAATAGCCATATTCGCCGGTGGAACCCTGCAGGCGGACGTGGAATTCGTCGAAAGGATTGCGCGTGCGATAGTTGACGGTCGAGCCCGTCGCGGACGCGGTCGGGCTGTCGACGTCGGTCGTGCCCAGGTTCACGTTGACCTGATCGATCAGCTCCATGTCGAGCTGCTGGTTGCCATAAAGCGCGTAATTGCCGGTGTCGTTCAGCGGCATGCCGTCCCACGTCTGCGAGACGCGGCTGGCATCGAAGCCACGGATCGTGAGCGTGCCGCCCGACGAGCCATAGGGGTCGTTATTCTGATAGCTGACGCCCGGAAGCTGGTTGATGACTTCGTCGATCGACTGCCCCGCGGTCTGGTGCTGAATGAAGGTGCTGGTAAGAACTTCCTTCGGCTGCACCGTTTCCGGGATCTGTACGCCGGCAACCGATTTGGTGCGGGTGCCGGTGACCACGATTTCCTTGCTTTGGAAATCGACCGAACCGGTCGACTGAGCATAGGCGCTGCCAGCTGCAAGCGCTGAAAGCGCGCAGCCAAGGAGTAGCTTCTTCATTCTGGGGACCCCCGTTTCTTGCGTTCGAGCCGGCCCTGACCGGCTTTTGTGACAACTTGATGTCGCTATTGGCCGCCTGTCGCTCGCCAATATGACAGAAAAGTTACACGCCCCCTTGCCGCGTCGCAACATGCCACTTGTCCACAGGCAGAAAGCGGTTCTCTGTTGCAGCTTTGTCGCAGTTGCAGCAGGCGTGACATAAGCTTGCGGGAACAGTTAAGGGGGCGCACGGTTCGTTTCGTCATGGTGCTGGTAGCGAGCTATAATATTCGCAAGGCGATCGCGCCGGACCGCCGCCGCCGTCCCGAACGCATCCTTGAAATCCTGGCCGAGATCGGCGCCGACATCGTGCTCCTCCAGGAGGCCGATCGGCGATTCGGGGACCGCTACAGCGCGATCCCGCTGCACATGCTCGCCGAGCATAGCCGCTACCGACCGGTGCCGTATGAGATGCGGCCGGGCAGCATCGGCTGGCACGGCAATGCGGTGCTGGTCGCACCCCATGTCGAGATCGTGCGGCATATGCCGCTCCACCTCCCCACGCTGGAGCCGCGCGGCGCGGTGCTGGCGGACGTGCGGATCGCGGGCAAGACGTTGCGGCTGGTCGGCATGCATCTCGATCTGTCCGGCCTGTGGCGGCGCAAGCAGGCGCGCGCGATCCTGTCGGAACTCGATCATCAGCCGGAGCGGCTGCCGACTTTGCTTGCGGGCGACCTCAACGAATGGCGCAGCGGCGGCTGCCTGCGCGACTTCGGCCAACACCACGAATGCGTCGCGCTGGGCGCCAGTTTTCCCGCGCGCCGCACGATCGGCCGGCTCGACCGGATGTTCGTCACGCCCGGGATCGAGATACTGGAATCGGGCGTTCATGGCTCGCCGCTGGCGCGCAAGGCGTCGGATCATCTGCCGGTTTGGGCGCGAATTCGGCTGCCCTGAACGACTGTCACCGATTTCGGCTTTCTTTCCGCGCGGGGCCGCCGCATCGTAGCGGGACAGTTGATTGGAACCCGATTCACGTCGAGCTCCAGATTCGAAAGGACCGAATGAGCCGCAAGCCCGTTCCCGCCCAGGCCGGCGACCGCGCCCGCCTCGATATCCTCTTCGACAGGCCGCAGTTGCTCGGCCGATTATTCGGCGAATATGACCAGAATCTGGTGGCGATCGAGAATCGCCTGGGCGTCTATGTCAGCGCGCGCGGCAACAAGGTGCAGATAGAGGGCGAGGCCGCCGCCGCCGCCCGCGCCCGCGAAGTGCTGACCGGGCTTTATAACCGTATCGTCAAGGGCGAGGATGTCGATTCGGGCATGGTCGACGCGGTAATCCAGATGTCGGCCGAACCCACGCTCGATGGCATCATCCGCCAGGACGTGAGCGAGCCGCCTGCGGTGATGATCCGCACGCGCAAGAAGACGATCGTGCCACGTTCGGCGATGCAGGCGCGCTACATGCATGCGCTCGCCTCGTCCGACCTGATCTTCGCGCTCGGCCCGGCTGGTACCGGCAAGACCTATGTCGCGGTCGCGCAGGCGGTGCAGATGCTGATCCAGGGCCAGGTCACGCGCCTGATCCTGTCGCGCCCCGCGGTCGAGGCGGGCGAGCGGCTGGGCTTCCTGCCGGGCGACATGAAGGAGAAGGTCGATCCCTACCTTCGTCCGCTCTACGACGCGCTCTACGACATGCTGCCCGCCGAGCAGGTCGAGCGCCGCATCGCCAGCGGCGAGATCGAGATTGCGCCGATTGCGTTCATGCGGGGCCGCACGCTCGCCGATGCCTTCATCATCCTCGACGAGGCGCAGAACACCACGCCCGCGCAGATGAAGATGTTCCTCACGCGCTTCGGCCAGAACAGCCGGATGGTGGTGTGCGGCGATCCGCGCCAGGTCGACCTGCCCGATATCGGCAAGTCTGGCCTGGCCGATGCGGTGGGTCGGCTGGAGGGCATCGACGGCATCGCCACGATTCGCTTCAGCGCCGCCGACGTCGTCCGTCATCCGATCGTGGGCCGGATCGTCGAGGCTTATGAAGGACCGGACGCCTGAACGAGCCGCTGGCGAAAGCGTGGCGCTTTCTCCCGGAACGATCAGGCTCTAGACGCCGCGCATGATACACGTCGAAACCGCGATCGAGAGGCCTTGGCCGGGCGGCAATTGGGATGCCTTGGCCGATCGCGCGGTGCGCGCCGCGATCGAGGCGAGCGCGCATGGCGATATCGTTTTGCTCCGGGCGATCGTCGAGGTTTCCGTGCGCTATACGTCCGACGAAGAGGTGCGGAAGCTCAACCTGTCCTACCGGCGAAAGGACAAGCCGACCAACGTTCTGTCTTTCCCGATGGTCCAGCCGGATCTGCTCGACGCGATCAACGCGGGCGACGACGATGGCGAAACCCTGCTGGGCGACATCGTGCTCGCGCACGGCGTCTGCGCGCGCGAAGCCCAGGAAAAACACGCATCGGTCGAGGATCATGCCACGCATCTGATTGTCCATGGCACCCTGCATTTGCTAGGCTATGATCATGAACAGGGAGAGGCCGAGGCGGAGGCCATGGAGGAAATCGAGCGGGTCGCCCTCGCGGCGCTCGGCATCGACGATCCTTACGCCGTGCGCGAGGATTGATCCTTAGCATGGCAGACGACAGTAATAGCGGCCGATTGTGGGCCGGCCTTCGCGGCCTGATCTTCGGCCACGACACCGAACCGACCCTGCGCGACCAGATCGAGGAAGCGATCGAGGAGCATGAGGACGACGCGCCTGCGCAGGGCGACCTGTCGAGCGCCGAGCGCCAGATGCTGCGCAACCTGCTGGAATTCGGCGACAGCACGGCGGGAGACGTCGGCGTACCGCGCGCGGACATCATCGCGGTGCCGGAAACGATCAGCTTCGCCGACCTGGTCGCCGCCTTCGCCGATGCGGGCCATAGCCGCCTGCCGGTCTATCGCGACAGCCTGGACGAGGTGATCGGCATGATCCACATCAAGGACGTGTTCGCGATCCTGGCGCGCGACGAGACCCCGCCCGAGACGATCGCGCCGCTGATCCGCCAGCCGCGTTTCGTGCCCGAATCGATGGGCGTGCTCGACCTGCTGGCCGAGATGCGCGCGACCCGCACGCATCTCGCGATCGTGCTCGATGAATATTCGGGCACCGAGGGTCTCGTCACGATCGAGGACATCGTCGAGGAGATTGTCGGCGAGATCGAGGACGAACATGACGAGGCGCCCCTCGCCTTGCTCGTGCCGATGCACGATGGCGTATGGTATGCCGATGCGCGCGCCGAGCTGGAAGAAGTGGCGGACCTGATCGATCCGCGCCTGGGCGAGGTCGAGGAGGATGTCGATACGCTGGGTGGGCTCGCCACGGTGCTCGCCGGCCATGTCCCGCAGGCAGGCGAGAGCGTTTCGCATCCGAGCGGCTGGCGGCTGGAGGTGACCGAAGCCGACCCACGCCGTGTCGGACGATTGAGATTGCATCCGCCGGCGGATAGCGCACCGGTCGAGTAGGCCACTTTTGCCCATGAGGAGCGTTGTCGGACCATGATCAAGCGCGCCTTTCTCAGCATGATCGCCATCGTGATTCTGGTCGTGATCGTCGGCGGAGCGCTGTTCCTGGTCACGCGCGGCCATCAGCGCGCCACGCTCGACGTCACAGCGGTGGAAGGCCCCAACCCGCAAATCGTCGAACCGCGCACGGGCCTGTTCCCGCTATTCAAGATCGCGAAGCCGATCGGCTGGAAGGCGAACCAGACGCCGGCACCCGCGGCGGGGCTGAAGGTCCAGGCCTTTGCCACCGGGCTGGTTCATCCGCGCTGGATGCTGGCGCTTCCGAATGGCGACGTACTCGTCGCCGAGACCAACGCGCCCCCCAAACCCGCCGACCAAAGCGGATTCAGCGGTTGGGTCGAAAAACAGATCCAGGAGGACGCGGGTGCGGGCGGCAAAAGCGCCAATCGCATCACGCTGCTGCGCGACACCAATGGCGATGGCATCGCCGACCAGCGTTTCGTCCTGCTGACCGGCCTGAACTCGCCCTTCGGCATGGCGCTGGTGGGAGACCAGCTTTACGTCGCCGATACCGATGCGCTGCTGCGCTTCCCCTTCAAGGTGGGGGACACGAAGATCACCGCCAAGCCGTACAAGCTGGTCGATCTTCCCGCCGGCCCGATCAACCATCATTGGACCAAGAACGTCGTCGCCACGCCCGACGGATCCAAGCTCTACGTGGCGGTCGGCTCCAATTCCAATGTCGGCGACCGCGGCATGCGTGTCGAAGAGGGCCGCGCGTCGATCTGGGAGGTGGATGCGAAAACGGGCGCGCATCGCATCTATGCCTATGGCGTCCGTAATCCGGTCGGCCTGGCGTGGGAGCCGGCCACCGGTCAATTGTGGATGGCGGTCAACGAGCGCGACGGCCTGGGATCCGACCTGGTGCCCGATTATCTGACCGCCGTGCAATTTGGCGGCTTCTATGGTTGGCCCTGGTTTTATTGGGGCGGCTATCCCGACGGCCGGCCCAAGGATCCTCCGCCCGATTTGATCCAGGATAGCGCGATCAAGCCCGATTACGCGCTTGGGCCGCATACCGCCTCGCTCGGCCTGACCTTCGCCACGGGCGAGACGTTGGGGCTGGCCTATGCCGACGGCGCATTCATCGGCCAGCACGGGTCATGGAACCGCGACCCGCCTTCGGGCTATAAGGTGGTGTTCGTGAACTTTCGGAAGGGCCAGCCGGTGGGCAAGCCGATCGACGTGCTGACGGGCTTCCTCGATGCCAAGGGCCGCGCACGTGGCCGCCCGGTCGGCGTCGCGATCGCGAAGGACGGCGCGCTGCTGGTCGCCGACGATGTCGGCAACCGGATCTGGCGCGTGGCCAGGCGCTGATGGCGGTCCCGGTCGTCATCGACGTTCCGCACACGCTCGGCCGCGACGGCGCGCGCGAGCGGCTGCGGACGCGCTTCGCCGAACTGGGCGGGCATATGCCGGGCGGAGTCGGCGAAGTGCGCGCGTCCTGGCCTTCCGACTACGAGATGGCGTTGGAGATCGCGGCGATGGGTCAATCCATCCCCGCGAAGCTCGAGGTGATGGCGGATTGCGTGCGCGTCCATATCGAGCTGCCGCCGATGCTGGCTTATTTCTCCGGCATGATCGGCGCCGCGGTGCGCGACCAGGGTACCAAATTGCTGAAGTGAAGGGACCGCCTGTGAGGACGGCCCCTCCCGGACAGGTTTCAGGCGAAATGCACCGAGCGACGCCGCATGCGCATCGCTCCACCGATGCCGCCGAAGCCGATCAGCAACATGCCCCAGGTCGCCATTTCCGGCGCCGGCAATGCGGCCGTGCCATCGACGAATACCCGCACGCCATCGTCGTTGAAGCTGCTCCAGCCGGTCGAGAAAAAGGAGCGCACCAGCGATGGCGAGCCGACCGGTTCATTCAGATAGCCGAGCCCCGCCCAGCCCGTCGCGCCGAATTGCCCCGAGCCGAACACGACCGCGTAGGTCCCGGCCCCCAGCGTCAACGGCAAAGCCGCGCTCTGATCGTGCGCTCCACCTGTGACAGAGAACAGCACATGGCCGAGCGCGGTGTTCGCAAGATCGTTTGACGCCCCGGCCGGCAAGCCAGTGTGGGCGTCGACCGCAACAATGGCGCCGAAAATATTCCCGCCCGGAAAACCCCCGAATTGTGCGCCGATCGCGGTGATATTGGTCGTGCCGCTCAACGTGAAAACGCCGCCGATCAGATCGTTCCCGGACAGGATATATTCGCCGGTATCATTGCCGCTATTCGCAGCGCTTTGATAAAGCGGAGCAGCACTGGCGGCCCCCGCAATGGCGACGGACAATAGGGCGGTAACAGCAGTGTAGCGCAAACGAATCGACGACATGGATTGTCTTCCCGGCTGGTTAACCACAGCCGGTTAGGACGCGTGCGTGAAAGCAGCGTGACGCCTCGATGACGCCGCGCAATTCAGTCCGGTCGCTTCAAAATCGCGCAGAATTCGTTCCGGTCGCGCGCCGGATGGTAGATGCCGGCGATTTCCAGACCGATCAGCCCCAGCTCGCGCAGCGTCGTGACGATCGATCGGAATGTGGGCGGGGTCAGATACCAGGCGTGCACATCGATATAGCCGCCCGATGCCTGCGCATATTCGTCGAGTGCCGCCCTGACGCGCGCCGCGCGGTTGCGTTCGGGATTGCCATGATCGCCCTGCCAGTGGCGCCGCTGATCATTGTGGACGGTGAGCGCGCGATGCTCGATCACGCTTTTCAGCGTGTGCGTGCGCCGCCGTTCGCTGTGAGCCTGCAACACGTCCGCGATCGTGCTTTCGGCGATGAAATGATCGAAGCAATAACGCTTGTCGGGAATGATCAGGAAATAGCCGCCGCCCGGATTGAGCACGCGTTCGATCTGTTGCAGGTGATGGACCAGATCGGGCTGATGCTCGATCGCGTGGCTGCTCAGCACCGCATCATAGGTGCGGTCGACGCTATCGAGATCGCCGACATGGTGGATCAGCTCGGGCACGCCGGCCGCGCTGGCCCCGGTTGCAGCCGCGCGGGCGCGCAGCTGGTCGGAATCGAGCACGTCCAGATATTCGACTTTTGGGCCGCGCTTCAGCGGAGAGCAGAAAGGCCCGATCTCCAGCAAAGATATGTCGTCTTCGATGAAGAGCAGGAGGTTCTCGCGCAGCGCGAGCGGCGAGGCGACCACGCCCTTGTCGCGGCCATGCGCGCGGTAATGCGCGATCGCGGCGTCGTCGTCGAGCTTGCCCAGAGCGGGGTCGCTTGCCCGGTATGTGTCCGGGTCGATCGTCGGCGGAGGGGTACGCATCAGGCGGTCGCGAACAGCTGGTCGGGATCGCGGAACGCTTTGAACTCCAGCGCATTGCCGGACGGATCGCGGAAGAACATCGTCGCCTGCTCGCCCACCTCGCCCCTGAAGCGGATATGCGGTTCGATCCCGAAGGCGATGCCCGCTTCACGGAGCCGGTCGGCCAGCGCATGCCAATCGTTCCATTCGAGCACCACGCCGAAGTGCGGAACCGGCACGTCATGGCCATCGACCGGATTGGTGTGCCCGGCGGGCTTCGCCGCGGGATCGAGATGCGCGACGAGCTGATGGCCGCGCAGATCGAAATCGATCCAGCACTCGGCGCTGCGGCCCTCGGGACAGCCGAGCAAGCCGCCATAGAAAGCGCGCGCCGCGGCGAGATCATGGACCGGGAAAGCGAGATGGAAGGGCTGGAGCGACATGTCTTTCCTCTATCGCGGCCGAAGCCGTGCGTCACCCCGAACGCGGGACCCATCCCCTCGCGGGGTGACGCGGCGCCGTAACGGCGGTACAGCGCGCATCGATGCCGCTTATTCCCGCGAACCGCACCGCTCTGATCGCTTTTGCACTGGGCGCGGTCGCCGCCTGCGGTTTCGCACCGCTGGAATTGTGGCCGCTGACCTTGCTGTGCCTGGCGGGCTTGACCTTACTTATCGATCAGGCGGACGACCTCCGCCGTGCGACCTGCCTCGGCTGGTGGTTCGGGCTCGGCCATTTCTGCCTGGGGCTGAACTGGATCGCGACCGCTTTCACCTATCAGGCGGCCATGCCCGCCTGGCTCGGCTGGGTCGCGGTGTTCCTGCTTTCATTCTACCTCGCGATCTTTCCGGCATTGGCGGGCGGCGTTGCCTGGCTCTTTTCGCGCGACAAAAGCTTCACCCTGCCCTTCTTCTTCGCCGCGACCTGGATCGCGAGCGAGCTGCTCCGTGCGCGTATCTTCACCGGTTTTGCCTGGAATCCGGTTGCCGCGATCTGGGCGCCGGTGTGGCCGATCCGCGAACTGACGGCGTATGTCGGCACCTATGGCCTTTCGGGCCTGACATTGCTGTTCGCGGGGCTGATCTGGCTGGCGCTCAGCAGCCGCAAAGCGCAGCTCACGCTGGCCGGCGTCTGCGCCGCGGGCCTGGCCTCGGCGTTTATTCCGCATAGCGAGGTCGCGGCGCCGGCAAACACGCCGCTGCTTCGAGTGGTCCAGCCCAATATCGGGCAGGATCGCAAATGGGACGAAGCCCAGAGCGCGGACAATTATCGTCGTTTGAAGACCCTCTCGGGCAAGCCCGGGCGACGCTCACGCCTGTTGCTATGGCCCGAAGTCGCGGTGCCCGCCTTGCTGGAGCAGGATCCGCTGGCGCGACTCGCAATCGCCAGCCTGCTGGGTCCGCATGACGAGATGCTGCTCGGGGCGCAGGCGATCACGTTCGACGGGGGGGGGAATCCGCGGGCCGCCACCAACAGCGCGTTCGGCCTGGATCCCTATGCGCATCTGTTCGGTCGCTACGACAAGGCGCATCTTGTGCCCTACGGCGAATATCTGCCGATGCGGCCGATCCTGTCCTACCTTGGCCTGTCGCGGCTGGCGCCGGGCGACATGGATTTCGATTCGGGCCCCGGACCACGCGATATCATCGTCCCCGGCCTAGGAAGGGTCGGCATCCAGATCTGTTATGAGATGATCTTCTCGGGGCATGTGGTCGATCGCGCCAACCGGCCGCTCTTCATCTTCAATCCGTCCAACGATGCCTGGTTCGGCCGTTGGGGTCCGCCCCAGCATCTCGCCCAGGCTCGTTTGCGCGCGGCCGAGGAAGGCCTGCCCGTCGTCCGTTCGACCCCGACGGGCATCTCGGCGGTGATCGACGCGGACGGGCGGCTGTTGGCATCACTGCCCTGGCGGGCCCCCGGCGCGATCGAGCGCCCGCTGCCGCCCGCACATGCGCCCACCCCTTTCGCGCGCTACGGAAACATTTTGCCGTGGCTGCTCGTGCTTTTCTTGGGGGCAATCGGGTTTGCAAGCCGCCGCCGCGCAAGCTAGAGGCCGCATATAACGATTGCTTTATGTGCGGTCTTCCGCACGCGCCACCCGAGGAACCGACCCCCTATGCGTAGCGATTATCTCTTCACGTCCGAAAGCGTTTCTGAAGGCCATCCCGACAAGGTTGCCGACCAGATTTCGGATGCGATCGTGGACCTGTTCCTGAGCAAGGACCCCGAAGCGCGCATCGCGTGCGAGACGCTGACCACCACCCAATTGGTCGTGCTGGCGGGCGAGATTCGCGGCAAGGGGATCATGGACGAGGCCGGCAATTGGGCGCCGGGCGTGCAGCAGGAAGTCGAGGATGCGGTCCGCGCGACCGTGAAGCGCATCGGCTACGAGCAGGACGGCTTCCACTGGAAGACCTTCCGGTTCGAGAATAATCTTCACCCGCAGTCCGCACATATCGCGCAGGGCGTCGATGCGTCCGGCAACAAGGACGAAGGCGCGGGCGATCAGGGCATCATGTTCGGCTATGCCGCCGACGACACGCCCGATCTGATGCCGGCGACGCTCTATTACAGTCACAAGATCCTCGAGCGCATGGCGGCCGACCGTCATTCCGGCGCGGCGCCGTTCCTCGAACCCGATGCCAAGAGCCAGGTGACCTTGCGCTATGAGGGCAGCAAGCCCGTCGCCGCCACCGCGATCGTCGTCTCGACCCAGCATGGCAAGGGCTATGACGAGGGCGAGAAGGAGGCCGAGCTCAAGGCTTATGTGAAGCGCGTCGTCGCCGACATATTGCCGGCCGAACTTCTGTCGGACACGACCGAATATCATATCAACCCGACCGGCAGTTTCGAGATTGGCGGGCCGGACGGCGACGCGGGCCTGACCGGACGCAAGATCATCGTCGACACTTATGGCGGCGCCTCGCCCCATGGCGGCGGCGCGTTCAGCGGCAAGGACCCGACCAAGGTCGACCGCTCGGCCGCCTACATCACGCGTTATCTGGCGAAGAATATCGTTGCCGCCGGGCTTGCCCAGCGCTGCACGATCCAGCTCGCTTATGCGATCGGCGTGTCGAAGCCGCTGTCGCTCTATGTCGACACGCACGGCACCGGCACCGTCGGTGACGACAAGATCGAGGCGGCGATCATGAGCATCCCCAAGCTCGGCGGGCTCACTCCGCGCAGCATCCGCACGCATCTGAAGCTCAACAAGCCGATCTATCAGAAGACCGCGGCCTACGGCCATTTCGGCCGCCAGCCGGAGGGCGATTTCTTCCCGTGGGAACGCACCGACCTGGTCGAGGATCTGAAGGCAGCGCTTTAAGCGTCCTGAACTCCTCCCCTGCAAGGGGAGGGGACCGCCGAAGGCGGTGGAGGGGTGACACCGTTGAGGTGAAGCACCAGCCGGGACACCCCTCCGTCGCGCGTTCCGCGCGCCACCTCCCCTGCAAGGGGAGGATTTAGAAGTTACTTCTCCCCGCGTCCCTTGCGGAACAGGGGCTGCTGGTTGCTCTTGTAGAAGTCCTGGACATAGGTCCAGCCTTCCTCGGCCGTCTCGCAGAAGCGGAACAAGTCGAGGTCCTGCGGCGCGACCACGCCTTCCTCGACCAGTGCATCGAAATTGACGACGCGGTTCCAGAAATCCTTGCCGTAAAGCAGGATCGGCACGACCGCGGTCTTGCCGGTCTGGACGAGCGTCAGCAGTTCGAAGAATTCGTCGAACGTGCCGAAGCCGCCGGGGAACACCGCGACCGCGCGCGCGCGGATCAGGAAGTGCATCTTCCGAAGCGCGAAATAGTGGAAGTTGAAGCTCAGGTGCGGCGTCACATAGGCGTTGGGCGCCTGCTCGAACGGCAGCACGATGTTGAGCCCGATCGAATCCTTGCCGACGTCGGCGGCGCCGCGATTGGCCGCCTCCATGATCGCCGGGCCGCCGCCCGAGCAGACCACGAACTGGCGCATGCCGTCCGCCGAATTAGGCGCCCCGCTCGCCAATCGGGCAAGTTCGCGCGCGACGTCATAATAATGCGATTTTGCCTTCAGGCTCTCGGCAATGCGACGCTGCGTATCGGTCTTGGCCGCCGCGACCACCTGATCGGCATGTTCGGGCGAGGGAATGCGCGCCGAGCCATACATGACGAAGGTCGAGCCGATCCCCGCTTCCTCCTGCAGCACTTCGGGCTTCATCAGCTCGAGCTGGAAACGCACCGGGCGCAGATCGTCGCGCAGCAGGAAATCGGGGTCCTGGTAAGCGAGGCGATAGGCCGGATCGGACGTCTGCGGCACGACATGCTTCACCTGCGCGGCGGAAGCGGCGTCGTCCTTGGCCTTGGGGAAAATGCGATTGGGAACGCTGGTATCTGTCATTCTGGCGAGTCTCGGAAAAAACGAAGGTGGTTAGCGGCAATATCGAGCGCTGCCCATGTCGAAATGAAATGGTTCGAACGCCATTGCGGGCGATCGGCTTACCGCCTGATTGCTAGCGCCCTTGCTTGACAGCGCGGTTGCAGCGGACGGATGTGCACGCAAAACATGGAGAGAAATGCCGATGAAGCGCCTTGCCCTATTTGCCGCATGCGCGGCTTTCGTTGCGGGAGTGGCCTCCGCGCAGGAACGGTTTCCGCTCTGGCAGCATGGTGCGCCCGGCTTCGAGGCGCGCGCCTCGATTCCCGAGGTCAGCCAGGATTATTGGACCAAGCATATCAACAATCCGAGCGTGACCGCTTATCTGCCCGATCCGGCCAAGGCCAACGGCACCGCAATCGTCGTCATTCCCGGCGGCGGCCATAGCTTGCTGGTGACGACCACCGAAGGCGAGGCAGTCGGCAAATGGCTCAAGGATCGCGGCATTGCCGCCTTCGTGCTGCGCTATCGCCTGTTCCGCGAAGAAGGCACGCCTTACACATTGGAGGATGCCCGCGCGGATACGGAACGCGCGATGCGCTTCGTCCGCGCCAATGCCGGCAAGTTCAACGTCGACCCACACCGGATCGGGGTGATCGGCTTTTCCGCTGGCGGCGAGCTTGCGCGCATGGTGACGCTGAGCCCGCCGGTCGCCCCGCGCGGCAAGGGCGATGCGATCGACTTCGTGTCGGCGCGTCCGGATTTTTCGCTCCTGATCTTCCCCGGCCCACTCCATGGCGAGGAGCATGTCACGAAGACCTCCCCGCCGGTTTTCCTGGCGGCGGCGAACGACGACCAATGCTGCTCACAGCCACCGATCGACGTGCTCAAGCTCTATCGCGACGCGGGCGCCTCGGCCGAGCTGCATATCTACCGCGCGGGCGGCCATGCCTATAATCTCGGCGAACGCACCGATCTGATGGCACTCAAACATTCGCCGCAGCAGATCGAGGATTGGTTGTCCGACAATGGGCTGCTCGGCCACCCTGCCCCTTCGACCGATCCGCATTTCGACGCGCCGCCCAAGATCAAGTGACAGGCCGCGGGCCCGTCATCCGGACGAAAGTCAGGATCTCAGGCGGCTGGGCGCAACCTCCCGAGATCCCAGCTTCCGCTGGGATGACGAAATCCCTTCAACTCCCAAGACCCCAGCTTTCACCGGGATAACGCAAGCCGATTGACTCCCCCGCCGCCGCCCCTATGAGCGGCGGCGGGCCACGCCGTCCCAACGCGGCGCGTGCTCTCTGCAAGGAGAGACTACATGACTGACAATGCCCCTGCGGCAGCCACGTTGGCTGCGGCGACCCGCGAGGCTCCCGCAAAGCCCGCCACCAAACCCGCCCGTCCCTATTTTTCGTCCGGCCCCTGCGCCAAGCCTCCCGGCTGGCATGCGGACGGTCTCGCCAGCGCCAGCCTTGGCCGCTCGCACCGTTCGAAGATCGGCAAGAGCCGGATCGTCCATGCGATGGACGTCACCCGCCACATATTGAAGCTGCCCGA
>Ga0070660_100000512_pt1 | contig 25918 bp, 22 predicted proteins | sample KBSC33metaG_FD_64670 | JGI IMG/M metagenome (GOLD analysis project Ga0070660, IMG submission 64670) | Corn rhizosphere microbial communities from Kellogg Biological Station, Michigan, USA - KBS C3-3 metaG | ecosystem: Host-associated > Plants > Roots > Rhizosphere > Soil ... | reverse complement strand
GGTGTTGACAATCGAAGCCGAGCGCAGGAACTCGCCCTCAAGAGGCCGACCGTCAACGTCCATCCGAACCGTTTGCGTGAGGTTGCCTTGGGCTACCGCGCCGATTGCGCGAGTCACTTCCGTTGTAGGCCGCAGCAGGTCTTCAACCAGCGTGTTTACCGAGACTTCCATGTCGTCCCACGCACCATGACGCCGCTCAATGCGGATGCGCTCGCGTGTCTTGCCTTCTTTGCCGACGGCACGGCCGACTCTCCTCAATTCGGAGGCAATCTGCTGGTTTGACTTCACGATTTCGTTGAAATTGTCTGCGATCTTGCCGGCCAATCCTGTCCAGCCAACAGGCAGACGAACGCTGAAATCGCCGTCCTTCATGGTTTGGAGAACCTGAAGAATGACCGCCATGTACTCTGAGTCGGGAAGCGGGCCGGGGCCGTTGAGAGAGCCTAAGTCCTGCCCTGAGACCCCGTTAGAGGGCTCTCGCGCGGTTGTAGCCATACTCATGAACTCCTGCAGAAATCGAACGACACGAGCAGAACCGCATCAGGGGGAAGTGCGGTTATTTACCTGCGACAGAGGGAACATACAGCTACGTGTGCGCGATTAGCAACTGTTTATTTGTTGCACGCTCCACGGAAAAAGTTGCCTGAGCCTTTATCGAGATTTCTAACTATAACGACGACGAGGCACATGGCACATCTTTGCTGAGCAGCACATCTCTTTGCGCAAGCATCGTACTGTGCGGGCCATTTAGATAAAAGCCGACCCGAGTGGTGCGCTCTTGCAGGGTACCTGGAGTAGAGATGTCGAAACCTAGTCTTGTAAATATTCTCCGCAATACACTATTGCAGGTGGAGAAGAAAATAGATTCTGGCGAAGATGAGTCCGCAGTCTCAGAATTGCGAAAGCAGATAGCGCTCTCAGTCGCCGAAGTGGAACTGACAAAGGACAGACGTTCCGCAATAGCCGAAAGTGAGCCGCGCTTGTTTCTGGTCTCTCGCCGCCAAAACACTAATGGATCCAGCTCTGTAATTCCCATAGAGAAGTACCGCGAAGACGCGGGATCCCATTGATCCTGGAGTTCGGAAATTCTAAATTTCTATTTGCCTGGAGTACGAGGACGACGGTCTCTGCGTGCGAAGGGCGAACCTCTGTGCCTTTCAGCCCGCCGCAAGCCGGATGTGATCCGGATTTTCTTCAACTTCGCCGCACTCCTCACCGAGGCCGCCATAGCGCCGCTCCCGACGCTGAAAGTCCGCAATGGCTTGTAGCAGATGAACACCCCTGAAGTCGGGCCAGTAGCGCTCGGTCACGTAGATCTCGGTGTACGCAATTTGCCACAACAGATAATTGGAAATTCGCATCTCGCCCGATGTGCGGATGAGCAGGTCAGGATCAGGCATGTGCGCAGTATAGAGATGGCGATGGATATCTTCTTCACTGATGTGCTCGGGCGGGATGTCCTTCTGCTTCATCTCCGCCGTCAACCGGCGAAATGCGTCCACCAGTTCTGAGCGGCCGCCGTAGTTCAGCGCCAAGGTAAGCGTTGTGCCCGTGTTCCTCGCTGTTTTTTCTGCCGCCCAAGCCATTTTCTCCTGCACGTCAGGCACAAGGTCGTGCGTTCGCCCGATGTAGCGTATGCGGACATTGTTGTCCATCATTCGCTGCAGATTGCTTTCCAGATAGCTTTTCAGCAAACGCATTAGAAAACTGACTTCGGCTCTGGGACGACGCAAATTGTTTTCAAGAGAAAACGCGTACAGCGTGAGCCAGGGTAGTCCGATGCGCGACGCCGTCTCGGTAACAATCTGCACACTTTTCGCGCCCTGCTGGTGGCCCAAAAATCGCTTCAAGGAGCGTTGACCCGCCCAGCGGCCATTGCCATCCATGATGATGGCAACATGCTCGGGCAGCCGCTCGGGCTTCAGCGTCGAATACACGGCGCGCTCATCATCAGAAAGCTCATGGATGCGCAACGTGCCCGATGGATGCAAAGAAGTCGCCTCAGTTCTAAATTACACTTTCGGCTTGCTGGCTGGCTTAATGCAGCGTAGGAAATTCAGTCGCCGCCTGCGGCGCATCGCTGCCTGATCGGGGACAGCCGTACCTTGTGAAGATCCAACCTCGCAAACAATCATTCTAGCCGCAGCCGCTAATGCAGTCGACCATGGAGCCTGTTATTCACTCTCGCATAAGGCTGCGCTGGGTCGCAATTATCGGACACACTGCTCTTGGGGGCCGCCGGTAATAGACGCGCGCGCAGACTGTGGACTTTCCGGTGGCCGCAGGGCTTGCGCCGAATGGGCAAGTCGCGGCGAACCGGAACTCCGAGCCTTCGCGAGAGGCCTAAGCGGTACGGCGGCGGCCTGACGCAGCATCCCGCACCGCGCCCAGGAACAGGGTCCGCTGCAAGGACTCCAACTGGGGCAGCAGCGAAGCGACCTCGGCGAGGAATGGGTCGGCAAAAATAGCTGCCACTTCCTCTTCGCGGCGGCTACGCGTGTCCCGAACGAGCTGGCTCACTTCCACTTCAAGAGCCTGGGCCAGACGCTCCAGAGAACCCAGAGTGGGAATCGCCTTGCCATTTTCAATTTTGGAAATGTAGGTCCGAGGCACTTGCATACGCGACGCGAGCTGCCGCTGGCTCAGATGCCGGGCGCGCCGGATTTCCCTCACCTGTCCGGCAACCTGCAAACCAGCCTCAGCAGAAGCCGGGACGGGCGCACTGGTCACCAGTTGTGGCGCTAGCGTCACAGGCTCCTCGATATCGAGAGGCCGGTGGCATTTTCTGCAGAGGGAGTTGGATGTTCTATATTGCATGAGCCTGCAATGCTCACACCGCACAACCTCACGTGTCTCCACGCATATCGGAGTGGTTGCCATTGAATCGGTGCGGAGCGCCAGAGCAGGGCCCCGGGGTGCCGTTTTCGCACCTCGATGTTCTTTACATTCGGGGATGTGAACCATAATTGTCAAGTACAACTTCGTAGTCAATCAGAAGAATACCCCACAATTCCTTAAAAAAACCAAAAAAAAACGAACCACAGTGATAAACATGGGAGTCAACATGATGGATGAGACAAATTCGGCGCGCTACGCTCGGGAACAAGCTTGGGCGCTGCTGATCGAGTGGACCCAGAGCGAAAGCCTGCGCAAACACGCACTCGCGGTAGAGAGCTGCGTTGTGGCTTACGGTGAAGCGGAAGCCGATCGCATGGGTCTGAGCGGGCCCGAGCGCGATTCTATGCTCCGGCTCTACTCCACCACTGCCCTGCTGCACGATTTTGATTACGAACGCCACCCGACCCCTGAAGAGCATCCGTTCGTCGGCGTTCGCGAACTGGAACGGCTCGGCTGGCCGCCGGAAATGCGTCGAGCCATCCTCGGCCATGCGCAGTATTCGGGAGTACCCCGCGATACGCATCTGGCAAAGGTATTGTTTGCATGCGACGAACTGGCCGGCTTTCTGACCGCATGCGCCCTGGTTAAGCCTTCAAAATCGATCGCCGAAGTGGAAGCCGCCAGCGTGCGCAAGAAAATGAAAGACAAGGCATTCGCTCGCGCTATCAATCGTCACGACGTGATCCAGGGCGCAGAAGAGCTGAATGTGGAGCTCGATCAGCACATTGCGTTCTGCATCGAAGCATTGCGCCGCAATGCGAGCGTGTTGGGGCTCTGAGAAGATGGTAACCGGGACTGATTACTGCGTAGCGCAAATCGGCGGAGTCCAAAGCACTCTGCAAGCGATGCCAACCTATTTTGTTTAGATAGCTTACAGCTCGTGCGTTTTCCGCTCAGCTCATGCACAGGGTCACCAAGGATTGCTTTTCGCCCTGTCGAGTCCAATTAACTTAACACCAAAGTTGTAACGAGAAGGGATCGCAGGACGAAGTTTCTTCTGGCATTTAGATGCGAACTAATAGCAAGATAGTCGGAGACCCTGGAGCTACTCTCCCCAGTCCAGAGGAGGCGCTGAGAGCATGCTGAACATCTTCGGCAACAAACCGGGATTCGGTCGGCAAGACCACCACATCTCCGGCTTCCAAGCTATCGACGCGCTCTACGAGCAGGAAATGCAAGCCAATTTGGCTGCGTTGAGCAAGCAGCGCGAAAAGTCCCGCCGCTATAAAGCGGCCAATTCGTGGGCAGAATATTGGCCATTTGCCGTTGGCATTGCCATTAGTTGCTTTGTTCCGGCGATGCGCGAATTGGTTGAAGCGTACAGACCTTGGGGAACATGGATTCTCTTCCCCTTTGCTGCCATCGCTACACGACCTGAAGTAACGCTGGGCAACCAGATCGTCTCGAGCATGCCGCTCTTCTTTATGTACGCGCAGTTCCCGATTGAGGGGTTAATGGCGCGCTTTGCACTGCGCGGGCATGTTACGTTTCTTCGCGTCTTTGGACAAGTACTCTTTCTGCACTTGTTCGCCCTGGTTGAGCTGTGGCTCGTTAACGCTCACTAACCAGGTACGGGTAGAAACTTCAGCATCGAAATCGAAAATACTGCGTCCCGGCTGGTATCACCCGGCCGGGTTCTTCGAGCGCAACTCCGCAACAATTTCCGCTGCAGCCGCGCGCGCTTTTTCTTCCTGATCGGGAGCAAAGCTGATGGCGCCGACGCGTGCATGTCCGCCACCGCCATAGCGCTCGCAGATCTGCGCCAGGTTCACCATCTTTGTCGGATCCACCTGCGTCCACGGGTTTGAGCCCACCGCCACTTTGGTGCGGAAACTGGATTTTGAGAGGCCGATGGAATACGTCGCCTGCGGATGGAGGTAGTAGGGGATGAACTTGTTGAAACCTTCCAGCGGGCGATCGGTAATGTCAAAGAAAATAGTGCCATCACGTTCTTCTGCTCGGCTGCGAATCAACTCCAGCGCCTGTTGATGCCGCTCGAGCAGCGGCGGCAAGAGCGGAGCGACGAAAGGCTGCGCCAGCACTTCGGCCAGCGGCATTTCAGTGAGCAGCGGAATGAGGCGCGGGATGAATTCGGGATCCTGGTTCGACTCAATAATCAACGTGAGCTTCATTGCCGGTTCGGCCATTTCTACCGCCGCTTCCGGGCTGTCGTAGAGGGCGCCGTCAACAATGTTGGCCCAATGCACCAGCTCGGCCACCGGAGCAACATTGAACCCGAAATGAGATGAGCCAATATGCGCGATGAAACTAGTGCAGGACGTGTAAGTTGGGTCAAAGAACTTGCGCTCAGCGCAATCCAGGTCCTTTTGGCAAGCCGTGAAGTGGTCCTGATCCTGCTGCGTCAGGAATGCGGATTGGTGGTGATCGAACCACCAGGTGATCCTGGGTGAGGCCGAATACTTGAAGTCAACGATTGCATTCTGGTCCCCGGTAAACTCGCTCTCGTCGAAGAGCGCGCCGGCACGATGCACCAGACCGTGATATTCGTAGTCGGCCGCATCGTCGATACACTCGCGGTGGAAGCGCGTGAAGAGCGAAGCCGAACATGCCCCATCAAAACACTTGTCGTGATAAAAGACGCGAACCCGCAAGAATCAAGTTCCTCCTGAACGGAAATTGCAACGGCCGGAACTGTTAAGCATCAAGGTAGCGGCCGTTTGTGTCAAGGTGTGGATGAAATGGAGGCAGGCCAGAAATGCCGGATCCGATCCGATCCGGGACATGCACGGTGTCTCCTCCCTTGTAGGATGGGGTAAAAGCATTCGAATTAATCTGACAGAGGAGCCTTAAATGGAGCACGAGAGTCAGTCCAATTTGCACGAGGAGCCTGCCTCAAATGCAGCCATATCACCCGCTTCAGACAGCGAGCCTGTGCCAGCTTTCGAATCGCCGTTTACCAGGCAGCCGAAGCCACCGGAACGCCACTTCGCAGAGTGGGTATTTCTTGGCAACGACGGGCTCCGGGCGGGATGGTCGATTGCCCTGTTGTTGATTCTGTTCATCCTGATCGGAGGTGCGCTGGGATTCCTCATCTCGTTTTTGCACTTCAACCCCGGAACGGGTCACGTGACGGTTCGAACGGCATTTCTTGGTGAGTTCAGCGCTTTGGTCGCTCTGATCGGGGCAGCATCGATTGTGGCTCTCATCGAGCGACGCAGTCTCTTGGACTTCAACTTGAGCGGCCCTCGCGGTACCGCGAAGTTCTTTTCAGGAGCTGCGGCAGGTTTCCTGGCCCTTTCTGCGCTTGTCGGCGCATTGGGGGCGGGCGGATGGTTGCGCTTTGGATCGGTTGCGCTCTCAGGAACCGATATCGCGAAGTATGCAGCGCTTTGGGGACTCACGTTTTTGTTCGTCGGGCTTTTTGAGGAAGGCGCGTTTCGCTGTTACCTGCAGTTCACCCTCACGCGCGGAATTAATTTCTGGTGGGCTCTCGCTATTCAGGCACTGGTCTGCGTCACCCTCATTCTGCGCAACAAAGGAACGGCGGCATGGGGCATCTACACGATTTTGCTGCTCGGCCTGCTTCCCTGCCTGATGCTGCATGTGAAGCGCACCGCCCATTCGAATTTCTGGCAGGCAGCGTGGGTCAGTTCCACTCTGTTCGGGTTCATTCATGTGGGCAACAACGGCGAAAACTGGATTGGTGTTTTTGCAGCCGCGGTCATCGGCTTTGTATTCTGCGTAAGCATAAGGCTTACCGGATCCGCATGGTGGGCGATTGGCTGCCACGCGGGTTGGGACTGGGCAGAGACGTATTTCTACGGAACGGCGGACAGTGGTATGGTGGCGCCTGGACATTACCTGAGCACGAGCCCATTCGGCAACACGTTTTGGAGCGGCGGTGCCGATGGTCCCGAGGGCAGCATTCTGGTGCTGGCTGCCATTCTGCTTTTGCTGATCGCTTTGCTGGTGATCTACCGGCCGCGTCAAAAAGCATTGCCGCAACTTGGCAGCGAACAAGCTTGATCACTCAGCGTCGGCTGCTCGCACTTAGCTTTCAGCAGGTTCAATCTTCAGCGTCCACGCATACTCACACGGGCGATTCGGGGCCTGCTGCAGATTTTCCGGCAGGCTGATGGTCGTCCCCCGGGCCGAATCAAACTTCCATGCTAGATCCTGTTTCGCTCCGAGAAGCGCGATGCTCGATCCGTCCCGGGGCCGCACGGTTTTCAACATGGCCTGCGAACCGGGCCACTCGGTCAGGATCGCGTACAACGATCGGCCATCTTTGGAGCGCGTGTAGCGCACCGTATCGCCTTCTGACCAGAGGCTTCCAGCGCGTGGGCGTGTTGCGTAGATTGCTTCGCCATTTACCTTGAGCCATGCGCCAGTGCCTTTCATCTGTCGAAGAGCCTCGGGATGAAACTCGCCGTGCGCGCTGGGACCAACCCCTACCATGAATCCACCACCCTTGGCCGCAACATCCACCAGGTTGTGGACAATCCATTTGGTCCCTTTGTAATTTGCGGCTTCAGGATCATAGGAGAAGTCAGTTCCCAGCGGATAAATGCTGAACCACGGTTTGTCTGAAGTTTGCTTGGAACCGGGGACGACACGTTCCGGCGTGTAGTAATCGCCGTAGTTGCCGATGCCGCGATTGCGGAGCATTACGTCAGGCTGAAGCTGACGCATCATCAGCAGCGTCTTGCGCAGCTCTGGCCACACGCGCGGACCCAGCCACATGTCCAGGCACATCATGTCGATCTTGCCGTAATTCGTCAGGAGTTCCAGCAGCTGCGCGCGATGCCGCTCCATCATGCGTTTCACTTCTGCATCCGTGGGATCGGGAACTACTACTGCGTGATCGCCAAGACGGCTCCTGGTGAATTTCACATCATTCGGAGTCATCCACGTGGCGGAATCGGGAATCTGCAGCGGATGTGCGACGTAGGGCCGGAAATCGGCGTCGTACCAGTCGGGGTGAGAAAAATAAAGGTCTATTTTGATGTCGCGCTTGTGCGCCGCATCGCAGAGTTCTTTCACAACGTCACGGCGAAACGGCGTTTCCATAATGGAGTAGGCCAGATCGCACGACTCAAGACCCGGACCACCGGCTCCAACCCAGTTGGCGCGACTCCTGACCCTGGTTTTTGTGTCGAACATGCTGAAGCCTTCGTGATGCTTCGACGTGAACGCAAACATCTTCATGCCGCTCTCGTTGAATGCATCCATCCATGCTTCTGCATCAAAGCCCGCGGGATTCCACGTCTTGTAGAGCTGGTTATATTTCTGGCGGTCCTCAAACGACATCGGCAGATAGGGCCACGACTCCGCACCACGATGCCAGATGGAGTAAATGCCCCAATGGATGCGGATGCCGAATTTCAAATCCTGGAACGCTTCATAGGCTCGTGCCGATGCCGGGTGATACTCAGCAATTGGTGTCGATTCCACGTAGCTATCGGGGACCAGCACGTTGGGAGGGAAGCCGTGGTACGTCTGCTGCTCCTGCGCACGTGCGGGCAGCGCCGAAGCTGCAGCCACTGCGGCGGCCGATGCAATGAATTCTCTACGATCCATGAGGCGACTCTCCCGATTGGAAGCGAGCGGATATACAACTGACGATCGGATCAAATCCAATTTCCTTCGAAATTGTACGCTTGAGCGCAGGTAAAGGCGCGGCAGCTGGTGGCGTTATTCTGGTGTTGCACCGATGTCAAAAACTCTCGCAATCAACGGCTCGGGTATCGATCGCGCCTACGGATTCGCCCGCCAACGCAAAGCGCGGTGGATACGCATCCTGCTGAAAACATCTTGCCTCCTGATTCTGCTGGCATTTTTCGCAGTCGCCGGATTTGTGCTCTGGCTGCGCGCCGGCGCAAAGGCGGCCCTGCCCGTGCTCGACGGCGATTTGCACCTCGCGGGCCTCTCCGCGCCTGTGAACGTAATTCGCGACGGGCACGGAGTTCCACACATTCAGGCAGCTGCACAGGATGACATGCTGGTGGCGCAGGGCTACGTAACGGCCCAGGACCGCTTGTGGCAGATGGACGCGTATCGGCGCAATGCTGACGGCAATCTGGCCGAAATCATGGGCCCGTCGTTAGTAAGGCATGATGAAACGCAGCGTGTGCTGCAGTTCCGCAACACGGCCCAACGCATCTATGCGAACTTGTCCGCGCAGGATCGCGCACGGCTTGATGATTATGCGCGTGGAGTCAATCTTTTTATTACACAAAGCGAGGATGCAAGCGATCTACCGGTCGAGTTCAAATTGCTGGGCTATCGACCGGAGCCGTGGACCGGTGTGGATTCAATCAGCGTGGGCATGATGATGGTTCAGATGCTCGACACGCACTGGCCTACCAAGCTGGCACGCGCGCGGATTGCGGCAAAGCTGAACAATCCCAGGCTTCTCGCCGATCTTTATCCGGTTGGATCCTGGCGAGATCATCCGCCGACCGGCGTTGTGCTTGATTTGAGCCAGCCTCACGCCGAGCCCGCAGCACCGTCTGACGAGGATGAGGATGAAGACGAGCCCTCGTCCGCAAGCGCCGCGCCAGCTGGCGACACTTTCCCAAGCGAGCCAATTGGTACCACCTCATTGCTGGAGATGCTGGGCGTGCCCACCTGCGATGGATGCGCGGCCGGCTCGAATAACTGGGTAGTCGCGGGAAGTCACACGGCTAGCGGCAAGCCGCTGCTCTCGAACGATATGCACCTCTCTCTCACAGTACCGAACATCTGGTACATGGCCGACATCAGCGCGCCGGGGTTTCATGCCGCCGGTGTCACGCTTCCGGGATTGCCGTTTGTGGTTGCCGGGCATAATGAGCATGTGTCCTGGGGATTTACCGCGCTGCAGGCCGATGTGCAGGATCTCTATGAAGAGAAGCTCGACGGAAACGGCAACTATATGGACGCGAGCGGTGCGTGGAAACCGCTCCGGATGGACCACGAGGTGATTCACGTGCGCGGCAGCCGCGACGTTTCGCTTGACGTCAGCTTTACGGCACATGGTCCGCTGCTCAATCCGCTGCTGACAAAGGACAGTTCCCCGCTCTCACTGCGCTGGACGCTCTATGACACGAAGCTGAACGCAATTCCGCTCTATGAGCTGAATACTGCTGCGAACTGGGCGCAATTTTCAGCGGCGCTCGCAAACTGGGACTGGCCAACGCAAAACATCGTCTATGCCGATGACCAGGGGCACATCGCGTACCACGCAATTGGCCGCATCCCGATCCGGCCGGGCGGTTTGGCATCTGTGCCGGTTTCCGACAGCGCACACGAGTGGCAGGGATATATTCCATTCGACTCGCTGCCGAACGCTGAGGATCCACCGTCGGGCTTTCTGGCGACTGCCAACTCGCGCGTCACCACGGAAAGCTCGCCCTATCCAATCACGCAGGAGTGGACCGACCCCTACCGCATTGAGCGCATTTACAAATTGCTTGATGACCGCGGTGGCCTTACACCAAAAGACATGCTTGCCGTCCAGACCGATATCTACAGCGAGATGGATCAGGAATTCGGCCAGCGGCTTGCCTACGCGATTGACCACACCGAGGGAGTGGACGCGCGCCTGCGACAGGCTGCAGATCTGATGCGCAGCTGGGATGGCAAGCTGGCGACGGACTCTGCCGCCGCTTCGCTCGTCACGCAGGCACGCCGCGCATTATGGCCCCTGATCCTCGAGCCCAAACTTGGACGGCTGGCTTATGACTACCGGTGGGAAGAATCGAACTTTGCCGAAGAAGAGATCGTAATGCACGCCAAGGCCGAGTGGCTCGCACCCGGCTACAATAACTGGGACGCATTGCTGACCGATGCCGTCCGTAAAGGCATGGACAATGGCAAGGCGCCATCCGATGTCTCGCACTGGAAATACGGAAGCTGGCATGTTGTGGACCTGGAGCATCCGTTGGCCAAATTCCTGCCGCTCGTCGAGCGTATCGCGGGAACGGGTCCGCAGCCGCAAAGTGGCGACAACACGACGGTCAAGCAAGTAGGCACCGAGTTCGGGCCTTCACAGCGCTTCACTATGGATTGGAGCGACATCGACGGATCAACCGAGAACATCGTACTCGGCGAAAGCAGTGATCCATACAGTCCTCACTTTCGCGATCAATGGAACGACTGGTATGAAGGCACCACCTTTGCGCTGACCTTCACACCGGCAGCAGTCTCCGCACAAGCCCGGCACACGCTGCGCCTGTTGCCATGAACTCAGGGCGGGTGAACCCGAGGAGTGCGGCAGCTACGGTGGGGGTCTTGGCGATCCTTGCTGCCGCGGCGCTTGCGGTTTCTCCTGAACTGCTCCGGGGCGACTCCTGTGGGCACGATTTCGATTTCCATCTGGTGTCGTGGTTCGACGCTTTAAACAGTTGGCGCCACGGAATCCTCTATCCGCACTGGACGGCAAGTGCAAACTTCGGCGCAGGTGAACCGCGGTTCGTGTTCTATTCCCCGCTCACGTGGATGATGGGCGCAGCGTTTGCAGCAGTGCTTCCGTGGTCGTCGGTTCCGGTGGTATTAACCTTTGCGTTGCTGGCCGGTACGGGCCTGGCCACCAGGCTGCTGGCGCGCGAGGCGCTCGACGAAGGTGCTGCGGCGCTGGCGGGATGTATTGCAGTTTTCTCCGGGTATCCGCTATTTACGGCTTACGAGCGCTCAGCCTTTGCTGAACTAGCGGGTGGCATTTGGATTCCGCTGGTTCTGCTCTACGGATTGCGCAATCGCGATCAACAGAATGCAAGTAGCGGTTCGTTGCGGCGCGTTTTCAACGGCTCGGTTGTGCCACTGGCGGTGGCCATTGCCGGTTCGTGGCTTTCAAATCCCACCGTGGGTGTCATGGCGTGCTATTTGCTTGCTGTGCTCGCAATTATCTCGATGCTGCTGCTGCGTTCGTGGTGGCCGGCGGTTCGCGCTGCTGCAGGTGCGGTATTGGGAATGGGGCTCTGCGCCTTCTATCTTGTTCCGGCGGCATGGGAACAGCGCTGGGTCGATATCCACCAGGCAACTGAGGATGTGGGACAAACGCTGGAGAACAACTGGCTCTTTGCCCACCATGCCAATCCCGCATTGGCGTTCCACGATGAGGTGCTGCATACCGTTTCGATGATCGCGGTTGCGATGATTGCCATTACGATTTGCGCAATCATCGTCTGCAGGCTGCGCGGTCGATTGCCGGGTTCGCGAAGCTGGTGGATTCCGCTGGCTCTGATTCCGATCGCAGTGCTGCTTCTGCAGTTTTCGTTTTCCGACTCGCTGTGGAATTTTCTCCCCGATCTCCGGTTTCTGCAATTTCCCTGGCGCTGGCTTTTGATCCTCGAAGCACCGATGGCGATCTTTATTGCCGCAGCTCTTTGGCCGCGGACGAATACAAAGCATGCCCGAATCGTCCCAGTGCTCACCTGTTCCGTTATCCTCATTTGCCTCACTGTATGGGCAAGCAAGGATCTGTACCAGGGCTGCTACGCCGAAGACGCGGTGCCGAGCACGATCAACGCGCTGCAGACCGGCAAAGGGTACCAAGGCACGTCAGAGTATCAGCCCAATGGCGCGGACGTTGAACTCATCCCAATGGGTCTTCCCCTGGCCTGTCTCACGAGTGACCCCTATCGAGTGCTGGGCAGCAACAACGCCAATGGCGACCTTGTTTGGGATCCATCCCAACATAGCTGCGAAGCAACATTCGCGGCTTCAGGAAACAGCGGCCCCGAGCGTCTGCGGATCAGCGGTGCTGTACCGGATTCCGGATTCCTCGTTCTCCGGCAATTGAGGTTCCCGGCTTGGCAACTGAAGCTGAATGGGGAGCCAGTTTCGCCGAACATCACTCGTCAAGACGGTTTAACAACCGTACAAATTCCTCGTGGTCCGTTTGAACTCACCGCCGACTGGACAACAACCCGCGACGTAGTGCTGGCGCGCTGGCTAAGCAGTGTAAGTGTATTGATTCTCGCCGGATTAATTTTGTTCGAGCGACGCTTGCCCGAAGCAGGAACGATGGAGCGAACTCGTTTATGATGTGATCGATGAACGAAGACGTGAAACTGATCCTGAAAGAAGGCGCAGAGCGGACCGACCGTGCGCTGGAAGAGCTGATTCCAAAGGCCGAAACACCGCCTGCTTCGATCCATGGGGCGATGCGCCACTCGACCTTTGCGGGAGGCAAGCGGCTGCGTCCCGTGCTGGCAATGCAGGCGGGCATCACGATTTCTGGCACGCTGCCGAAAGGCATTGAACAGTTGTGCGCTGCCATTGAAATGCTGCACACCTATTCGCTCATACATGACGATCTTCCGGCGCTTGATAATGACGACCTGCGCCGCGGCAAGCCAACCTGCCACAAGGTATTCGGAGAGGCAATTGCGATTCTCGCGGGTGACGCTCTGCAGACGCGAGCCTTCGAAATTCTAGCCGGTCTGGATTCACCACCTGCCGCAACCGTTCAGATCATCGGCCTTATCGCGAATGCCGTGGGCACAGTGGACGGCATGATCGGCGGCCAGGTGCTGGACCTTGAAAGCGAGCACCAAAAACCTACATCACAGCTGGTGGAATCGATTCACCGCGCAAAAACGGGAGCGCTGATCCGGGTGAGCGTAGTGAGCGGCGGCCTATACGCGGGGGCCACAGTGGACGATGTGGCTCGCCTGACCCTGTTCGGATGCAAAGCAGGATTGGCGTTCCAGATTGTCGACGACATACTCGACGTTACAGTCGATTCCGCGCAACTGGGCAAAACCGCGGGCAAAGACGTGGCGACAGAGAAGGCAACATGGCCGGCAGTTCATGGCCTTGAGCAAAGCCGGAAAGACGCTGCACGCCTCATCGAAGAGGCCTTTGCTGCCCTTGAGCCGTATGGTAATCGTGCAGATGGCCTGAAAGAAGTAGCGCGGTTCCTGCTAGAACGAACGAATTAAGAGAGCGACCGGAGCAGCCCCATGCTGTCAGAAGCCGATATTCTTACCGCGCTCCGCGACTGCTTCGATCCTGAGGTAAAGCTGAATCTCGTAGATCTAGGGTTGATTTACGCAGTTGAAACAGGCCCTGACCCGGACTCGTCCCCGGCATGGCCGCGCCAGTGGGTCAGGGTGACGATGACACTCACCACGCCACAGTGCCCAGCAAGCGGACTCATCTTTGAGCAGGTACACAACCGGCTAGCCGGCATTCCCGATGTCAGTAAAGTGGAAGTAAATCTGGTTTGGGAGCCGAAATGGACGGCGCACCTAATCAGCGAGGCCGGGCGCCGTCAGCTTGGCATCTGAGTTTTCCAAGTCCAGCAACAGTGTGCGGCGGTGCTGCTAGCGCCCCAGAACGCTGCCGATCTTATCGCGCTGTTTGGCGAACTGATCCACCGCTTCCTCGATATGGGTCAAAACCCCCTGGACCTGGGTAATGTAGTTCGGCAGAAGAAACCACCACTTCTTCATGGAATCCTGCTGGTCAATTACAGCCAGAGAGGTGCCCGCAATAGCGGCCACCAACCCAGCGCGATGCTTGCCCGCCAACAGCAAGGCGCCGCCTGTGACGAGGGTGGCGGCGGACGTGACTTTCAACCAATTTACTTGGCTGGACATTGTGGAGCCCTCAGGTGCACTGGGATCAACCTGCAAATCTTCGGGTCGTTTGGAAAGCGGCAGAACCACCATCAATTCTCCTTGCATTCCCTGCTCGCGCTCGGCAAGGGGGAACGTTGATTTGAGTATCTCTCTTCGAACCTTCAGGTGCGCGGGAATTTTCTTCCGAGACTCATCCGCAAATCCAATTTTGTTTCACCTTGAATTGATACCGCGCCGAACATCACTTCATCAGTCAAGGTCAAAGTCACGAATCGGCTTGCCTTCAGGAGCATCTTTGGCTTTGCGAAGTGCTTCAGCAAACTTCTTCTCAAGCAATTCTGCCTTGTTCTTTTCCGCGTCAACCGATTGGCGGAAGATGGACTCCTTGCGCTCGTCCTGCTCGCGCATGGCCTTGGCTGCTGTCTCCAGGTCCTCGAACATTCGCTTGCGCGGAGCCGGGGTGTGACTAAGGACGAGCCCCGAAACCGCATCTACTTTGATGACAGCTGCGCAATCCGGGCAAGTGATCTCAAACGTTTTTTCTTTTGCTTTCGCCATTTCAATCCTGAATTGTATGCGCTTCGGCCGGGATTTTCGAGTTCTGGCTCCCTTGACATGCTGCTGAGGCAAAGCTAAAGATGAATGCGCCGGATTTTCAAGAATCCGTAGCACTTGCGGCCCGGCATCAGGCCGCGCCAATTCTCCAGAAAAAGAAGGAAGACTTAGATGAAGCGAATCACCTTGCGTTCCTTGCTGGCTCTTTCTGCGGTAGCCGTACTGTGCTCGTTCACCCTTTCGGGGGCCAGCGCCGCTGCGGTTGCAGACGATCCGGCAGACAGCATTGTGGCAACTGCGCTGAAGCTCGACCGGCTGGACGCCTCGATCGACCGCATTGTTCCAGCGGGTGCAAAGCTGGAGCGGGTGGCAACAGGATTCAAGTGGACCGAGGGTCCTGTCTGGGTCAAAGACAGGCTGTACTTCGCAGAAATTCCGAGCAACAGCATCCGCACCTGGACGCCGGGCAAAGGCGCGGCGATTTTTCTGCAACCAAGCGGCTACAAAGGCTCTGCGCCCTACGGCGGCCCGGAGCCGGGATCGAACGGAATGACGCTCGACGCACGGGGACGCCTAACCGCGGCCGGACACGCGCAACGCGATATTTTCCGTCTTGAATCGCTCGACGCCAAAGCACAGCAAACCGTGCTTGCGGATAGCTACCAGGGCAAGAAGCTCAACAGCCCCAATGACGTGGTCTACAAATCTGACGGTTCCGCATACTTCACCGATCCTCCCTACGGATTGCGCACGCAAAGCGACAAGGACCCTGAAAAGCAGCTCACCGTGAACGGCGTCTACCGCATTCCTCATGCGCTTGCGCAAAAGCCCGGCTCAGAGCCGGCGCGCGGCGAATTGCAATTGCTGGTCTCTGACTTGACCCGCCCCAACGGCATCGCATTCTCGCCCGATGAGAAGTACCTCTACGTCGACAACTCGCAGCCGAAAAAGCTGTGGATGCGCTACACCGTGAAGCCGGACGGCACCGTGACCGACGCCAAGTTGCTCTACGATGTGACGTCAGACAACCGCCCCGGTGTTCCTGACGGGATGAAGGTGGACACGGAGGGCAACATTTACAGCGCGGGGCCGGGAGGCATCTGGATCATCTCGCCGGAAGGCAAGCCGCTTGGCACCATCGTGGTTCCGGGGCGTACCTCAAATGTGGCGTGGGCCGGACCGGACCGCAAGACGCTCTACATTACAGGCAGCGAAGGAATTTTCCGCGTGCATTTGAAAGTTGCGGGTGAACCGCTGGTGCGGGGCAAGTAGTTGAATTGGCCCCGAAAGCGGAGCTGGTGCTGCCGGCTCCGCTTTTTACGTCACTGGTCCGGGATTGAAGAGCACAAAATCGTTATGCAGTCCCCACTGGTCGGCCCAGGTCTTTCTGCTGCCGCTGGCCACCTCAAGAATCAGCGAAAAAATCTCCCAGCCTACGTCTTCCACCGTTGCCTGCGCCGTAGCGATCCTGCCGGCATCCACATCGATCAGGTCATGCCAGCGCTCCGCTAACCCGCTGTTCGTGGCCACTTTGATCACGGGCACAACCGACAGTCCGTACGGCGTTCCACGACCGGTAGTGAACACGTGAACGTTCATGGCCGCAGCAACCTGAAGTGTTCCGCAAATGAAGTCGCTGGCTGGCGTGGCCGCAAACAGCAGGCCCTTTTGCGTTGCTCGCTCGCCGGGTGGCACTACGCCCATCAAAGCAGAGGTGCCGGATTTGGCCACGGAGCCCATTGCCTTTTCGACGACGTTCGTGAGTCCGCCCTGCTTGTTCCCCGGCGAAGGATTTGCTTGCCGGTCAGCACCGCCCATGGCAAGGTAGTTGTCGTACCAGGCCATCTCGCGAATAAAATCTTTGGCGACTTCCGGCGTAGCTGCTCTCGCCGTGATCAGATGCGCGGCGTCGCGAACCTCAGTGACTTCAGAGAACATGACGGTCGCTCCAGCACGCACCAGCAGATCCGCCGCAAAGCCTACTGCCGGATTCGCTGTAACACCGGAAAATGCGTCCGATCCACCACACTGCAAACCCACAACAAGCTCCGATGCAGCGCACGAAACGCGACGGCGCTCGTTCAGTTTTTTCAAGCGTGCTTCTGCCTTGGCCATGATGTCGGCTACCATTTCGCCAAAGCCATTCGTTGCATCCTGAAGCACGCTCACGGAAGGTTCAGGCTCAAGAACAGGCAATGCACCGGCGGGAATCATGCGTGCGGGCTGAAGCTTCTCGCAGCCGAGACTTACAAGCAAAATTTCTCCACCCAAATTCGGATTCAGCGCAATGTTGCGAAGCGTACGAATCGGAATAGCGGAGCCGGGTGCATCGATTGCCACACCGCAGCCGTAGTGATGCGCAATCGCAACCACGTCATCGACATTGGAATATTTGGGCAGCAGTTCAGCTTTGATGCGCTTGACCGCGTAGTCGACGGTGGCAGCGACGCACTGCACCGTAGTGCTGATGCCAAGGATATTCTTCGTGCCCACAGAGCCATCCGCGTTGCGATAGCCCATGAACGAATAGTTTTCCAGCCGCGGCAGTGGCTCGGGAACAGCCGTCGACAGGGGGCACTCGGCCAATACCGGTGCATTGGGCGCAGCGAGCAGAGCCTCATGAACCCAACTGCCACATGCGATGTTCCGCCTGGCGTAGCCGATGACAACGCCGTAACGGAGGACCGGTTCTCCTTCGCGAATATCGGCCAACGCAACTTTGTGCGCTTCAGGAACGGCTTCGAGTAGCACCAGGCCATCTGCAAAACGGCTGCCGGCGGGCAGTCCACCCTGGTTCACCACTATGGCAACGTTATCGCGCGGGCTCACGCGGATGTAAAGCGGGGCAGCGGGTTTGTGACTGGTCTCGGTCATCGTTGACGCACTAGGCACGGACGTTTTGGATCAAACTTCCAGTCAGGAATTAAACATTGGATCGCAAGTGCATCATTGCGCGCGCCCAGTGCTTCACTGTTGTACAAAGCATGTGCACGCTCAACGGCGTCCATATCTATGTCAATACCCAGGCCGGCGCCTTCCGGCACAGTCAATGTTCCGTCCACGATCTTGAGCGGATTGTGGGTCAGATGTTGACCGTCCTGCCAGATCCAGTGCGTGTCGATGGCCGTGATCGGGTCAGCGGCTGCAGCAGCAACGTGCGTAACCATCGCGAGCGAAATGTCGAAGTGATTGTTGGAGTGCGATCCCCATATCAGGCCGTTATCGCTACACACCTGCGACACGCGCACAGAACCCTGCATGGTCCAAAAATGCGGATCGGCGAGCGGAATGTCCACGGAGTGCAACTGGATGGCGTGGCGCAGTTGCCGCCAATCGGTTGCAACCATGTTTGTGGCCGTGGGCAAGTTTGTCGCTCGGCGAAATTCGGCCATGATTTCGCGGCCGCTGAATCCTTGCTCTGCTCCGCAAGGATCTTCGGCGTACGCAAGAACATCTTGTTTGCCCTTGCAGAGCGAAACAGCCTCATCGAGCGACCACGCGCCGTTGGGATCGAGCGTGATGCGCGCATGCGGGAAACACGCGACGAGCGCTTCGACGGCTTGCATTTCTTCCGGGCCGGTAAGCACGCCGCCTTTAAGCTTGAAATCGCTGAAGCCGTACTGCCCATGCGCAGCCTCTGCCTGGCGCACGATTGCCGCGGGTGTCAGCGCCTCTTCATCACGAATCCGGAACCAGTCGGCGGCAGATTTACTTGTGCGTCGATACTTCAGATTCGTCTTGCCGGTGTCACCTACGAAGAACAGATAACCGAGAACCGGTACTTTGGGGCGCCGCTGCCCTGAGCCAAGTAGTGCCGCAACCGGCAGACCCAGCCACTGACCGAACAGGTCGAGCAGAGCGGACTCGATAGCGGTGACAGCATGCACTGTGACACGCAGGTCGAAAGTCTGCATACCCCGACCCTGCGCATCGCGATCCGCGAAACGATTCTGAACTTCGCCTAAGATTGCGTTGTAGAAAGCAATCTCGCGGCCGATCACCAGCGGGGTTGCCGCGTCGAGAACCTGGCGAATCGCTTCGCCTCCAGGCACTTCGCCAACTCCAGTGTTGCCCGTTTCGTCGGTAAGGATCGCCAGATTGCGCACAAAGTAGGGGCCATGGGCGCCGCTCAGATTCAGCAGCATACTGTCTTCCCCAGCCACCGGAATAACGCGCATCGAAACCACGCGCGGAGACCGGCCGAGTCCCGCGAACCGCTCCGATTCCGTTCCGTTATTTGCCTCGGTAATTTTTTCGCGGGTGTTCATACGATTCTCTTTGCCGGTTCTTTTTTTTGTGCGAACGATCTTGCGGAACAGCCATGCTTACGCTGCATTCCTTCTAACCACTTTACAGAAGCGCACCGGTTCACATACAAAGTCCATGTCCATGTGCTACCCGACAGGCGCGCTCTTCGTGAATGCGCGGTCAAGAGAGGTTCAATGAATCGGAGACAATTTCTTGTTTCAAGTGGTGCAGCCGGTCTTGTTGCAGCGGGTGCGGGAGCGCCCCACCAGGCAGAAGCTGCGCCGACAGCGAAAAAGGCATTGATGAAGCTGGGCGACCAATCCGCGCCCACCACTGAAACGCATCTGAAGTACCTGGCCCGCTACGGCGTCGAGGGTATCTGCGGCTATCCGCACATCCAGGGTGATCGTCTTTACGCGACGGTGGATGAACTGAAGCGGATGAACGACCTGGCTGCCAAAGATAAAATCAGCGTCGATTGCATTGCGCCGCCGTTTCTTGAATCGAGCTACATCGATCGGGAAAAGCACCCGGCGATCATGCTGGCCGAGAGCCCGGAACGCGACCGCGACATCGAGCAATTGCAGACGCTCATCAGAAATTGTGCGCAGGCCGGAGTCCCGATGATCAAGTACAACATGAGCATACTGGGCGTGTTGCGCACCGGCCGCAAACCTGGGCGCGGCGATGCCATGAACCACTATTGGAAGCTCGCTGAAACGCATCCCGAAACTCCGTTGACGAAGGCTGGCGTTGTGAATGCAGACGCGTTCTGGGAACGAATTACCTACTTCCTCGATCACATCATCCCTGTGGCCAACGAATACAAAATCCGCATGGCATGTCACCCGCAAGACCCGGGCGTTCCGCCGGAAGGGTATCAGGGCATCAATCGCGTACTGGGCACAATCGACGGCTTAAAAAAGTTCCTTTCGATTCGCGAAGGCCCCTATCACGGGCTCAATTTCTGCCAGGGAACTGTGTCGGAGGCCCTCCAGAATCCGCGCGAAGAGATCTTCGACGTCATTCGTTACTTTGGCAACCGCAAAAAGATTTTCAACGTGCATTTTCGCAACATTCGCGGTCATCGCGACGACTTCGAAGAAGTGTATCCCGATGAGGGCGACATCGATTTTGTACGTGCGATCAGGGTATACAGGGAAATCGGATACGACGGCATGTTGATGCCGGATCACGTACCTCTCGCTCAAAATGACACGGACTCGCTGCAGTCATTCGCATTCTGTTACGGGTACATTCGCGGCCTGATTCAGTCAGTTCGCGCGGAAGTGTAGATGATGAGCATGGACGTGCAGAACAGCGCATTAAGTAACGGCGAAAGGAAGACCGAGACTTTGCCTGAAGCTCAAGAGACGCGAATCAGATACCTGATCATCTCAATTCTGTTTGCGGCAAGCTGTTTCAGCTTCGCTGATCGCTCTGCGCTGTCGCAGGCAGCGGCCGCAATGCCGAAGAGTATGGATCTGAGCCCGCAGCGCATGGGGTATCTGCTGTTCGGCTTCGGATGGGCCTACGCGCTCGGACAGTTGCCATCCGGTGGGCTGCTGGACCGATTTGGATCGAAACGCGTTTACGGCATTGCCATTATTCTCTGGTCCACATTCGCCTTCCTCACCGGCTGCGCGGGATACGTCACGGCCAGCTTCGCGTTCACGGCTATTTTCATCTTGCGGATCCTTTCGGGCCTTGCTCAGTCGCCTGTTTTCCCAGGCAATGGCCGCATCGTTGCGGCATGGTTCCCAACCGCCGAACGCGGCCGCGCCTCTGCTATTTTCAATTCGTCACAGTACTTTGCGTTGCCTATTTTTGCGCCGATTTTCGGCGGGCTCCTTCATCGTTTCGGATGGCAAAGCTGCTTCTGGTTCATGGGCGCACTGGGCGCATTGTTCACGGTGTTGTGGTTCACCAACATTTACGGAGTGAAAGATCACCCACGCATCTCACAGGCTGAAGTGGAAACTATCGAGCGCGGCGGCGGATTGGTGAATACGGACGCTAGCGCCGGAACAAAAAAGAACACTCTTACCTGGGCGACGGTGAAGATGTTGCTGAGCTATCGCATGCTGGTGGGCGTTTACATCGGCCAGTACTGCATTACTACGCTCACGTGGTTTTTCCTCACCTGGTTTCCGCTTTATCTGGCGCAGGCGCGGCACATGTCGGTGTTGAAAGTCGGATTGGCCGCAGCAGTCCCGGGACTTTGCGGAGGTTTCGGCGGAATCCTCGGGGGCGTCATATCCGATGAGCTTCTGAAGCGTGGCTGCTCGCTTAGTTTCTCGCGCAAACTGCCCATCATGGCTGGCATGGCGCTTTCCATGACCATCATCGCGTGTAATTACGCAAGCGCGCAGAGCATCATGCTGCTATTCATGTCGATTTCGTTTTTCGGCAAAGGCATCGGAGCGCTGGGCTGGACCGTCATCTCCGATACGTCGCCGAAGGGCATGGTGGGCATGAACGGCGCGCTCTTCAACCTTTGCGGCAACCTTGCAGGTGTAACCACTCCGCTCATCATCGGCTACATCGTCGAGAAGACGCACTCCTATAATGGCGCGCTGATTTTTGTGGCCGCCGTCGCCTTCTGCGCAATCGTGAGCTATGGCCCGATAGTGGGCGAGATCAAGCGCATCGAACTTGCGCCAGCGCCCTCCGCGACCATTATCTAAACGTGCTGCACAAGCGAGGTTAATCCGTTTGATCTAACATTGACTGTCATCGATTCACTGTTGGCTCAATGCAAGAAGGAGATGCATCGTTATGCCCGAATGGCCCGCAAACATGCCGCGCAACACGTTCAAGCAAGCGATCACGAGTGGTCAGCGCCAGGTGGGTCTTTGGAGTGGGCTTGCCAGTCCCATCGTGGCGGAGATTATCGCCGGAGCGGGCTTCGATTGGATCGTAATTGACGGCGAGCATGGTCCCAATGACATTTCAACGCTGCTGCCGCAGTTGCAGGCAATGCGTGGCGGCACCGCCGAGCCGGTCTTTCGCGTGCCATGGAACGACATGGTGATCATCAAGCGAGCCATGGACGTCGGCGCGCGCACGTTGCTCATCCCGTTTGTGCAGAACGTTGACGAGGCTCTCCGGGCCGTGGCGGCAACGCGCTATCCCCCGCTCGGGATCCGCGGGGTATCAGTAGCGCCTCGCGCCAATGACTACGGGCGCATCCAGAACTACCACAGGAACGCGCACCTCGACACGTGCGTGCTGGTGCAGGTTGAAACGCGTGTGGCGCTGAGAGAAATCGAGAGTATCGCCAAAGTCGAAGGCGTGGACGGCATTTTCATTGGACCCAGTGACCTGGCCGCGGATTTCGGCCAGCTCGGAAATCCCAGGCAGGCGGAAGTCCAGGCGGCGTTGAAAGATGCCGCCTCGCGCATTCGGGCTGCCGGCAAGGCTGCCGGCATTCTGACGGGAAATCTTGATGATGTTGAGTCTTTGTTTGAAATGGGCTACAACTTTGTGGCTGTGGGTAGCGACGTGGGACTGCTGGCGCGCACGGCAGAGCAGGTTGCAGCACGATGCAAGAAGATCTGAACCGATAATCGCTAGCTTAGAAAGTCGGCAATAGCGCTGACGACCGTCTTCTGCTCATCTTCACGCAATTCCGGGAAGATGGGTAGCGCAAGCACTTCGTGCGCGGCGCGCTCAGCTTCAGGAAAGCTGCCTTCAATGTAGCCAAGACGCTTCAGGGCCTCCTGCATATGCAGGGGCAGCGGATAATAAATTTCCGAACCTATTTGCCGCATCGCGAGAAAGTCACGCAGAGCATCACGCTTGCGAGTACGTATGACGTACTGGTGCCAAACGTGGTGGCTTCCTGCAACCTCATGCGGCAGAACAATTCCGTGGCTGGGATATAGGTTCGCTTCCGCCAGCCCAGATTCGTGAAATAGCGCGTGATAACGTCTGGCCACCGTGCGACGCGCATGGTTCCAGCCGTCGATGTAGCGCATTTTGACCTCGAGGATGGCGCCCTGGAAGCCATCCATGCGCGTGTTCCACCCAAGTTCGTCATGGTAGTAGCGGCGGCGCATACCGTGCTGGCGCAACATCCGCACCCGCTCGGTCAGCTCCTCGGAGTTCGTCGTCACCATGCCCGCGTCTCCCGCGGCGCTCATATTTTTAGTGGGATAGAAGCTGAAAGCGGCAATATCGCCGAGTCCTCCTGCCTTTGTCCCTCCCCATTCGGAGCCCCAGGCCTGTGCCGCGTCTTCAATCAGCTTCAGCCCCCGCTGTCGGCCGAGCCGGGCGAATTCGGTCCAGTCGGCACATTGGCCAAAAAGGTGGACGGGCAAAATGGCGCGAACTTGCTTCCCCTGGGAGCCGTCCAGAACTTCTTCAACTGCCTTGGGGGACAGATTGAACGTTGCTGGATCGATATCGGCCAAAACCGCGGTTCCACCAGCACGCAGAATCGAGCTTACGGAGGCGAAGAAGCTAAAGGGTGTCGTGACAACGGCCGCCCCCTGCCCGAGGCCGGCGGCAGCCAGGGCCAGCCACAGTGCGTCGGTCCCCGAAGAGCATCCCAAAGCATGTGCCACGCCCAAATGACTGGCCGCGGACAACTCAAACCGGTTTACTTGCTCTCCAAGGATGAACTGCTGCGTCTGCAGCACATGGCCAAGTGCCCCAAGCAGTTCCTTTTGGAGCGGCTCGTACTGCCGTTTCAAGTCGAGCATGGGTACGGGCAGAGTTTTAGCGGAGGGCTTCGGCGGGATGGCTGGGTCTTGCACCCGAATATTTTAGCAGCGTGGGTCGACCGGAGACCCCTCTGTCAAGAACTGAAAGGGGCTGTCGATTTGTTTGACGAAACGGAAAGCGAAAAAGACGAACAAGCAGCTATAATGTTTTCACATTGCGGGGATTGACGGTCTCGGGCTTTGCCGGGATCGTCCCCGCCATTTGTTTTTTCAAGCACGAAAAAGTAGTACCCAACCCTTCAAGAGAGAGCAGGAGATCGGCACATGGAGAACAAGCCGGCACAAAACATTCAGGACACCTTTCTGAATACCGTTCGCAAGGACAAGACCCCGATTACCATCTACCTGGTCAGCGGCGTAAAGCTAACGGGAAAGATTCGGTCGTTCGACAAATATTCGGTGCTGCTGGAGAACAACAGCCAGGAGCAATTGATTTTTAAACACGCCATTTCAACCGTGGTCAGCAATCGGAGCGTGATGCATTCTGAGCATCGTCCGACGATGGTATCGTCAGGCGCTGGTCCGACTCCGGTAGCCGTTCCCTCTGCTACTCCGATATCGGCGGAGCAGCGATAGGTCGCGAGGAGCGGTCACGAGGGCATCTGAGCAGCACAGAACCAGCGATCCAGGTGTGACCCCGGAGCGTGCAGTTCTGGTGGGAGTGGACTTCGGAGTCCGCTCTGCGGCTAATCGCGCCGGTGTATCCGGAGCGCGTGGGGCTGTTTTGCGTCAGGCGGAAGCGAACTCACAATCTGCTGCTCCAGACACTCCGGCAAAACCGATCGCGGCTGCGAACACCGAACTCGATGCGGAAGAGTCGCTCCTGGAATTTCGAGAACTGGTGATGAGCGCGGGCGGCGAAGTTGCCGCCGAGGTGATGCAGCGCCGTGCCAAACCGGACCCTGCAACGCTCGTCGGCTCCGGGAAGGTGGAGGAGATCGCCGGTGCGGCAGCTTCGACAGAAGCCGACCTGGTGCTCTTCGATCACAATCTGACGCCAACACAACTGCGCAACCTTGAAGCGGCGCTTCCCTGCCGCGTTCTCGACAGAACGCAGTTGATTCTTGACATTTTTGCCCGCCATGCGCGCACCCGAGAAGGACAGTTGCAGGTGGAACTGGCGCAGCTTGAGTACATGCTGCCACGGCTCACCGGACGCGGAAAAGCCATGTCGCAGCTGGGCGGTGGCATCGGTACCAGGGGCCCCGGCGAAACTCAGCTCGAAACCGATCGCCGCCGCATTCAGCGCCGCATTGACCAGCTCAAGCGCGATCTTGATGCGGTACGCCGTGTGCGGCGGCAGCAGCGGCAGCGGCGTGAATCCGTTCCGGTTCCCACCGTAGCGCTGGTGGGCTACACCAACGCCGGCAAGAGCTCGCTGTTCAATAGCTTGACGGGAGCAAGCGTGCTGCAATCGTCAAAAATGTTTGCCACGCTCGATCCCAAACTGCGCGCGATTGAGCTGCCCAGCAAACGACGAGTGCTGCTATCGGATACTGTCGGGTTCATCCGCAACTTGCCGCATACGCTGGTCACCAGCTTTAGAGCAACGCTGGAAGAAGTAGAACAGGCTGAGGTGCTGCTGCATGTGCGCGATGCCGCTTCCACTTACGGAGACGAGCAGAAGGCCCAGGTAGAAAAGGTGCTGGGCGAACTGGATTCGCTCGCCAAACCTCGCATCGAAGTACTGAACAAGATTGACCTGCTGAACGCAGAAGAACGAGGCGGAATAGAGAGCCGCACAGGCGCGGTAGCCGTTTCAGCGCGTGAAGGCATAGGCCTCGAACACCTTTTGCAAGCGATTGATGGCGCGCTCCATTCCGATCCGATTCTTACAGCGGAGATGCGCGTTCCGCAAAACGAGGGCTCCGTGCTGGCAATGCTTGAAGCCGGAACGGTGATTGAATCACGCGAGTACGATGGGAACCTGGTAAGGCTGACGGTAAGTGGCCCAGCATC
>Ga0070660_100000508_pt1 | contig 26025 bp, 20 predicted proteins | sample KBSC33metaG_FD_64670 | JGI IMG/M metagenome (GOLD analysis project Ga0070660, IMG submission 64670) | Corn rhizosphere microbial communities from Kellogg Biological Station, Michigan, USA - KBS C3-3 metaG | ecosystem: Host-associated > Plants > Roots > Rhizosphere > Soil ... | reverse complement strand
TTTCAGGTAAACACGGATTACTCGAAGAAAGAACACAAAAAAAATCCACGAGATATGTCCGTTTACTGGTACAGGGCTATCCTGTTAAAAATAGAAATAATACTTAAATGTCCATTTACTGCACACTTCTGTTCACGAACGTTAAACTAAAAATCAAATCCCATACTAAAATAGAGAATGGGGCTTCCCTTGAAAAATCCGTTCATTGGCCAGCCTGCATCCAATTTCAGGAAATACCCCAGCAAAGTACTCCTGGCGCCAAACCCGTATCCACCAAGAAACGGCCCTATTCCCGGTGCTTTTATTTTTACAGCAACAGTAGGATCGGACGGATCAGTATAGGTTATGGATGGACGCGATAATTTATTATAGGCGCCGTTCCATGCAGATCCCAAATCAATAAATTGGGTCAGTTGAAAATTTCTGACAAATGCGTTATTGATGGGCTTGTCTAATAAAGTAGTAAATACAGGAAGCCTGAACTCACTATTAATTACAAGGGAGTTGTTTCCGTTGGCTGCATTTTGTATAAATCCTCTGAGATTTACCGCCAATGATTGAAAGGCATAATCCTGATCGGGCGCAGGCTGATTAGCTGCATTGAAGTAACGGTAGGATGTTGAACCATCTTTGTTGGTTTTCTGATTGTCAGCAAACATAAACCAGTTGTCAATTCCGCCGAGGTAATAAATATATTTCTGATTTCCCCAGCTAAAATCACCGGCAACCCTGCCTGCCCATATAAAGTTGCGGTAAATAGGGTAGTAAGCTCTGCCATCAAAACCAAAATTAAAAGTATTTCTGCCTACGTCTCCTCCGGGATGATTAAGCTGTGAATTCCAGTCAACATACACTTTGTACCGGATGCCATCCCAGATGTTTTGTACCGGGTTCAACGTATTGTCGTAAACATATTCAAGATGCGTCAAGCCATAAAGGTTTGCAGAGTTAGGATAAGCAAGCGATTGCTGATCGATCGCGCCCACAACTACTTTATCTCTTCTAACGCCAATGTTAAAACGAATACTTTTGTTTTCGTCAAAAGGGTATGAAAGGTTGCCCTGGTATAGGTTTGAAAAAATGTCACCGGGATACGCATTCGTGCCATCAGTAAATCCTGTCTGCTGCACACTTCTGTAATAGGTAAATCCCCAATCTAATCTTTTTCTTAAGTTGGAAAAGTTTAATAACCAATCATTATCTTTTAAATTAGTGGAAATACGTACACTGCCTGATATTTTGATATCTTCCATCAGATCGGCGGTTCCGACGCTTAGCATGCCATTCAATCCATTGTTGGATGTAAGCGTAACCGGTCCTGCGCCTCCCTGGTACACCTGGTATTTTGTGCCAAGTACGTTATTATTAAATCCCGCAATGATGTAGTCTGTTGCAAATTTCAACGGTTTATATGGAAACAAACTGGCGGTGGATAATACATCGGGTTGATTATTTCCGGTTGCCGATTTGAGGGTCATTGCAACTGATGTATCTCTTTTAAATTCATGTTGGAAAATATCATTTTCCTGAGATAATGCCGGCGGCGCAGCAATCTCAGATCCCTGGGCTATCCTGCTTGCAGCCATTTTTTTCTCCATATAATCGCTTGGCCTGGCATTTACATTTCTCCGTCGCAGCGCATTTTCATCAATTTTTAATTTATAAAGAACCTTATCGTCATCCTGCCGGGTTACTTCACTTACCTGGTGGTCATCGCCGGCTTCCTTGCTTTCAAGAATGCTACTGGCATAGTTAGTCAATGGAAATACCAGGGCAGAATCTTTGGAAACAGAAACCAATGCAACAGAGTCCACATCATTCTTATGCATCACCTTTAAAAGTGAATCTACTTCATCGCCGGTTGGATTTCTTAAAATTTCATTACCCACTATAACTACAGTGTCTAAACCTTCTTTGATAGTGCTGAAAAGTCCTGCATACCGGTTTCCGATTCCATTGAGGTCGCTTACAAAAGTGAAATGTGTATGGCTGTATTGGGTCGGGTAACGGGCATTGCCAAATTGTAAATTGGTCAACTGAGTTATCTGGTTTAATGGCGCAGCGTTCTTTGTATCGAAATCCGTTACCATAAAGATGTTAAACCGGTTCGGCATTAACGAAGTGTCTCCTCCTCTTGTATTCGCAGAAGGCCTGTTGCTTGAAAAGATAATCCCGGTTTTATTGGGGAAAGAAACGAAGGAAGGATCAAGGTCATCATACACATCATCTGTTATCTGCCTTACTTTATCATTTTCGATATTATAAGAATAAATGTCAGAGTGGCCATTTTTTACTGCGCTCAAAAGAAGTGTCTGGCTATTGATCATATATTTCATATCCAGCACCTGGTCGAAATATTTGGTAAAATCTCTCTTATATGGTTTTACTTTAGTGATTACATCATAAACAAAGAAATGGATTCCGCCATCTTGTTCATAAAGTACTGAAAGCCTTGTCCCCTTCGGATCCCAAGCCATTATCGGATAATTGGGATTCATCTGATCCTGCTTGCTTTTTGGTCCAAATTTTAGTAAGGTTTTATCAGTATATCCATCATTAAATATTACTCTGTACTGGCCTTTTTTATATTGCACCACCGCATAAGAACCGTCGCGCTTATTTGGGTTTACATTAAAATTATAATAATCAACTCTCTTATTTACTGTCATATCAGTGATCTCACTTCCCTTTGGATAATTTTTTCGACGGCTGATATCATTATCATATTTATCTTCCTGAGTCTGCATAAAATCCGCAAGCACATCTTTAAACTTCTTTTGTTTGGTAACTTGTTGCGAGGCTTTCTTCAGACTTTTATAAATTCTTGCGAGGTATAAGAGGTAGGTGGTATTTTCTCTTTTATATTTTTCTTCTATATAATGCCAAAATGCATGGCCCGCTAAAAGTGGTTTTTCAAAAGCAAACTGGTAAAAGTTCTTATACTTACCACTTAATATTTCGTTCTTTAGTTCATCATCAAGCTTTGTACTCCAGTTCTGGCCTGCATAAGCGATATATCCATCTGTAAGCCACTGGGGGAGATCCAGCAAAGCAGCATTGCCGGCCACTTCTCCAAGGTCTTCTCCAAATAAAAGATTCTGAACTAAAATTCCCGCAATGCCCTGCCTGATTTGGAGCCTGAGGTCATCGTGATTACCATTGTAATAAACAATCATTTTATTGTTTACCAATTTGGTAAGGCCGCCGGCTACCTGCCAGTCATTTCCTAACCCGATATTGCTTTGCTTCATGTCACCAAAACTATTGTAGATCACAATATTGGCTCTGCGCTGCAAATTAAATTCAACGAATTTTTCAATACCCGGAAGTTCTTCTTCAGCTACCTGTGCTACAAATTTTCCAAGTTCCTGACCATCCTGGCTGAAGTAGGAATTAAAATTTTTTGTTTGGTAATACTGCCATTTGAATTTTTTAAACTGTACACGGTTCTTTCCATATTCCACAGAACTTACCTGGGCACTGACAAAACCTGCCATAGCAAATAAAAAAAGTGATGACAGAAATATTTTTTTGTACATAGGATTCTTATGATCTTGCATGTGCCTTAAGTTATAATCGCCTAAAATTAAACGTTTCGGGCTAATCAATGAAATGAATTTATACGGATAAAAAAATTCAACATGTTTCAGATAAAAGTTTTTACATTTAATCCGGTTCAGGAAAATACTTACGTTCTCTACAATGAAGTCAATGAATGCATCATTATAGATCCCGGATGTTATTTTGACGCTGAAAAAGAAGCGCTGAAATCCTTTATCAATCTAAAAAAACTTCAGCCCAAAATCTTACTCAATACCCACTGTCATCTGGATCATGTATTCGGCAATAAATTTATAGCAGATGAATATAATGTAAAGTTAAAAACACATTCTTTGGAGAAATCTATTTTAGAAATGGCCCCAGCTTCGGGCTTAATGTTTAATTTTCCTTTTGATAATTACCAGGGAGATGTTATTTACCTCGAAGAAGGAGACGTTGTTTCTTTAAGAGATGATGAGTTGGAAGTGATTCATGCTCCGGGGCATTCTCCGGGAAGTATTTGTTTTTATTGTAAAAAACAGCATTTTCTGATTGGTGGAGATGTGCTTTTTCAAAACAGTATTGGCCGTACTGATCTGCCTTATGGGAGCCACACAGATCTTGTAAAAAATATTAAAGAAAAATTATTCACGTTGCCTGGGGATGTAAAAGTATATCCGGGGCATGGTCCAGCTACAACGATAGGTGAAGAAATAAAAGGGAATCTGTTTCTAAATTAAAAAAGACAGTAAACCAACAATTATAGCGATCTTGTGTTTATTTGTTTTATGCAGCAATAGTTGTGCTTGATGTCTCTTCTCCATAAATAGCTTTACTGGCTTCATCTCTTGCATGCCTTATTAGCAGTCTTGATGAAGCATACAATATGGATAGGATCAATCCAATCAAAAAACCTATAAGGCCGTATATTAAGGGTGATTTATTTTGAACATCATATGGTGGATCCGGATTGTCCAATACTTTCATCACGGGCGTTGCCTTTTGTAATTTGTAAGCGGCGTTTTGCTGATTGGCTACCGCTACGGCATATTGCTGACGTAGCATTTGTTTATCAGTGATGAGGTTTTCGGTCGGAACCCTAAATTCCATTTTAGATACATTGGTAAATAAAGTTCTTTTATCCATTGCGATCAGTTGGTTGTCTTTTGAATTGATAACCCGGCTGAGAGAATCAACTTTACCGGTAGCAAATTCAAAATCCCTTTTCGCTTTTTCACGTTTGAGATCAATATAAAATTTGGATATCTTATCAATAAATCCATAGCTGATCGTTCTTACCAATTCCGGGCTTCTGCCTGTATAAGTTAAAACAAAACTGTTATTTTTATTAATAGATGCTGTTAGCCCGTAATTTAAAATTTTTCCACCTAAAGCTATTAAGGCCGTTTCAGAAGAGGGCATTCCAATTTTTGGTTCCAGGAAGCTCCGATGAGTGTTGATATCATCAATTAAAAGCTCAGCGATTGTTTTATTTCCACGGGAGGAATCTTTAATGGCAGCCACTTCTTCTCGTGTAGTGCGGCTTTGCGCGAGTTCAACGATATTAACAGAAGCATCGTCGGTGAAAGATTTTGTGTCGCCGCCACCAGTAAATAAAGCGCTCAATGCGGAAGATGCGGAAGTGTTGTCATTGCCACTTGTCAAAGGGAAAATAGTTGATTTAGAAGTGAAAGTTACCGGAGTCTTTAATGCATAAACTGCCAACATAGCTGCACAGATCAACGATACAATAATAATAAAATACTTATATCTCTTTAGCCTGTTAATAAATTCTATGGTCAGATTCTGCGATGTCATTTTCACTATTTCCTGGTTAAAAAATAAACTATTAAAATAGGTACAGTAGCCAAAACACTTTGCAAAATTGTTGAAGAGACTACTTTATTCTGAGGTTTAACGGGAACTGTAACTACGCTTCCTTCTGTAACTTTTGGATAAAAGTGTAAAAAAAGGAAATTTGTTGTTTTACTGCTTTTCCCATTTGCATGGGTTACGTATATTCTTTTTCTCCATGGCCTTTCGCCAAACCCACCTGCTTTGTCAATATAAAATCCAAGGTTGGTATGGTCTTTATCAAAAAAGATCTTCAATTGATTTTGAACCGCCCCTTTTACAGAAATTACAGGATTTATCCTGGGAACATAAATAACGTCTCCTGCCTGCAAAACCATGTCATATTTTGTATCGGGGTTGCTGATAGCTTTTTCAAGATCAATACTTATTGTTTCAGTCGAATTTGCAGATAAACTGTCAGCAATATTGTTATGATTAGCTGTATCCTTTACTCTGTAGAGTATTGCACCATTGGCATCAGAGTTTTCCCTAAGGCCGCCGGTCCTGACTACAAAGGACGACAGGCGTTCTTTCTCATCAAGTTTTGGATAGGTACCCGGATATAATACTTGTCCCTCAATTTTTACATTCTGCTGCAAATTAAATTTTGGATTTTTTCTTACAAAAACCTGGTCGTAAGGTTTCAATTTTACTTTTTCCACGGTAGAGTCCAAATCAAGGTTTTGGTTAATAGCATAACTTCTTTCGATTGTTTTAGTTGGTTTTATGCCTCGTTGCGACGAATCAATATCTACAATACTCGAAACTATAATGCTTCCGTATTCTGCTGATGGTTTAAGGCCATTTGCAAAATACAGAAGATCTTTTAAAGTCATGCCTCCATATTTCTGGTAACTGCCAGGCTTTCGTACTTCGCCTTCAATAGAAATAAATTGCCGGTCAGAGAATTGATTTTTATTAAAAACTTCAATAATATCATTCGCTTCGATCGGTATATTGTATTTGCTGTCCAGGTTTTTATTCATGTCTGAAAGATTCACTTCTATTTTGTCAGACCTCAGGTTGGTAGAATCTCCAGCGCCTTTATAAACATAAGCGCGGTCTAAAAATGAATTGGGTGTAATACCGCCTGCACGATTAATAACATCGAATAAACGATCTCCTTTTCTGACTTCATATACATTTGGGTAAGCCACTTCTCCCTTTACAATTACTTTATTGCTGAGGCCAGAATTGATTGGATTTACAACTACTACATCTCCATCCCTGAGTGGTTCATCCATAAGTTTGCCATCGCCGGAAGCGCCTATCTCATTCAGGTTTACAGTTTTAATTATTTGCTTTTCATCTGTATTTCTCATAATCATTCCTCCGGAGGCATAAGCGTCAGGCGTAAAACCTCCTGCATATTTCATCAGGGCGACGATTCCTTCATCTTTTTTTAACTGGTAATACATGGGCCTTTTAAATTGACCGCTTGCAAGTACTTTCTTATCATAAAAAGGTACAATTACAAAATCGTTATTCTCGAGGTAAAGATGTTTGCCGAAGTCGCCGGTACTTAGATATTTATAAACGTCAACTGAGTCAATGATTTTTCCGTTTCTTGAAATGAGTATGTTGCGCAAGTTGCCATATTGAGTAACGCCGCCTGCCATTGCGATAACGTTTAACGCGTTGGTAAAAGCCGAAACTACTTCCGGGCCTGGCGTTTGTACATTCCCTGAAACCTGTATTACTATTGATCGTGGTTGTCCCAGGGTAACTGAAATATTAGTAGAGTTTGGGATTACTTTTTTAAACCGACCGATAATTACAGAACGGGCATTAGCAAAAGTTAAGCCCTGCACGGTGATTTTCCCCAGGCCTTGTGGAAATATAGAACCATCGCGCGCCACTATATAATCCTGCTCAAAATCAGCTCCACCCCATAAAGAAACGACGATATGATCCCCGACTCCTATCGGATAGTCTGATGGGGGGGTAGAAAGCTCAGAAAGCTGTACAATCTGGCCGTTTTGAAAAAGATTACTTCCATATACGGATTCCGGGCCAGTTAGGGTATTCTTTATATTATCTTTTTGAGTACTATCTTTTATGATGATGTTTTTATTGCTGTTGTCCTGGTTTGATTTATGGATATCTTCTCCGGGCTTTTGGGATTGTTGATTATTATCTTTTAAATAGTTCATCAAATCGGAGGGGGTTGCATTTTTTAATGCATTCGGATCAATGGGAACATCGCCTTGCTCTACAGGAACTTGCGCATAAACGGCATTAATAGATACGAGAGACAAGAGTATTGGGAAAAATAGTAGGAATACGGTTTTTCTCCGGGAAAAACCTGTTGTAAGCACATTCATTGTTAGGGGGTTAATGTGTAATATTGGATTAACGCTCAAATATAGGATTTTATTTTATCGGCACTCGCAATGCCTTATTGAATTGCGCCCATATATCACTAACTATTTCGGCGGCCGGTTTTAGATTGTTGATTAAAACGCTTACCTGCCCTATTTCCAATTCGCCTTCATCCAGATCTCCTTCAAACATACCCTTTTTGGCACGGCTTCTTCCAAGCAGTTCTTTTAACTCTTCTGCGCCCGCATGGTTTTGCTCCGCTTTTAAAATTTGCCGGTAAAAATTATTTTTCAACATACGGACAGGAGTTAATTCTTTCAACGTGAAAATAGTTTCTCCTTCTGTTGCATTTATTACTGCTTTTTTAAAATTAATATGTGAAGAAGCTTCATCGCTTGCTACAAATCTGCTTCCTATTTGCACCCCTTCTGCTCCTAATACCATAGCGGCCAGCATTTGCCTTCCGGTTGCAATTCCTCCTGCCGCGATTACTGGTATCGCAACCGATTGGCTTACCAAAGGAACCAGGATAAGGCTTGTGGTTTCTTCCCTTCCATTGTGTCCGCCGGCTTCAAAACCCTCTGCTATTACTGCATCGCAGCCTGCCTGTTCGGCCTTTAACGCAAAGCGTTTGCTGCTTACTACGTGTATTACTTTTATGCCATGTTCTTTTAAAAGCGGAGTATAAGTTGCCGGATTTCCTGCTGATGTAATTACTATTTCAATGTTGTTTCTTAAAATAATTTGTAGATGATGTTCAACATCTGAATATAAAATCGGCAGGTTTACTGCAAAAGGTTTACTGGTAGCTGCCTTACATTTGATGATATTTTCTTCCAGGATATCCGGATACATACTCCCTGAACCGATTACTCCTAAGGCGCCTGCATTGCTAACAGCGCTGCACAAACGCCATCCGCTTGCCCACACCATACCTGCCTGGATGATAGGATAGTCAATATTCAAAAGTTTGGTAACACGGTTTGAAAACATAATTAATCACTGCAGGTTAAACAAAATGTATCAATAGTCCTTTAAATAATTTTCGTTGCAATCGCAATTTAGACATTTCGTTTGGCACGCCGGGCCATTTGCCAAACAACTGAAGGAGAAACTTTTTGGCACTATTATAGTGTCAACCCAAGGCAAAGACTTCTTAACGTCAGATTCTATAAACCCACAAACACTCATGAATAAGTATCAATTCAAAAACATAATTGCGTTATTTTTAGCCGGCTCTTTTTTCAGCGGCTGCCGGGCTATTGGTAGTATTTTCAAAGCCGGCGTATGGGCAGGCGCAATAGCAATTGTAGTTCTTGTAGCAATTATTTTATGGATAGTTAGTAAATTGAATAAAAAATAGGTTAAAAAAAGGAATTGAAATTTGTTATTTGACGAACCTGTGTATATTTATTTTTCTAATTTTGAAGAACATCTAATTCCCAAAGAGTAAATGCTAAAGAACTTCTTAAACAAGATTGCAAACAGAACAAGGATTGGTTTTTTTGCGGCTCTTTTTTTGTTGTTTATTTCTTATATTCTTACGCTGATATCAACACGGGAAGTAGCCGTGCAGGATTTTTGGATCAATCATACTAATGAGGTAATTCATAGCCTTGACAACGTAAATGGATTAATCACGGAAGCGGAATCTTCTTTCCGTGGCTACCTTCTTACCAATGATAAAACTATTTTAAAAGCTTACGATAAAAGCCTTCGTAACACAGACAGCACTTTTGAAAAACTCAGGCTGTTAACTTTTGATGATAAATCTCAGCAAAAGAACCTTGACACACTGCATTATTTAATAGACCAAAAATTTTTATGGATTGAAAATGTCATATCTCAATATGCGCAAACTCATAAAACGTCTGCCTATACATTGGATGAGAATCAGCTAAGCATTTCCAGATCTAATGATATTGTACATCAGTTGAATAAAATGAAAAGTGAGGAAACGGCGCTATGGAATAAAAGGGCCAAAAATGTTTCTCAATACTCAGGTCTTATCCAGGTTTTAAATATCATATCCATCATCATTGCAGTGGTGCTTACTTTTTATTCACTCATTGTATATAATAAAGAAAATAAGGAAAAACGAAAGGCTTCTGTAAAAGCCGACAATTACAGAAGTCAGTTACAGAGCCGTGTAGAGCAACTCGCAGAATTGAATAAGGAATTAATAGAATTAAGAAGCCTGGAAAAATATGCGGTGACCGGCAGGGTGGCGCGGGTGATAGCTCATGAGGTAAGAAACCCACTCACAAATATCAATCTTGCTGCTGAGCAGTTGCGATCCGAAATGGAGGGAACTCAAAATACAGAGATGTTGTTTAAAATGATTACTAGAAACTCGGAAAGAATTAACCAATTAGTCAGTGACTTGTTGGAAACAACCAGGGTTTCAGAACTGAAATTTTCAGATGCTTCTATAAACGATATAATGGATGAAAGCATTAAACTGGCCTTGGACAGGATAGAGTTGAATCAGGTAATGGTAATAAAGGAATATGATCCTGATATTCGCCCGATTTCAGTTGATATAGAAAAAATAAAAATTGCCTTCCTGAACATTATTGTAAATGCAGTTGAAGCTACGGGAGAAAATGGCGTTTTAGAAATTTCTACGACTAAAAAGAATGAAAAATATATAGTTAAAATAGCGGACAATGGAATTGGAATGTCAAAATCGGATATGAACAGATTATTTGAGCCCTATTTTACTACTAAAGAAAAAGGAAATGGATTAGGGCTTGCCAACACGCAAAATATAATTTTAGGCCATAAAGGAAGTATTACTGCTGAAAGTGAGCCGGGAAAGGGAACCACATTTACAATATCTTTTATTGTTTCATAGTAAATAAACCTGATTTAAAAAATCATCTTTTCATCCGATTGCTTTTCATTTTCCCTAAATTTTGAGCCGGTCAGATTTTGATCCAGAATTTTAAAAACTCATTATAATCCGTGTGGACTATTTCATAGCCGGATGGAGTTTCAATTCCAAAGCTGTGGTAAGTAACCAATCTTGTTCCGGCAGGTTTTTTGTCTAATTGTTTATGCAAATAGCGATTGTAATAGTTATACAATTCCTCGGAATATTGGACGTTTGAATCAATTTTTTGGGTGCCCGTTATATTTTCATAGAAGGAATTGTAAAAATAAAAATGGTCAAATTTCCCGAAATCAATATTAGTAATGTTATTACAAATGAACGAAACATTTGCTAATTGAAGTTTTACTGCTAAGTCAGTAGAAAGCTCAACAAGATTTGCCCTTTGTTCAATGCCATAAAAAAAAGTCCGTGGATGATAGTGCGCAGCGGTTAAGCAGAATTTCCCAGAACCACTACCGACATCTAAAATTTTCACGTCCGGGGAAGTCGCTAAAAATGCTGCTGCTTTTTTTGCGACTTCCAGCGGTGTCCAATGTTTTTCTGCTACTTCCTGTATTGGTTTTGGGTAAATGGAATTAAAAATTTTGTCGGAGGCAAACCAATTTTTCATTTAAAATATATGAGATTTTTAATTGTCGACGTTCAGATTGTACAAAATATAGTAAACCAACAAATATCAAAGATTACTAATCACTTTTCTCCTATCACTTATCACACCTTTTCACTCAGTTCCAGCCATCTCATTTCTTTTTTATCAAGAAGCACAATGATATTACTTATTCTTTCTGAAATTTCCTGTAGCCTCCCGAAATCACTTGTCCCATTATTCAATTTTACTTCTAAGAGTTTTTTTTCTTTTTCCAAATCGGGGATTTCTTTTTCCAATTTTTCAAATTCGTTTTTTTCTTTAAATGAGAGTTTCCCCTCCGCTTTGGGCTTGGGACTTTCAGCGTTTAGCTTTGAGCCTTCCGCTTTGAGTTTTGAGTTTTGAGCCTTCGTTTCGCTTCCGATAGCTATCAGGACTGCCTTTTGCGGTTTATTTTCTTCCAATTGCTTCCACATCCTGTACTGAGAATAGTTTCCTGGAAAATCTCTTATTTCCCCATTTCCTTCAAAAGCAAAAAGATGATCCACAAGGCGATCCATAAAATATCTGTCATGGCTTACTATCAAAATGCAACCCGGGAAATCCTGTAAAAATTCTTCAAGTGTGCGCAATGTTTGCAAATCCAAATCATTGGTCGGTTCATCAAGAACTAAAAAATTAGGATTTTTAAAAAGAATACTTAATAAATGCAACCTTCTTTTTTCGCCGCCGCTCAATTTGCTCAAAGGAGTAAATTGCTGATGCGCCGTAAAGCCAAACTTTTCCATAAACTGCGAAGCGCTTATTTTACTTCCATCTGCCAAAGGAAAAAATTCAGCAAAATCTTTTACATACTCTATCGCTCTTTTATCTTCTTTATACTGCAATCCTTCCTGCGCAAAATTTCCAAAAACGATCGTATCTCCGTGATTTATTTTTCCACTATCAGGCGGTATTAAATCTAAGGCTATTTTTAAAAATGTTGATTTACCGGTTCCGTTTTTTCCTACGATTCCTATCCTTTCTCCTTTTTTAAAAGTATAATCAAATCCGTGCATGATCACTTTATCGCCATACGATTTATACACTTTTTTCATTTCCAAAACCTTGCCGCCCATGCGCGTCATTTTCACTTGTAACGACACTTCCGACACTTCTTTTTTCTGATTCACCCTGTCTTCAATTTCTACAAAAGCATCCTGCCGGCTCTTTGATTTTGTAGTGCGCGCTTTGGGTTGTTTGCGCATCCATTCGAGTTCTTTTCTGAAAATATTTTTATCTTTCAGCAATTCGCTTTGCTGTATTTCCTGGCGCAATGATTTTTGTTCCAGAAAATAATCATAATCGCCTTTATAAACATAGATTTTTTCATCGTCCAGTTCTACAATTTCATTACAAACGGCATCCAGAAAATAACGGTCATGCGTTACTAATAATAAAGTGCTTTTATTGCTTGCCAAAAAGTTTTCGAGCCATTCTATCATTTCCACATCGAGGTGATTTGTAGGCTCATCAAGAATCAATAAACATTTTCCTTCATGCAATTGCGCTTCTATTAAAGCCTGTGCCAGAGCCACTCTCTTGCGTTGGCCTCCGCTTAAATTTTTTACCGGCTCATTAAGATGATGCAAATTTAATTTCCCCAAAATCTGTTTCAAATCGCTTTCAAAATTCCATGCATTTGCTTCGGTAAGTTCGGTGATCAGTTCGTTGATACGATCTTCATTATGCACTTCTTCATTCAATAGCATTTCATATTCTTTTACCAAACGCACCACCGGATTATTGAGATTTAAAATATTATCCCAGATAGTTCTTTCATTTTCAAAAGCAGTTTCCTGCTGCAGCATAATCACTTTTACATCCTTATGCACCCAAACGATTCCTGAATCTGCAGTATCCTGGCCGGCAATTATTTTTAAAAGCGTGGATTTTCCGCTGCCATTCCGGGCAACAAAAGCGATTTTATCTCCTTCTTCCACATGAAAACTGATGTCTTTAAAAAGATTTCTTATCCCGAAAGATTTACTTAAATTTTCTACTGAGGCGTAATGCATATATGGTGCAAAGGTAAATGGTAAATCAGTTAATTGGATTATTGGAGAACTAGTTTAAGGGTTTATTAGTTTATTGATTTAGATGGTTTAGTTTAGATAGTTTAGGATTCTTCGATAAAAGTTGTTTTGCTGTTAAAAAATGGAATGATTCTTCTTGCCATTTAAAATCAGTAATTTGAAATGTAAGATTTGACAACTTTTTGAAAGTTGTCAAATCTGAAAAACAAGAATCTTGAATATTTCTTCGTTTACTGTAAGCTGAGATTTATAATGCAGCAATTAATCTATATTTTTGCAGCCCTTTTAAAAATTGAATTCATAAATGAAAAAAATCATTTTAATTACAGGCGGCGCCGGCTTTATCGGCTCACATTTAACAAGATTATTTGTTACAAAATACCCTGATTACCAAATAGTAAATCTAGATAAACTTACTTATGCGGGTAATCTTGAAAACCTTAAAGACATCGAAAATAAACCCAATTACACTTTTGTAAAAGGAGATATTGAAGATATGAATTTGGTAAAAAACCTTTTTGAAAAATACCGGTTTACCAATGTGTTGCATTGCGCAGCAGAAAGTCATGTTGACCGTTCTATCACCGATCCTTTGGCTTTTGTAAAAACCAACGTTTTGGGAACTGTTTCTCTATTGCAGGTTGCCAAAGAAGCATGGAAAGATAATAATGAAGGAAAACTATTTTATCATATTTCTACAGATGAAGTGTATGGAAGTTTGGGTGAAGAAGGATTTTTTACAGAAGAAACGGCTTATGATCCACGCAGCCCTTATTCTGCGTCCAAAGCGTCTTCCGATCACTTTGTAAAAGCTTTTTATCATACGTATCATTTGCCGGTTATTATTTCTAATTGCTCTAATAATTATGGCCCATATCATTTTCCTGAAAAATTAATTCCACTCTGCATTCATAATATTATCAATAATAAACCGCTTCCTATTTATGGAAAAGGCTTAAATGTACGCGACTGGCTGTATGTAGAAGACCATGTACGCGCTATAGACACTATTTTTCATAAAGGGAAAACCGGCGAAACTTATAATATTGGCGGCCACAATGAATGGAAAAATATAGACATCATTAAAGAGCTTTGTACTCAGATGGATAAAAAATTAGGCCGCGAAAAAGGAACCTCTGAAAAGCTAATCACTTTCGTGAAAGACCGCGCCGGCCACGACTTACGGTATGCCATAGACGCCACTAAATTAAAAAATGAATTGGGCTGGAAACCATCGCTCCAGTTCGAAGAGGGTTTGTCAAAAACAATTGACTGGTATCTGGCAAATGAAGAATGGCTGAATGAAGTAACAAGCGGAAATTATCAGAATTATTATGAAGAACAATACGAAAAAAGATAACTCATGAAAGGAATTATTCTCGCAGGCGGTTCAGGTACAAGATTATATCCCATCACCATGGGAATCAGCAAACAGCTAATGCCCATTTATGATAAGCCGATGATTTATTATCCGCTCTCAACCTTAATGCTGGCAGGCATTAAGGAAATTTTGATTATTACTACGCCCGAAGACCAACAGCAATTCAAAAGATTGTTAGGTGATGGGAATCAGTGGGGATGCCATCTTCAATACGAAGTACAGGAAAAACCCAACGGGCTTGCACAGGCATTTGTAATTGGCGAAAAATTTATTGGTAAAGATGCAGTTGCTTTGGTCCTGGGCGATAATATTTTTTATGGCAGTGGATTTTCGCATCTCTTACAAAAATCTGCAAATCCTGACGGGGCCGTTATTTTTGCATATCCGGTAAGTGACCCCGAAAGGTATGGCGTCGTTGAGTTTGACCGAAATCTTACGGCGGTAAGTATTGAGGAAAAACCCAAAAATCCTAAATCAAATTATGCGGTTCCGGGTTTGTATTTTTATGATAATTCGGTTGTTGAAATTGCAAAAAATATTGCGCCATCGCCGCGTGGAGAATATGAAATTACAGATATAAATAGGAAATATCTTGAAGATAAAAAGCTAAAAGTAGCTGTGCTCAACCGTGGCTTTGCATGGTTAGATACAGGAACTTTTGAATCATTGCATGATGCATCTGAATTTGTGAGAGTGATTGAGAAAAGACAAGGATTTAAAATAGGATGCCTTGAAGAAATTGCCTACAGAATGCATTTTATTGATAAGGAACAATTAATGATTCTTGCAAAAAAATTGGAGAAGAGCGGTTATGGAGCATATTTAAAAAATATAGAAAAATAAAAAGGCCATGGGTTATTACGTTCATCCTTCCTCTATCATTGATGATAATTGCATTATTGGAGATGGCACTAAAATCTGGCATTTCAGTCATGTTATGTCTGGAGCAACAATCGGCAAAAATTGCAACCTGGGACAAAACGTGGTAGTTTCGCCAAAAGTAATTTTGGGAAATAACGTAAGGGTTCAAAATAACGTAAGTATTTATGAAGGCGTTATTTGTGAAGACGATGTTTTTTTGGGGCCGAGCATGGTTCTTACCAATGTTATTAATCCGCGCAGCGCTATCAGCCGCAAAGAACAATATAAAAAAACATTGATTAAAAAAGGAGCGAGTATTGGCGCAAATGCTACTATTGTTTGTGGAAATACGATTGGTGAATTTGCGTTCATTGGTGCAGGCGCAGTTGTTACAAAAGATGTTTTACCTTTTGCATTAATCGTTGGAAACCCGGGCAGACAGAAAGGCTGGATGAGTGAATATGGGCACAAACTTATTTTTAATTCAGAAAATATTGCGGTATGCCCCGAGAGTAAACAGGAATATTTATTGGAAAACAATTTGGTGAGAAGGATAAAATAATTTTCGGATATGGCGGTAACCAGGAAATGAAAATTGTGGAAAAAGATTCGTTTACTGTATGGGTTTACCAAAACATAAAAATGATATAATGAAAAATTTTGCATTGATAGGCGCGGCAGGATATATTGCACCGCGCCACATGAAGGCGATAAAAGATACAGGCAACAGATTAATAGCCGCTTTAGATAAAAATGATTCAGTGGGGATATTAGACAATTATTTCCCCGAAGCCGATTTCTTTACCGAGTTTGAGCGCTTCGACAGGCATATTGAAAAACAAAAGCGCAAAGGAATAAAAACAGATTTTGTAAGCGTGTGCAGCCCTAATTATTTACACGATTCTCATATACGATTTGGATTGCGTGTAGGCGCCAATGTTATATGCGAAAAACCAGTAGTGCTTAATCCCTGGAATATTGATGCACTTGCAGAAATAGAGAAAGAAACCGGCAATAAAATATTTACCATTTTGCAATTAAGATTGCATCCTGCAATTATTGCATTAAAAGAAAAAATTGCTGCAGAGCCGAAGGGTAAAAAACATGAAGTGGAACTGGATTATATCACGAGCCGCGGGCACTGGTACTTTACCAGTTGGAAAGGCGATATTCAAAAAAGCGGGGGCATTGCGACCAATATCGGCGTACATTTTTTCGATATGCTGATGTGGATATTCGGCGATGTAAAAGAAAATATTGTAACGCTGCATTCAAAGGATACTGCATCAGGAATTCTGGAATTAGAAAATGCTTCTGTAAAATGGCGTTTAAGCATAGACGTGAATACCTTACCGGCAGAAGTAAAAGCCGCCGGCAAACGCACTTACAGAATATTAAACATAGATGGAGAATCTTTTGAATTTAGCGATGGATTCACTGAGTTGCATACAAAATCTTATGAACAAATTTTAGCGGGAAATGGATTCCCGTTAGAAGAGACAAGAAAATCAATAGAGTTGGTGCATAAGATTAGGAATTATAAAATGTAAAGTAAAAATGGAACTTAATAACTCAAAATGCCTCGTCATTGGCGGTGCAGGTTTTATTGGCAGTTTTGTTGTATCGGAATTGCTTAAACAAAATGTTCAGGAAGTAGTGGTTTATGATAATCTTGCCCGTGGTAAAAAAGAATACCTGGAAGAATCGCTTAAAGATCCACGTTGTATTTTTTTTCCTATTGGAGGTGATATAAGAGAAATCGATATTCTCAACGATGCAATGAAGGGAAAAGATTATGTTTTTTGTCTTGCTGCAATGTGGCTTTTGCATTGTAAAGACTACCCGCGTACCGCTTTCGAAGTAAATATTGCGGGAACCTTCAATGTCTTAGAAGCCTGTGTAAAAAACAATATAAAAAAACTGGTCTGGTCTTCTTCGGCATCTGTATATGGGGATGCTGTAGATCTGCCAATGACAGAAAACCATCCTTTTAATAACAAAAATTTCTATGGTGCAACTAAGATAGCAGGTGAGGCAATGGCAACTGCTTTTAATGACAGGTACGGCTTACAGGTAATTGGCCTGAGATATATGAATGTGTATGGCCCAAACCAGGATCAGACAGCAGCTTATACAGGAGTAGTCCCTATTATGCTTAATAAAATTGAGGCAAATGAAGCCCCCATAATAAACGGGGATGGAAGCCAGGCTTATGATTTTATTTATGTTGAAGACGTAGCAAGATGTAATGTGGACGCTATGCTATCTGATGTACCCTTTGGCTTTTACAATGTGGGAACCGAAGTACAAACATCAATAAAAGAATTATGTGACACCATTTTATCTTTAAAAAATTCAAAACTGGAAGTAATTTACAAACCTTACAGCGCAGACGATGCAAGGGCATTGGTACAAAACAGGATTGGAAGTAAAATAAAAGCTGAGAAAGAACTTGGCTTTGTTTATAGATATACTTTAAAACAAGGATTACAAAAATTAATTGATTGGCGCATTGCAACAGGATTAGATAAAAATAAAAGTTAATGAATATTTGTTTTCAATATGACGGTAATGAATATTTCCATTTAAGAAAAATTATAACCAGCCATGTGTGGAATTGCGGGAATATTTAATTTTAATAAGAAACCTATAGCGCATCAAACTATTAAAGCGATGACAGATGCCATTGCTCACAGAGGCCCGGATGGGGAGGGTATTTTTATTGATGAATATGCAGGTTTTGGCCATAGGCGCTTAGCCATACTGGATGTTTCTTCTAAAGGCTCGCAGCCTATGTCTTCACATAATGGAGAGTGGGTTATCATATTTAATGGTTGTATTTATAATTATAAAACGCTGAAATTAGAATTACAATCCAAAGGACATGAATTTGTTTCAACAAGTGATACGGAAGTCATCACCGAAGGCCTTGCTGAATATGGACCTTCCTTTTTTGAAAGAATGGATGGAATGTTTGCTATTGGCGCATGGCATAAATCCTCAAAAACACTATGGCTTAGCAGAGACCGTTTTGGAATAAAACCTCTGTATTATTGGCAAAATGGTGAAACACTTTTATTTTCCTCCGAAATAAAAGCTTTTACGCAACATCCTTCTTTTAAAGTGGAAGTAAATGTAGATGCGCTAAATGAATATTTCAGTTTTCAGAATGTTTTTTCTTATCAAACCTTGTTTAAAGGAGTAACGATGCTTCCTCCTGCAAACACGATTAAAATTAACATGGAAACCGGAAGCAACTTTAAGCACCATTCCTGGTGGGATCATGATTTTTCAAGCCCCGATGAAATAATGACAGCCGAGGATGCAAAATCGGAAACGGAAAGGCTTTTATCAAATGCCGTCGCAAGGCAAATGGTAGCGGATGTGCCGGTTGGAAGCTATTTAAGCGGCGGAATGGATAGCGGCTCTCTAAGTGTATTGGCGAGCAAACACGTTAACCGGTTATACACTTTTACAGCAGGTTTTGAAATGAGCGAAGTTCATGGCAATGAAGCAGGCTATGATGAAAGATTAGATGCTGAGCTAACAGCAAATTTCATAAAATCTGAACATTATGAGCAGGTGCTCAATGCGGGCGACATACGTTGGAGTTTGCCCAGGTTAGTTTGGCATTTAGAAGATTTAAGAGTGGGGATGAGTTATCCCAATTACTACATTAGCCGGTTGGCAAGTAAGTTTGTAAAGGTGTGTTTGCAGGGCACTGGCGGAGATGAATTATATGGAGGGTACCCCTGGCGTTATTACAGAGTATTTAAATCACTTGATCAAAAAGAATTTTTTGATAATTATTATGGATTTTGGCAAAGGTTGGTAAAAGATGAGGATAAAATACGTTTGTTTCAACCGGAAGTGTATAGAAAGATGAAGGTTGAAGAGCCACGAAAAGTTTTTGAAAGGGTATTCACTTTTAATAAAAATTTAAAATATAACACTCCCGAAGAGCACATACAAAATAGCTTGTATTTTGAAATGAAAACTTTCTTGCCGGGCTTATTATTAGTTGGTGATAAATTATCAATGGCTAATGGATTGGAAGAAAGGTTCCCTTTTTTGGATAATGAATTGGTGGATTTCGCCCAGAAAATACCTATAAAATATAAGCTTGCCAACCTGGAGAATATGAAACGACTAGATGAAAATACTATCGGCAACAAAAAGGGAATCTTTCACCAATCCAATGCCGGCAAAAATGTATTAAGGGAAGCAATGAGCAATATTTTACCTGACAGGATCATCAATAGAAAAAAACAAGGATTTAGCGCACCCGACGAAAGTTGGTATCGCGGAGAAAATGCACAATATGTAAAAGACTTGCTGCTTGGAGAAAATATTGTTAGTGCACAGTTTATCAATCCTGCTTTTGTAAATCAAATAATAGATGAGCATTGTAATAAACACATTAATCACCGATTGTTGCTTTGGAGTTTTATGTGCTTTGAATGGTGGTGCCGCTTGTTCTTAAATAATGAAATAATAAAATGAAAAAGATATTATTGACAGGAGCAGGAGGCCTGGTAGGAACAAATTTGTTGCCCTTGTTAAACAAAGATTATGAAGTTTATACTATTTCCGGAAAAAATATCAGCAGCAATAATTTGAAAATTGATTTTAGTAAGGAATGGAATGCTCAAATTTTGCCAAGGGATTTAGACATTATTATTCATCTTGCTCAGAGTGAAAACTTTAGGGATTTTCCAAGCAAAGCAGTTGATGTTTTCAACGTTAATACTACCAGCACCTTAAAATTAATAGATTTCGCTTATCATACAGGGGTAAAAACATTTATTTTTGCTTCTTCCGCAGGGATCTATGGAAATTCCGATTTTGAATTCGATGAGTCCACAAATATTGTTTACAAAAGTGAAATGGGATTTTATCTTGCAACAAAGCAATGCAGTGAAATTATCCTGGACAATTATTCATCATTATTACAAGTTGTACAATTGAGATTATTTTTTGTTTATGGGCAAGGGCAAAGAAAGGACATGTTAATGCCTAGATTAGTTGACAATATCCGACGCGGCATCCCTGTTCATTTACAAGGGACATCTGGAATTACAATTAATCCTACACATGTATATGATGCAGTAAGAGCTATTAAAGCATCATTGAGTTTAAGTGGCAGCCACAAAATTAATATTGCAGGCCCTGAATTGTTAACCATGAAAGAGATAGCAGATACCATTGGAAGCTTAGTACTTAAACAGCCTCAATTTATTTTTGAAGAAAAGAAAGCCCAAAATTTAATAGGAAGTATATCTGATATGAGCAAAAAACTTATAAAGCCCGTAACCAGATTTAAAGATGGTATTAAAGATTTAATCTAAATTGTATTAATGACAGAAAATAACACAACTCAAAGCTTTAGTGATAAATGGCATAAGAATACTACACTGGCTTTCGAAAATACTCTTAATCCGGATTCTGAAACTTTTAAATGGATTACTGAAAGAAATGGTTTTAAAAGTGAAGATGAATTAAAAAAATACCTCAGTTCAAAAAAAAGAATTCTGGATGCGGGATGTGGCAATGGCAGGGTAACAGCTTTGTTAAGAACCTATTCGGATTCCGAAACAACAGAAATTGTTGGAATTGACCTTACCGCTGCTGATGTTGCTGAAAAAAATTTAGAAGGGTACAAAAAAGTAAAATTTTATAAGAAAGATTTGCTGGACAATCTAACTGACTTAGGGAAATTCGATTTTATCTATTGCCAGGAAGTTTTGCATCATACCGGAAACGCCAGAAAAGGATTTGATAATCTTATAAAATTACTGGAACCAGGTGGCGAAATTGCTATATATGTTTATAAGAAAAAAGCACCGGCCAGAGAATTTGTTGATGATTTTATCCGGGAAAAAATTGCAGGAATGGATTATGAAACTGCTATGAAACATTGCAGGCAAATTACAGAACTTGGCAAAGCACTCACAGATCAAAATATTAAATTAAAAATTCCCGAAGTGGATTTGCTGCAAATAAAAGGTGGCGAATATGATTTGCAAAGATTTATTTATCATTTTTTTGCAAAAATATTTTGGAATTACGAATATAGTTTCGAAGATAATGCTGTAATCAATTATGATTGGTATCATCCGCAGGATTGTACACGTCATACTATTGAAGAAGTAAGAAATTGGTTTACCGAGAACCGGCTGACTATTACACATGAGTGTGTAGATTATTATGGTATAACAGTAAATGGTAAATTATAATTCAATTTTTTTGACCGATTATTATAATTGCTGCTATTATTTTAAATAATTAAAGTGCGCTTTGAAATAAATTATCATAAATTTTCATAGAAATATTTATTTAAACCAACGAAATGATGAATGATAAATTAAGAAAGAATGGGACGCAACAAAATAGTATTTCGTTCAGTGAAAAGGATATTCCTATTGAATGGTTTGTTTGTCCTGTAGAAAAAACCAGTTTATCATTGGTAAATGATAAGTTGGTTACACAAAAGAGCGATGTGTATGAAAAGGAGGAGAGAGGTAGTTTCTGGAACTTTATTCCAAAAAATTTAAAAATATTTGACAATGACAGATGGGCTTCCTGGAATATTTTACAGGAGAATGGTGTTACCACTTATGCCAATGATGCCTCTAAGAATCTGGGAGTCGGACCGAGAAAAGATTTTTTGGATTTCGCAGAATTTTGCAACTTTTATGGTTTGGTGCTTGATATTGGTGTAGGGCCTCAAAGATGCCCCACACATATTGAATATAACAAAAAAGAGAATGTTTTTTTTATAGGCATTGATCCATTAACTGGTGACCAACCCAGAGACTTCGCTTTTGTCGAAGCCCTTGGAGAATACCTGCCTTTCAGGAATGAACTATTTGACCAGGTTTTATTTGTTACTTCTTTAGATCACTTTATCGATCCGGTAGTTGCCTTAAAGGAAGCTAGAAGAGTGATGAAAAAAAATGGAGAAATGTGTATATGGATAGGAGAAAAAGATAAAAATACCCCAAAACCAACAGTAAGTCCGGAATGGTACCAAAAACTTGAAATACCCCAGGGAGCAGAAGACCCTTTTCATTTCAAACGCTTTACAATTAAGGAATTTAAAAGTTATCTGACTTTAGCAGGACTGACTATAAAAGAGAGTAAAATTATAGAAGTAGATATGTGGAGAAAAAATTGTTTTTATAAGTTAATAATTCAATGATGAATATATTAATATTGCCGCATAATATGGCGTCAATGCCATCTTTGACAGCGGAAGCATTAAATAATATTGATGGCATAAATGCAAAATGTATAACAGGCAGTCTCAGTAAATACCAATCTTTAGGACCAGATACAATTTATTTACAGATTTCGGATTCAAAACGTGCTCCTTTTAAATGGCTTTGGAATAAGATTACATTTAAAAAAAGCAAGTTGTTTAAGTTATTGGAATGGGCAGATGTTTTACATTATCATTGGGATTCTGCTTTTTCTGATAGCAGAGATTTAAAATGGGCGGCTAAATCGGGTAAGCCAATATTTATCGAATGGGTGGGTTCTGAAATAAGGATACCTGAAATATGCAAAAGAGCAAATCCTTATTATTGTAAAGCGTTCGACAATGGTTATGAATATAAATCTTTTGAAAGTGAGAAAACTTCAATTAAGAATCAAAGAAAGTTTCAAAAAGTAAATGCTATTCCATTAATTATTCCCGAAATGAATTTGTATGTTCAGAAGAAAATGTTTCCATTATCCTATCCATCTCAGTTGAGAATTAATCTGAAAGAATTTAAAACTGCTTTTCCAGATGAAACTAATAACAGGCCTTTAATAATTCATTCGCCGTCCGCAAAAATAGCAAAGGGAAGTAATTTTATTATTCCTGTTATGGAAGAGCTGAAAAAGGAATATGATTTCAAATTTTTATTATTGCATGATATGAATAGAGAGGAGGTATTAAGCATTATGCAAAAAGCAGATATTTTTATAGATCAAATAATTCTTGGCAGTTATGGTATGGCCGCAATGGAAGCTATGGCTTTTGGCAAACCTGTAATGTGCTATATTATGCCTCAGGTGTTTGAAGGAGGCTTATCAGAGGAATGTCCTATTGTAAATACCAATCCGGATAATTTAAAAGAACAATTGATAAAGCTCATTACCAATCCACAACTCAGACACAATATTGGGATAAAAAGCAGGGCCTTTGCTGAAAAATTTCATGATGTTAATAAAATATCCGGACAGTTGTTAGCCATATACAAAATAGAATTAGAAAAGATGCATAATGCTGAAATATCTTAAACAATTAACCGGTGATTCACTCATATATGGTATTTCAGGTATCGTAAGTAAAATGATTGGTATTTTCTTAGTGCCAATATACACGAGATTATTTTTGCCAAAAGACTATGGAATTATTAATCTGGTAAATACCACATTCATTTTGTTAAGTATTCTCATTGTTTGTGCTTTAGATAGTTCGGCCGCAAGGTGGTTCTTCGATTCTACAGAGAAATCAGACCACAAAAAAACTTTTGGTGCGTATATATGGTTTCAACTTTTTCTAGCTGTTATCATAGCTGGAATTATCATTGTATTTAGTCCTCCATTAAGCCAGTTTTTTTTCAAAGAAAATGGTAAGCCAATTTATCTTATTCTTCCTGCTATTACTTTGATCACAAATATCCTGCCTTCTGTATTAATTAATTGGTTTCGCCTCCACAGAAGGCCCGTGGCAACTGTAATATTTACTATTGCTCAAACGATTACTGCAGTTAGTCTTACAGTTATATTCGTTGTTTTTTTACATTGGCAAATCACAGGTGTGTTTGCAGCACTTGCTATCAGTTCAACCATTTTCAGTCTTGTGGCTGTGATTATGTTACGAGGCTGGCTCAACCTTAAATATTTTTCTAAACAACGGCTGAAAGTAATGCTGAGATTCGCATTGCCTATGATTCCGGCAGCACTTTCATATTGGCTGCTTAACAATACAGACTCCTATTTTATTGCATATTTTACTAAAAGCACAGCAGAAGTTGGCTTGTTTGGTATTGGCGCCATGCTGGCTTCTGTGATTGGTATGTTTACCGGCGCTTTTCAACAGGCGTGGGGGCCTTTCGCTTTTTCTCTTATTAATAATCCGGATGCAAAAAAAGTGTATGCAAGTGTCTTTTTAGTATTTGGATATGGCATGGCATTATTAGCAGCGCTTCTTATGTTATTCGCACCTGAAGCGTTGATGATATTCACCACTCCTGAATATTACAGTTCAGCATGGGTGGCAGGCATTTTAGGGTACAATCTGGTACTTATCAGTTTTTCTTATATAGCTATTATCGGAATCTCAATTAAAAAAACAACAGCGCCTTATGGAATAGCTATGCTTTACGCAACGATTGTTACCATAGCACTTGATATAATTCTTATTCCCAAATTTGGGAAAGAAGGTTCGGCTCTGGCAACGGTAATTGCACAAATAATAGTACCTGCTTATCTTTTTTACAAAGGACAGAAGGTTTATCCTATTCCATATAAATTTGCAGAAGTTGCGATTGTAATAATTACTTTTCTCGTGGTTGTGGTTGGGATAAGATTCATACATTTTGACAATTTAGCTATTCAGATTTTTGTAAAAATAATCATTGCAATTTTGTTAATAGCGGCCGCTTTTTTTATGAACCGAGCTTCAGTTGTTTTACTACTGCCAAGGCTGAAAAAGTGAAAGCTAAACGGCTGAAAAATTAAAAGGGAGTAATTGGGAAAGTAAATAATGAGATATCGAAAATAAAATGAGATATCAAAATAATTTAAAAATTTAGTATGTGTGGCATTGCAGGGATATTAAGTAAAGATTCTACAGAAGTAACGGTAGAGCGTTTAAAAAAAATGACGGGTATCATTCATTATAGAGGCCCTGATGGTGATGGACATTGGGTTAATTCAGAAAAAACCATAGGGTTAGGCCACCGCAGATTGTCAATTATAGATTTAAGTCACGCAGCAGATCAGCCAATGCATTATTTAGGCAGATATTCAATTGTATTTAACGGGGAAATCTATAATTATATTGAATTAAAAGAGATTTTATTAAAGCAGGGATACAAGTTTACAACTTCATCGGATACAGAAGTATTGATGGCATTATATGACCGGGACAAAGAAAACTGTTTACAATTATTAGACGGCATGTTTTCTTTTGCTATTTATGATAATAAAGAAAAAGAACTTTTTGCAGCCCGCGACCGTTTTGGAGAAAAGCCCTTTTACTATAATTATAAGCCTGGAGAACATTTTATATTCGGCAGTGAAATGAAATGCCTTTGGGCAGCAGGTATAAAGAAAGACGTAAACAACCGTATGTTATTTGCTTATTTGAATTATGGAGTTCTTTATAATCAAAAGGATGAGAGTGAAACATTTTATAATAATTGTACTAACCTTCCCCACAGTCATTATCTAAAGATTTCAGTTAATAATTGTCTGTTATCACTTACAAAGTATTATGACATTAGTATTGATA
>Ga0070660_100000506_pt1 | contig 26071 bp, 22 predicted proteins | sample KBSC33metaG_FD_64670 | JGI IMG/M metagenome (GOLD analysis project Ga0070660, IMG submission 64670) | Corn rhizosphere microbial communities from Kellogg Biological Station, Michigan, USA - KBS C3-3 metaG | ecosystem: Host-associated > Plants > Roots > Rhizosphere > Soil ... | reverse complement strand
GTCAAGGCGCCGGGCTTCGGCGATCGCCGCAAGGCGATGCTCGAGGACATCGCGATCCTGACCAACGGCGAGATGATCAGCGAGGATCTCGGCATCAAGCTCGAGAACGTCACCGTCGGCATGCTCGGCCAGGCCAAGCGCGTCACCATCGACAAGGACAACACGACCATCGTCGACGGTGCCGGCGACGGCGAGCGCATCAAGGCGCGCGTCGAGGCGATCCGTTCGCAGATCGAGAACACCACCAGCGACTATGACAAGGAGAAGCTCCAGGAGCGCCTCGCCAAGCTCGCCGGCGGCGTCGCCGTGATCAAGGTCGGCGGTTCGTCCGAGATCGAGGTCAAGGAGCGCAAGGACCGCGTCGACGACGCGCTCCACGCGACCCGCGCGGCGGTCGAAGAGGGCATCGTCCCCGGCGGCGGCACCGCTCTCCTCTACGCTACCAAGGCGCTCGAGGGCATGAAGGGCACCAACGACGACCAGACCCGCGGCATCGATATCGTCCGCCGCGCGCTGCAGTCGCCGATCCGCCAGATCGCCGAAAATGCCGGCCATGACGGCGCCGTCGTCGCCGGCAAGCTGATCGACGGTTCCGACCAGACGATCGGCTTCAACGCCCAGACCGAGGTGTACGAGAACCTCGTCCAGGCCGGCGTCATCGACCCGACCAAGGTCGTGCGCACCGCCCTCCAGGATGCGGCCTCGGTCGCCGGTCTCCTTATCACCACCGAAGCGGCGGTGAGCGAGGCTCCGGAAGACAAGCCGGCCTCCGGCGGCGGCATGGGCGGCGGCGGCATGGGCGGCATGGGCGGCATGGACTTCTGACCGACGCGGCCGGCGCCAACGCCGCGAGCGCGCGAGCGATCGCAAGTTGGTGCCGGGCTCGCGGAGGTCCGGCCGGCGGGGCGGCAAGCGCAAGGCTTGCCGAGCCCGTCCGACGCCAGGTGCGGGCTTTCCCCGCGCCGTCCAAACCGCCTCGGCGCAATGCAAAGGAAGGGCCGGGGAGCGATCCCCGGCCCTTCTCGTTTCCGCGCGCCGCTTGACAGCATCGGAGGCGGGGCCCTCAATGCCATGAGAGGGCTACGCCGTGGGAAAGCCGATCCGCAAAGTCTTGCTTCTGGCCGTCCTCGCCCTGGCGCCACCCGCTTGGGCGCCCGCCTCGGCCTGCTCGTTGGTCGAGGAATATGTCCGCCCCAGCGACTTCGAGCTGGTCCAGCTCGCCGACGCGGTCGTCGTCGCGACGGCGCGCGGCGCGGGCCGGAGCGAAGGCGCTGTCGGCACCGTCCGCTTCGAGGTGGGCGAGCGGCTGAAGGGCGGTGCGGACGCGCAGGTCGAGGTCTACGGGGACGAGCCGCCTTCGCCGCAGCCGGGCGCGATTCTCGTCGGTTATCGGCCCGAGGGGCACCAGGGCGTGTGCGACATGCGCATGTTTCGCACCGGTCACCGTTACCTGCTTTTCCTCGAGCGCATGCCGGACGGGCACATGCGCGCCGAGCATGCCTTCTCGCGCGCCGACGAGGATTATTCCGGCAGGCGCGATCCGTGGGTCGGCATGATCCGGCGCTACGCGGCGCTGCAGGCGAAGGCCCCGCCGATGGAGCAGATCGCGGTCCTCGAACGCATGCTGGAGACCGGCCGCGACTCCTCCGGCGCCCGCCTTTCCCGCGAAGAAGCGACCGGCATAACCGAGCATCTGGCTTCGCTTTCCCCCTTCAAGCCGACGCCCTACCTGCTCGCCGCCTACGCCGCGCTGGAAGGTGCCCCCGCGCCGTCCGGTCCGGCCCCCGCTCCAGGCCCCGAAGCGGCGGCGCGGCAGCTTCTCGCGCGGGAGCGAAGCTACGGCCATGACGCTCTCCGCGAGGCGCGGCGCCTGATCCTCGTCGCCCTCGTCAACGGCGACCATCCAGAGGCGCGGCCGCTGTTCGAGCGGCTCGCGGCGGCGACTCCCGGCGATCCCTCCACTGCCGGCCTCGTCGTACGTTATTTCGCCAAGAACGGCGCCTACGGGCGGGCATTCGCCTGGATCGAGACGCGGCTCATGGCCACGCTTCCGCTCCTCGATGCGCGGGCGGCCAAGCGGCTGATCGGCGACGTCGCCAAGGCGCAGGGCGGCGACGAAGGCAGCGAGCGCTGGCGCAGCGACCCGCATGCGGCTGCGGCCTGGCCGGAGCTCGCCCTCTCCCTCTATTGGTACCAGGTGCGCAGGTTTGGCGCGGACGAGGCCATCGTATCCGCCGACGCGATCCGCGCGCTTCCCTATGCGGGTCCGCGCGCGCGGCCGCCGCTGACGCTGGCCCTGGCGCACGATTATGCCGACGGAGTCGCCGAGTGGGCGGTGGCGGAGTTGCGCGACGCTGCGAAGCGCCGCGCCTGGGAGGCGCTCCCGGCCAAGGAGCGTGAAGGTGAGGATCCCGCCTCGCTCCCGCTGCGGGTCCTGCTCGCCGGATGGACGGCGGACAATGCCAACGTCGTCGGCGAACTCTTCTGCCAGAGCGAAGCGCGGCGGCTGTTGCTCATCGACACGCTCGGCGAGGAGGCCGGCACCCTCTACGGCGCCATGCTGGCGGACATGGCGGCGAGCGACCTCTCCGCGGAGGCGCGGGACCGGCTTGCGCACGCGACGCTCAAATATGCCGCGCGCGAGCGCAGGATGATCGACGCCGGCGATGTCGAGAAGGGACTGCTCCCCAGGATCGTCGCGCGGGAGCGCGTGCCGGGCGCGGCGATGACCTGCCCCTCCCCGCCGCGCTAGGCCTCGGGTCGCCTACGCCCCGTTGCCGACATCCTCGTCGTCGTCCGAATCCTCGCCGTTGCCGAGCGAGGCATTGTCGCTCGCAACGAGGCTGTCGGGAGAAGTGTCCATTGCCGCGGTGTTGGCGAGGGCGGCATTCTCCTCCGCCGTCGGCACGTTCGGATCGCTCTTCTTGCCGCAGCTCGCAAGCGTCAGGGCGGCGGCGGCGAGAAGGGCGGCGGCGATGGTCTTGTGCATGACGGTCTCCCCTGTTGACGCGCCGAGACTGCCCGACCCGCGCGCAAAGAAAAAGGGGCCGCGTTCCGTTGCGGAACGCGGCCCCTTCGTCAGCCGATCGGCGAGGCCGGGATTACCGTCCAGGCTGATCCAGCCCGAACGATCCCGGCCCTGCGATTAGTGGCTCGCCTTGTGGGCGGTGTTGGTCGTCGTCGTGGTCGTCGCCGACATGTTGCCCGAAGCGGCCGTGTTGGCGGTCGCGGTCGTGCCGTTGGTGGCGGCGGCGCCGACGTTGCCGCCGGTCGTGTTGGACGTGGTGTTGGTGGTCGTCGTCGTCGTGTTGGCGTCGATCACCGCGGCGTTGACGTCGACGCCGGCCGTGTTGGCGGTGGCGTTGAGGTCGGCCGTGTTGTTGGTGTCGGCGGTCTTGGGGCCGCAGGCGGCGACGCCGAGAGCGGCGACGGCGACGGTGACGAAAGCGATCTTCTTCATGGCATTGCCCTCCTTGCTGGAGCGATATGGTTGCGCCGGGCGAGGTACCGCTCCACAGCGAGAACGGCGACCGGCGGAAGCGGGATTTACGGGAGCCGGAGCGGTATGTCTACTCCCGCACTTAGGTTTGCGGCGAGCCGAGTGCCTTGACCCGGATATAAAGACTTCTTTATATCCTTAACTATGCCTGCCGCCGCCGAAATTTTCCGTTCTCTCGCCGATCCGACGCGGCTGCGGATTCTCAACCTGCTGCGGGCGATGGAGCTTTCGGTGGGCGAGCTCGCGCAGGTTCTGGGGCAGAGCCAGCCGCGAGTCTCGCGCCACGTGCGAATCCTCATCGAGGCGGGGCTTGCCGAGCGGCGCAAGGAGGGCAGCTGGGTTTTCCTCAGCCTCGGCGGCCGCGACAGGGTCGAGCCGCTGTTCCAGACCCTGGATCGCTGGGCCGAGAAGGACGGCGAGGACCCCTGGGCGGTCGCCGACGCCGCCCGGCTCGCCGCCGTGCGATCCGATCGCGCCGCCGCCGCGGAACGCTATTTCGCCGCCCGCGCCCGCGACTGGGACCGCATCCGCTCGCTCCACGTCGCCGAGAGCGAGGTCGAGGCGGCGATCGGGCGCGCGCTCGCCGATCGTCCGGTCGGCAGGCTTGTCGACGTCGGCACCGGCACCGGGCGGATGCTCGAGCTGTTCGCCGCATCCGCCGATTACGCCCTGGGCGTGGACCGCTCGCCGGAAATGCTTCGGCTGGCACGCGTGAAGCTGTCGCAGGCGGGGCTCGGCGCGGAGCTGCGCCAGGGCGACATGTACGCGCTGCCGCTGCCGGCGGGCGCCGCCGACACGGTCATCATCCACCAGGTGCTCCATTACGCGCAGCAGCCTTCCGCCGCGATCGCCGATGCCGCCCGCCTGCTCGCGCCCGGCGGCAGGCTGCTCGTCGTCGATTTCGCGCCCCACGAGCGTGAGGAGCTGCGGACCGCCGACGCGCACCTCCGCCTCGGCTTCGCCGACGAAACCATGCTCGCCTATCTCGAGGCGGCGGGGCTCGAGGGCGAGGTGGTCGAGCATCTCGAGGGCGGCGAGCTCACCGTCACCATCTGGATCGGCACGCGCGCCGCCCAGCAGCTGAAAGTCGTCGCATGAGCCCCGGTATCGCCCATTGGCGCGAGCCTCTGTTCGCCGAAGTCGCCGGAGACATTGCGGTGAGCTTCGAATTCTTCCCGCCCAAGACGGAGAAGATGGAGGCGACCTTGTGGGAGAGCGTGAAGACGCTCGAGCCGCTCCAGCCCCGTTTCGTCTCGGTCACCTACGGCGCCGGCGGCTCGACCCGCGAACGCACCCACAACACGGTGGTGCGGATCGCGCGGGAGACCAGCCTCGCGCCCGCCGCCCATCTGACCTGCGTCGCCGCGAGCCGGGACGAAATCGACGATATCGCGCGCGCCTATTGGGACTCGGGCATCCGCCACATCGTCGCGCTGCGCGGCGACCCGCCGGAGCAGGGCAAGGCGTTCGAGCCGCACCCCGACGGCTATCGCAACGCCGCCGAGCTGGTTGCCGGCCTGAAGCGCGTCGCGCCCTTCCAGATCTCGGTCGCGGCCTATCCCGAATGCCACCCCGAGGCGGCGAATCGGCAGGCCGACATCGACAACCTCCGGCGCAAGATCGACGCCGGCGCCGACCGGGCGATCACCCAGTTCTTCTTCTCGCCCGATTGCTTCTTCCGCTTCCGCGACGCGGTCGCGGCGGCGGGAATCGAGGCCGAGCTGGTGCCGGGCATCCTCCCCGTCTCGAACGTCACCCAGACCCGCAAGTTCGCCGCCGCCTGCGGCGCCGCCATACCGCCGTGGATGGACCGGCTGTTCGAGGGGCTGGACGATCTCCCCGCCGCCCGCCAGCTCGTCGCCGCGACGATCGCCGCGGAGCTGTGCGGCCAGCTCTACGCCGGCGGCGTCCGCCAATTCCACTTCTACACGCTGAACCGCGCCGAGCTCGCCTACGCGATCTGCCACCTGCTCGGCCTCCGCCCCAGCGCCCCTGCCCAGGAGCAAGCCGCATGACCGCCCGCGACCGACTTCAGGAGGAGGCGGCCACGCGCATCCTCCTCACCGACGGCGCCTTCGGCACCGAGATCCAGAACCGCAAGCTCGCGGAGGCAGATTATCGCGGCAGCCTCGATCTCGCCCGCGACCAGAAGGGCAATAACGACATCCTCGCACTCACCCGGCCGGAGGTGACGGACTCGATCACCCGCGCCTATCTCGACGCGGGCTCGGACATCGTCTCGACCAATACGTTCAGCGCCAATCGGATCAGCCAGGCCGATTACGGCGCGGAAGCACTCGTCGGGGACATCAACCGCGAGAGCGCCCGCATCGCCCGCCGCGCCGCCGACGACTATGCCGCCCGCGACGGCCGCCCGCGCTTCGTCGCCGGCGCGATCGGCCCCACCAACAAGACGCTGTCGCTCTCTCCCAACGTCAACGATCCGGGCTATCGCGAGATCGATTTCGACGGACTGAAGGACGTCTATGTCGAGCAGGCGGCGGCGCTCATCGAGGGCGGAGTCGATTTTCTGCTCATCGAGACGATCTTCGACACGCTGAACGCCAAGGCCGGCATCGTCGCGGCGATGGAGGCGGCGGAGGCGGCGGGCCGCGACGTGCCGCTGATGATCTCGATGACGATCACCGACCTTTCCGGCCGCAACCTCTCCGGCCACACGGTCGAGGCCTTCTGGTACGCGGTGCGCCACGCGCGGCCGGTGACGATCGGCCTCAACTGCTCGTTCGGCGCGCAGCAGCTGCGGCCCCATGTCCAGGCCCTCTCCGCCGTCGCCGACACCTTGCTGATGGCCTATCCCAATGCCGGCCTGCCCAACGATCTCGGCGCCTATGACGAGCGGCCCGACCAGACCGCCGCCTATATCCGCGGCTGGGCCGAGCAGGGGCTCGTCAACATCGTCGGCGGCTGCTGCGGCTCGACTCCCGCGCACATCCGCGCCATCGCAGAGGCAGTGGCCGGGCTCCCGCCGCGCCGACTTCCGAAACCGCCCACAATCACCCGCCTCGCCGGCCTCGAGCCGATGACCATCGCCGCGTAACCGTCCCGCAGGCGTCACCCCGGACTTGATCCGGGGTCCACCTTCTCTTGCCGCAGCGGATGAGAAGAAGGTGGATGCCGGATCAAGTCCGGCATGACGACGCAACGAATCGAACAGACAGAGACATATGGCCACCGCTTTTCAGCCCGAACCCGATACCGCCCCGCGCGCCACCTTCGTCAACATCGGCGAGCGCACCAACGTCACCGGCTCGGCGCGCTTCAAGAAGCTGGTCATGGCTGGCGACTATGCCGCCGCCGTCGAGGTTGCGCGCCAGCAGGTCGAGAACGGCGCCCAGATCATCGACGTCAACATGGACGAGGGCCTGCTCGACGCCGAGCATGCCATGACCACCTTCCTCAAGCTCATCGCCGCCGAGCCGGACATCGCCCGCGTGCCGGTGATGGTCGACAGCTCGAAGTGGAGCGTGATCGAGGCGGGGCTGAAATGCGTCTCCGGTAAGCCGATCGTCAACTCGATCAGCATGAAGGAGGGCGAGGAGGAATTCCTCCGCTACGCCCGCAAGGTGCGCAATTACGGCGCCGCCGTGGTCGTGATGGCGTTCGACGAGGTCGGCCAGGCCGACACGAAGCAGCGCAAGGTCGAGATCTGCGAGCGCGCCTACAAATTGCTCGTCGGCGACGGCTTCCCGCCCGAGGACATCATCTTCGACCCGAACATCTTCGCCGTGGCGACCGGCATCGACGAGCACCGCCGCTACGCCTTGGACTTCATCGAGGCGTGCCGCGAGATCAAGGCGCGCTGCCCGCACGTCCACCTCTCGGGCGGCCTCTCGAACCTCAGCTTCAGCTTTCGCGGCAACGAGCCGGTGCGCCGCGCGATGCACTCGGTCTTCCTCTACCACGCCATCCCCGCCGGATTGGACATGGCGATCGTCAACGCCGGCCAATTGGACGTCTACGACACGATCGACGCCGAACTGCGGGAGGCCTGCGAGGATGTCATCCTCGACCGCCGCGACGATGCGACCGAGCGCCTCGTCGACCTCGCCGAGAAATATCGCGGCTCCGATCCGGTGCGCGAGAAAGCCGAGGCGGAATGGCGCGGCTGGGACGTCTCGAAGCGGCTCGAGCATGCGCTGGTGAAGGGCATCGACGCCTTCGTCGTCGAGGACACGGAGGAGGCGCGCCTCCAGGCGGAGCGGCCGATCCACGTCATCGAGGGGCCGCTGATGGACGGGATGAACGTCGTCGGCGACCTGTTCGGCGCCGGCAAGATGTTCCTCCCCCAGGTCGTCAAGTCCGCCCGCGTCATGAAGAAGGCCGTCGCCCACCTCATCCCCTATATCGAGGCGGAGAAGGAGAAATCCGGCGCGACCCAGGGCAAGGGCAAGGTCGTGATGGCGACCGTCAAGGGCGACGTCCACGACATCGGCAAGAACATCGTGGGCGTCGTCCTTCAGTGCAACGGCTTCGAGGTGATCGACCTCGGCGTCATGGTACCCTGGCAGGCGATCCTGCAGGCCGCGAACGAGAACCAGGCGGACATGATCGGCCTCTCCGGCCTCATCACGCCTTCGCTCGACGAGATGGTCACCGTCGCGTCCGAGATGCAGCGCGAAGGCATGAGCCTGCCGCTCCTCATCGGCGGCGCCACGACCAGCAAGGCGCACACGGCGCTCCGCATCGACCAGGCCTATGACGGGCCGGTCATCCACGTCCTCGACGCCAGCCGCGCCGTCGGCGTCGCCTCCTCGCTGGTCTCGGACACGCAGCGCGATCCGCTCGTCGCCCGCACCGCCGAGGAATATGACCAGCTGCGCATTTCCCGCGCCCGCAGCGGCCAGAACGAGCTCGCGACACTCGCCGAAGCGCGCGCCAACGCCTTCCCCTACGATCCCGAGGGCAAGGCCCCGCCGCCGCTCCGCCCCGGCCTCCACCATTATGGCGAATGGCCGCTCCGCGACCTGCGCGCCTCGATCGATTGGACGCCCTTCTTCCGCGCCTGGGAATTGGCCGGCAACTACCCGGCGATCCTCGACGACGACGTGGTGGGCGAAAGCGCTCGCGCCCTGTTCAAGGACGCCGAGGCCATGCTCGACCGGATCATCTCCGAGCATTGGATCACCCCGCGCGGCACGGTCGGCCTGTGGCGCTGCCGGCGCGAGGGCGACGACGTCCTCATCCTCGCGTCGAACGAGGAGACCCGCATTCCCTTCCTGCGCCAGCAGGTGAAGAAGCGCGAAGGCCGGCCCAACATGTGCCTCGCCGACTTCATCGATGCCGACGGCGAGGACTGGATCGGCGGCTTCGCCGTCGGCATCCACGGCCTGGAGCCGCACCTCGCCCGCTTCAAGGCCGAGAATGACGATTATTCGGATATCCTCCTGAAGGCGCTCGCCGACCGCCTCGCCGAGGCCTTCGCCGAAGTCCTCCACGCCCATGTCCGCGAATCGGTCTGGGGCTATGCCGGCACCGAGCACCTCACGAACCAGCAGCTCATCCGCGAGAAATATGTCGGCATCCGCCCGGCGCCGGGCTACCCGGCCTGCCCGGACCACAGCCTCAAGCCGGCCCTGTTCGAGATGCTCGGCGGCCACCCGGCCGACGTGACGCTCACCGACAATTTCGCGATGCTCCCGACGTCCGCCGTCTCCGGCTTCTACTTCGCCCATCGCGACAGCCAGTATTTCGGCGTCGCCCGCATCGGCCGCGACCAGCTCGAAGATTATGCCGCGCGGCGCGGCGTCGGCATCGAGGATGCGGAGCGCTGGCTGAGGCCGAACCTCGATTGAGCCGGCGAGATCGGGAGGGCGCGATGGCGGGCTTGGGTCACGGTGTTGCCGCCCTCGCGGCCCTGACGCTGGCCCTCGCCGGCACCGGCGCGGCGCGGACGCAAGCGCCGCCGGGGTCCAACCCGATCGTCCGCGACCGCTTCACGGCCGATCCCGCGCCGCTCGTCGTCGGCAACCGCCTGTACCTCTACACCGGCCACGACGAAGCGCGCGGCGACGAGATGTTCACCATGCGCGAATGGCTCGTCTACTCGACGACCGACATGCGCCACTGGACCTATCACGGCCCGATCATGAACGTCGCCGATTTCAAATGGGCGAAGAAGGATGCCTGGGCCTCGCAGGCGATCCGCAAGAACGGCAGATACTGGTTCTACGCCGCCGTCGAGCATGACGACACCCACCCCGGCAAGGCGATCGGCGTCGCCGTCTCGGACCGGCCGACGGGGCCGTTCGTCGACGCCAAGGGCTCCGCCCTCGTCACCAACGAAATGACGCCGAAAGGGACGCACAGCTGGGAGGATATCGACCCTACCGTCTTCACAGACGACGACGGCACCACCTGGATCGCCTGGGGCAACCGCCAATGCTACCTCGCGCGGCTCAAGCCCAACATGATCGAATTGGACGGCCCGATCGCCGAGATCACGCCGCCTTATTTCGAGGAAGGGCCGTGGCTGCACAAACACGGCCGCCTCTACTACCTCACCTACGCCTCGCTCGACCGGTCGCGCGACCAGGCCGAGAAGGTGTCCTACGCCACCGCGCCCTCGATCCGCGGCCCCTGGACCTATCGCGGCGAGCTGACCGGATCGGCCAATGGCAGCTTCACGATCCACCCCGGCATCGCCCGCTTCAAGGGGCGATGGTACATCTTCCTCCACAATGCCTCGCTCTCGATCGGCGACCAGCACGGCGGGCTCGGCCGCCGCGCGGTGACGGTCGAATATCTGCGCTACAACCGTGACGGAACGATGAGCCCGGTCGTCCAGACCGACGTCGGCGTCTCCGTCCCGCCGCCACGCTGAATGGGAGATTTGCCGATGTCCCTCCGTAAGAGACTCTCCGGCGGGCGCCTCGCCGCCTTCGCCATGGCGATCCTCGTCGCCCTTGCCGCCCCCGCCCAGGCGCAGGACGACAGGATGGTCCCGGTCGCCGTCCCGGCCCAGCCGGACGCGATCGTGCTCGGCACCGGTCCGTTGCCGGGCGCCGCCGCGCCGGAGGCCTGGCACAGCCAATATGGCAGCGTCTTCGCCCGCAACGTCACCGTCGCGACGCTCACGCCCTTCCTCCCCGCGCCGGGCAAGGCGAACGGCACGGCGGTGATCGTCGCGCCCGGCGGCGGCTTTCGCACCCTGTCGATGGAGAATGAGGGGTGGAACGTCGGCCGCGCCCTCGCCGCCCGGGGAGTCGCGGCCTTCGTGCTCAAATACCGGCTCATCCAGACGCCGCCCGACGTGGCGGGCTTCGAGCGGTCGATGCGCGACATGTTCTCGGGCGCGGCGCGGCCGCCGCAAAGGTCGCCTGAGCAGGCGATGGCCGATCTCGCCCCGCAGATCGCCGACGCCCGCGCCGCCTTCGCCCTCGTCCGCGCCCGCGCCGCCCAGTGGCGGGTCGACCCCGGCCGCGTCGGCATGGTCGGCTTCTCGGCCGGGGCCATGCTGACCATGGCGACCACGCTGGCCGGCCAGGACGCGAAGCCCGCCTTCGTCGCCATCGTCTACGGCCCGCTCGCGCCCGTCGCGGTGCCGCCCGACGCGCCGCCCCTGTTCGTCGCGCTCGCCGCCGACGATCCCCTGTTCGGCAATGGCGGCACCGGCCTCATCGACAGCTGGCGCGCGGCGCATCGCCCGGTCGAGTTCCACCTCTACGAGCAGGGCGGCCACGGCTTCGGCATGTACCAAAAGCCGACCACCAGCACCGGCTGGTTCGACGCCTTCGCCCGCTGGCTCGCCATGCACGGCTGGCTCGGCCGCTCGGGCCCGGCGAGCAACTAGGCCGCCGCGCCCGCCGCCCCCGATCCGGAACGCATTGCGGAACCCTGCGCGAGACCATAACCACATCACCGGGTGCCGGCACCGGCAAGGGGGATTTCGGCGTGACTGAGGAGCGTGACGGCACGGCGCGTCCGGAACCGGCTGTCGAACCCGCGGGCCCGGGGCCCGAAGCCGTGCCCGAAACGCAGGATCAACCGGGGAGCGACATGGAAATCCACAGGCCGAAGGCGGCGCACAGCTGGCGCGAGTTCCTGACTGAGATCGGAACAATCGTGCTCGGCATCCTGATCGCGCTCGGCCTCGAACAATCGATCGAGGCGCTCCACGAGCGCCAGCTCGCGCACGAGGCCCAGGAGGCGATCGACGCCGAAATGCGCGGCGACCTCGATCTCATTGCCGAGCGGCTGTCCCGGCAGGCGTGCATCGAACGCCGGCTGGCCGAGGTCGCGGGCCTGCTCGGGGGCTGGCAGAGCGGCAAGGCGCCCCCGGAAGGCCTGTCGCTCGGCGACCCCGGCGACGCGCCGCTCATCGACCAGCGCTGGCAGGCCAATCTCAACAGCGGCCGGTTCAGCCGCCAGTCCGCCTCCGATCAGGCGCGGCAGGCGGATTTCTACACCCGGCTGCGCATCCTCAACGATGTGCTGCAACGCGAACATTATGCCTGGTCGCAATTGCGGACCCTGGAACTGGGCCCCGGCCTGCTCTCCCCGGACATGCGTCCCCGCCTTACCGAGGCGCTGCAAAGCGCCCGCACCGACGCCCACGATTTCGCCCAGGTCGCTCGGCTGCAGGCCCGGCTCTTCGGACGGGCGCTGAGCACGTCGCGCGTGGCGAGCGACGCCGCCAATCTCGGCGACATATGCCGTCCGCTCGCCGCCGGAAGGCCGTAACAGGGCGAATTGCCGGCGCCGGATAGCCCCCGTTACTCGCCTACTCAGCAGGAGAATGTCCGCTTTCACCCATTGCAAACATTGGGGCCACCAAGACCAGGGTGCGGCGAGGGGCAGGATGAAACCATCTATGAGCTTGGCGTTCCGACTGCTCGCGGCTGGTGCCCTGCTGCTTGGGCTTTTCGCCGGGTCTCAGCCTTATCGCCACGAAATCGCATGGCGGGTTTCGCCGCAGCACCAGCGCTTCGTGCACGAAGCGTTGGCTCGGGCTGCGGCCGTCTTCCACACCACGAAGGATGAATACCGGCGTGAAACACGCCCCCATGTCCAAGACCGCGGGCATGAGACCTGCGTCACGCTCGCAACCCGTTGGAGCCACGCGGGCGGAAGCTACATCGCCTGTTTCGATACCCGCGACGGGTCCCTCCTATCCGAGAGGGCGCTTGGCATGCCATTCGCCGCGACACGGCTCAGGGACCGCGTGGCCGAATGGGTGTGGTGATCCTTCCTCGGCTCCTGTCCGCTTTCGACCCATAACGACGCTCCGCCAGGCTACGGGTTCGGGAGACCCCTGATGTCGCGCCAATACGCATCCCGAACGTCGGAGTCGATGTCGACGGGCTTGGCACTGCCCTCATAGAGTCGGTCTTGGCCATCCTTTCGGGGACCGGAAATCCAGAAATGGTCTCCAGTCTCCACGTCGAAATAGTTGGCTTTGAAGCCGCTTCCAGCCAGAGTCTGAAACGTTCGGCCAGCATAGTGCAGCGAGCGACCGGACTTTGAGAAGGTCACCCGGCCGATCCGTGCCGGGCCATTCAAGCCGTTCGATTTATCCTCGATGTACATGATCCGGGTTTTCACCGCCGACACCCTCACCACCTGTTTCGCGCACTCTACCCCTGGGCCCGGATTCCATCCATCCCGGACCTTGATCTGAACGTCCGCTTTCGACCCGTTGCGGAAATCGTCATCGGTCTGCATCCTAGGCCCATGAAGGAGCCGATGGGGACGACCAGAAGAGGTCAGCTGGCACTTGGGGTCCTCGGTTTGGGCGTGGGCGTTGGTGGCGCGGCCGGATTGGAACTGGTTCCATCCATCTTCGAGCCGCCGCTGCAACTCGTGTTGGACGGGCTTGGAGAGCTTGTGCGGGAGCCGTTCCGCTACGATCCGTCCCAGCGAACGCTCTTCGTCTTTCTCCTCGTGATGCTTGGGCTTCTTTGGGCTCTCCTCTTGGCGCGGGCGTTCATTCGCCAACCCGCGCTCGACCGAAAAATTGACGCTTACCTGCGGCGACGTGAGGAAATCCGCGCGTTGCGGACATTGCCACCGGCAGGTATCGAAGCCTGCACCCGCAGCGCGGGACCGTTGTAACGGTGCGTCTACCAATTGCGCCACGGTGGCGCGCCGGATCGTAAGCTGACGCATGTCCGCTTACCACCCAATTGCGGACGTTCGCCAAGCGTGAGAGGCTGCCCGAAGGAGGCAGACGCGGTGACAAAGCTGGTGATGCACAAGCCTGTGGAGAAGCCGGAGTGATCCCTCGGAACAAGTCCGCCTTCGTCTTTGCGCTTCTAAGCCTGGGGCTGGCGGCGGCGAGTTTTGCCGATCGCGCCAGCCCCTACGGTACGTCGCTCCACCGCTACCTATGGCTCGGTTGGACTGCCTCGGCTGCGGCATGGCTCTATCGCGCTTACCGGCGAGCCCCGAAACAAAGTCTGTGAGCTGCACTCTCGCGCGGCCCCACCCAGGAGGCGACGCCAAGCGTCCGCATTCGACCCATGGCAGATATACTCAGTTCGGCTAGTCTGGGTGGATGCGCGCCCCTGTCCGAACCTCTCTCGCCTGTCTCACGCTGCTCGGGCCCTGGCACTCGGTTGCGGCGCGACCCGGCCAATCCGTTCGGGCGCCGTATCGCGGCGGGGCAGTAACCGACGTCCGCTGCAACCTTGCCACCACATACCGCCTGGAACGTGGAGCAGCGCTGAAGGTCAGGTCGAAGCCAAGGGGGAACGCACCGGTGGTCGCCCGCCTGGGCGAGGGTCGTATCGTCTACGTTTGCGACTCAGCCGGAGGGGGGTGGCTCAACGTCTTCTTCGGCGGTGTCGAGGGGCCGTGCTACCGCACGTATCAGGACGGGTTGAAGCTTCGAGAGGCTCGTAATTGCCGCTCAGGCTGGGTGCGCCGGCATTGGGTGAACATCCTGTCCGGGTGAGAGCGAAGCCGCTCCCGGACCGCCCCAGGGCGGATGTCGCGCTGAACGTCCGCTTTCGACCCATTGCGGACGTTCAGCATCTGCGCCACCATTGCGCATGTTCGTGTTCACCAAACCAGAGGCGCTCATCACGGGGGCGCTCGTGGCCGCCGATGTCGAACGGAAGCTTGAGCCGCTTGCCTACGAGATTGAACGAGGCGACCGGAACGTGACCTACAAGATCAGCTCATTCGCGCCCGGCATCCGCTACTCGCTATTCGCCGCCTTCTCGGAAGTGTCTCTCACACCTGAGCGCGGGAATTGGGTTCTGCGAATGAAGCCGACCAAGCTCCTGTTGCTGCCATTCGCAATCTTCGTCGCGGGGTTGCTGGCGTTTCGAACGATCGGACCCATTGACCTCGCGGGGGTGCTCATTGCGCTGACTCTGCCGGCTGTCCTTGTCTCGCTGACGCTGATCGCGGCTTGGATGCGGCTTCGAAGGTGGTGGAACTCGCTTTAGCCGCAATGTCCGCTTTCCATCGATGCCGGACATTCAGAGGCTGCCGCGTCACCACATGCCCTGCGATCCAACAATTGGCCTGACCGACTTATCGGGGTCTTCGCTCACGTTCGCCGGTGTTCAGATCCGCTCCGAGCGCCAGCACGGCATGCACGATGGTTTCGCGGACAGGGCGGTGGCTGTCACTGCAGCTGGTCAAACGCGCATGGCTCGACGGACCGTCCCAGCGCACCTCTATGTCATCAGGACGGGGATCGTGGAGTGGGTCCGGCTTGCCATCGTCGCCGAGGGCTCGGCGGCACCACACGTCTAGCCGTCGCTCGCCCGGACGCTTGATCCGATCGAGTAATTCACGAAAAATCGCTAGTTGACCGCACGTACCCTATAGCGGTGGCGGGTCGCCCCCGGCCAGAACTCCTGGGCGACGACGTTGCCGGAGGGATACACGGTCATCGTGAAATTCGGACAGACGCCGGCGCACACTGCGTAACCGTGCCGCAGGCGAATAGTGATCGTCTCCGGTCGGCTTGCCGCCGCGGCCGAACTGCACAACAGGAGGACTGCCGCGGCGATCGCTCGGAACTGCATCCGCATAGCCGGACGGTAGCAGGTTGAGGTGCACTTTCTAGCTACTACCGGCAGTGGGCTACGCGTCCGCTTTCCACCCGTTGCAGACATTTGGGAGCTTGAGCCGCGGCTGTGGGCTGCGACGGGCCACGTGCGTTCGGCGGTCGATAACATAAGAGTCAGCTTTTCAACCAAATAGCCCACATTCAGCGGGGTAAGATTCAGGCCGGGTTCGTCGACGAAACTCGTCCTTTTGTAGAAGAACCGTGGCGACCAGAGCGAGGTCGTCCACGGAGCCCGCAGGGTGCCACCCCGCTGGAGACGATACCAAGTGAAAAATGCGTCGCTTTTCATCGCTGTTGCGCTGCTACCGATTACGCAAGCTGCATTTGCAGAGCAGCCCTCGTCGGCAAATCTCGCACCGGCCACAGCGTCTCCGTTGCCGGTTCTGAGCGCCGCTGCCAAACAAGAAACGGCTGAGAATATCGCGGCGGCAGCCGAGCGGCTTTATGTGGATCCAACGTCCGGTAACGAGTTGGCGAGGCATATCCGGCAGCAGCTTCGCTCCGGCGCCTACGATAGATACGCCGATTCCAAGTCGTTTGCGGCGGCACTGACAAGCGATTTGCGCTCAGTGGTGTCGGACCTGCATCTGCGAGTAGCGTACGAGCCGAACAGGGATGTCTCGACGGGGCCGACACAAGGGCGCGCCCAGGTAGCAGGCGGGCGCATGATGGCGCGCATAGATCCCCGAAGCGCAAGGGAGATTGCGCGCACGAACTTCGGCTTCGATCGCGTCGAACGGCTCGAAGGCAACGTCGGCTACCTGAAGCTGAGCAAGTTGGTGCCGCCCGATCTGTCCCGTGCGACTGCCGAGGCGGCAATCGCGTTTTTAGCCAATTCCGACGCAGTCATCATCGACGTACGGGGCGTACCGGGCGGCTCCCCGGAACTGATCCGCCTCCTCCTGAGCAACTTCGTGCGGGAGCCCACACGGCTTCTGACAACTTTCGATCGTGCGAGCGGCACGACCGAAGAGATCTGGACGCTGCAAGGGCCGCCCGGCCGGTTGGCCGGCGTTCCGCTGTACATTCTTCAAGACCGTGCCACCGCGTCAGCTGCCGAAATGCTCGCTTACATCGTACAGCGTCGCAACCTCGGAACGGTGGTCGGTGAGACAAGCAGGGGTGCGGGAAACGGGGGGAACATGATCGATGTGGGTAGTCACTTTTCTTTCTTCCTGCCGCAACGACGTGTGACCGATGGTCCGGGCTGGGAGGGCGCCGGGGTACGACCCGATGTGCCGGGCCCAGCAGAAGATGCGCTCAACGTTGCTCATTCTCTGGCGAGCAGGAGACCGGCGACGCCGGGCTAATCCCCTGATGTCCGATTTCCACCCATTGCGGATATAGCGCCAGCGTCCGCTTCCGCCCATTGCGGGCGTTTCGTTCGGATGAAACAAGCGTGGCGTGACAAGCGACTTTGACCATGCCTCACCGACAGTTCCTCAGAGCGCGCCTTGTTCGTCGCGGCGGATGAGCGGCTGCTGATTTATCCGTCTGTGGCCGCAGCGGAGCGGCACCTTGAAGCAATCGACGTTGAGGATCATGTCTATCCAGCCGCCTATGGGCCGAAGGGCGAATCATTCCGCATTCGCACCGCGGGCAACCGGGTAGTCATCGAGCCGACCGGAGAGCCGAACTGGCCAGACGAGCTGCGCCGTTTGCTGGTGCGGTATCTGGAAGCGACTGGACGCGCGCCCGACGCAACGGGGACATTGGATGACCTAGGGCGTCGGCTTGAGCTGCCGAAAGCGACTTTTGGCAAGAGCATGACCCATTGGTGACCGGTTCGGGACGCGCATCCTTGCGTGGGGATGCTTCATCCTCGTCGTGGCGTTGGTTCTCTATGTCGTTTTACGATGACCCTCGAATCTCCGCTTTCCACCCGTTGCGGAATTTCGGGTATCGCTCGAAGCGCGATCGGTGAGGATGGCAAGTCTTCGTGCAGCGCTGATGATCGGTCTTCTGTCGCCGATCCTGGCCGCGAACAGGCCCGTTCCGAAATGGCAGGGCCTGCGCGAAGGAACGACCGGAGCGGCGGTGCGGTGCCTGTCCTCAGGCCTCGCGCGGTTCGGGGCGGTGCAGGTCGAGCGCGGCGCGAAGCCCGAAGCGGGAAGCGTGCGGGTTCGCCTGAGGGGAGGAGCAGGCTACCAACTTCGAACGAGGGCAACCATCTTTGTCGAGAAGGGACCGGGCTTCGGCGCCGTCTGGATGGACGCCGAGACCGATCGGCTGGGCGACGCCATCTGGAAGGAAATGAGACGCCGCTGCCGCGTGAGGTGATGCCGGCGTGCCAGCCTCGGCGAACGCTCCACCTCGCTCGCGACGGCCGCCTGGCGCGGCGCGGTGGATGCCCCAGCGGCGGCACGCGCCGTGCCACGGTCCGCCTCGAAACCCGGTTACCACCGGCCGCGATCCGTCCCGTGGAGGGGCAGGGGCGGGGTTAACCTCGTTCCTCCCTCGACTCGGGCGCGGCGCCGCGCGATCCCGCCGCGCATGAAGCGCACCCTCCTGCTCCTCGCCCTCCTCGCCGCTCCGGCGCTCGCCCAGGGCTCCGCCCCCTACACCGTCCCGGAGACCGGCCAGGGCTTCGGGTCGCTCCAGCAGGCCGTGCAGGCGATCGGCGGGGGCAGCGGCACGATCCTCGTCGCGCCGGGGCGCTATCGCGACTGCGCGGTGCAGCAGGCCGGCGAGGTGACCTTCCGCGCCGCCGAGCCGGGCACCGCGGTGTTCGACGGCGGCGCCTGCGAAGGGAAGGCGACCCTCGTCCTGCGCGGCCGCGCGGCCAGCGTCGAGGGGCTGGTCTTCGAGAACGTCCGCGTGCCCGACGCCAACGGCGCCGGCATCCGCCTCGAGCACGGCGCGCTGACGGTGCGCGAGACGATGTTCCGCAATTCCGAAAGCGGCATCCTCTCCGCCAACGATCCGTCGGCGCGCATCCTCGTCGAGCGCTCCACCTTCTCCGGCCTCGGCCGCTGCGACCGCGGCCTCGCCTGCGCCCATTCGATCTACATCGGCGAATATGGCAGCCTCACCGTGCGCGCCAGCCGCTTCGAGAAGGGCCGCGGCGGCCATTACGTCAAGACTCGCGCCCGCCGCATCGAAGTGACCGATTCGAGCTTCGACGACAGCGCCGGCCGCCAGACCAACTACATGATCGACCTTTCGGGCGGCGCCACCGGCCTCATCGCCCGCAACGTCTTCGTCCAGGGCCGCGACAAGGAGAATCACAGCGCGATGATCACCGTCGCGCCGGAGGGCACCGTCCACGACGCGAGCGGGCTGACGGTGACCGGCAACACCGCCTCGCTCGCGCCCGGCATGGAGCAGGGCACCTCCTTCGTCGTCGGCTTCAACGACGCGGCGATTCGCATCGGCGACAACCGGCTGGCCCCGAAGATCGCAGCCTTCGAGCGCCGCTGACGCCCCTCGCGCCGCGACCCCCGTTTTCGCTTCACACGTTCAAAGAGACTCAAACTCCGAGTCGTGTGGAACATACCAAATACGGCAGAACCCGTCAAGAACATTCGTCGCCGTTGCGGCGAGGCCGGGCGCCTCCTAGGGTCGCGCCGGACATGCGCGCGCTCCTCCTTTTCCTCCTGGCTCTGCTCCTCGCCGCCCCGGCGGCCGCGCAGCTCGGCGGCGGCGAGCGCCACATCGACGTCCGCCTCGTCGCCGGCGCCGAAGGCACCAAGGGTTCGCTGGTCCTCGCCATGCATCCCCATCCCGGCTGGCACGGCTATTGGGTCAATCCCGGCGACGCGGGACAGCCCACGAGCGCATCCTGGTCCCTCCCCGAAGGCGCTTCGGCCGGGCCGCTCCGCTACCCGGTGCCGGACCGGCTGCTGATCGGCGGGCTGATGAACTACGTCTTCGCCCGCGATTACGCGCTGCTCGCGGACCTCAGCCTGTCAAAGCCGCTGCGCGCCGGCGAGACGCTGCCGGTGCGCGCCTCGCTGCGCTATCTCGCCTGCACGGACAAGCTGTGCGTGCCCGAGACGGCGGAGGTGTCCGGCACGATCGCCGCGGGCCTGCCGCCCGAGGTCGCGGCGGCGAAGCAGGCGCTGCCGCGCCCGCTCGGCACGCCGGCCCGATTCGCCCTCGCCGGCGGGACGCTGCGTCTCGGCATTCCGCTGCCGGCGGCGGTGGCGGTCGCCGATCCCTATTTCTACCCGTTGAGCGAGGGCGCGATCGACTATGCCGCGCCGCAGCGGGTCAGCCGCAACGGCGACTGGCTCGTCGTCGAGGCGAAGGCCGGCCCACAGGCCGCCGCGGCCCTCGACGGCGTCATCGCCATCGGCCGCGGCCAGGGCTTCGCCGTCGCCGCGGCGCCGGGTGCCGTTCCCGCCGCCGGCACGCCGGTCGGAGCCGCGTCGCCCGAGGCAGGCTGGCGAGCGATCCTGCTGGCGCTGGGCGGTGCGCTGCTCGGCGGGCTGCTGCTCAACGTCATGCCCTGCGTCTTCCCGATCCTGAGCCTCAAGGCGCTGAGCCTCGCCCGCGCCGGCGAGAGCGACCGCACGGCCCGGGTCGAGGGCCTCGCCTACACCGCCGGGGTCGTGCTCGTCTGCCTCGCCCTCGGCGCCGCCTTGCTCGCGCTCCGGGCCGGCGGGACGGCGGCCGGATGGGCCTTCCAGCTCCAGGACCCCCGCGTCGCCCTGTTCCTGCTGCTCCTGATCGGCGGCCTCACCCTCAACCTCGCCGGCCTGTTCGAGCTGCCGACCTTCGGCGGCGGCGACTCCCTCGCCGGCAAAAGGGGTGCGGCGGGCGCCTTCTGGACTGGCGCGCTCGCCGCCTTCGTGGCGACGCCGTGCACCGGTCCGTTCATGGGCGCGGCGCTCGGCGCGGCGCTGGTCCTGCCGGCCGCGGCGGGCCTCGCGGTCTTCGCCGGCCTCGGTCTCGGCCTCGCGCTCCCCTTCCTCCTCCTCGGCTGCCTGCCGGCGCTCCGCCGCCGGCTGCCGCGCCCCGGCCCGTGGATGAGCATCCTCCGCCGCATCCTCGCCGTGCCGATGGGGCTGACGGCTCTGTGGCTCGCCTGGCTGCTCTGGCGGGAGGCGGGAGACGCGGCGCTGGCGATCGGCGCCGGCGCCCTGCTGCTCCTCGCGCTCGCCGCCTGGTGGGGCGGCCGGCGCCGCGGCTGGCTCGCCGCGCTGCCCGCCGTCGCCGTCGCGGCCGCCGCGCTCGCCCTGGTCCCCGCCGCCCCGGTGGCGCGCGCCGAAGCGGCCGGCGCACTCGGCGCGCAGCCGTTCAGCGAAGCGCGCCTGGCGCAGCTGCGGAGTGAAAAGCGCCCGGTCTTCCTCTATTTCACCGCCGACTGGTGCCTCACCTGCAAGGTCAACGAGAAAGCGGTGCTGGAGCGCGCCGAGGTCGCCGACGCGTTCCGCAAGCGCGGCGTCGCCGTGCTCGCCGGCGACTGGACGCGCGGCAATCCGGAGATCGGCCGCTTCCTCGAGGCGCAGGGCCGCTCGGGCGTGCCGCTCTACCTCTGGTACGCGCCGGGGAAGGACGCCGAGGCCCTCCCGCAGATCCTCACCGTCCCGGCGCTGACGTCGCTGGCTGGCTGACGAGCGGCCACACCCGCTCGCCGTTCATCCACGTCTCCAGCACCTTCGTCTCGCGGATCTCCCGCGGCGTCGCGCCGGCGAAGATGTCGCGGTCGAGGAACAGGAAGTCGGCATGATGCCCCGGCTCCAGGCTCCCCAGCCGGTCCTCGGCGAAGCCGGCATAGGCCGCCGTGCGGGTGAAGGCGGCGAGCGCCTGCTCGAGCGTCAGCTTCTGCTCGGGCTCCCAGCCCCCCGGCGGCTGGCCCTGCGCATCCTCGCGGCTCACCGCGGCGGCGAGGCCCGGGAACGGGTTCGGGTTCTCCACCGGATAGTCGGAGCCGAAGGCGAGCGGCACATTGTTGGCCAGCATCGTCCGCCACGCATAGGCGCCGCCCAGCCGCTCCATCCCCATCCGCGCCTGCGCCATCTTCCAGTCGGACGTCTCGTGGGTCGGCTGCATCGAGGCGACGATGCCGTGGCGGGCGAAGCGCGGCAGGTCGGCCGGATCGACGATCTGGGCATGCTCGATCCGCCAGCGCCGGTCGCCCTTGTAGGTGTCGGACAATTCCTCGATCGCGCCGAGGATCTGCGCGTTGGCGGCGTCGCCGATGGCGTGCACGGCGACCTGGAAATTGTCCATCGCCGCCCGGCTCATCAGGTTGCGGATCTCGGAATCGGAGTGGAACGGCAGCCCGCGCTGCGTCGGCGCGTCCTTGTAGGGCTGCTTCAGCCACGCCCCGCGCGATCCGAGCGCGCCGTCGGCGTAGAGCTTCACGCCCACCATGCGCAGCCGGTCGCCGTAGAGCCAGGGCGTCGGCCCGGTCCCCGCCACCGCGAGCGCCGAATCGACGCCGATCCCGTAGGACATGATCCGCACCCTGAGCCGCCCGGCGTCGCCCGAGCGGCGCATCACCAGCCAGTCCTCCGGGCTCGTCCCCATGTCGGCGGTCGCGGTGACGCCGTAGCCGAGCAATATCTGCTGGGCCTTCTCGAACGCCTGGTCGCGGACCAGCGGAAGGGGCGGCGGGATGATCTTCTCGACCAGCCCCTTGGCCGCGTCGACGAGGATCCCGGTCGGCTTGCCCGCCGCCATCTCCACGCGCCCGCCCGAAGGGGAGGGGGTGCGCGCGTCGATCTTCGCTTCCTTGAGCGCCAGGCTGTTCGCCCAGCCGGCATGGCCGTCGACCCGCTCCAGCCAGACGGGCCGGTCGGCGACCACCGCGTCGATGTCGGTGGCCGTCGGGAAATGGCCGAGGCCCCAGATTTCCTGGTTCCAGCCGCGCCCGACGATCCAGCGCGGCAGCGGGTTGGCGCGGGCGTAGGCTGCGAGCCTGGCCTGCGCCTCGGCGAGGCTGTGCGTGTCGGAGAGGTCGAGCTGCAGCGCGCCGTAGCCGAGCTCCATGACATGGCCGTGCGCGTCGATCAGGCCCGGGATGACGGTGCGCCCGCGCCCGTCGAAGCGGAATTTTGGCCGCTCCGCCTTGCGGTCGCCTGGCCGGTAGAGCTGCTGCACCTTGCCGTCGTCGCCGACCAGCATCGCCGAAAAGCGGGCGAGATGCCCGTCGCGGTCGATCGTGTAGCCGTTGACGTTGTCGACGAGCACGTCGGCCGAAGCGGCGGAAAGGGCGAAGAGCGCGGCGAAGGCCGCCGCGAGGGTTCGAAGGCGCATGGCCGGGCGATAAGGCTTGTTTCGCGCGGAAACCAGATGGAGTAACCGCGCGCCATGGCCAGCCCCGCTCGAACCGCCGCCCTCCCCGTCACCCTCGTCGACATCGAGGCGGCGGCGCGGCGGATCGAAGGGCAGGTGGTCCGCACGCCCACCTATCGCAGCCGCAACCTGTCCGAGCTGACCGGCGCCGACATCTGGGTGAAGCTCGAGAACCTCCAGGTCGTCGCCGCCTACAAGGAGCGCGGCGCGCTCAACAAATTGCTGCTGATGGACGAGGCGACCCGCAAGCGCGGCGTCATCGCCGCCTCGGCCGGCAACCACGCCCAGGCCGTCGCCTATCACGGCGCCCGCCTCGGCGTCCCCGTCACGATCGTCATGGCCAAGCCGACGCCGACCGTGAAGGTCGCCCAGACCGAGCGTCACGGCGCCCGCGTCATCCTCCATGGCGAGCTGCTCGACGAGGCCTTCGCCGAAGCCCAGCGGCTGAGGGAGGAAGAGGGCCTCACCTTCGTCCATCCCTTCGACGAGCCGGACATCATCGCCGGCCAGGGCACGGTCGCGCTGGAGCTGCTCGAGGACGCGCCGGAGGTCGACACGCTGATCGTGCCGATCGGCGGCGGCGGCCTCATCTCGGGCATCGCCATCGCCGCCAAGGCGCTCAGGCCCGACATCGAGGTGATCGGCGTCCAGGCAGCCCTCTATCCCTGGATGTACTGCGCCCGGACCGGCGAGGAGCTGCCCTCCGCCGGCGACACGATCGCCGAGGGAATCGCGGTCAAGAAGCCCGGCGTGCTGACGCCGCGGATCATCGCCGAGACGGTCGACGACATCCTCCTCGTCGACGAGGACCAGATCGAGCATGCGGTCGCCACCTTCCTGCAGCTCGACAAGACGGTGGCGGAAGGCGCCGGCGCGGCGGGTCTCGCCGCCGTGCTCGCGCATCCGGAGCGCTTCCGCGGCCGCAAGGTCGGCCTCGTCCTTACCGGCGGCAATATCGATCCGCGCCTGCTCGCCACCGTCATCCTCCGCGACCTGTTCCGCACCGGCCGCATGTCGCGCCTCAGAATCCAGCTCCAGGACCGCCCGGGCGCGCTCTATTCGGTGGTGCGCCTCTTCGAGCGCCACGGCGTCAACATCATCGACGTCGTCCACCAGCGCGTCTTCACCTCGCTGCCGGCCAAGGACGCCTTCATCGATGTCGATTGCGAGGCCCGCGACGCCGGTCAACTCGCCGCGCTGATCGCCGACATAAAGGCCGCCGGATTCGAGCTCCACCCCGTTGAGATTCGCTGACGCTCCGTCCCGCGCCGGAACGCGCGCCCGTTAACCACGTTTCCGCGCCGGACCGATCTTCCCATGACGGGCGTGAAGCCGCATAACCTTTGCGCAACCACGTCCCTTAAACCGACGGAGCCGAATTGAGCGCACCGTTCCGCTTTCCCCGTTTCTTCGTGACCAGCCCCGCGCCTTGTCCCTATCTCGCGGGCAAGACCGAGCGGAAGGTGTTCACGGAGCTGACGGGCGCCCATGCGGGCGAATTGAACGACGCGCTCGGCCGGATCGGCTTCCGCCGCAGCCAGGGCGTCGCCTACCGTCCCTCCTGCATGGACTGCGCCGCCTGCGTCTCCGTCCGCGTCGTCGCCTCGCACTTCCAGCCGAGCGGGACGCAGAAGCGGATGCTCAAGCGCCACGCGGACCTCGAGGTCACCGCCTGCAAGCCCTGGGCCACCGAGGAGCAATATGCGCTGCTGCGGCGCTACCTCAAAAGTCGGCATCCCGACGGGGGCATGGTCGGCATGGACGAATCGGACTTCGCGGACATGATCGAGCAGAGCCCGGTGAGGACCTACGTCATCGAGTATCGCGAGCCGGCGCAGAACGGGCGGCAGGGGCGGCTGGTCGGCGCGTGCCTCACCGACCAGCAGGGCGACGGCCTGTCGATGATCTACAGCTTCTTCGAGCCCGACGATGCGGCGCGGCCGGGCCTCGGCACCTACATCATCCTCGATCACATCGTCCGCGCCGGCAAGGCGGGCCTGCCCTACGTGTACCTCGGCTATTGGGTCGAGAATTCGCGCCGCATGGCCTACAAGGCCCGCTTCCGCCCCCTGGAGCGGCTCGGCCCCAACGGCTGGTACCGCTTCGAACCCGATCAGCGCGAGCTCCCGCTGGCGTAAGTGCCTCCCTCTTCTACTCCCTCCCACTCGAGAGGGGGGGCTTCGAACGCACGCCCGCCCCCGCTAAACTTCCTCTTAATCCCTAATCGCTTAGACACCGTGGTTATGGGGTGGGTGAAGGAGCGCTGGCGCCTGATCGTCGACGCGGGCGAAGCGGAAACGCCCGCCGGCCGCGCGCTCCTCCAGCAGCGTTTCGCCGCGCTCCAGCGCCAGATCCCGCTCCTCTATACCGTCGCGCTGACCAACGTGCTCGGCCTCGCCGTCGCCACCGGCGGACGATCGGCGACCTTCTTCAAGGCCTCGGCCGTCCTCGTCCTCATCGTCCTCCTCCGCCTCGCCCACTGGCTCCGCGCCCGCAACCGGGTGCTGCCGCCGGAAAAGATCCTCGTCGAGCTGCACAAGACCTGGGTCTATGCCCTCCTCATCAGCGTCGGCTTCTGCGCCTATGCGCTCAGCCTGCTCGATACGGTCGGGCCGCAGGACCATTTCTACGTCATCCTGTTCGGCAGCCTCGCCGCGGTCGGCTGCGCCTACGGCATTTCCAGCTACGGCGGCGCGGCGCGCCTGCCGCTCCTCCTCCTCGGCTACCCCCTGGCGGCGCGGCTCGTCTTCTATCGCGACGCCGCCCATGTCGGCATGGGCATCAGCGTCGCGATGGTGATGCTGCTCATCCTGCGCCTGCTGTCGATGCACAATCGCGGCTTCCGCCGCCTCGTCGAGGCGCAGGTCGAAACCGAAGCGGAGCGCAAGCGCGCCCGGCGCGCCGAGCGCGCCGCCAAGGCGGAGAAGGAGCGTGCCACCATCGTCGCCGACACCGATCCGCTGACCGGCCTCGCCAACCGCCGCGCCTTCCTGCGCGAGCTCGGCGAGCGCGCCGGGCAGGTCGGCCGGCGGGGCGGCGCCTTCGCGCTGGCGGTGATCGATCTCGACGGATTCAAGCCGATCAACGACACGTTCGGCCATGCCGCCGGCGACATCGTCCTCCAGCAGGTCGGCGCACGGCTGGCCGCCGCGATGGGCCCGGGCGCGCTCGTCGCCCGCACCGGCGGCGACGAGTTCGCGCTGGCGCTCCCGGGCGTCGGCGACCGCGCCGCGGCGGAAGAGGCGGGCCTCGCCGCCTGCGCCGGCCTCAAGGCGCCGTTCCAG
>Ga0070660_100000505_pt1 | contig 26077 bp, 29 predicted proteins | sample KBSC33metaG_FD_64670 | JGI IMG/M metagenome (GOLD analysis project Ga0070660, IMG submission 64670) | Corn rhizosphere microbial communities from Kellogg Biological Station, Michigan, USA - KBS C3-3 metaG | ecosystem: Host-associated > Plants > Roots > Rhizosphere > Soil ... | reverse complement strand
GCGGTCGTCGCAGACGAGCACGGACATTGGCTGCGACACGAGCCGATCCCGGTCGAGCTCGCGCGCGAGATCATCGCGGCGCTCGCGGAGGAGGGGCACTCTCCCAACGTGTACGTCGACGACGAGCTGTACGTCGCGACCGACACGCCCGAGGCGCGCGCGTATGCGGATTTGAACAGAATCGACTTCCACGTCGTCGGACCGCTGCTCGAGTGGCTGATCGAGTCGCCGACCAAGCTCGTCTGCGTCGGCGACCCCGGAGTGCTCGACACGCTCGAGCCTCGGATGAAGGCGCGTTTCGGCGGCCGCGCCCACATCGCGAAGTCGCTGCCGCACTTCCTCGAGTTTGCGAAGGCCGGTGTGACCAAAGGGGCCGGGATGGACTTCCTCGCTGCGCACCTCGGCTTCAAGAAGGCCGACACGATCGCGTTCGGCGACGGCGAGAACGACTTGGAGCTCGTTGAATGGCCGGATTACGGGATCGCGGTCGCGAACGCGCAGGAGCGCGTGAAGGCGCTCGCGAAGTGGGTGTGTCCGTCGGCCGAGGACGAAGGCGTAGCGCAGGTTCTCGAGGCACTTCTAGACTCGACATCGTGATCGACCTCCGCGCAGCCCGCCACGACCCTGACGGTTACCGCGCCGCGCTCGCCCGCAAGGGCGCCGCCGACGTGTTGGACGAGCTGCTGGCCGCCGACGTGCGCAAGCGCGAGCTGCAGACGCAGGTCGAGGAGCTGCGGGCGAAGACGAAGCCCAAAGGCAAGCCGACGCCCGAACAGCTCGAGGAGCTGCGGGCGGTGAAGGATCAGCTGCAGCCGCTCGAAGCGGAGCTCGCCGAGTCGGAGGACGCCGTCCAGGCGCTCCTCGACCGCGTGCCGAACCCGCCCGCCGAGGACACCCCGGACGGTGACTCCGAGGACGATGCCGTGACGGTCAAGCTCGTCGGCGATCCACCGGCGTTCGACTTCGAGCCGCGCGACCACCTCGAGCTCTCGGCCGCCCACGGCTGGATCGACGTCGAGCGTGGGGGGAAGGTGTCGGGCTCCCGGTTCGTGTACCGCATCGGAGACATCGCGCTGCTCGAGCTTGCGCTGTACCGCTGGGCGCTCGACCGCATCGCGGCGAAAGGTCACGTGCCTGTGCTGCCGCCGGTGCTCGTCCGCGAGGACGCGATGTACGGCACCGGGTTCTTCCCGTCCGACAAGGGTGACTTCTATTCGGTTCCCGAGGATGGCCTCTATCTCGTCGGCACCTCGGAGGTACCGATGGCTGCGTTCCATGCGAAGGAGGAGCTCGACGAGTTGCCGCGTCGCTACGTCGCGTTCTCGACGTGCTTCCGCCGCGAAGCTGGTGCTGCGGGCAAGGACACGCGCGGCATGTTCCGCGTGCATCAGTTCGACAAGGTCGAGATGTTCGTCTTCTGCGAGCCCGACGTGTCGCGCGACGAACACGAGCGGCTGCTCGCGATCGAAGAGGAGCTCGTCCAGGAGCTCGAGCTGCCCTACCGCGTGCTGAACATCGCTGCGGGCGACCTCGGCGCGTCCGCCGCGAAGAAGTACGACATCGAGGCGTGGTTCCCCGGGCAGTCGCGCTACCGCGAGATCACGTCGACGTCGAACACGACCGACTACCAGGCGCGGCGTCTCGACATCCGCTCTCGCCGCGACGGCAAGCTCGAGCACGTCCACACGCTGAACGGCACGGCGGTGACCGCGCGGGCGATGATCGCGATCCTCGAGAACTTCCAGGACGCAAGTGGGTCGGTCGCCGTGCCGGCTGCGCTGACGGACTTCGGTGCGCCGGCGGAGCTGGGCGGCGAGCGAGCACGCAAGTAACAGACTGTTACAAGCGCGACGCGACGCCAGGCCGCTCGGCTAGGCGCTTCGCCGCGCGCTAGTAACAGACTGTTACAAGCCCCTTCTGTTAGAAGACAGGGCGCGGCGGGGTGCCGGAGCGGTCGAACGGGGCGGCCTTGAAAGCCGTAGACGGCGCAAGTCGTCCGTGGGTTCAAATCCCACCCCCGCCGCCTTTTCACCCAGTCGCCGGGCAGGAAAGCCGGAATCCGCGGCCTATACTGAAATTCCAGTGGCCGGGTTCCGTCCAGCACCCCGCCTCGCGACGTTTGTCGTCCTAGGAGGGCTCCTCGCCGTGGGCTCCGCGGCGTTCGCTGCCGATCGGTCCGTCGAGTCGACCGGCAAGGCGATCGTGCGCCTGACCGACCGGCAGATGCGCATCACCCACTTCGGCGGTGATGCGACCGGGAGCGGCGACATCGCTCGCCTGACCCTCTTCGGCAGTTCGAGCACGACGCGGCCGATCGGCCACGCCGTGATCATCTGCATGGATGTCGGCTCGGGCGAGCAGACCTGCCAGGGAAGCTACGTCCTGCCGAAGGGAACGCTCGAGACGTCGGGAATCCTGCGTACACGGCTGTTCTATACGCAGGCTGTCGTCGGCGGGACCGGCCTCTTCGACAACGCACGAGGGACGTTGACTGTGACCGCAAAGAACCTCTCGCCGCGGCGGGAGATCCTCCTCTTCCGATTGACAGGCTGACGATGGCAGCGCGGACGCTGCGGCCACTCATTCTGATCTGCGACGACGAGCTGCCCCTGCGGGAGCTCATCAAAGCCGTGCTCGGCGATCGCTACCGCTACGTCGAAGCGGAAGATGTCGACCAGGCGGAGGCAGTGCTCCGGGGATCGAAGCCCGAGGCGATCGTGCTGGACGTGATGCTGCCCGGAAAGAGCGGGCTCGAGTTCCTGTCCGAGCTGCGTGCGAGACGACGCAACAAGGAGATTCCCGTCGTCGTCGTTTCCGCGTGGCAAAGCGCCGACGACCAACGGACCGCGCTGAGCGCGGGCGCCGATGCGTTCGTCGGGAAACCTTTCGACCCAAAGGATCTGGCTTCTGTCGTCGAAGCGCTCATCGCTGCGTAGCGTCGTCGCGCGTGTGATCGCCGTCTCGGCGCTCGGCGCCGCGGCGATCGGGGCGACGCTTGCGCTCTTCTTCGTTGCGAACGCGCGGCTCAGGTCGGCGAACACCGCGAGTGCCCGCTCAGCGACGGTGAGCGCCGCCGCGTTCGACGTGCGCGCCGCGGTGGTCGAGATCGACCAGGCACTCCAGGGCGTGGTCGAGCAGTACACCCCAAGCTCCCTCGCGCAGTGGCGCCACGCGTCGCGTTCGTGGGAGAAGCCGGCAGCCGCGCTCGAGCGCGCCGCAGCCGCCAGCAACCTGCAGCAGCAACGACGTGCGCATGCGTTGCGCGACGAGATCCGGTCGTACATCGACGACTACGGCGAGCCCGTCGTCGGGATCGCGAGGGTCTCGCCGTCGGCGGTGCGTTCGTCGGATGCCAACACCGAAGGCGCAATCCGACTCGACCAGATCATCGGCGATACCGACGCCGTTGCGCGGAACTCCGCCGTGATTGCCGCCAATCGCAGCGCAGATGCGGGGAGGCTGGCCGACCAGGCGACCATCGCCGGCATCGTCGCGCTCATCCTCACGCCCGTGCTGCTCATCCTCCTCGGCCTCTGGCTGGCGCGCGTCGTCGCCGACCCGCTCCGCCAGGCGGTCGCAGCAGCCTCGGAGGTCGCCGCCGGAAACTTCGACGTCCGCCTGAACGATCGAAGGCGCGACGAGTTCGGCGAGCTCGCCCACGTGTTCAACGCGATGACCGACTCGCTCGCCGTGAGCCGAAGCGAGCTGATCGAGCGCGCCGACAGTCTCGAGCGTTCCGAGCGTCACAAGTCCGAGCTGATCAGCATGGTCTCGCACGAGGTGCGCACGCCGCTCGCGAGCGTGCTCGGGTTCACGCGCCTCCTGCTCGAGCGCAATCTTCCGGAAGCCGACCGGCAGCGCTACCTCGAGATCGTCGACGCCGAGGCGACTCGGTTGGCGGCGCTCGTCAGCGACTTCCTCGACGCGCGCTTGATCGAGGAGGGTCGCTTCTCACTCCGACGCGAGCCGTTCGACTTGCGGTCACTCGTGATCGAACAGGCCGAAGTGACCTTCGGGCACGATGAGAGCCACGACCTCGAGCTCGAGCTGCCGGATGAGCCGCTCCGGATCGACGGCGACCGCGCACGGCTCGCGCAGGTGGTCGGCAACGTGCTCTCGAACGCGGTGAAGTACTCGCCGGACGGGGGAACGATCACGGTCGGTGCGACCGAGGATCACGGCCACGCACGCGTGTGGGTCGCTGACGAAGGCACCGGGATCCCGCCCGAGCACCGCGGTCAGCTCTTCCAGCCGTTCTACCGCGGCGACGCGGCGGCTGCCGGCATCCCCGGCACCGGGCTCGGCCTGGCGGTGTCGCGCCGCATCGTCGAGGCCCACGACGGCCGCATCGGCTTCGATCCGCTCGACCGCGGCACGCGATTTTGGTTCGACCTCCCGCTCGAAGCTGCGGCAAACGGCCGGCGGTGAGCCGCGCCAAGTTGGTCGCTGCACTCGGCGGTGGCGCGATGCTGCTCGGTGGCGTGCTCGGTTTCGTTCCCGGCGTGACGACGCACTACAGCGAACTGCAATTCGCGCACGGGTCGCACGCGCAGCTCTTCGGCGTGTTTCGGGTGTCCATCCTCCTCAACCTGGTCCACGTGGTCGTCGGGGCGGCGGCAATCGTCGTCGCGCGGACGACGGCGCTCGCCCTCGCGTCGCTCGCGCTCTGGCTGCTCGGCGTCTTTGCCGCCGGAGCCTCGCTGTCGCTCGACAGCGCCGACAACTGGCTGCACGTCGTGTTCGCAGTCGTGCTGCTCGGCCTAGCGGCTCTTGTGCGCCGCGAGGATCTCTCCGACGATCTCGAGCGCGATCTCGGCGGGCGTCTCTCCGCCGAGGTCTAGGCCGACCGGCCCGCGAACCTTGGTCGCGATCTCGCCGAGCTTCTCGGCGCGCTTCTCCTGCGCGCGGCGCGAGCCGAGTGCGCCGACGTAGAACGCGCCGCCCTCGACGCCTTTCTTCAGCGCCGGAATGTCGATGCGCTCCTCGTGCACGAGGGAGATGAGCGCAGTCTCGGGATCAACGTCGACCTCGTCCGGCCACGCGACGAGGATCTCGTCCGCGCTCGGCACGCGCTCGCGGTTCGCGAGCCCGGCGCGTGGGTCGACGACGACCGTCCGCCATCCGAGCGGCTTCGCCAGTGCACAGAGCGCCTCGGCAATGTCTCCAGCGCCGACTGCTACGAGTCGCGGCGGCGGCCCGATCGCCTCGGCGAAGACGTTCTCGCGGAGCCCGGTCTGCACGCGCCCGGCTTCCGTCCACCGTCGGCCTGCGTCGTCGCCGTCGACGACGACGTAGCTCGTGCCGCGCTCGATGCCCGGCGCGCCGCCGTACGGCTCGAGGAACACGTCGATCTCGCCGCCGCACGGAAGGCCGACCGTCCAGGCCTCCTCGTCTTCGATCCCGTAGGAGACGACGCGCGGCAGCTCGCCGTCGAGGACGGCCTGGCAACGCTCGGCGACGTCGGCCTCGACGCAGCCGCCGGACACGGATCCGTAGAGGCGCCCCGACCGCGTGACCGCGAGCTTCGAGCCGAGCGGGCGCGGTGCGCTGCGGCGGGTCGCGACGACGGTCGCAATTGCGACTTCTTCACCTGCCGCCCGCCACTCTTCGGCCTTTGCGAGGACGTCATCCATCTAGTGTCCAGCCTAGCCGTGGCCGATCCCATCGCAGACGTGCTCGTCCGCGTGGATGCGGGCGAGCTCGGTGACCCGTTGCCGGTGCTCGCGTACCTCGCGGGCCAGTCGGTGCAGATCGACGAGGCCGAGCTGAACGGTGCGCGCCGCCGGGCGTTGCTGCTCGTCGCCGCCGGCGGAGATCCGCACCGCGAGCTCGACGTCGACGCCCGCGCCGTGAAGGCGATCGCCGCCGACCTGCACACCCAGGAGCGGCGCGACGAGCTCGCACGCTCCATCGACGCGATCGTCCTTCGCGTCCGGGAGCTGCCGGTCGCGCGCGAGGCAGCGCTCTTCCTGGCCGGCGACGTCGATCTTGCCTGGCGCCTGTTCGCACTCGCGCTGCTCGCTGAGGAGTTAGGCGAATGACGCCGGCGATCGAGGCGGCGAAACGGGCGGGGATCGAGTTCCGCCTGCACGAGTACGAAGGCGTCGAGGTGGGCGACGGCGACTACGCCGTCGCCGTCGCGGCGGCGGTCGGACGTCCCGCCGAGCAGCTCTTCAAGACACTCGTTGCGTCGGTCGATGGGCGGCTCGAGGTGTTCGTCGTGCCCGCCGACCGCCAGCTCGACCTCCGCGCGGTCGGTAAGCGGACGACGCTGGCGGGGCAGGGCGACGCCGAGCGGGCAACGGGCTACGTCGTCGGCGGCATCAGCCCGCTCGGCCAGCGCCGGCGGCTGCCGACGACGGTCGACGAGTCAGCGCTCGCCTGGGACACGATCCTCGTCAGCGCCGGCAAGCGCGGCCTGCAGATCGAGCTCGCACCCGGCGACTTGGTCCAGCTGACGCGCGCGAGCGTCGCGGCGGTGGCGGCGTGACCCGTAGTGACGAGCTCCGGACCGCGGCCGAGCGCCTCGTGGCGCGCATACCCGCCGACATCGCCCTCGAGGTCGTCGTCACCGGCAGCGTCTCACGGGGAGTCGCCGATGACGTGTCCGACGTCGAGATGCTCCTCGTGACGCGCGACCTGCTCGATCTCGAGACGTGCTTTGCGCTCGCTGCGGCGGCGGGTCTCGAGCGGCTCGGCTCGTGGGGACCCCAGGGACCCGAGACGTCCCGCGTCTCCGGCTACTTCGAGGGGATTCCCTTCGAGCTGATCTGGTGGTCGCGCGACTACGCCGATGCGGCGATCAACCCGGAGTCGCCCGCCGCGGACGCGATCGCGAACGGCGTCTCCCTGCGGACGAGCGGCCTCCTGGCCGTCTGGCACGAACGGCTGAGCGTGTACCCGGAGGCGCTCGCGGCAGAGCGCATCGAAGACGCGGCACTGACGTGGGGCGGCTTCGCCGCCGCCGGGCTGCTGACGATCGCCCGGCCCGGCGAGCGGCTCTCGCTCGTCGAGCGCCTGGTCGACGACGCCGTGCGCGTCCTCCAGATGGTCTACGCGATCAACAAGCGCTGGCAGCCGACGACCAAGCGGGTCGCGCAACGCGCCGAAGGGCTGGCGGTCAAGCCTGATCGGCTCGCCGCGCGCATCGAAGAGGCGCTCACCGAACCCGATCCGTACCGCGCGCTCGCCGTCATGACGCAACTCCAGTTCGACACCGTTGCGCTTGCGCCGAGCGGGCCGAACGTCGACCGGGCACGCGCCTGGCTGACCGAGGCGCTCGCGATCGTTCAGGCGGCAGCGGGAAGCTCGGGCGCCATCGCCGCGAGCAGCCCTTCGACCGAGGCGTCGATACCGGCTTCCGGCTCGTAGCGCGGATCCTCGTGCTCGATCGAGACGACGTCGTCGTACCCGGCGCGGCGTAGCGCGTCGAGCAGTTGTCGCCACTCCTCCGCGGAGTGGGCGGTACCGACGGCCGCGAAATGCCACGGCGTTCCTCCGGCGGCGGACGGCCAGCGAAAGTCGAGCACGCCGTGCCGCGCGATGTTCTTCGGCAGCAGCCGTGTGTCCTTGCCGTGGGCGTAGCCGATGCTGCCCGCGAGGTCGTCGATCGCCTGCAGCGGGTCGATGCCCTGCCACCAGAAATGGCTCGGGTCGAGATTGACGAGGATGTTCGGCCCCGTGACCTGCCGTAGCCGGTGGTACGACTCGGCGTTGTAGATCGACGTGCCGGGATGGAGCTCGAGGCAGATCGAGACGTTCGGCCCCATCTCCGCCGCCCAGCCGGAGAACGCGCGCCAGTAGGGCTCGATCCGCTCGGTGAGCTGCCACTCCCACAGCCCGACCATGTCCGGCAGCCACGCACCTCCCGCAAAGATGGGCCAGCCTCCGCCGCCCGGTCCTCCCGGGCAGCCGCTCATTGCGACGACCCGGGAGACACCAAGCAGCTCGGCCAGCTCGACCGCGCCCCTCAGGGCGGAGTCGTCCTTGGCGGCGACGCGCTCGTCCGGATGGATGGGGTTACCGGAGACGTTGAGCGCAGCGACCGTCACCCCCGCGTCAGCGGTTGCGCGGATGAGCTCGTTCCGAGCCGATCGCTCCACGAGGAGGTTGGAGAGATCGGCGTGAGGAGCGCTCGAGTAGCCGCCGACCCCCAGCTCGACGGCCGCGATCTCGCGTTCCCCGCACCATGTGAGCACGTCCGCCAGCGTCCGGTGGGAGAGAGCGTCGGTGAAGAGACCGACGTTCACCGGAGGGGTCCGCTGGCTGTGTACCGCTCCATGGAAGCTTCGGACTCTCCCCGGTCTGGCCGGGCCTGTCAAGTTTGAGCTGTCCCTAAAATCTTGACGTTCTTCGCGGAAACGTCGTAGAGTCGAAGCGCTTGGAACGCTCCAAGAAACCTGTGCGGATCGGCGTCGTGGGCTGCGGTCTGGTCGCGCAGGTGATGCATCTGCCGTACCTCGCCGAGCTCCGCGAGCAGTTTCGGGTGGTTGCCCTCTGCGACCTGTCGCCGGCGGCCCTCGCGCACGGCGGAAGACAGTTCCCGGAGGCGGCGCTGCACCTCGACTGGCGCGACCTCGTCGACTCGGATCTCGACGCCGTGCTCGTCGCCACGCCCGGGAGCCACGCGCCCATCGCCATCGCTGCGGCACGTGCGGGCCGGCACGTACTGGTCGAGAAACCGATGTGCATCGAGCCCGGTGAGGGACGCGAGATGATCGCAGCGGCCGAGCAAGCCGGCGTCACCCTGATGGTCGGCTACATGAAGCGCTACGACCCGGCGTACGAGGAGCTGAACGCGACGCTCGACCGCACCGGCCTCTCGTTCGCGCGCATCACGACGCTCGAGTCGCCGCTTGCGCCGTACGTGTCGCACTACCCGCTCACCCGTGAGGCCGACGCTGATCCCGACCTGCTGGCGGAGCTCGCGGCCGACGACGCCCGGCGCGTGACGCTCGCGCTCGGAACCGATGACGAGCTCACGCGGCGGGTCTACCGTGACGCGCTGCTCGACAGCGTCATTCACGAGCTGAACGGCGTGCAGGGCCTCCTCGGTCCGCCCACGACCCTGCACTCGGCGCGGATCTGGGGTGAGCCGCACGGCGTCTCGTTCTCGCTCTCCTTCGGCTCGATCGAGTCGAATTTCGCCTGGATCGACCTACCGGGCATCGCGCGGTACGAGCAAGACTGGTCGTTCTACGGGCCGAACGGCCGCGCGTCGCTCATCTTCCCGTCGCCGTTTCTGCGCAACGCCGTGACGGAGCTCGTCCGCGAGGCGGGCGACGGCGGGACTCCGACCGCATGGCGGACGAGCACGACGGTGGCGTTCGACGAGGCGTTCAAGCGCGAGCTCGTCCACTTCCACGACTGCGTGACGGGCGGCGTCGCACCACGCACCGGCGGGGAGGAGGGGCTCCGCGACGTCCTCCTCTGCCAAGCGATCGCGCAGACGCACCTGGAGACGGTTCGCCTGAGCGAGGCCGCCGCATGACCGCGAACCGCAGCGGGCGGCCCATCACGATCGTCGACGTCGCACGCCGTGCGGGTGTCTCCAAGTCGACGGTTTCGAACGTCCTGCACGAGCGGCCGGTCAACCCCGTCCTGCGCGAGCGCGTGCAGGTCGCGATCGAGGAGCTCGGCTACTTCCCGAGCGCTGTCGCGCAAGGGCTTGCGCGACAGCGAACGCACACACTCGGAGTGCTCGTTCCACGGCTCGACAACCCGTTCTACGCCGACATCCTCGGCGGCATCGAGGAGTGCGCCGAGGAGCGCGGGTACCGGCTGCTGATCGCAAGCACCGACGTGTTGGGTCGCACCGAGGCGCAGGCCGTCGAGTCGCTGATCCACCACCGCCCGGCGGGGTACATCCTGTGCGGTCCGCGCAACGGCTCGGTCGCCGCGCCGCTCGTCATGCGTGGGTTCCCGGTCGTGATCGTCGACTGCCACGACGCGCCGCCGCAGGCGGCGCAGATCGTCGTCGACGACTACCTCGGCATGAAGCTCGCCGTCCGGCATGTCATCGAGCTCGGCCACCGGCGGATCGCCGCCGTGATCGACAGCGAGGTCGACCCCGGCCGCCATCGCCGGCTCGCCGGCTACCTCGACGCACTCACCGAGGCCGGCATCGAGCCCGACGACGCACTGCGGATCCCGGACCTGCCCTCGCCGGGCAGCAGCGAGCCTGCCCCGAGACCGATGGTCGTCGACCGCCTGCTCGAGCTGCCCGACCGGCCGACTGCAGTCATGGCCGGCGACGACCTCTCCGCCGTCGGCCTGATCGACTCGCTGGAGGCACGCGGAATCCGCGTTCCCACGGACATGAGCGTCGTCGGGTTCGACGACATCGCCTGGGCGCGCGTCGGCCGGATCGGTCTCACGACGGTCCGGCAGCCGGCTCGCGCAATGGGAGAGGCGGCGTCGACCGCGCTCATGGACCACCTTGTCGACGACGACGAGGACGCGCTGTCGTCCTTCCGTCACCTGGTCGAGCCGGAGCTCGTGATCCGGCGGACGACCGCGACGGCACCGTGACCGTTGCTGCGAAGAGCGCGGAGAGCCCGGTCGATCTCTTCGAAGGCGTTGCGCGCTCGCCGAGCCATGACTTCTGGCGCCGGTTCAGGCGCGACCGGCTGGCGGTCGCCTCGGGGGTCTTCCTCGTGCTGGTCGTGCTCGCCGCGCTCGGCGGTGCGCCGCTGGCGGCGAAGGTCACCGGTCACTCGCAGAACCAGCAGCTCTTCAGCGCGCTCGACCAGAACGGCCTGCCGCTCGGGGTGATGGAGCGCACCTACAACCCGGAAGGGACGAAGCACGACCCGCACGGTGCGCTGTTCGTGCTCGGCGCCGACCGGCTCGGGCGCGACCAGCTCGTGCGGGTGTTCTACGGCGCACGGGTGTCGCTGATCGTCGCGTTCGGCGCGACGTCGATCGCGATCCTGATCGGAATCATCGTCGGTGTCGCAGCCGGCTTCTACGGCGGCAAGGTCGACGCCGTCGCGTCGAGGTTCATCGAGTCGGCGATGGCGTTCCCGGCGCTCCTGCTCGCGGTCGCGCTGGCCGTCGTGATCGGTGCCGGTCTGGTCAACGCCCTCGTCGTGATCGCGGTCTTCACCTGGTACTACCCGGCGCGCATCGTCCGCACCCAGACGATCGCGCTGAAACGCACGCAGTTCATCGAAGCGGCGCGCTCGATCGGCGGCAGCGACTTTCACATCCTGTTCCGGCACGTTCTGCCGCACCTCGTCGCCCCGCTACTCGTCTACGGGACGTCGATCGTTGCGACGAACATCCTCTTCGAGGCCGGCCTGTCGTACCTCGGCGTCGGGGTTCCGCAGCCGACGGCGAGCTGGGGCTCGATGCTCTCGGACGCCGTCACGTCGGGGTACTACCGGTTCGACCCTGCGCTCGTCCTCGTTCCGGGCGCGGCGCTCGTCTTGACGATGCTCGCGCTGAACCTGCTCGGCGACGGGCTCCGCTACGCCTTCGACCCACGGTCGAGCATGCGATGACGAAGTTCGCGGTCAAGCGGCTCGGTGCCGGCCTCGTGCAGCTCATCGCGATCACGTTCCTCGCGTGGGCGCTGTTCTATCTCGTCGCCGGCGCGACGGGCGCCAATCCCGCCCAGCGCATCGCCGGCAAGGCGGCATCCGCAGCGGAGATCAGGCGAGTCGAGCACGAGCTCGGGACCGACCGGCCGCTGTGGCAGCAGTACGGCCTCTTCGTGTGGAAGCTCGGGCACGGCAACTTCGGCTACTCGTATGAGCAGCGCCGTCCGGTCGCCGACATCGTCTTCCCGGCGGCGAAGACGACGGCATCGCTCGTCGTCGGCGCGGCGGTCGTCTGGTTGATCCTCGCCATGATCGTCGGCGTCCTCGGCGGGCTGAGACCGCGCAGCCTGCTCGACCGAGGTCTGATGATCCTCATCCTGCTCGGCATCGCCACGCCCGTCTTCCTGGTGGCGCCGCTCCTCTCGTACTTCTTCGGCTACCAGCCGACGCAGGGAAGCGTCCTCGGCATCCCGCTGCCCCACCCGATGAAGCTGTTCCCGATCGACGGCTACGTCAACCTGTGGCAGGACCCGGTCGGGTGGGCCTACCACCTGGCGCTTCCGTGGCTCGCGTTCGCGCTCAGCTTCGCCGCCATCTATGCGCGAATGATCCGGGCGCTCGTGATCGAGCAGATCAACGAGGACTACGTTCGGACGGCACGGGCGAAGGGAGCATCGACCGCCAGAATCGTCCGGCGGCATCTCCGGCCGAACATCGCACCGGTGATCGTGACGATGCTCGGCCTCGACGTCGGCGTCGCGCTCGGCGGCGCGTTCTTCGTCGAGACGGTCTTCGGACTGCCCGGTCTCGGCTACGTCGGGCTGAGCTCGATCCAGCAACTCGATTACCCGCTGACTGTGGGGACGATCGTCTTCGCGGCGATTGCAGCCGTCGCTGCGAACACCGCAGCAGACATCGCCCACGGTGCGCTCGACCCGCGCGTGCGCGAGGAAGGGGGCGATTGAAGGCCGCACACACGCTCGTCGGCACAGCAGCACCAGGACCTGAATGCACCTGACAACGGGGTCGAAAGGACGAAGAGAACCGATGAAAAGACTCACGTGGCGCCGGACTTCCGTCATCGCAGCGGTCGTGGCGCTCCTCGTGGCATCTGCGCTCGTCGCGACGATGACGGCGCGGGCCGGTAGCTCCCGCCAGTCGAGCGGCGGGACGCTGAACATCATGATGCCCGCGGGCGATCCGGATCACCTCGACCCGGCGCTCTGGTACACGCTCGTCAGCTGGAACATCGGCTTCACGATCTGCGACACGCTCGTGACGTATCCCGATGCAGGCGGCGAGGCCGGCAAGGAGATCGTCGGTGGACTTGCGCAGCTACCGAAGGTCTCGGGCGGCGGGAAGACGTATACCTTCACGCTCAAGCCCGGGATCAAGTTCTCGAACGGCAAGCCGATCACGCCGGCTGACGTCAAGTGGACGTTCGTCCGCATGCTGATGCCGTCGATGGCATCGCCGGGCGCTGGGTTCTTCGGTGACATCGTCGGCGCGAACGCCGTGATCGGCGGCAAGTCGAAGACGCTGTCAGGCATCACGACCGGGAAGAACACCGTGATGTTCCAGCTCGCGAAGCCGAGCGGTTCGTTCCTGAAGCGGATCACGATGCGCTTCACGTGTCCGGTGCCGAACGGCACGCCGGCCAAGGCGATCGAGAACGGCTCCCTCCCTGCGAGCGGCACGTACATGATCAAGAGCTACACGCCGTCGCGCGAGATGATCCTCGTCCGCAACCCGTACTGGAACGCGGCGTCGCTCGGGAAGCGGGGCAAGGTCGACGAGATCGACATCCCGATCGGCATCAACCCGCAGCAGGCCGCGCTGAAGATCAGGTCGGGCTCGGCTGACCTGTGGCTGGACAAGCTGCCTCCGGCCGACGCCACGGCGGCGCTGCGTGACCCATCGCTCAAGGGCCATGTCTTCGCGAACGCGTACGCGGCGGTCGAGTACTTCTGGATGAACAACGACGTCGCGCCGTTCAACAACGTCGACGTCCGCAAGGCGGTCAACTACGCAATCAATCGCCAGCAGATGCTGCGGGTCTGGGGCGGGCCTAGCCAGGGTGTCGTGACCGATCAGATCCTGCCGCCGACGATGCCGGCCTGGCGTGACTACCACGCGTATCCGAACAGCCCCGATCTCGCCAAGGCGAAGGCGCTGATGAAGGCGTCGGGCGTGAAGACACCCGTCTCGGCCGTCGTCCGTGTCCGCAACGACGTGCCCGGGTTCGTCGAGCTCGCCCAGGTGCTGCAGCAGAACCTGAAGGCAATCGGCATCAACATGGTCATCAAGGGAGCAGCCGACGCCGTGAACAACGGCATCGTCGACCAGCGGAAGAACCACATCGCCTCCGGAATCAACGAGTGGTCACAGGACTACCCGGACCCGGAGGACTTCATCGATGTGTTGCTCGATCCGCGGCGGCCCGACTTCTCCCAGGGTCGGGCGCACTTCGCCGCCAAGGCGATGATCCCCGACTACAACCGCACCGACGCCTTGTTCGGGAACGCGCGTGACGTCGCGTTCCAAAAGCTCGACGAGAAGGTGATGCGGAACTACGCACCGTGGGCGCCGCTGATCAACCCGATCGAGGTCGACATGACCTCGTCGCGGACGAGCGGCTTCGTCTACCAGCCCGTCTACGGGCCCGACCTGGCACTGCTGTCCGTGAAGTAGAGGCGATCCGTGCTCCCGGGGATCCCGACGGGGCCCCGGGAGCACCAATCGACCATGGAATCCGTCTCCTCGCTCATGTGGCGCAGCCCGTTGGGCATCGCGCTCGCCGCGCACGTCGGCGACGTGTGGACGCGCCTCGAAAGGCCGGAGCTGTCCAACGGCTCGGTGTACTGGCTCGAGTCGCAGGCGCCCGACGGCACCCGCGTGCTGCTCCGGCGAACGGCGGCGGGTCGCGTCGAGGTCGTGTCACCGCCCGGCGTCGACGTCCGGAACGGCGTGCATGAGTACGGCGGTGGCTCGTACGCGGTGCTGGACGAGACGGTGGTCCTGTCGAGTGGGGACGATGGTCGCCTCGTCCGCGTCGATCCGGGCGGTGCGTTCGAGCCGCTGACGCCCGCGCCGCCTGCCCCGGAGGCGGTCAGGTACGGCGACATCGCCTTCGTCGGCGACGGCGTCGTGTGCGTGCGCGAGACGCACGGCCCGGACGGCGTGATCAACGAGCTCGTACGGGTCCCGGTTTCAGGGGGAGAGCCGGTCGTGCTCGCCGCGGGCCACGACTTCTACTCGTCTCCGTGTGCGAGCCGTGACGGCCGGCGGCTCGCCTGGACGACCTGGGACCACCCGGGGATGCCCTTCATCGGGTGCGACCTCTGGTGCGCGACGGTCGCCGCGGACGGCTCGGTCGCCGACGCCCGGCACGTCGCGGGAGGTCCGACCGAATCGATCTTCCAACCGCAGTTCGACCACGACGGCCGCCTGCACTACGTCTCCGACCGCACGGGTTGGTGGAACCTCTATCGCGAGGACTCCGGCGGACCTCTCGGGCCGGTCGAGGCCGAGCTCGGCTGGCCGCAGTGGTTCCTCGGGCTTGCGAGCTACAGCTTCCTCGACGACGGCCGCATCGCGGCGCTCGTCAACGGCGGCGGCCGGCAACGTCTCTGCTACCTCGCACCGGGTCGCGACTGGGAGGACGCGGGGCTGCCGTACGCCCACGCCGCGTGGCCGTATCTCCGCGGCGACGGCAGGCGGCTCGCGTTCATCGCGGCCGAGCCGGATCGTGCCCCGGCTCTGGTCCTCGTCGACACGGAGACGGGCGGCGACCAGATCCTCCGCAGCTCGCTGAGCCTGAGGATGCAGTCCGGTGGCGTCGTGCCTGCGACGCGACTCGAGACCGCGATCGCCGACGGCCGCGTCGTCCATTCGCTCTTCTACCGCCCTCCGCGGAAAGCGCACGACGGCAACCCACCACCGCTCGTCGTGCTCGCCCACGGCGGCCCGACCGATCAGACGGTCGGCGGCCTGCGAGTCGATGTCCAGCTCCTGACGAGCCGCGGCTTCGGCGTCGTCGACGTCGACTACGCCGGCAGTACTGGCTATGGGCGAGCGTTCCGCGAACGTCTGGCCGGGCAATGGGGCGTCCTCGACGTCGCCGACTGCGTTGCGGTCGCACGGAGCCTCGCGGCCGACGGCGCGGTCGACGGCACGCGGATGGCGGTGATGGGCGGAAGCGCCGGTGGCTACATCGCACTCTGCGCCCTCGCCTTCCACGACGTGTTCTGCGCAGGGATCAGCTTCTTCGGGATCGCCGATCCTGAGCTGTGGGACGCCGAGACGCACAAGTTCGAGTCGTCGTACACGAGCTGGCTCGCCGGGGCCGGCAACCGGTCGCCCGCGCGAGCCTCGTCGATCAGCGGGCCGCTGCTACTCCTTCAGGGCACCGAGGACAGGATCGTCACGCCCGCGAACGCCGAGCAGATGAAGGTGGCCGCTGAGCGAGCCGGACTGGGCGTCGAGACGCTCTGGTTCGAGGGTGAGGGGCACGGTTTCCGGCGCGAGGAGTCGCTGTTGCGTGCGTACCGCGCGGTGCTCGACTTCCTCGACCGCTGCTTTGCCTTACCGGAGCCTTAGGTTCCCCACCAGAAGCTCGCGGCGATCACCACGTAAAAGCCGACCAGCACGACACCCTCCTGCCAGTTCGACTCGCCGTCGTTCACGACGAGCGCGCCGAGGATCGCGGAGATCACCAGGACGAGCGCCAGCAACGTCGGGAACACGAGCGTCAGATGCGTGCTGAAGGCCAGCGAGACGAAGATCAGGACCGGCGTCAGTGCGAGCGCGATCTGCAGCGACGAGTTGACGATCACCGAGATCGCGAAATCCGGTCGGTTCCGGGCGGCGAGCTGGATGCCGACGACATTCTCGACGGCATTGCCGGCAATCGCCACGATCACGAGACCTGCGAACTCCTCGCTCATGTGCAGCGTGTGGATCGCCGGTGTGAGCGCCCCGACGAACCAGTCCGAGCTGAACGCCGCAGCGGTGCCGGCAGTCGCCAGCACGCCGGCCGTGAGGACAGGGCTCCAACGCGCCGGAGGGTGGTCGTCGGAGCCGAAGCGGAGGAAGGTCGGAAGCGTCAGCACGAAGACGGCCAGCAGCACGCCGGCACAGACGAGCGAGAGCGCATGACCGTGAGGCTCAGCGGGCGTGTGGAACGCATGCGCCAGTGAGGGGAGCGCCATCGTCGCCGCGGCAAGCAGCGTGAGCGTCGAGACCATTCGCGCCTGGCCGGAGTCGAACCGCTGCGGGCCGTTGCGAAGCCCGCCGACGATGAACGCGACTCCGAGCACGAGCACGCTGTTCGCGAGGATCGAGCCCACGAGCGCTGCCTGGACGACGCTGACGAGCCCCTGACGGAGGGCGAAGATCGCGATGAAGAGCTCGGGCAGGTTGCCGAGCGCCGACTGGACGACGCTTGCACCGCCGGAGCCGAGCCGTGACCCGAGCTGCTCCGTCGCCGTGCCGACGAGGCGGGCCAATCCGGCGAGCGCAATCGCCGAAATCACGAACGTCACGACGTGACCCGCCCCCGCATACCGGCAGATGCCCGCGATCAGGACGACGGCCATGGTGACTGCCAGCTCGATCAGCTCGCGCCGGTTCACAGGCCCGAGACCGTATCGCGAGTGACCCTCGGACGAGTGACACAAATCGAGTGACGTAGCCGCGGTGCCTTTGTGCCGACAACTTGGGTGTTTCTTCCTGCGGCAGTGGAGGGGCTTGAGGTGAAGAGGGCATCCCTGGTTGTGATGGTCGCCGTCCTGCTGGCGACCTTGGCGTCGAGCGCGAGCGCATCGCAGCTCGTCGACCGCAATGCGACCGCGATCAAGCTCGAGGTCAACTCAAAGGGTGAGGCGCTGATCACCTACAAGGCGCACGGGGCGCAGAAGCACGTGCTCGCCTGGGGCGCAGAGAACGCCATCGCTCCGACGCGGACGCGTGCCCAGCTCGCGTTCAAGCTCGACTACGCCGGTGGCTGGGGCAAGTACCACTCCGACTACTGGAAGACGTTCAAGAACTCGTGCGGCGCCTACGACGGCCCCAAGGTCGCCTGGTTCGTGACCGGGTGCACCGCGTCCGACGGCTCGTATTGGGCCCTTCAGGCGTGGCAGCGAATGCTTCCCAACTACGGAGTGAAGGCCAGCGCGGCCCAGTCCGTGTGGGAGCTTCGCCTCTCGCACTGGACAGGCGACCTGCCCGTGCTGACGATCAACACCGACTGGGCGTGGCACCAGTGGGATCACCTGTACGGCACGCTCACCTACAAGGGTCAAGCGGTCTTCGGCTACAAGGCAACTCCGGGCGGCAACCCGCTCGACACGTTCGGCCGCAACATCTACGTCGACACCTTCGACTCGGTGTACGGCAACGGCTGGATGCGCGAGAACAGTTTCCTCACGCATACGAACACCGGCGCCTTCTGTTACAGCGTCAACCCGCACGGCAGCCGTCCCGCCGGCAAGGGCACCGAGTACCGCGCCACGGTCGAGGGGCCTGGCGTGACGCCGGACGTGATGTGGCAAGGCTCCGCGCCCGGCCCGTACGACAAGGCCGCCGACGCGGAGGCGAACGACGCGATCGCGCAGCTCGGCGATCGCCAGTGCCACGGCAACTGACGTAGCGCGTGCTCTAGGCTCGGCCTCGTGTCCGACACGGGGATGGAGCAGCGGTCGCTGTTCCGGCGCTGGCCGGCCGGTGTGTCGATCGTCGTCGCCGACGTCGGCGGGCATCGTCACGGACGCACGGTCTCGTCGCTCGTCTCACTCTCGCTCGACCCGCCGCTGGTCGGCATCTCGGTCGCGCACTCGGCCTCCATCCACGAGCTGTTGCGGGATGCGGAAACGTGGGGCGTGTCCGTGCTCGCGGGCGGCCAGGACGAGCTCGCGCAGCGGTTCGCGCGGAGCGGCGTCCCGCCGCTGATCCTCTGGGACGGAGTCGAGGTGCGCGAGGACGACCCGCGCCTGATCGCCGGCGCTGCCGGATGGCTGATCGCTCGCACCGTCGAGACACTCGTCACGGGCGACCACACGTTCTTCGTCGGGGAGGTCGAATCGGTGGAAGAAGGGCGCGCTCCGACCACGCTCGTCTACGCGTACCGCACGTACCACGCCCTGTGACGGTCGAGGCCGTCGTTTTCGACCTGGACGGGGTGATCGTCGACTCGGAGCAGGTGTGGGACGAGGTGCGTGAGGCGTACGTGCACGAGACCGGCGGCATCTACACCGACGAGTCGGCACGCGACATGATGGGCATGAGCTCGCCGGAGTGGTCGCGCTACATGGCGGAGGCATTGCACGTGCCGGGCACGCCGGACGAGATCAATGCGGCGATCGTCGAGCGCATGCTTGCGCGCTACGGGGAGGCGCCGCCGTTGCTGCCCGGCGCGGTGGAGGCCGTGCGTCGGATCGGCGCCTGGGTGCCGCTCGCGATCGCCTCGTCGTCGAATCGTGAGCTGATCGACGTCGTGCTCCGCGTATCGGGGCTCGCGGCCGACTTTGGCGCGACGGTCTCGTCGGAGGAGGTGCCGCGCGGCAAGCCGTCACCCGACGTCTATCTCGAGGCTGCACGCCGGCTCGGCGTGGATCCGGCTCGAAGTGGGGCGGTCGAGGACTCGCACAACGGCATCCGGTCGGCGAAGGCTGCCGGCATGCGCGTCGTCGCGGTGCCGAACCCGCACTACCCGCCGGACGACGAGGCGCTCGCGCTCGCCGACGTGGTCGTCGCGTCGATCGGCGAGCTACAGCTCGAGCACTTCGCCGTCTAGCGGCACGATCGAGCCCTGATAGGCCGTGCGCGGCTCGAGGCAGTGGTTGATCGCCTCGAGGTGCACGACGACAACCGAGCCGTCGAGCTGCGCGACTTCGGCCGCGGTCATCACGATCGGGTCGCCTTCGAGGAAGCGCGCGCCGCCGCCGTTCACGATCGTCGCGCGCGGCTGGTATCGCTCGCGGGCCTCGTGCACCTCGTCGCAGAGGATCGTGTCGCCGGCGACGTACACGCCGTCGAGCACCCAGCCCGACACTGGCCCGAGCGCGCGGCCGATGTCGCCGGTTCCGTGCTGTCCACGTGTCATCGGGATGTCGGGATGGTGCGTCATGACGTTCGTGTGGCCACGGCTTCGCAGCTCGTCGGCGCTCTCGGGCTGCGTGAGGATCGGCAGCTCGAGTGGGATCAGATCGTCGAAATGGTCGCGGTGCAGGTGCGTGACGATGCAGAGGTCGACGCCGTCGAGGACGTCTTCGGCCGGCGTCGGCAGCTCGACGAGCGGGTTCGGCTTCGGGTTCGGCGTGTTCTCGATCGGCGGGCTCGTGCCCGCCGCGCGGAGCATCGGGTCGACGAGGATTCGGCCGTGGCTCGAGTCGATCAGCAGCGTCGCGTTGCGGACGAGCTGAACTCTCAAGCTGCGCGCCCGAGCAGCACACAGCCGTTGTGCCCACCCAGTCCCATCGCGTTCGACAGCGCCACCTCGACTTGTGTCTCGCGCGCCGCGTTCGGTACGTAGTCGAGGTCGCATTCCGGATCGGGCTCGCGGTAGTTGATCGTCGGCGGCAGTGTCCCGTCGCGCAGGGCGAGCACGCACATGATCGCTTCGATCGCGCCGGCCGCTCCGAACGTGTGCCCCATCATCGACTTCGTCGAGGAGACGGCGAGCTTGTACGCGTGGTCGCCGAAGACATCCTTGATCGCCTTCGTCTCGGCCGCATCGCCGAGCGGGGTAGAGGTGCCGTGCGCGTTGATGTATCCGACGCGCGTCGGATCGACGTTCGCGCGCTCGAGTGCGCCGCGCATCATCGCGGCGACCCCGATCGCTTCCGGCTCGGGCTGCGCCATGTGGTGCGCGTCGTTCGACGCGCCGTATCCGAGCACCTCGGCGTAGATCTCGGCGCCTCTCGCCTCGGCGCGATCCCAGTCCTCGAGCAGGAGCGCGCCGGCGCCCTCCGACATGACGAAGCCGGCGCGGGTCGCGTCGAACGGTCGCGACGCGTGCGGCGGATGCTCGTCCTCGGGGGCGAGGCCGCGCATCGCGGTGAAACCCGCGAGGATCAAGGGCACGATGCAGGCCTCGGTGCCGCCGGCGAGCACCGCGTCGGCGGCGCCGCGCTTGATCATCTCCGCCGCCTCGCCGACGGCGTGCGATCCCGTCGCGCACGCCGAGACGACCGCGTAGTTCGGGCCGCTGATCCCCAGCGAGATTGCGAGCTGCCCGGAGACCGAGTCGACGAGCACGTTCGGCAGGAAGTTCGGCGAGACGCGATCGGGACCGCGCTCGCGCAGCGTGTCGTGCTGCTCGAGGAGGCCCGGCACGCCGCCGATCGCCGACCCGAAGATGATCCCGACTCGCGTCGGGTCGAAACCGTTCAGATTTGCGTCCTCGAGCGCCTCGCGCCCAGCCGCGACGCCGAGCAGCACGTTGCGCTCGAGCTTGCGCGCTTCTTTGGGCGAGACGACCGTTGTCGGGTCGAAGCCCTTGACTTCGCCGGCGACGCGGACGGGCAGCCCATCCGTGTCGAAGGTGGTGATCCAGCCGATGCCGCTCTCCCCGGCGCGCGCCGCGCGCCACGTCTCTTTGGCGTCCAAGCCGAGCGGGGAGACGGTGCCGACGCCGGTAACTGCAACGCGCTTCACGCGGGCAACGTTACCCGCGGCGTGCGTCAGTCTCGGAGGTTGATCGTGGGCAGCCGGTGCGCCGCGCCGGTGGCGCGCTTCGCTTTCGGCTGCTGCGCCGGCGGCTGCTGGTTGAGGCACTGCATGACGCGGAGTCGCTCGAGCAGCCGGTAGTCGACGTTGTCGCGCATCCTGCTCAGGTTGTCGGCCGAGTGCCCCTCGAAGTTGACCCCCTGAAGGAGGTTAGTGCCCGTGCCCCGGTGTAACGGTCACCGTCATCGTCGTCGTCACCGTCTGTGCCGGGAGCGTTTGTGTCACCGTCACGGTTGGCCCGGCCACCGTGACAGGCGGTGTCGTCTGCGTGACGGTGTGGGTGACCGTCCTGGTCACGAGACGCGTCCGCAACCGAGTGACCGTTCGCTTGTCGACCACCGTTCGGGTCGTAATGTGCGGCTTCGTCACGACGTGCCTCGATGTCACGACAACCGTCCGCGGCGGCACCCGCGGTCCGCGCACGCGGCGGACGACGTTCACCGTCACGACACGATCATGCCCGGCAACCTCGCGGGTGACGGTTCGCGCCACCGTGGTCTCCAACACCATCACGTTGCTCGGGCTCGCTTTCGCGGACGAGAGCCTGTCTGCGCTGAACACGCCGGCGGCGCCGAGCAGGACGAACGTCCCGACGGTGGCCGCCGAGCGCAGCCTGGGCGACCAGATGGTCTGCCACCACCACGCCCAGAACTCACGATTGCGCCAGTTCGTCCGAAACATGTCTTCCTTCCGTACCCGCTTGGAGCGTGAGCCGCAACGGGCGCGGGCGCAATTCCCTGGATCGAGTGACTGAGGGGCGATCTGATTGGATGGCCGACGTGCCGAAGCCCGACGAGCCGACCCTGTTGCACGGTCAGATCCCGTTCCCGCCGATGGAGGCCGAGCTCGTCCGCGAGCTGCCCGAGGCGGACGGCTGGCAGTACGAGCCGAAGTGGGACGGGTTTCGCGGCGTGCTCGAGAACGTGGGCGGCGAGCTTGCACTTTGGTCGCGGAACGAGCGACCGTTGCTTCGCTACTTCCCGGAGCTGCGGCCGCTCGGTGAGCTGCTGCCGCCGGGATCGGCGCTCGACGGCGAGATCGTGATCTCGCGTGACGGTGCGCTCGACTTCGATGCGATGCAGATGCGGCTTCACCCGGCCGAGTCGCGCATCCGAAGGCTTTCGGCGGAGATCCCCGCCGAGTACGTCGCGTTCGACATGCTCCTCTGGGGCGGGGAGCCGGTGTGGAAACTGCCGCTCGACGAGCGCCGTGCGCGCGTCGAGGCGCTGACGGCAGGTGGTTTCCGTGTGTCGCCGGCGACGCGGTCGATCGACGAGGCCCGCGGGTGGCTCGAGCGGTTCGAAGCGCTCGGGCTCGACGGTGTCGTTGCGAAGCGGCTCGGCGTTCCGTACCTCCCAGGCTCGCGCGACGGGATGGCGAAGGTCAAGGAGCACAAGTCGGCGGACTGCGTTGTCGTCGGGATCCGCTGGAAGGGCGACCGCGCGGCGATCGCGACGCTGCTGCTCGGGCTGTACCGCGACGACGGCGGCCTCGACTACGTCGGCTCCGCGGCGGTCGCGGCGAAGACGCGCGACGACGTCGCGAAGCGCGTGCTGCCGTTACTTGACGAGGAGTCGGACCGCCGGTTCTCGGAACCGAACCGGTGGGGAACAGGCGAGCTCGAGGAAGCAGCGCTCCGACCCGAGCTCGTCGTCGAGGTGCGGTACGACAAGGTGCAGGGAAGCCGGTTCCGCCACGGCACGAAGCTGCTGCGTTGGCGCGACGACAAGGATCCGCGGGACTGCACGTGGCGGGAGCTGCGCCCGCCGCGCGACCCGAACGCGCCGGGCGTCGAGTCCCTCTTCACGGCCTAGCGCAGGCTGTTCGGGGCGAACAGCTCTTCGACGGTCGCTCCGAGACGCTCGGCCATCGCGAGTGCGAGCGACACGGACGGAAGCGACTGCCCCGACTCGATCGACGCGATCGTCGCGCGCGAGGCGCGAACGGCGTTGGCGAGCTCCTGTTGCGTAAGCCCTTCCCGACAGCGAAAGCTGCGCACGAGCGACCAGCCGAAGATGCGAACAGGTTGTGGCTCGGGCCGAACCGCGACCAAACCCACACGGACACCACGCGGTTCGAACTCCATGCAGCGAGGTTTGCGCACCTTTCCCCCGCGCGCAAGCGTCCCATCCGGCCCAGGCTCGGATGCGAAGCGCACCAGACGGTGCCTGGCACCAGACGTGGCCCGGGACGCCTGGTCCGTGCGGTTAGGTGACCGTGACGATGGCGCTGTACGTGTGCTCCGCCGGGATCCACAGGCGGTAGCGCGCGCCCGCGGACGCGTTGACGGCCCGCCGCAGGTAGCCGCGCGCGGTCGTGTGCATGTCGGGGCCGACGGGGACCCACCTGCCCGCGTCGTAGCGGAGCAGCCGATACGTGGCGGCGCCGCCCGGACGCACCTGGCCCCACAGCGTCGTCCGCCGGCCGGTGCGCGATTGCTGTGTGAACGGGAAGCGGAGCGACTGCAGCGCCGGCTTTGCGTGATCGGACGCGGTGTAGACGCCGCTCTGCCACCGCGCCGGGTCCGGCTCGTCCTCGACGAGGTACTGGATGAGAACGTCGACGCGCGGGGCTTCGTACGCGCAGAGCGCGGCCTCGCTCACGTACTTCGCCTGCGTTGCGTACGAGACGCCGAGCAGTGTGTCCGGCGGGTTTGTCTGATAGCCGTACTCCGTCAGCCAGATGCGCGTGTGGAGCCCGAACGCGCGCTGCACGTCGCGCAGCAGGCGCGGCAGTGTCGCCATCGTGATCGTCTCGCAGTGGTCGCAGCCGCCGCTCATCGGCGTCTCGCCGGGACGAAGCGGATAGGGGTTGTGCGCGTACGCATCGAGCCGCGCGTGCGCCGCGGCCATCCCTGCGATCCAGTCGACCGGGGAGACGCCGCCCGTCGAGCCGCGCGGAGCGGTCACCCCGCCGGCGACCTGTGAGCTCGGACTGACCGAGTGGATCGCGGCGTACGCCGGGTTCAGCAGCTTCTTCACGTACGTCGCCGCCGTGGTCGGTCGGAGCCACCGGCGCTGGTTCGGCTCGTTCCACACCGTCCACATGTGGACGTACGGGTAGCGCTCCGCGATGTTCCGGGCGAACGCGGCGAAGCTCGTCGTCGACACCGGCGCCCAGTTCTCCGGCAGTCCGCCGTTCGCCCACGCGGGACTGCCGTAGAGCGTGACGAGCGGCGCGATCCCGCGTGAATGGAGACCGCCCAGCAGGAGGTCTTCGCGTGACCAGTCGTACACGCCGGGGCGCGGCTCAGTCTGGCGCCAGTCCACCGTCACGCGCACGACGTCGACGCCGAGCGCATCGAGCTGATCGAGGCGGCTGTCGAGCGTCCCCGGCCCGAACTCGAGCCACGCGTCGTCCTGCACGCCGTAGCGGACGTACGGCGAGGCGTTGGCGACCGCCGGGAGAATGAAGAACGCAACGAAGGTCGCGAGCACGACGAGGCGGCGCATGGACACCACCGTACGGAGGGCACTTGAGAGCGGTGTTAGCGGAAGTTACGAATCCGATGGAGGCTCGACGTCGAGCTTCGCGAACCGTGTGCGCAGCGACGGCGGGTTGCGCCACATGCCGTGCATCGGATCGCCGACGTCCGCGATTCGCGCGGCCATCGTCTCGAGCGTGAACGCCTCTGGCTCGACATCGGTGACCTCCTCCCAGCGCACAGGCGCCGAGACACGCGCGTCCGGCGTCGGTCGCACCGAGTACGCGGACGCGATTGTGCGGTCGCGCGCGTTCTGGCCGAAGTCCACGAACACGCCGACGCGATCGGCGACCCGCCATGTCGTTGTTGCGATCGCCTGGTCGTCGATGCGCCGCTCGACTTCCATCGCGAGTGCCTTCGCGAACCGGCGAACGTCCGGGAACAGCAACTCGGGCTTGATCGGGGCGAGGATGTGGAAGCCCGTCGCGCCCGACGTCTTCGGATACGAGCGCAGCCCGAGCTCGTCCATCACCTCGTGCACGACAAGCGCGATCTCGCGCACGAACGGCCACTGGCCGTCCGTTGTCGGGTCGAGGTCGATTAGCAGGTAGTCGGGCCGCTCGATGTCCGGTACGCGCGAGTGCCACGTGTGCAGCTCGATACAGCCGAGGTTCGCGACCCACGCGAGTGCGTCGACATTGTCGACGATCGCGAACACCGTCGAGTGCCCGCTCGGGAACTGCACGAACACCTCGTCGACGAAATCGGGGTGCTTCGCCGGCACGCGTTTCTGGTGGAAGAACTCGCCCGTGACGCCGTCGGTGAACCGCTTCATGTGGAACGGACGGCGGCGGAGATGGGGGAGGGCAAGCTCCGCAACGCCCACGTAGTAGGCGACGAGATCGCCCTTCGTCAGGCCGCGCTCGGGGAAAAATGGCTTGTCGGGGTTCGTGACCTCGATGGTCGGAGTATCGTGGAGACGTGTTGGACGGCCATCCGATTGCGAATGCCACGCTCGATCCGCTCGACGACTACCTCGTCGTCGAGCCGCTCGACGAGTCCGAGCTGCCGAGTGGGCTGATCGTCCCCGCGAACGAGGCGTTGCACGTGCGCAGCGGCATCGTCGCCGCGGTCGGCCCGGACGTGACGATCGTCGAGCCGGGGGACAAGGTGCTCTTCCCGCGCGACGCCGGTTATGACGTCCGTCTCGCCCGTTCGTCGCATCGCGTCCGCGTGCTGAAGCGCGAAGACGTGATCGCCCGGATCCTGGATTAGCCGCCGGTACACTGCCCCCGCTCGGAGGGGTGGCAGAGCGGTCGAATGCGGCGGTCTCGAAAACCGTTATCCGTCGCAAGGCGGATCGAGGGTTCAAATCCCTCCCCCT
>Ga0070660_100000503_pt1 | contig 26134 bp, 25 predicted proteins | sample KBSC33metaG_FD_64670 | JGI IMG/M metagenome (GOLD analysis project Ga0070660, IMG submission 64670) | Corn rhizosphere microbial communities from Kellogg Biological Station, Michigan, USA - KBS C3-3 metaG | ecosystem: Host-associated > Plants > Roots > Rhizosphere > Soil ... | reverse complement strand
CCGTGGATGAGGCCCATGCACTCGCTCATCACGTTGCGGTGGAACCAGGGCGGCCGGAACGTGTCCTCGGCGACCATCCAGCGCGGCGGGAAGATCACGAAATCGGCGTTGGCGCGGCCCGGCACGTCGGACGGGCTCGTGAGGACGGTGAAGATCGACGGGTCGGGATGGTCGAAGCTGACCGTGCCGATCGTGTTGAAGCGGGCGAGGTCGTATTTCCAGGGCGCGAGGTTGCCGTGCCAGGCGACGACGTCGAGCGGCGAGTGATCGAGCGTCGTCGTCCACAGGCTGCCAAGATATTTCTGGACGAGCTCCACCTCGCCCTCGGCGTCTTCATATTGCGCCACCGGCGTCAGGAAGTCGCGCGGGTTGGCGAGGCCGTTGGAGCCGATCGGGCCGAGCTCGGGCAGGCGGAACAGCGCGCCGTGATTCTCGGCGACATAGCCGCGCGCCCTGCCGTCGGGCAGCGCGGCGCGGAAGCGGACGCCGCGCGGGACGAGCGCGACCTCGCCGGGCGAAAGGTCGATCCGGCCCATCTCCGTGAAGAGGGTGAGGCGGCCCTGCTGGGGGATGAACAGCATCTCCCCGTCGGCGTTGAAGAAGCAGCGGTGCTGCATGTCCTTCGCGGCGCGGTAGATGTGGACGGCGACGCCCTCCAGATCCTCCGGGCTGCGGTTGGCGACCATCGTCGTCAGGCTGTCGACGAGGTCGGCGGGCTCGTCCGGCCAGGCGAGCGGGTCCCAGCGCAGGCGGTTGGGGGCGAGAGGCTCGCCGACAGTGCCCGGCGCGAACAGCGGCGCGCCTTCGTAGCGCCGGTAGGGCGGGTGCTCGGCCGAGGGGCGCATCCGGTAGAGCCAGGAGCGGCGGTTCTCGGCGCGGGGCGCGGTGAAGGCGGTGCCGGAAAGCTGCTCGGCATAGAGCCCGAAGGCGGGCTTCTGCGGCGAGTTGCGGCCCTCCGGCAGCGCCCCCGCCACCGCCTCGGTCGCGAAATGGCTGCCGAAGCCGGACATGTAGTCGCTGGTCATGTCGGCTGTGATAGCCGCCTGTTCCCCTCCCTGAAAGGGACGGGTTAGGGTGGGGTCCGCCGAAGGCGGACGGCTCCGCGTCAGAGAAGCCTCGCCTCGCTCGTCTACCCACCCCCGGCCCCTCCCTTGCAGGGAGGGGAGGAAGAGCGCGAGGCCCTTATGCCGCCTCGACCTCGGCCCAGACCGGGAAATGGTCGCTCGCCTTGCGGGCGGTGGCGCTCTGGTGGACGCCGCAGGCGGCGATGGCGAGCTCGGGCGTGACCATGATCCGGTCGAGCTGGACGACCGGGCGGCGGGTGTGGAAGCTGCGGCCGCATTCGGCGAAGGCGAGCCGCGCGGCGAAATCGCGCAGGCAGCCGCCGCGGGTGCTCCACTCGTTGAGATCGCCCATCAGCACCGTGGGCATGGTCTCGGTCCGCGCGTCGATATGGGCGAGGACGGCGTGGGCCTGCCGCCGCCGCCACAGGCCGGAAAGGTCGAGATGCATGCCGACGACGCGGAGCGCCGCGTCGCCGAGCCGCAGCTCCGCCACCACCGCGCCGCGCGGCTCGAGCGAGGGGAGGTGGAGGACCTCGCTGGCCGCGATCTCGACCTCTTTCTTCACGAGCAGGGCGTTGCCGTGCCAGCCGATCGAGCCGTCGCGCGTCTCGAACGGCACCGGCTTGTAGCCGCTATGCTCCTCGATCATGTGCGGCGGGATGGCGCTCGCCCGCGTGCCGAAGCGGCGGTCCGCTTCCTGAAGGGCGATGACGTCGGCGTCGAGCTCGCAGAGCACGGCGAGCGTCCGCTCAGGGCGGCGGCGGCGGTCGGTGCCGATCGCCTTGCGCATGTTGTAGCTGGCGACGCGGATCATCGGCGGCTTCATAGGGGAGAGTTACTTTCAGGCACGCCGTGCGCGTCTAGCCGCCGCCGCGCGAGAAAGTAACTGTCCCCGACCACCAATGGTCCTTCAGCCGCGCCCGTCGCGCAGCTTGCCGAGCTGATGGTCGAGGGCGCGGACCACCTTCTTGGCGGCGCCGATCACGGCGCGGTCGACATTGGTGCCCTCGTCGATCGCCGCGACCGGCGGGATGCCGTTCACCCGCGCCTCGATCGTGCAGCGCAGGTCCGCATTGCCGCCCTTGGAGCCGTTCAGGTCGGAGACGTGGACCTCGACGTCGGTGATGCGGCCCTCGAAGCGGGCGAGCCGCTGCCGGATCTGGTCCTCGAGCCGGCCGTCCCGCTCGCTGTCGCTTTCCACCTGGTTGTCGGCATGAATCTGGATGAACAAGGTTACTCTCCGCTCGGGTTCAGCCCCGTCCCTTGAATGCGGGCGGGGCCGGCCTGTTCCTTCGCAGACGATGAAGCGGCGATGAATCGCTTTCTTCCGCGCCCGATCCGCGTTAGGCCGGCTTCATGGCCAAACCAAGAACACGCTACGTCTGCCAGAGCTGCGGCGGAGTGCAGGGCCGCTGGCAGGGCCAGTGCCCGGACTGCTCCGAATGGAACAGCCTGGTCGAGGATGCGGGCGCGGTGGTGACGCCCTTCGCCGCGCGCCACAATCTGCGCGGCGGCGGGCGCGCCATCGACCTCGTCGGCCTCGACAAGGACGTGCCGCTGCCGCCGCGCCTGCCGACCGGCATCGGCGAGCTCGACCGGGCGCTGGGGGGCGGCATCGTCGCGGGCTCGGCGACGCTGATCGGCGGCGATCCCGGCATCGGCAAGTCGACCCTTCTCCTCCAGGCGGCGGCGAAGATCGCCGAGGCAGGCCGCCCCGTCGCCTATATTTCCGGCGAGGAGGCGACCGACCAGGTGCGCCTCAGGGCGCGCCGGCTCGGCCTGGGCGGCGCGCCGGTGAAGCTCGCCGCCGCCACGTCGGTGCGCGACATCCTGACGACGCTCGGCGACGGGCCGGCGCCGGCGCTGCTCGTCATCGATTCGATCCAGACCATGCATTCGGACCTTATCGAGGGCGCGCCGGGCACGGTCAGCCAGGTTCGCGCCTCGGCCGGAGAGCTCATCCGCTACGCCAAGGAGAGCGGCTGCGCGCTCGTCCTCGTCGGCCACGTTACCAAGGACGGCGCGATCGCCGGCCCGCGCGTGCTCGAGCATATGGTCGATACGGTCCTGAGCTTCGAAGGCGAGCGCAGCCATCAATATCGCATCCTGCGCGCCGCCAAGAACCGCTTCGGCGGCACCGACGAGATCGGGGTCTTCGCGATGGGGGAGGGGGGGCTCGACGAGGTCGGAAATCCGAGCGCGCTGTTCCTCACCCACCGCGGCGAGGCGGTGCCGGGCGCGGTGGTGTTCCCCGCGCTCGAGGGGACGCGGCCGGTGCTGGTCGAGATCCAGGCGCTCACCGTCCGCCTCGCCAGCGGCGCGACGCCACGGCGCGCCGTGGTCGGCTGGGACGCAGGGCGGCTGGCGATGGTGCTGGCGGTGCTCGAGGCGCGCTGCGGCCTCAGCTTCTCGACCTGCGAGGTCTATCTCAACATAGCCGGCGGCTATCGGGTGAGCGATCCGGCGGCGGACCTTGCGGTGGCGGCGGCGCTGGTGTCGGCGCTGTCCGAGCGGCCGGTGCCGGCCGAGGCGGTGGCGTTCGGCGAGGTTGCCTTGTCGGGCGAGCTGAGGCCGGTGGCGCATGGCGGGCTGAGGCTCAAGGAGGCCGCGAAGCTGGGCTTCGAACGGGCGTTGGTGCCCGCGTCGCTCAAGGCGGAGAAGGGGAGCCTGGCCCTCACGGGCTTTCGCACGCTGCGGGACCTGGTGGATCACGTGCTGGGGCGGTGAGATCCCCTCTCCCCAGCGGGGAGAGGGTTAGGGTGAGGGGGCTCGGCCTTATCCGGATAAGCCCGACGCCCCTCACCCCCGGCCCCTCTCCCCGCCGGGGAGAGGGGAGTATGTCTTCCCCTCGACTCATTCTCTCGTTAGCACGTGCAGCATGACAGCGCTCGACATCATCGTCATCCTGCTCGTCGGCGCCGGCCTGGTGACCGGCTGGTTGAAGGGATTCGTCGGCGAGGTGCTGAGCCTCGCCGCCTGGATCGTCGCCATCGTGTTCCTGAAATTGCTCCACGGCCCAGTGACGAACGCCCTCGCTGGTCCCGTGGGCACGCATGCCGGCGCGGCGGTGCTCGCCTTCGCGCTCGTCTTCGGCCTGGTCTTCCTCGCCGGCAAGTTCGTGTCGCGGCGCGTCGGCGGCGGAGTGAAGCGCTCCGTCATCGGGCCCGTCGACCGGGTGCTCGGCGCCGGCTTCGGGGCATTGAAGGGGCTGATCGGCGCGACCCTGCTCTATCTCGGCGCAAACCTCGTCTACGACACCGTCTACGGCGGCGACGCGCAGCGGCCCGCCTGGCTGGCGGAGTCGAAGACGTATCCTTTGCTCTACGCGAGCGGCCGCGCGATCGTCGACTTCGTCGACTGGCGCCGCGGCCATCCGCGCGATCCCAATTACCCGCAGCGCCCGGTCGCCCAGCCCGCGAACGGCGCATGAGCGAGATCCGGCTCCACGACACGCTGGCGCGGGAGAAGCGCGCCTTCGCGCCCGCCGATCCCAAGCGGGTGACGATGTATGTGTGCGGGCCCACCGTCTACAACCGCGCCCATATCGGCAATGCCCGGCCGGCGGTGGTGTTCGACACGCTCGCCCGGCTCCTCCGCCACGTCTACGGCGAGACGAGCCTCGTCTACGCGCGCAACGTGACCGACGTCGACGACAAGATCATCGACGCCGCGCGCGCCGAAAACGTGGACCCATCGGTGGTCACCCGCCGCTACGAGGATTTCTACCTCGCCGACATGGGTGCGCTGGGCGTTCGGCCGCCCGACCTTGCGCCCAAGGCCACGGAGACCGTCGCGGAGATGGTCGCGATGATCGCGCGGCTGGTGGCGACCGGCCACGCCTACGAAGCGGACGGCCACGTCCTCTTCCACGTGCCGTCCGACCCGGATTACGGCGCGCTGGGCCGCCGCGACCGCGAGGCGACGATCGCCGGCGCCCGGGTCGAGGTCGCCTCCTACAAGCAGGATCCGGCGGATTTCGTGCTGTGGAAGCCTTCTCCGGAGGGCGTCATAGGCTGGGACAGCCCGTGGGGCCGCGGTCGGCCGGGCTGGCACATCGAATGCTCGGCGATGATCGCCCGCCATCTCGGCACGACGATCGACATTCACGGCGGCGGGCTCGACCTCATCTTCCCCCACCATGAGAACGAGATCGCGCAGAGCCGCTGCGCCCATGAAGGCGCGCCGCTCGCCCGCTACTGGGTCCATAACGGCTTCCTCTCCATGGCCGGCGGCGAGAAGATGTCGAAGAGCCTCGGCAACGTCGTGACAGTCGGCGAGCTGCTGGAGCAGGGGCATAAGGGCGAGACGCTGCGGCTGGCGCTGCTGTCCGCCCATTACCGCCAGCCGCTCGAATGGTCGGAGGGGCTGATCGCCCAGTCCAAGGCGACGCTGGACCGGCTCTACCGCGCCGCGGGCGAGGCGGAGGCGGGCGAGGTCGACCCCGGCGTACTCGACGCGCTGGCCGACGACCTCAACACGCCGCTGGCCTTGGCGCGCCTGGGCGCGCTGGAGGATCCGCGGGCGCTCAAGGCCTCGGCCGGGTTGCTCGGCCTGCTCGGGGAGGACGCGCAGAGCTGGTTCCAGGGCGCGGGCGACGCGCGGATCGACGCCCTGGTGGCCGCGCGCGCGGAGGCCAAGAAGGCGCGCGACTTCGCCGAGGCGGACCGCATCCGCGCGGAGCTGGCGGCGGAGGGAATAGTAGTCGAGGACGGTCCGCAAGGGACGACTTGGCGCCGCGCCTGACTTGCCTCCCCATCTGGCGATGGGAGGCAGAGTGACGGCGACGCCTGGCCGTCCTATATCCCCGCCGTGCCCTCCGCCCTCTATAGCCGCGACATCCTGCGCCTTGCCGCATCCATTCCCCATCTCCGCCGCCTCGACGCGCCGCAGGGGAGCGCGGAGCGCAGCTCCAGGGCCTGCGGCAGCCGCGTCGCGATCGACGTGGTTCTGGACGGGGAGGGGCGGATCGCCGCGCTCGGCCAGGAGGTGAAGGCCTGCGCGCTCGGTCAGGCCTCGGCGGCGCTGCTGGGGGCGGAGGCGATCGGACGGACCGAGGCCGCGCTCGACGCAGCACGCGCGGCCCTCGCCGCCTACCTCACAGGCGTTTCGGACGATCCCGGCCCCTGGCCCGGCCTCGCCCTCTTCGCCGCCGCGCGCGCTTTTCCGGCGCGCCACGCGGCCATCCTGCTCCCGTTCGAGACGGCCGCCGCGGCGGTTGCCGACGCGCGCGCCAAGGCGGCGGCGTGAGCGGCGTCCACGCGCCGGCCAGCCTGCTCGCCGACGGGGTGATCCTGCTCGGCTTCGGGCTGTTCTTCGTCCTGCTGTTCCGGCGCCTCGGCCTCGGCGCGACCCTCGGCTACCTCGTCGCCGGGGCGCTGGTGGGGCCGCAGATGCTCGGGCTCGTCCATGGCGGCGAGGCGATGCTGGAGATCGCCGAGATCGGCATCGTCCTCCTCCTCTTCCTCGTCGGGCTGGAGCTCAACCCGGGCCGGCTGTGGCGGATGCGGCAGGACATATTCGGCTTCGGCCTGCTCCAGGTGGTGCTCTGCGGCCTCGCCGCCGCAGGCCTCGTCTGGCTGGCGACCCGCTCGTCGCCGGCCGCCTGCATCGCGCTCGGCCTGCCGCTCGCTTTGTCCTCGACGGCGCAGGTGCTGCCTCTGCTCCAGTCCGCCGGGCGGCTGCGCACCCCGTTCGGCGAGCGCGCCTTCTCGATCCTGCTCTTCCAGGATCTGTCGATCGTGCCCCTGATCACCATCGTCGCGGCGATGTCGCGCAACCCTGCCGACGCCGGCGGGCCGCCGGGGTGGCAGGTGGCGCTCTCCACGGTCGGGGCGATCGTCGGCCTGATCGTCGCCGGCCGCTTCGTGCTGCGCCCCTTCTTCCGGCTGATCGGCAATCTCGGCGAGCGCGAGATGTTCGTCTTCGCGGGCCTCTTCACGGTCATCGCCAGCGCCGCGGTCATGGAGCTGCTCGGCCTGTCCACCGCGTTGGGCGCCTTCATCGCCGGCGTCATGCTCGCCGACACGCCCTACCGGCACGAGCTGGAAGCGGACGTCGAGCCGTTCCGCTCGATCCTGCTCGGCCTCTTCTTCCTCGCCGTCGGCATGATGCTCGACCTCCACGCCATCGCCGAGCGGCCCTTCTTCGTGCTCGGCATGGCGCTGGCGCTGATCGCGCTGAAGGCGGGGCTGATCACAGGCCTCGCCGCCGCCTTCCGAATGGCGTGGCGGCCGGCGCTCGGCCTCGGGCTGCTGCTGAGCCAGGGCGGCGAGTTCGGCTTCGTCCTCTTCGCGCAGGCCCAGCGCGCCTTCCTAATCGCGCCGGAGGCGGCGAGCCTGTTCGGGGCGATCGTCACCCTCTCCATGGCGACGACGCCGTTCCTGATGATGGCAACCAGGGGGCTGCGCTCGGAACCGGTCCGCAAGGACGAGGAGCGCGACGGGCCGGAGGCGGACGGCGCCAACGCCATCATCGTCGGCTATGGTCGGTTCGGCCAGACCGTCGCGCAGATGCTGATCGCGCAGGGGATCGCCGTCACCCTCGTCGACATCGACATCGAGATGATCGACGTCGCCGGCAGCTTCGGTGCCAAGGTCTATTATGGCGACGGCACGCGGCTCGACCTCCTGCGGCAGGCGGGCGCGGCCGATGCCGAGCTCATCCTCTTCTGCACCGACGGCGACCAGATCGAGCCCGAATTCCTCGAAGGGGTTCACGAGGCCTTTCCGAACGCGGCGATCTTCGTCCGTGCCTTCGACCGCCGCGCGCTCTTGAAGCTGAAGGACGCGCCGGTGGCCGGGGCGGTGCGCGAGGTGCTCGATTCGGCGGTGCGCATGGCGCGCATGGCGATGGCCAAGGTCGGCGTCGACCGCGAGGAGATCGACCGCACCGAGGAGCTCTACCGCGCCCGCGACCGCGAGCGTCTGAAGGCCCAGCTCGAGACCGGCGACCTGCGGGCGCGCATCGACCGCATGATCGTCGCGCCGGAACCGGCGGCGGAGGGGGAGGGGGCGTGATCATATTTTGTCATGCCGGACTTGATCCGGCATCCACCTTTCTTCCCGGCGCCCAGCGCGGAACTAAGGTGGACCCCAGATCAAGTCCGGGGTGACGAGCTACCGGGCCAGTTCCCGCGCCAAGAACTCTTCCACCTCCGCCAGCTCCACGCCCGTATCGACGAACGCGCCGCCGATCCCACGCGCCAGGATGAACGCGACGCGGCCGCCGCTCGCTTTCTTGTCGGTGGCAATGTGGGCGACGAGGCGCTCAGGCGTTCCCACGGTCAGCCGCGTCGGCAGCCCCGCGCTTGCGAGGTGCGCCTCGACGCGCCCCGCGTCCGCCGCCGGGCACAGGCCGCGCGCGGCGGAGAAGCGGAAGGCGAGGACCATGCCGATCGCCACCGCCTCGCCGTGGAGGACGGCGTAGCCGCTCTCCGCCTCGACCGCGTGGCCGAACGTGTGGCCGAGGTTGAGCAGGGCGCGGCGGCCCTTGGTCTCGCGCTCGTCCTCGCCGACGATCCGCGCCTTGGCGCGCACGCAATGCTCGATCGCCTCGATCCTCGCCGCCTGATCGCCACCCAGCAGCGCGGCGCCGTGCGCCTCGCACCAGGCGAAGAAGTCCGCATCGTCGATCAGGCCGTATTTCACCACCTCGGCATAGCCGGCGGCGAGCTCGCGCTCCGGCAGGGTAGCGAGCGTGCTGGGGTCGATCAGCACATAAGCGGGCTGGTGGAAGCCGCCGACCATGTTCTTGCCGCCGGCGGCGTTGATCGCCGTCTTGCCGCCGACCGACGAATCGACCTGGGCGAGCAAGGTCGTCGGCACCTGCACATAGGGGCAGCCGCGCTTGAGGATCGACGCGGCGAAGCCCGTGAGGTCGCCGACCATGCCGCCGCCGAAGGCGACGATCGCCTCGCCGCGCTCGACGTTGAGGGCAAGCAGCCGCTCGACCAGCCTCTCGAGCTGCGTCCAGCTTTTGCTCGCTTCGCCCGGCGGCACGACCAGCGGCTCGATGGCGAGGCCGGAGGCGCGCAGCCTCTCCCCCTGCGCCGCCCAGACGTTCGCGTCGGTGACGACGACCAGCCGTCCCCGGCCGGCATAGGGCGCCAGCGCCTCGCCCGCGCGGGCCAGCGCGCCGGGCGCGATGTCGATCCGGTACGAGCGCTGGCCGAGCCCGACCTCAACCTGCCGCACCGTCGCCCTCCTCCTCCAGCCCGAGCGCCGCGAGGATCGCACCTACCGCCTGCTCATGGCTGCCGCCGTCGCTCCGGATGTGGAGCGGCGCCTCGGCGTAGACCGGGTCGCGCACCGCCGCCAGCGCGCGCAGCACCTCGGCGGGGTCCTTGCCCTTAAGCAAGGGCCGCTGGCCGCGCCGCACCGCCCGCTCGGCGAGGGTCTGGACCTCGGCCCTGAGCCACACCGCCACGGCCTGCTCGAGGATGAGCGTCCGCGTCTCCGGGTCCATGAAGGCGCCGCCGCCGGTTGCGATCACCTTGGGCGGTCCGCCGATCAGGCGCCTGAGCACCCGGCGCTCGCCGTCGCGGAAGCTCGCCTCGCCGAACCGGTCGAAGATTTCGGCGATCGAATGGTCGGCGGCGCGCTCGATCTCCTCGTCGCTGTCCAGGAATGGAAGGCCGAGCCGCTTCGCCAGCCGCCGCCCCACCGTCGTCTTGCCCGCGCCCATCAGGCCGACGAGCACGATGCAGCGGTCGGGCGCCCGGACGGGCTGGGAAAGCGGCGCGGCCATGGCGGCGGGGGCTATACACAGGGGCCGCCGGTGGGGCAAAAGGCGCGCCATGCGTATCTCACCGCCCCCCCGCCGGCGCCGTTCGCCGGTCTCGACGATCCTCATCATTCTGCTCGTGGCGCTGATCGCCTTCCTCGTCTGGCTGAGCACCCGCACGCGCGAGGTGCCGACCCAGCATATCGAGCAGGACGTGACGAATGCGGCGCTGGCCCACTAAGGCCCGCCTGCTCCTCCTCGGGGCGGCCGCGCTTGCCTTTGCGGGCCCGTCGGTCGGCCAGCGCGACAAGGGGGCGCCGCCGCCGGACCTGCCGCCGGGTTTCGGCGATCCCGGCACCGCGCCCGCGCCCAAGGCTGCGACTCCCGCCCCCGAAGCCGCTCCCAGCGCCCCCACCGACAATTCGACGCCGGAGCAGAACGCCGCCGCCGCGGCCGCCGCCGGCGTCGACACCGGCGGCGCGGGCGAGGAGACGGTGGTCCCCGAGGCGGAGGACCAGCAGACCCAGGCCGCGCCTCAGATCGAGATCCCCGACGCCTCGCGCCGCCCCACCAACGTCGTCGGCGTCCTGACGGCGGACAATTGGGGCCTCGGCCCGGGCGAGTTCGGCGGCGCCAACGGCGTCTTCCTGTCCTCGCTGATGCGCCGCCTCGACGCGCCGTTGCCGAGCCGCTGGACCTCGATCCTGCTGCGCCGCGCCCTGCTCTCCGAAATGCCGGCGCCGCAGGGGGTGAACGAGGTCGACTGGGTCGCCGAGCGCGCCTGGCTGCTGCTGCGCATGGGCGAGGCCGACGCGGCGCGCATGCTCGTCCAGGCGGTCGACGTCGACCGCTTCACGCCGCGCATGTTCACCGTCGCGGTGCAGGTGGCGCTGGCGACTGCCGACCCGGCCGCGCTCTGCCCGCTGGTGGCGCCCGGCCGCCTCGTCTCGGACGAGCCGGTGTGGAACCTCTCCGAGGCGATGTGCGCCGCGCTCCAGGGCGACAGCGGCCGCGCCAGCCAGCTCATCGACCAGGCCCGCCAGGGCAACGGCTCGGGCGGGGTGGACTATCTCCTTGCGCAGAAGGTGATCGGCGCCGGCCTCAACACCCGCCGCGCCGTCTCCATCCAGTGGGACGGCGTCGACAGCATCAACAGCTGGCGCTTCGGCCTCGCCGCGGCGACGGGCGTTCCGGTCCCCAAGAATTTGATGAACGGCGCCGGGCCGCAAGTCTGGGCGTGGGAAGCGCGCGCGCCGATGATCCCGATCGAGCAGCGCGTGGACGCGGCGCAGACCGCCGCCGCGCTCGGCGTGTTCAGCCACGCCAACCTCGTCGACATGTTCAGCCTGATCGCCGACCAGACCGACCCGAGCGACCTCAACGACACGCTCGCCGGCCGCTTCCGCAAGACCTATGCCGGGAGCGCCGACGACCGGATCGACGCGATGCGCGGCTTGTGGGACGACAAGGACCCGCCCGGCGGCCGCTACGCCCGCCTGATCCTCACCGCCACCGCCGCCGCCGGCATCGCGCCCTCCGCCAATTACGCCAAGCGCGCCGACGACCTCGTCGCCTCGATGCTCACCGCCGGGCTGGACCAGCCCGCGGCGCGGTGGAGCAATGTCGTCGGCAATGCCGGCAGCGACGCCGACCGCGCCTGGTCGATCCTCGCCGTCGCCTCGGAGCGGCCGCAGGTCGACGTCGGCGCCGACCGGGTCAAGGCGTTCGCCGGCCGCGCCCAGGGGACGCGCGGGCGGATGCTGGTCGCCGCCCTCGCCGGGCTTGGGCGCCTGCGCGATCCCGCGGCGCTCGGAGTCGATCCCAACCCGCGCTCGCGCTGGGCGCATTTCATCGATTCGGCGGCGCGTTCGGGCCAGCCCGGCACCGTCGTCCTGCTCGCCGCCATCGGCATGCAGACGCCCGACTGGCGCGGGGTCCCGCCCGAGCATCTCTTCCAGATCGTCTCCGCGCTGCGCCGCGTCGGCCTCGAATACGAGGCGCGGATGATCGCCGCGGAGGCGATGACGCGGCTGTGACCGGCGCGGGCGAGGACCGGCAGCTCGTTCCTGCCTTCCTCGAGATGATGGCCGCGGAAGCCGGCGCCGCCCGCAACACCCTCCTCGCCTACGAACGCGACCTGCGCGGCGCCTCCGAGCTGCTCGGCGGCAACCTCTCCGGTGCCTCCAAGGACGCGCTCAAGGGCCTCGCCGAAGCCTGGATGCCGCTCCAGCGCTCGACCGTCGCGCGCAAGGCGGCGGCGCTCCGCCGCTTCTTCGCCTTCCTCCACGACGAGGGCCTGCGCGGCGACGACCCCTCCGCCGCCTTGCCGCGTCCCGCCGGCGCCCGCCCGCTTCCCAAGGTGCTCGACCATCAGGCCGTCGACGCACTCTTCGCCGAGCTCGACCGCCGGCGCCGCGAGGAGCCGGGCTTCGCTGCGCTGCGCCTCACCGCGCTCATCGAACTCCTCTACGGCTCGGGCCTGCGCGCCACCGAGCTCGTCTCGCTCCCCCGCCACGCCTTGCAGGGCGACCGGACGTTCCTGATCCTCAGGGGCAAGGGGGGCAAGGAGCGGCTCGTGCCCCTCTCCGACCGCGCCCGCGCCGCGGTCGCCGAATATGCCCGGCTCGTGCCGCGCGACCAGCCCTGGCTGTTCCCGTCCGGCAAGAAGCATCTGAGCCGCGTCCGCCTCTACCAGCTCGTCCGCGAGCTCGCCGCCGCCGCCGGCATCCCGCCGGAGCGGATCAGCCCGCACGTCCTGCGCCACGCCTTCGCCACCCACCTGCTCGAAGGCGGCGCCGACCTGCGCGCCCTCCAGCTCCTCCTCGGCCACGCCGACATCGCGACGACCCAGATCTACACCCATGTCGACAGCCGCCGCCTCGTCGAGCTGGTCAATGCCCGCCATCCGCTCGCCGATGCGCCGGAACGGCCGCGCGTTGACGCGGCTGCCAAGCCCGCCTAACCCCCCGCCGCAATGCCGACCTACCTCGATTTCGAAAAGCCGCTCGCCGAGCTCGCCACGCGCATCGAGGCGCTGCGCGAGACCGCCGAGGAAGGCAGCCTCAACATCGACGCCGAGGTCGGCCGGCTCCAGGCCAAGTCCGACCGCATGCTGCGCGACACCTACGCGAAGCTCACCCCCTGGCAGAAGACCCAGGTCGCCCGCCACCCGGACCGACCGCACCTCAAGGATTATGTCTCGGCGCTGGTCGAGGATTTCATGCCGCTCGCGGGCGACCGCAATTTCGGCGAGGACCAGGCGATCGTCGGCGGGCTCGGGCGGATGGCCGGGCGCAAGGTGATGGTGATCGGCCACGAAAAGGGCGACGACACGGCGAGCCGCCTCAAGCACAATTTCGGCATGGCCAAGCCCGAAGGCTACAGGAAGGCGGTGCGGCTGATGCAGCTCGCCGACCGCTTCGGCCTCCCGGTCGTCAGCCTCGTCGACACCGCCGGTGCCTTTCCCGGCGTCCAGGCCGAGGAGCGCGGCCAGGCCGAGGCGATCGCCCGCTCGACCGAGGAATGCCTGGCGCTGGGCGTGCCGATGGTCGCCGCGATCGTCGGCGAGGGCGGCTCCGGCGGCGCCATCGCCATCGCCGCCGCCAACCGCGTGCTGATGCTCGAGCACAGCGTCTACGCCGTCATCTCGCCGGAAGGCTGCGCGTCGATCCTCTGGCGCACCGGCGACAAGGCCGCCGACGCCGCCGAGGCGATGCGCGTCACCGCGCAGGATCTGAAGCAATTGGGCGTCATCGACCGCATCGTGCCGGAGCCGCCCGGCGGAGCGCATCGCAGCCCCGCCGAAGCGGTCGCGGCGGTCGGCGCGGCGATCGCCGAGGAGCTCGATCGGCTCGCCGGCGAGAGCCGCGAGGCGGTCAGGGCTCAGCGACGGGCAAAGTATCTGTCGATCGGATGACCGGCTGGGTCCGGTCGACGATGCGGAACAGCACCGACCGTCCGTTGGTCCACACCGGCACCATGCCGGCGGTCAGGCTGCGGTCCCAGTCCGGCGGGTTGATCAGCCACAGATAGTCGAACGCGCCGCGCGGGAAGCGCCTGAGGCTCGCATCGAGCGTCGGCCAGCGGTTCACCGGGCAATCGTGGAGCCGCACGATCTGCGAGGGGTCGCGGCGGAAGGCGCCGGCGGCATAATATTCGGAGCGGTCGAGCTGCGCTCCTGCCACCGACCATTGGTCGTTCGAATAGGCCTCGCGCCGCACCACCGCCATGCCGGAGAGATGGTCGAAGCGCGTCATCGTCCACTCGCCGCGGCACGGCGTGCCGATCAGCGAGAGCAGTCGCGCGCCCTTGGGCACATGGTCGAGCGCCGCCAGCTCGCGGTCGAAGGCGGCGCCGTAGAGGGCGAAGCTGACGGTCTCCAAGGCCATGCGCAGGGCGAAGAAGGTAAGGCCCGCCAGCGCCAGCCGGCGCGGCTGCGCCTTCGGCCGGATCGCCAGCACCCCGAGTGCCACGGTGTAGGGGAGGAGGCGCATGTCGGCATAGGAGGAGCCGAAGATCTTCTGCGGCAGCGCGAGGTAGATGGCGAGGAGCACCAGCGCGGAGGCCGCGAGGTTGCGCGAGAAGCCGAACCGCCGGCTCCTCAGCGCCCAGGCGAGCAGCGCCAGCACCAGCAGCATCGACGGCACGTCGACCCACTTCCACCGGTCGCGCAGCGCATAGAGCAGGTAGTTCAGCTTCGGCACCACCGCGAGCCAATGCTCGGTCTTGCCGGCGACGTCGCCCGAGCGCCAGACCAGCATCATCAGGAGCGGCAGCGCGAGCGGCAGGCACTGGAGCGCCGCACGCGCCATCGCCTCGGGCAGCCGGCGGCCTCGGTCGGCCTCCCGGACCGTCTCGGCCGAGAAAGCGAGGATGCCGAGCACCCCCCAGCCGAAGGTGTGGGCGAGCCACACCGCGACCGCCAGCGGCACGAAGACCGCCGCCCGCAGCCGCATCCTCCCCAGCCGCCCCAGCCGCAGCCACAGCGCAAAGGCGAGGAAGCAGAGCGCCATCGACAGCACGAAGTTCGCGAAGCCGAAGGTGAGCGGGTAGGCGTAGGTGAAGGGGAGGGCGAAGAGGGCCGTGGCCGGCACCCGCCCGTGCACCTCCCGCGCCGTCCACAGGAATCCCGCGGCGGTGAGCGGAGGCACGCTCAGCATGATCAGCTTCACCGCCAGCTCGAGGCCGAACAGCTTCGACAGCGGCACGACGAGCAGGTTGAGCCCGAGATTGCCGATCAGCGCCCAGTGCAGGCTGTAATAACGCTGGAGGTCCGGCGAACGGGCGAGGTCCAGCTCGACCTTGTAGGCGGCCATATGCCCCGGCAGGTCGACGAGCGGTGGGATGGCGGGCCACAGCAGCGGCGCCGCGCAGAGCAAGGCCAGCGCGCCGGCGCCCCACCAGGTCTGCCACCAGTGAAGGGCCCGCTCATCGATGCTCATGCGGCTTTCCGGATCCTGTCGAGGGGAGTGGGAATCGTGGCAGCGAACCCTCTCCCGGCGGGGAGAGGGCAGGGAGAGGGGGCTCGGCGTCCGAGCCTTGGTCTCGCGGGCCGTACCCCCTCACCCCAACCCTCTCCCCCACGGGGAGAGGGAGCCAAACCCTAGAGCGTTTCCCCCGGCCCCGCCAAGCGGCTAGAGCGGCGCGATGAGCGCCCTCACCGCCGACACCGCCGCCCGCTTCGCCGAGATCGCGCTGGGCCACGTCACCCGCGAATATCCGCACAAGCTCGACCATGTGCTGGAGGGGCCGGAGGACGCGGCGACTCCCCGCGCGCTCCACCCGATCTTCTTCGGCAGCTTCGACTGGCACAGCTGCGTTCACGGCTGGTGGCTGCTGCTCCGCGTCCGCCGCCAGTTCCCGGACCTTCCGGTCGCCTCCCGTATCGCCGCCCTGGCCGACGAGATGCTCGCGCCCGACAAGGTCGCCGGCGAGCTCGCCTATCTCGACCGCGCCTACACCGGCGGATTCGAGCGGCCCTACGGTTGGGCCTGGCTGCTCGCCCTCCACGAAGAGGCGCAGCGGCACGCCGACCGCTCCTGGGCGGCCGACCTCGACCCGCTCGCCCGGGCCTTCGCCGAACGATTTCGAACCTTCCTCCCCAAGCTCACCTACCCGATCCGCACCGGCACCCACTTCAACACCGCCTTCGCCATCGTCCTCGCGCTGGATTGGGCGGAGGCGAACGACGCAGCCCTGGCCGACTTCCTCCGCGCCCGCGCGGCGGCCTATTATGGCGAAGACCGCGACTGCCCCGGCTGGGAACCGGGCGGCGACGACTTCCTTTCTCCGGCGCTGATCGAGGCGCTGTGCATGCGCCGCTGCCTTCGCGATGCGGACTTCCGCGGCTGGTTCGACGCGTTCCTGCCGCGCCTAGCCGAGCGCCGGCCGGAGAGCCTCTTCACCCCCGCCCACGTTTCCGACCGTTCCGACGGCAAGATCGCCCATCTCGACGGCGTCAACCTCAGCCGCGTCTGGTGCTGGCGCCGCCTCGCCGGGGCACTCGATCCGGAACGCGCCGCGCTCGCCCGCGCCGCCGCCGAGGCCCATCTCGCCGCCAGCCTCCCACACGTCGCGGGCGATTATATGGGCGAGCATTGGCTCGCGACCTTCGCGTTGCTCGCGCTGGAGGCGGTTCCTTAACCATGGCCGGCGCAAGGGGAGGGAATGGCCGGCTATTCCCGCCTCTTCAAAAGCCGCTGGGCCGCCTTGTTCTGGGCGATGGGAATCTGCTGGACGGCGTATGAAGTGTCCTCCGCCGCAGCCCCGGATGCCGGCGACGGCAACGCCGCGCAGACCGACGCCACCGGTGCCGCTTACAACGATGCGGATGTCGCGGCCCTGAAGGGCGCGCTGAACTCCATGTGATTCAGCGGCCGTAGGTCCGCTCGAGCACCGCCGTCCGCGCCTCGGTCTCCCGCGTAAGGCAGGGGCCGGTCACCAGCGCGTAGATCGAATGCGCCGAGGGGTTCGGCGTCTCCAGCCGCTCGAGCGCGCAATCCGCGTCCCGCCACCGCAGCCACGCCCGCTGCGCCGCCCGCAGCCGGGCCGCCCAATCCGCGCGTTGCGTGGCGCCGACCCCCGGCTTGCCGGCGATCCGCACGAGTGCGCGGCGCCAGACGGCGTTCAGACGCGCGTCGTCCGTCTTGAGCCGAGCCTCCCAGCAATGGTTCATCCCGCAATAGTCGCACTCCGACGGCGGCGCGTGGGCGCAGGGTCCCGCATCCTCCGCGCTGGGCTGCGGCGCCGTCGCCTGGGTCTCGACGTCCGCCCGCCCGAACGCCTGCTTGCCAAGATCATAGCGGAAGCCGAAGTCCGCGGCCGCGGCCAGGCTGATCCTGGCGCTGCACGTGGCGGGCCGCTCTTGCCCCTCGAAGCGCAGCAGCGCCCCATCGCAGCGCGCATCGCGGAACGCCGTCCAGAGCGCCGCCACCTCGGCCGCACGCGCCTTCCACGCCGCGATGTCCTCCGCCGGCCGCTCCATGCCGCCGTCGCTCATCGCGTCGATCGCCGCCGGGAGCGCCTTCGCGACCGTTCGAAGCCCAGCATTCGCGCGCACCGCCTCCGCCTCCGGCCCCACCGCCGGCGCCGCGAGCGCGGCCAGGAACGTCAGCAGCATGTCTTCTCCTCCCGCCGCGGATGCTAGCCGGGGTGCACCGCTTGGAACAAGCGCCGCCACGGCTCATTGGCAGCGGATGCCGGCCCATGTCCTCGTCGCCGATCTCTTCGGGATCGTCCTGGCCGTCATCGGCTTCCACATGGCGTTCCGCCAGCATGTCGTGCGCGCCTTGTGGGACCGCGGCCGCGCCGCGCGCGGCCTCCCGCCCAAGCCGCGCGCGCCGCGGCCGGAGGCCGACGATCCGGTCCATTACGCACTCATCATCTTCGGCATGATGCTGTTCGCCTTCGGCATCATCATCGTCGGCTTCATGACCGCCTACGCGCTGATGACCTGACGGCGCCGCCACTTCCCAGGGCGCGCGGGCGGCGCTAATCCGCCGCAATGACCGAGGGGGACGCACCGAAGCGGATCGACGCCGCCGCGCTCAAGGGCGCGCATTTCCGCTATTTCGACTTCGTGATGGCGGCGTTCGTCACCATCCTCCTGCTCTCCAACGTCATCGGCGCGGGCAAGGTGGCGACGGTGAACCTGCCCGGCCTCGGCGCCTGGCCGTTCGGCGCCGGCATCCTCTTCTTCCCGGTCTCCTACGTGCTCGGCGACGTGCTGACGGAAGTCTACGGCTACGCCCGTGCCCGCCGCTGCATCTGGGCCGGTTTCGCGGCTTTGCTGTTCATGGCCTTCATGAGCTGGGTCGTCGTCGCCTTGCCGCCGGCGCAGAGCTGGAAGGGGCAGGAAGCCTATGAGGCGGTGTTCGGCCAGGTGCCGCGCATCGTCGGCGCGTCGATCGCCGCCTTCTGGGCCGGCGAGTTCGCCAATTCCTTCGTCCTCGCCCGCATGAAGGTCTGGACCGGCGGGCGCATGCTGTGGACCCGCACGATCGGCTCGACGGTGGTCGGCCAGGCGGTCGACAGCCTCATCTTCTACCCGCTCGCTTTCCTCGGCGCCCCGACCTGGACGTCCGATCTCGTCCTCAAGGTGCTCATCACCCAATGGGCGCTGAAGGTCGGCTGGGAGGTGCTGCTCACCCCCTTCACCTACGCCGTCGTCGGCTTCCTGAAGCGCCGCGAGGGCATCGACGTGTTCGATACCGCCACCGATTTCACCCCCTTCCGCGCCCGCGTCTGACGCCCTAGCATCCGCCGCGTTTTGGAACGGGAGGGCGGGATGCGTCGGATCGCGATGTCTTTGGCCGGGGCGCTGCTGCTCGCCGGTTGCGCGGCGATGACGCCGCACGCGGTCTCGAGCTTCCACGTCCAGACCGTCGCGCCGGACACCTTCATCCTCACCGCCCGAGTCTATCCCCGCTCGTCGCGGGACGAGGTGCGGCGCGAGGTGCTGGTCCGCGCCGCGCGGGAGACGCTGGCGCGCGGCTACGACTGGTTCGTGCTGAAGCGCAGCAGCCTCGCCGAAGCCGCGCCCGAGCCGGCCAAGGAGGGGGCGCCCGAGGAGGCGATGGCACTGCGCTACGGCCGCCGCGGCTTCGGCGGCATGCGCCCCCGCCGCGCCGCGAGCCCCCGTCCACGCGACTTCCAGGTCCAGATGTTCCACGGACCGAAGCCCGCCGGCGCCGAAGGATTCGTCGCCGCCGACGTGGTCGCGAGCCTGGCGCCGCCGCCCAGGAAATAGCGCCGCTTTGATTCACGCGGAGGCGCGGAGAAGGAAGGGGAGGCGCGGAGGAGGTGGGGTCTGCCAGCCTCTCCGCGCCTCTTTCCTTCCTCCGCGCCTCCGCGTGAACTACGCGTCCGCGACGGTCCGCGACTTCCACAGCCCTTCGGCGAAGGTGAAGCGCACGTGGCTGCCGCGCCGGAAGGCCGCGCCGTCCCACGCCACCACCTGCAGCTCGATATCGTCGTTGCGGTGGACGTGGAGCCAGTTGAAGCTCTGCAGCTCGGCGTTGCGCAGCCGCACCGAGGTCGACGTGCCGGACTGGATGACCAAGGTGCCGGCCGCCGTGTCGGTCATCCTCCGCGCCGCTGCCGCGTAGGTGCGGTGAAAATGGCCGGCGAGCGCGATGTGGACGCCCGCGCGGCACACCGCCTTCGCCGCGTCCTCGTGCCGCCCGACCGCCTCGGAAAGCTCGTTCCCCTCGCCGATCGGCATCGCGTAGAGCGGGTGGTGGGTGACGAGAATGCGCGTCTTCTCGGCGGACACGGCGCCGAACCTTTCCTCGATCAGCGCCATCTGCTCGCGGTTGATGCGCCCGTCCTTGAAGGTCAGCGCCCGCGCCGTGTTGATGCCGAGCACCGCGACATGCTCGTCCTCGAACCAGGGACAAAGGTCGTTGGAGATGTAGCGCTTGTAGCGCCGAAGCGGCGCCGCGAAGCGCCGCGCGACGTCGTAGAGCGGCACGTCGTGATTGCCGGGCACGGCGAGGATGCGGTGGCCGTCGGCGCGCAGCCGCTCGAGCCAGGCCGCCGCGGCGCGGAACTGCTCGCGCCGCGCCCGCTGGGTGAAGTCGCCGCTGATGACGACGAGGTCCGGCCGCTGCTCCTGCAGCCAAGCGACGGTCCCCGCGACGCATTTGGGATCCTCGGCGCCGAAATGGATATCGGAGAGATGGGCGATCCTTGCGGGCATGGCCGGTGAACGAGCCGGGGCCGCTGGGGTTCAGCGCCACGTCCGCGCGTGGCGGGACCCGAGCGTGGTCAGCAGCTCATATTGCGAGAGGCCCGACTGCGCCGCCGCCTCCGGCAGGGCATAGTCGATCTTCACCCAGTCGCCTTCGCGCAAGCCCGGCGCGGCGTCGCAGCGAATGGCGGTGAGGTCCATCGACACCCGCCCGGCCACCGGCAGCTCCGCCCCCTCGAAACGCGCCCGTCCGCGGCTCGAGAAGCCCCGCAGATAGCCGTCCGCATAGCCGATGTTGAGGATCGCCAGCCGGCAGTCCTCCGGCGCGTGCCAGGTCGCGTTGTAGCCGACGCCGGTCCCCGCCGGCACCGTCTTCACCTGCACCACCTGCGCCGCGACCCGTGCGACCTGCCGCACATGCCCCGCCGCCTCGCGCCGCGCCACGCCGCCGTAGAGGGCGAGGCCCGGGCGAGTGAGGTCGAAGGCATAATGCTTTCCGAGGCAGATCCCCGCGCTGTTGGCGAGGCTGCGCCGCCGCGCCGGGATCGCCGCCGCCAGATCCTCGAACAGGGCGCGCTGGCGCGGGTTCGCGGGCGAGTCCTCGTCGGCGCAGGCAAGGTGGCTCATCAACGTGTCGATCGCGAGCCCGTCGAGCAGCCCGGAGCGCGCCTCCTGCGGCGACAGGCCGAGCCGGCCTATGCCGGTGTCGATCATCACGTCGCACGGCCGCCCCGGCGCCGCCTCGCGCCACCGCCGCACCTGATCGGGCGTGTTGAGCACCGGGCGGGCAGGGGAGGCGGCCGCGCCGGCGACATCGTCCGCGGCGAGCCCGTGCAGCACCGCGAGCGAGGCGCCCTCCGCCTCCGCCGCCAGCGCCGCCGCCTCGGCCCAGGTCGCGACGAAGAAGTCCCGGCACCCCGCGGCCCTCAGCCGCCGCACGACCTCAGCGGCACCGAGGCCGTAGCCGTCCGCCTTCACCGCCGCCCCGCACCCCGCATCGCCGCTCCGCGCATCGCACCACCGCCAATTGGCGACGAGCGCGTCCCCGTCGAGGATCAGGCGAAGCGGCGAATGCGGCATGGCTCGCGGATAGCGGGCGCGCGCCGCGGGGGGAAGGGCAGAGGCCGGGGACAGTGAGCCGGGGACAGCCTATCTGGCTGTCCCCATTTCAGCGCCGGAGAGGGGACAGTCAGATAGACTGTCCCCGATCGCTCACTCCAGTTCCTTGCCCGCCGTCTCCGGCAGCCACAGCGCCGTCACCGTCAGCGCCATCGCCACCACCGCCACGGTGTACCAGAGGCCGGCGAAGGGATCGCCGGTCTTGGCGACGATATACTGGCTGATGAAGGGCAGGAATCCGCCGAAATAGCCGGTGCCGATATGGTAGGGCACCGACATCGACGTATAGCGCACCCGCGCCGGGAACAGCTCGACGAGCAGGGCGGCGACCGGGCCGAACGTCATCCCCGACAGCATGCCGATGACGACGATGGCGAGCACGATCTGCCACGCCCGCGAAAGCGGCGGCACGATCTTCTGGAGCGGGTAGCCCGCCGCCTTCAGCCCCGCGTCGAGCGCCTTGGGATCGGTCCCGTCGACGCGCGCGGCGCCGATCGTCACCACCGGCGCGCTCCCCGCCGGCCCCTCGGCCTTGCGGTAGCCCACGCCCTTCTTGGAGAGCGTGTCGAGGAGCTTGCCGCACGCCGTCGGCTGCTCCTTGGCGAACGGGGCGAAGGCGCAGTCGCTCCCCGTCACCACCACCGGGCTGCGCGCCATGGCGGCGGAAAGCTCCGGGTTCGCCGCCGCCGCCATCCAGTGGAACAGCGGGAACATCAGGAAGACGGTCAGCGCATAGCCGATGACGATCGGCTTCTTGCGCCCGACCTTGTCGCTGAGCCAGCCGAACAGGATGAACCAGAACAGGCTGAACACGGCGGCGATGCCGATCATCAGCCGCGCCGCATTGTCGTCGATGTGGAGCGCGTTCTGGAGGAAATAGAGGCCCTGGAACTGGGCGGTGTACCAGATCACCGTCAGCCCCGCCGCGATGCCGAACAGCGCGACCAGGATCAGCTTCCACTTGGCCGCGCTGTCGAAGCTCTCCTTGAGCGGATTGCGCGCCGTCTCGCCGGCCTCCTTCATCGCCTGGAAGACGGGGCTCTCCTTGAGCTTCAGGCGCACCCACAAGGACACGGCGAGGAGCAGCAGGGAGAAGACGAACGGCACCCGCCACCCCCACGCCTCCCACGCCGCCGGGTCGACGAACCAGTTCGCCACCAGCACCACCGCCACCGAGAGGAGGAAGCCGCCGATCACCCCGGCCTGGATGAAGCTCGTGTAGAAGCCGCGGCGATGCCTCGGCGCATGCTCGGCGACGTAGATCGCCGCGCCGCCATATTCGCCGCCCAGCGCCAGCCCTTGGAACAGCCGCAGCACCACCAGCAGGGCCGGCGCCGCGACCCCGATCTGGGCGAAGGTCGGCAGCAGCCCGACTCCGGCGGTGGCGAGGCCCATCAGGGTGATCGTCACGAGAAAGGTATATTTGCGGCCCAGGCTGTCGCCGAGCCAGCCGAACAGCACCGCGCCGATCGGCCGGACGCCGAAGCCGGCGCCGAACGTCGCCAGCGTCAGCAGCAGCCCGGCGGTCGGGCTGGCGGCCGGGAAGAAGAGCTTGGCGATGACGGTGGCGAGCGTCCCGTAGACGAAGAAATCGTACCATTCGAACACGGTGCCGAGCGTCGAGGCGAAGATGACCAGCCGGTCCCGCCGGGCGTCGATCACATAGTCTCCGCCCACCCCCGCCGCCGCGCCCGCCATCAGCCTCTCCCGTCCCGTCGCTTCGACCGATGCTTAGGCGACCGCCCGGACGCAGTCTATCCGACCGTCCCCGCAGGCGCCCGAACCGGGGACAGTCTATCCGACCGTCCCCGCACGGCGCCCGAACCGGGGACAGTCTACCTGACTGTCCCCGCCACGGCGCTCGAATCGGGGACAGTCTATCTGACTGTCCCCGCCACGGCGCCGGAAAAGAGACGACCCCGCTGCCCCCCCGCCGCCCCGGCTTGATCGACGCTCCCTCTCCTGCTACAAATGTAGCACAGTCACCGCATGGAGCATGACATGAACCCCGCAAAGCGCACGATGGTCGTCCTCGCCTCCCTGGCAGCTTCAGGGGCCGCCTTCGCCGCGACGGCGCGTTCTGCCGATGCGCCTACGGCGGCGGGGGAGTCGGGCCGAGCGCTCGGCGCACTCGTGACGATGCGCCTGCGCGAGGGCGGGTCCTTCTTCACGCCGAAGGAGCGCGCCGGCATCGAGGCGATGTGCGGCTACCGCCCCGGCGAGTGGGACGGTTTCGAGATGAACGACACGAACGGCGTCTTCCACTGCACCAACGGCCGCAGCGTCGACAGCCCGGAGATGCGCGCCATCCTCGAAGCCGCCGCGCCGCGCATCGAGGCGCGGGTCCGCGGGGTGATGGAGAGCGCCGAGATCAAGGCGGCGATCGCAAAGGTCGCCGCGGACGCGCGCGCCCGCGCCCTTGCCGCGCTCGACCGCGAAGGGAGGCGGGGCGCCCGCTGAACCCGCGTCTCCGGCGGCTCCGGCGTGGGCCCCGCGTGGCGGCTTCTTCAGTCCTTGCAGACGTTGAAGACGAAGCAGGCTTCCTCGTCGCCGTGGAAACAGGCGTCGAAGCAGATGCCGCGCAGGACGATCCGATAGGGGCCGGATACCGCCCCGCGCAGCCGCAACACGAACTGGCGGGTGGCGCAGCTGCACGGCGCCAGGTCGCCGAAGCAATAGGGCCCTACCGGCACCAGCTCGATCGAGGGCGTGCCGTCCGGCAGGTTGGCCACCGGCTGGCCGTTCGCCTGCAGGACGACGATCTGGTGGATGGCGAGGTTCGACAGCGTCAGGTTCGAATAAGGATTGCAGACGGTGATGCTCATCACCTCGCTATCGTCGCTCTCGATGCAGTCGCACTGGCTGTCGCCCCAGCGGATCGAGATCCACGGCGCGATGCGCGGCAGGTCGATCGGCCGGCAGGGCGGCTTCTCGATGGGCAGGCGCTCGTTGCAGGGGCGCAGCGCATTCGTCTTCGGCGTCGCCGCGAGCTGCGCATCGACCGCCGCCGCGAGGTCGCGGCACCTGTCGTCGCAGTCACGGGCCATCCGGGTGAAGGTGGGAAGGCCGAGGAAGCAGGGGCCGGTCAGGGTCAGCGGCTGACCGACGCTGTCCGTCGCCACCGCGTTGAACTGGATGCCGCCGGCGGTCGGGCTGTCGGGATTGGCGATCTCGAACAGTTCCGACCTGTAATATTTGGTGCCGTAGATCGTCCCGTTCGGGCCAAGCTGCAGCGCCCCGATCTGCGCCGTCCCGGCCAGGGGCGTGGCGAGGGGCCATGGCTGGACCTGGGGAACCGACCCGATCGGAGTCGCGCCGACCGGTGGGCTCGGCGGGATGGTGTGCCGCCAGACGGCCCCCGTCTTGTGGCCGGTGAAGTAGAGAAACCGGCCGTTCGGGGAGAATTCGACGCCGTAGATCGGATCCTGCGGGTCCCCGCCGGTGATCTGCGAATGCGGGCCGAACGCGCCGGTGGCCCGGTCGAAGGTGAGAAGGTCGACGGCTGTCATCGAGCAGAGCGCCAGCAGCGATCCGTCCGGCGAGAATTTCATCGAATAAGTGGGGGTGGCGGCGGCGAACGGATAGGCTTGGGTGACCGTATTGCCGCCGGTTGGGCCGGCGTCGGAATCGATCCGCATGGCGAACAAAGTGGCTTGGCCGGGGGATGTGGCGCTCATGTCGAGTGAGACGACCCAGTAGCGCCGGCAGTCGCGGTGCGGAATCGCCGCCAGGCGTTCGGAGGAGCGCGAAGGGCCGAAGGCGAGCGGCGCGGTCGGGGCGGCGAGCGCGAGTGGCGAGAGCGTTACCGGCGTGTAGCGGATCGGCCCGATGTGGTTCGGATCGGACCAGTCGCCCACCGCGAAGACGTGGTAGACGGAGCCGCCGCCGGCCGGCGGGACGATGATCGCGGAGTGGGTGGAGGAGCTGTCGCCGCCCAGCTCCTGGCCGAGCGGGTTGACCGGCATGTTGGCCGGCGGCGGGCCGTAGAGATTGCGGCCGTCGGTATGGAAGAGAAGATTGCCGAAATAATCGGAAATCGCCGCGCAGCCCTCGCCCGTGATGTAGCCGTGCGCAACGTCGTTCTGGGGGGCGCCGCCGTTCGGAAAGCGGATGTGGCACCCGTTCCCGAACGTCCAGTGCCAGTCGTAGCCGCCGGGCATCGCTAAGCCCTCAGTCCTTGCAGACGTTGAAGACGAAGCAGGCTTCCTCGTCGCCGTGGAAGCAGGCGTTGAAGCAGATGCCCTTCAGGAGGATGCGGTGCTGTCCGGGCACGGCACCGCGCAGCCGCAGCACGAACTGGCGGGTGACGCAGGTGCAGGGCGCGATGTCGCCGAAGCAGTAGGGCCCGATCGGGGTCAGCTCGATCGACGGACTGCCGTCGGGCAGGTTGGGCACCGCATTGCCGTTCATGTCGACGACCGTCACCATCTGGATGGTAAGGCCGGCGAGGGTCAGGTTCGCATAAGGGTTGCAGACGATGAGGCTCATCACCTCGGTGTCGTCGCCTTCGATGCAGTCGCATTGGCTGTCGCCCCAGCGGATCGACACCCACGGCGCGATGCGCGGCAGGTCGATCGGCCGGCAGGGCGGCTTTTCGATGGGCAGGCGCTCGTCGCAGGGGCGGAGCGGATTGAGCTTGGGGATCGCAGCCAGCTGCTCATCGACTGCGGCAGCCAGGTCGCGACACTTGTCGTCGCAGTCAGCCGTTTTCCGCGTGAAGGTAGGAAGACCGAGCTGACACAGCTCGCTGAGGATGAGGTCGCCGCCGCCCTGCTTGGTGGCCACAGCCTTGAATTGCGTCGCATTCGAAGGGGTCGTCGGACTGTCCGGTAGGCCAATTTCGAACAGGCTGTGCTGGTCGTATTTGGCGCCGTAGATCTTGCCATTGGGCCCGAGTTGCAGCGCCCCGACCCGATACGGGCCGGTCCACTGCGTGCTGGCTGGCCAGATGTCGATCTGGTCGCAGGTGGCGAAGGTGTTCGGCCCGTTTATGGTATGGCGCCGCACTGCCCCGGTTTGATAGCAGCTGAAGTAGAGGTAG
>Ga0070660_100000486_pt1 | contig 26546 bp, 21 predicted proteins | sample KBSC33metaG_FD_64670 | JGI IMG/M metagenome (GOLD analysis project Ga0070660, IMG submission 64670) | Corn rhizosphere microbial communities from Kellogg Biological Station, Michigan, USA - KBS C3-3 metaG | ecosystem: Host-associated > Plants > Roots > Rhizosphere > Soil ... | reverse complement strand
GAGCGGGATGTGCGTGCGGCCGGGATGGGGCGCGTCCGCGACCGCGTTAAAGGCGCGCGCGGTGGCGAGCCAGGCGGAGGCGGGCGAACGATCGGGCGCGTCCAGCGGTGGCGAGCTGCCGCCGGCGAGGATCGAGCCCAGCGGATAGTCGCGCAGATCTTCCGGACGGATCGAGGAGATATCGGCCTGGACCATCTGGCCGACCTTTTCCTCGAGCGTCATCCGCGCCATCAACCGGGAGACGAACGCCTCGGTCCTGGGATCGACCAGGCCGACGCTTTTCGCCGCCGGCCACAGTGCCGGATGCGCCACGCCCCGTTCGGTCGGCGCCTGCGCCGTCGCGGCCGTCGCCAGGGCCAGAGCGCAGGCCGAAGCCGCTAAGCGTTTCAAATTGCGCATCTTGTTTTCCCTCCCGGACAATCCCGCTATGTTGCGGGTGACATCGTCATACCAATTCTTGTCCTAAAAGCCACGGAAAAGGGGAGCTACATGCGGCGGCCGACTACCCTCAATTTCTTGAAAACGCTTACATTCCTTGCCGGGGCAGGGTTTTTGACATCGATGTCGCGCGCTGCCGATTTTGCGCGCTTCGATTGGGTCGACTATCGCAATATCGAGAAGGGTGCCGCGCCCGGCCCGCGCGACTATCGCAACCCGGTGATCGCCGGTTATTATCCGGATCCGAGCGTGGTCCGCGTCGATGCGGACTTTTATCTCGTCAATTCAAGCTTCTCCTGGTTTCCGGGCCTGCCGGTCTGGCATAGCCGCGACCTCGTCCACTGGCGCCAGATCGGCAATGCGATCGACCGCAAGGGGCAATTGGATTTCACGGGACTGGGCATGTCACGCGGCACCTTTGCGCCCGACATTTCCTATCACGACGGCCTGTTCTACATCGTCAACACCTGCGTCGGCTGCGGCGGAAATTTCGTGATCACCGCGCGCGATCCGAAAGGCCCCTGGTCGGCCCCGGTCTGGCTCAAGAATGTGGACGGGATCGATCCTTCGCTTTTCTTCGATGAGGACGGCAGTGCCTGGCTGGTTCACAATGCCGGGCCGCAAGGCAAGCCGCGCTACAACGGCCATACCGCGATCTGGCTGACGCGGTTCGACCCGAAGACGTTACAGGCGGTCGGCGAGGCGAAGGTGATCGTCGATGCGGGCGTGGATCCGACCAAGAATCCGATCTGGATCGAGGGGCCGCACCTCTTCAAGAAGGATGGCGTCTATTATCTGATGGCGGCGGAGGGCGGCACCAGCGAGCAGCATAGCGAGGTCATCTTCCGCTCGGACACGGTAGAAGGACCCTATGTGCCCGGGCCGCCGTCGGTGAACCCGATCCTGACGCAGCGCGATCTCGATCCCGCGCGGCCCAACCCGGTCACCTCATCCGGCCATGCCGATCTGGTGAAGACCGAAAAGGGCGATTGGTGGGCGGTGTTCCTCGCCACGCGACCCTATGAAGGTGGCCTCTACAATACGGGGCGCGAGACCTTCCTGGCGCATGTGACATGGCGGGACGGCTGGCCGACGATCCTGCCGCACGCGACGCCGATTCCGACGATCGCCAAGGCGCCCGATCTGCCGCGCGATACGGCGCCGCCGGTCACGGGCACTTTCGATGCGCGTGAGGAATTTGCCGGCAAGGCGCTCGGCCCCGAATGGATGATGATGCGTTCGCCGACGACCAACTGGTACCGGCTGGAGCAAGGTTCGCTCGTGCTTGCCGCGCGCAACGAGCGTCTGGGCGACGGCAAGCAGCCGAGTTTCGTCGCCCGGCGCCAGCAAAGCCCCGAGGCCGTGGTCACGACATCGGTCCGTTTCGCGCCTGCCGAGGGTGAGGAAGCCGGCCTGGCTGCGCTCCAGAATGACGCTTATTTCCTGAGCGTGGCGCTGACCCGCAAGGATGGAAAACTCGCGGTGCAGGTGATGCGCCGCGACGGACCGAACGATCCGGCGGAGGGCAAGCTCGTCGCCAGCAAGCCGGTGACGGCGACGGCGTTACAATTGCGGATCCAGGCGCATGGCGGGCGCTACGATTTCGATTATGCGGTCAAACCTGGCCAGTGGCTGGTGGCGGCACATGATGTCGATGCGACCAACCTCTCGACCGCGAAGGCGGGCGGGTTCGTGGGCACCTTGATCGGCCCTTATGCGCAGAGTGCGGTGGGGGCGAGCGCGGCGATGGTCCACCAATAGCTATCCCAGTAACCCCTCCCCTTTAGGGGAGGGGCAGGGGTGGGGGCGAGCGGAGCTCGCACGGCGCAATGCGCCGTCACCACCCCAACCCCTCCTCTGAAGAGGAGGGGCTAAGGGCGAGGCCTTTTATTTCCCCACCCCCAATTCCTTGTTCGCCCAGGGGATGAAGTAGCGGAAGTTGGGGGCGTCGGTGTGGCCGCCGGTGTGCTGGCGCCAGGCCAGGTCGCCGTCGATCATCGTGGTCGGCGGGGGCATGTCGGCGGGGCCGGCCACGCCGACGCCCGTCTTTCCGAGCAATTTGTAGACACGGCCGGCATCATGGGCTGCCTTCCACGCGCCGGTCTGGTCGATCCAATGCGCGTCGCCCTGCTCGGGCACGCCATGGCTGATGAAGAGCGGACGCGGTGCGGCGAGCGCGAACAGTTCGTTCGAATCCACCTGCAGGTCGTAAGCATCCAGATTGGGCTTCGACACGCCTTTGGTGTCATATTTGATGAAGTTGCCCGCGAACCAATAATATTCGCCGGTGGCGAGGTTGGCGACGCTCTCGCCGAAATTGCGGCGCAGCAACGTGCCGCCGCCCTTGCCCGACGATCCGATCAATCCGACCGCGAAGCGCGGATCGAATGCCATCGTGACCAGAGCGGCCTTGCCGTAGCGCGACACGCCCTCGATCCCGACCCTGTGCGCATCGACGGCGGGGTCGGTGGACAGAAAATCGAGCATCCGGCTCGCCGCCCAGGCCCAGGCGCGGAGCGCGCCCCAATCGCCGGGTTTGCGCGGCGCGCCGTGATTGCCGAGGCCGATGATGCCGCTACGCAAGCCCGCGCCATTGTCGGCCTGCGCGCTGGTCGGATCGAGGCTGACATAGCCCCACCCCGCGGCCAGCAGCTGGTTGATCGGTGGTGGATCGCCATTGGCGTCGCGCTGCGGGACATGGAAACCCGGCGGGGCCGCGAAAACGAACGCCTGGTGCGCGTCGAACACCGCGGCGAGGCCTGGATCCTGCTTGATGAGCAGCGCCTTCATTGCGTCATTGATGCGGTCATAGTCGGCCGGCGTCGGCTGCGATGGCTCGGGCCAGCTATTGGCGCCGAAGCCGAACATGATCAGCACGGGCACCGGCCCCTTGGCATTGGCAGGGAGCACCTCCATCGCGCGGATATCGACGCTGCGCGCGGGATCGGACGGATTCTCGACATGGCCTACCAGCCGCCGCGCGATCACGGGCGTCGAGAAGCCGACCATTTCGCGGTCGCTCGCGACCATTTTCCATTGCACGGGCGGCAGGTTGGCGGGCACGCGGCCATAAACCTCGCGCTCATAATCCTCGAGGATTTCCGGCCGGCGCTTGCCGAACCAGTCCTTGGCGTCGGCAACCTTGCGTCCGTCCTTCGCCACCAATGGATCGGGCAGTGCGCCGACCGGCCCTGCCTTGCTCTCGTCGATATTGGCGTGGTTGGGCGCGCTTTCGTCGCCGCTCGGCCCGGGTACGAGCGCGGTAATGCCCAATTGGTGCATCATGTCCGCGCGATCCTGGTCCGCGGACCATATCGCGGGCGGCTGCGCCACCGCCAACGCAGGTAGGGACAACAGGGCGATCACGCCCGCCTGAAAGATCGTGCGCATCGCCCTGCGGTCCTTGTCTTCAGCTCGTCGGCAGTGTGGTCATGTCATAGTCGGGCCCGAGATCGAGCACGAATACGGGGCCCAGGTCGATCACCTGCTTGTCGGCGGCGAGCTGCATCGCGACATGCGCCTCGCCGCGGCGCCAGGCGGAGCTTGCCTTGGCCGAGACGAAATAGAGGTTCCACCGGTTGGTGATCTGCCGGTCGGCGACCGCGATCGGCGCGTAGGGCGCGCTATCCTGGCAGACGCCGAGGCCCGGCATCGACGCGGTCTCCCCGTCTTTGAGGTTGGGCGCGCGTGCGTAGATGGCGAAGACGATCACGTCGCCGGCCTTGATCGGCTTGAGGATGGGGTAGCCGCCGCCGGCATCCCAGGGGTGACCGCCTTTCTGGCTGACGTCGACGCGCACGAACACGCCCCCGGGGATTTCGGGATCCTTCATCTGCTTCTGGGTCATGCCCGCCCCGTAGAAGGCGTAAGCGGTGCCCGGCTCGTTGATCACTTTCTTGATCAAGGTTTCCGATTGCAGCGGGTTGATGATTTCGGAAAATGCGGGTGCGGCGGCGCCCAGCCCCAGTGCCACCGCAAGGGCAAGATATTTCATTTTGGCTCCCCTCATCCATGCCGCTGTCGTCGCGGCTGGACGGCAGCCTCCGCCGAAGCGACAGGGCTGTCAATCCAGGGGAGCGAAGGTCCGATGTCAGGCGCCGGCCGCGACCGCGCCGACCGACTCTACGCCCACCCCGCGGGGAGAGGGAGCCCCGCTTCGATCAAACGGAAACGACCCTAGATATCCTCGACCTGATCGAGATAGGCGCCATAGCCCTGGGCTTCCATCTCCTCGCGCGGGACGAAGCGGAGCGAGGCCGAATTGATGCAATAGCGCAGGCCGCCGCGATCGACCGGCCCGTCTTCGAACACATGCCCCAGATGGCTGTCGCCATGCGCGGAGCGGACCTCGGTGCGGATCATGCCATGCGACGCGTCGCGCAATTCGGCGACGTTGCGGGGCTCGATCGGCTTGGTGAAGCTCGGCCAGCCGCAGCCGGATTCGAACTTGTCCGACGAGGCGAACAACGGCTCGCCCGAGACGATATCGACATAGATTCCGGGCTGCTTGTTGTAGAGCAATTCGCCCGTGCCGGGGCGCTCGGTGCCGCTCTGCTGCGTCACGCGATATTGCTCGGGGGTCAGCTTCGCGATCGCATCCTCGTCGCGGAAATATTCGGCCATCGGGCGGCTCCTTTTTTGGATCGGGAGCAATATAGGAGCCGCCGTCGCATTCGCCAGCGGTGCCGCCCGATGTGCCGCTTCATTGCACCAGGGCGACGCCGTACGGCGCGAGGGCGATCTTGCGGGAATAGGAGGCGCCGGTCAGCACGTCCTTCTTGGCCCCCGCCACCTCGACCGTCGCCGGTGCGTTGTTGGTGTTGACGTACAAGGTGCGGCCGTCGACGACGCGGGCGACCACGCCATGCTGGGTCACCGGCCCGCGTTCGATCCCCACCTTGCCATAAAGCGAGCGGATCAGCGGATCGATGAAGGCGGATTGAGCGGCGGTGGCAAGATAGATGGCGTTGCCCTTGCCATAATGGTTGATCGTGATCGCGGGGCTTTGCTTCGGCGTGTTCGTGAACGTCGCAAGAGGCTTGGCCGTGCTCGGTTCGAGCACCTCATAATAAGGATCGGTGCCGACAAGCACCTGGCCGCCGAACGAGACCTTGAGCGGCTGTTCGGACCGGTAGAATTCGTTGGTTCGCACGCCGAACACGTCGGTCAGTCGTCCCGGCAGGGGTGTGTCGAACCATTTGCCGGTCTCGTCGACCTTGGCCGAATAGCCGGTCATCACGACCGTGCCGCCGCTCGCCACGTAGCGCCGGACGGCATCGGCGGTTTCGCGGTCCATCAGATAAGCGCTCGGCAGGATGATGAGCTTGTATTTGTCGATCGGATCGTGCCCGATATCGATCACCGCCGCATCGACATTGTCCTCGAACAGCGGCTTGAACACCAGCGTCGCCTGGTCCTGATAATTGGCCTTGTAATATTCCTTCATCGTGTTGGGCCCGGGCGGGGGTGAGGTCAGCCAGTCGGTCTGGAATGAAAAGGCGATCGCGACTTCGGGCGCCTGGTATCTCGGAAAGCCCAGGCTTTGCAGCTTGGTGAATTCGCGCGCGATCTGGCCGAACTCGTCTACTTTCCACGACGGCCGTCCGTCATGGTCCGCCAAGCCGAAGATCGCCTGCTCCTCGCCGCCGATATGCGAATTGAAGGTCCAGGCAAGGAAGGTCTGCGCGTGATTGATCAGCCCGAAATAGGCCCACATCCGCGACCGGCCGGGCGTGCCGTAATAGCCACCGCCGCCTGCGGTGAATTCGTTGAACCAGACGGGGGTATCGTGGCCGGCCCGGTTCATCGCGACTTCAAAAGCCGCCCCCAGCGGGTCGCCAGGATAGAAGCCCTGCGCGCCATAGGTGGAAATCTGATCCCACGACCGTAGATAATCGAACCCCTTGGTGGATGCGGTGGGCCAGAGGTTGGAGACGGCGGGTAGGTTGGGCGCGACCTGCTTGCGCACCGCCTCCAGATCCTTGAGCGCGCCGATCGTATCATCCGACCAATAGCGCCGCAGATCGAGATTGCGTTCGTTCGGACCAGGGCCATTGCCATAAGGCAGGTCGACCTCGTCCCAATCACCAATCCGACGCGACCAGCGCTGCGTCGCCCATGCCTGGTTGAGGTTGGCGATCGTGCCATATTTTTGCTGGAGCCAGGCGACGAAGCGCTGCCGGTCCGCTTCCGAATAGGACATCTGGCCGTTGCCGACCTCATTGTCATAGCCGACTGCGATCACCGCCGGATGATGCGCGTAGCGCTTCAGCATCTGCTCGGCGAGACGGCGTGCCAGGCGGCGATAATCCGGGTCGCTGATATTGTCCCAGTAACGCGACGCGGCATGGATGCGGACGCCGTCCTGGTTGACGATGTCGACGCCGGGATAATGTTTGTGCAGCCAGATCGGCGCGGGCTGGCCGGGAATGTCGAGGATCACCTTGATGCCCGCCGCCTGCATCTGGTCGAGCACATGATCGAACCATTCGAATGTGAAATGCCCTTCCTGCGGCTCGAACGAATCCCACGACAGATCGCCCATGCGGACCATTTTGAACCCTGCCGCTTTCATGATCGCAATGTCCTGGCGGATCTGTGCGGGAGAACGGTCTATCGGCTGATAGCAGGTGCCGACGAAGAGCTGCCCCTTCCCCGGCCATTCGGGGTGGCCGGCGGCGCTCTGGGCATGAGCCGGCCCGAGTTCCAGCGCCATGATCGTGCCGATTGCGGCGATCGCGAGTGCGGTCAGCCGCTTTGTCCGGCGCCTATCGGGCTTCAAGGGTTTCTCCAGATCGGCTTGGGGCAAGAGGGTCAGTGTTGGATCCGCTCGAGTTGTGCGAGCACGACGTCGTTGGTGCGCAGCGGCACGTCGAGGTCGACCGATCCGTTCCGCAATACGCGCACGGTCCGGTCGGTTTCCGGCAGGTCGCGGGTCGATGCTTGCAAGCGGTCGATCTGCGCGGCGGAGAGCCGGCCGGGAAGCCCCATGTCGATATAAGCCGAATACGCATCGTTATGTCGATAGCCGGTGCGGAACAGGCGCAGGCGATAACGGCCCGGCCGAAGATGGGTGAAGTGGAGCCGGGCAGGAGCCTGCGCCACGGATTCGACCAGACGGCCGTAGAAGCTGCGATTGCTCACGGGCTGGTCCGGCTGGTGCCAGTCCCATAGCAGCACCGTCAGCTTTGCCCCGTCGGCCGAAGCGATGCTGTAGCGATCCTGCGTCGGGATTTCGCGCCCGGACAGCGCGTGCAGATATTTGTAGGCGAACCATGCCGGCTTGCGGATGCCTTGCGGATTCATCAGCCCGAACCCGCCCTCGAACGGCGCGCTCGGCGGCCCCGGTTCTTCGAACAGGTCGCTATAGGTCCAGTAGCTCATGCCCTGGACCATGCCCTGCACCGCCTTGAGCTTGGTCAGGATATAGGCTGTGCTCACATAGGAATCGTGGACGCGGTCGCGCGGCGTGTAGCTCGTGCTCCATTCGCTGAAATAGAGCGGAAGATTGGGGAATTTCGATGCGGCTATCTCGGCGCGGACGCGGCGCACGTCGCCAATGATGGCATCCGGAGAGGCAGAGAGCTTGGTGTCCGACTTGCCTTGCTCGTCGAGAAAGCCGCCGTCGACGCCATACGTGTGGGTCGTGACGAAATCGACCGGCGTTCCGTGCGCCGCCGCATAATCCAGGAATTGCGGCACCCAGGCCGCGCCGGCGGTCGAGGGACCGCCCACGCGCAAGGCGGGGTCGATCGATTTGATCGTCCGTGCGGTCGCGTCATAGAGTTCGAAATAAGCAGGCTGATCGGCCTTTTCCCAGAAACCGCTGAGATTGGGCTCGTTCCACACCTCAAAGAACCAGCCGCGCACCTCCGCCGCCCCGTAGCGCTCCTGCAAGTGCCGCACGAAGGCGCCGACGAGATCGCGCCACGGTCCGAGTTGCGGGTGGGAGGTGTTGCCCTTCCAATAGAAGACGCTGTTGTCCGAGGTCTTGAGCGCCTCGGGCGTGAAGCCCAGTTCGACGAAGGGCCTGATATTGCGCGCGAGCAGCTTGTCGTAGAGCTCGTCGATCCGGGTCCAGTCATAGACGATATGGCCGTCACGGCTTTTCACCGTGCCGAGCACGTCGTGGAAGATCGCGTGGAAGCGGATATATCGGAAGCCGAGCTCGCGCGTCGCAATCGCGAGTTGCGCCATGCTGTCGTCGCGGATCAGCGTTCCGGGATAGTCCGACCCAACCGAAAGGTCGAAAAAGCGATCGACCGGCGCCGATGCGGCCGCGGCATCGATCCGGACCGTCCGTGGTTCCTGGCCGGATTGAGCCGCGACCGGCGTTCCGAAACCGGCCGCCACAGCAAGGGCATGGCACAGCAAGGCCCGGCCGAATTTCGCGACGCCACCGCCGCGCCGGCCTCCGGTACCCGCCCCGGCACCCCCAAAAGAGGCCGGGCGCGTCGCGCCCGGCCCCAGGGGGAGGTGAGAAAGTCGATCAAGGGGAAGCCGTTCGGCGGTCTCCATCCGCGACCGGCGCGGCGGCCTTGGGCGGCCACGCCGAAGGGCCTGGCGAAACGGCTCCATAGTCCTCCCCGAATCCGTATGGATACGCACACCTGCATGCGGCTCCCCGATTCCTTGTCGCCACGGCCATAGCCTCAGCCAAAAGGGCGCGCCGGGAATTGTTTCGGGCCGGAACAGGACGTGCGCGAGATGGACCCGACGGCAGCGAAATGGTGATCGCGTCGGCTTCGTTGCCGCGAATCATCTGATAAATTTAGAGGTTTTGCCCCAGCATCGCTTCAACCTCGGCACGATAGCTCCGGCTCATCATGAGTTGGATGCCGTTCCTGAGCACCACCGCAAACTCGCCGTGCGAGCGACGTTCGAGCAACGCGATCGATCGGAGATTGACGATGCTCGAGCGGTGGATCCGAACGAAGCGGAAAGGGTCGAGCCGGCTGGCGACGGAGGCAAGGCCGGCGCGGTAGAGGAATTGCTCGTCCCCCACATGCATCGTCACATACACGCCCGCCGCTTCGATCCAGTCGATATCCTGTGTCATGATGAGCCGGGCGTTGTCGCGCGATCGCACCACGATCCAGTCCCAGATCTCGCCGGGCGTCGTGCGCTTCGCGACCAGCTTGAGCAATTCCGGACCGAACGAGCTCGAGCTTTCCGAATTTCGCGATCGTAGATCGTCCAGGCGCTTCTTGACCCGCTCCATCGTCCGTTCGTAGCGCTTGTTGCCGAACGGCTTGAGCAGATAGTCGATCGCATCCGCCTCGAACGCCTGAAGCGCGAATTGATCATAAGCCGTGACGAACACGGTCAGCGGCATATTGTCTGGGCCGACCGCATTGATCACGCCGAAGCCGTCGATCCCGGGCATCTGCACGTCCAGGAATACGATGTCGGGCTTGGCCTGCTGGATCAGCGTAACCGCCGCTGCGCCATTTTCCGCCTGCAATATCTGCCCGATATCGCCGTCCTTGGCCAGCCGATCGACAAGACGCCGCCGCGCCGGTGCTTCGTCATCGACCACAAGCGCGCAGAGCGCCTTAGGCTGCGCGTCCATCGATTTCGGCTCCGGTGCTGTGCAGGGGAATCTGGATGGCGACCCGTGTGCCTCCGCCGCGCCGTGGCGCGATGATGAAATGTTGCTCGCCGATTTCCGGATAGAGCGTTTCCAGCCGTTCGCGGGTCACGCGCACACCCAGGCCGGTCGACATTTCCATGCGCCAATTGGGCGGCAGGCCCACGCCATCGTCCTGCACGTCTATTTGTAACCGATCGCCCAAGGCCCGCGCCGAGATCGCGATCATCCCGCCTGACATGCGGCGTTCGATTCCATGGCGGATCGCATTCTCAACAAGCGGCTGGAGCAGCAGCGACGGCACCAGGGTGGAAAGTGTCGCCGGCTCTGCATCGATCCTTATGTCGATCCTGTCGCCGAAACGCAGCTTCTGGATCGCGAGATAATGATCGAGCAGTGCCAGCTCCTGCGCGAGCGTAATCTCGGTGCTGCCGTGGCAATCGATGGATCGCCTGAGCAGCGTACCAAGATTCTCGATCATCTCCTGAACCAGCTCCGGATTGGAGACGACTTCGGACGATATCGCGTTGAGCGCATTGAACAGGAAATGCGGTTCGAGCTGAAGGCGAAGCGCATTCAGGCGGGATTCGATGAGCCGCTTTTCGACTCTTTCCACGTCGAGCTGGCTGGTCAGGAACCGGTTATAGAAGTTGAACGCCTGCAAGATGCCGACGAAGGCGCAATAGGTCATCCAGCCGCCCAGAAAGAAATAGATTCCGTAGGTCGGATTCCGGAGCGGGTTCCACCATATTTTCGGCATCGGATAGAGGAGCAGGCCGGCAAGGTATGTATGGACCAGGGTGAATGGAATGCTCAACGGCAGATAGATCAGGAACAGCTTCGCCGCACTTTGTTGTGGCGATTTCAATTGGCGGTCGATCAACAGGACTGCCGGCGTGAGCAACGCCCAGGTCCAGTTCTCGATCATGTGTGAGACAAAGACGTACCAGTCAAAGCTTCTGAACATGTCCGGCACGGCCTGAAAAAGACCCACCACCGTCCAGATCAGCAGCGTCAGTATCGCCGATAGTATCATCGTGCGCCGCGTTCCGTCCCAAGGCTGAGCCAAATCGGGATGTGGCAACGCCATGGGATGCCGTGCGGTAACGGCGGCGGCTGAATCGTGCGAGGCGTGTTTCATAACGGGCTACAGGGGCTCTCGATCGGCGGGGCCATCATAGAGGATGGCGGCCGGTCTCCCAACCGATTCAATGTCGATGCGCGCGCGCCCTGCCGCCCATGCCGTCCCCGCTCCACCAATCCACTCCTGTGATTCTCGATCTTATCGTCGACCGATCCGGCGCCAAGCCCTGCCAGGCGCGGCGAACATGATCCGGCGGGCATGCTTCCGCTCAGTCTGGCCAGTCTCCCTCATCCGTTCCCGGCGGCCAAGCCGCTTTGCGGGCGATTTTTTCAGAAATGTTACGATCCGGATTTTTACTGTTGCAAGACGGATTCAAGCCAAGTGAAGTGGAATGGTAGCGCTATATATCACATAAAAACAACAACTTCTTGCGCCAACTCTCCTCGGCTGATCGTGGACTCACCGGCAAAACTATGGCTTTTGTCTGAGTTAATGGATGCGGATCGGTTCCTTAACTGGTCCGAAAAAAAAGAAACGTTTGGAAGGGTGGATGCGGGGCCAGCAATGGCTGCGGCGCGGTCAGGTTGTTGTCCGGGCGGCGCAAGAAACACTTCCAAGACGAACATAAGCTCCAGCCCTGCATCCAGGGGCGGGGCAACTGCCGGGCCAACCGGCAGACGGGGTGCTGTGACGCGGTCGGACATGGTTCGTCGCGATGATTCAGATAGGAGGGGATACATTGCGGATCGGTAATTTAATGCTCGGAGCCAGCGTTTCGGCGCTCGTTCTGGCGGGCTTGGGTGTTGCGCAACCGGCATGGGCACAGGCGGCCGACGCGCCCGCCGATGCCAAGGCGAAACAGGCTGACGCGAAAGCCGTCGCCGACGACGACGCCACCGCGATCGTCGTGACCGCGCGCCGTCAGGCGCTGCAGACGGCGATCGAACTCAAGCGCCATTCCGACACGATCATCGATTCGGTCGTCGCCGACGAGGCGGGCAGGCTCCCCGACAATTCGATCACCGAAGTGCTGCAGCGCGTGTCGGGCGTGTCGATCTCGCGTTTCAATTCGGCCAACGGCGGCAGCACCGCGTTCCAGATCGAAGGTACGGACATTACCGTGCGCGGTCTTCCCTTCAATGCAAGCACGCTCAACGGCCAGCAGTTGTTCAGCGCCAACGGCGCAAGCGCCATTAGCTGGAATGAAGTCACGCCCGAGTTGATGGCCAGGGTCGATGTTTACAAGGCGACGCGCGCCGACATCATCGAGGGAGGAGCGTCCACGATCGATCTTCGCACGCATCTGCCGTTCGATTTCAAGGACACCCAGTTCAACATCACCGCTGGTGGCAGCTACGGCACCCAGGTGAAAAAGGCTTCGCCCCGCATTTCCGCCATGTTCTCAAGGAATTTCGACACCGGCATCGGCGAAATCGGTGTGTTGTGGGATTTTGCCTTCAGCCGCCTGCACCAGCAGAGCAGTGATCTGCAGGTTGGCGCCATGTTTGCCGAATATGTGCCAACCTCTACCCGAGCCGATAATCTGGCTTTTGTTCCCAGCGCGTTCAAATGGGAAAATAGCCGGAGCAAGCGCGACAGGTACGGTGCTTATCAGGCCATTCAGTGGAAGCCGGCTTCGAACCTGACGCTGACCAACACCGTGTTCTTCTCGCAATATGTCGAGAATAGCGAGGGGAACAGCGCTACCGTAGGGCAGAACCCATCCGCGACAGCTGCAATGATGCCGATACTCGGCAGTCCGGTTGAATATGATGCCAATGGTGGCTTCCGCAAGGGAAGCCTCATGGTCGGATCCACCGGCAATTCGGTGGAGTTTCAGAACACGAGCACCCACACCAGCTGGCTGCCCTCCCAGTACCAGATCGATTGCGGTGCGACCTATGGCGCTCCCGCGTCGTCGATTCAGTGGGATTGGGCGCCGAATGCTCCCGTTCTGGCGCAGTGCGGCCCCGCCGCCACGTTGAACCCGAGCGGCGGCGCGACGAGATCGCACAGCAAGAATTCCACGCTGGATATTTCGCAGAGCTTCGTCTGGACCCCTGGGGATCGGGTGGCGGTGCGTGGAGGCGCGCAATATGTTTCTTCCCGTTCGGCCGGGCAGCAGATGTATGTCGGCCTCAATCAGTCCAGCCCGCTGGTGACGTCGATGAATGCCGACCTGACGGGGGTGCTGCCGGTTTTGTCTGGCCTTTCCACCGCCGGCGTGCTCGATAAGAGTACGGCGTACTTCGCCCAGTTCGGCTATCACGAACCCAAAAATAAGGGGAAGATGCTGGCTGGCCATCTCGACGTTGAATATAAGGTCAGCGACGGTGGATTCCTGCGCAGCATCACTGTTGGCGCTCGTGTCGCCAAGCGCACCGAAAAGGACAATTTCGCGGGGACGTATTGGGCGCCGATGGGCCAGTCCTGGATGGGGCATAACTTCGGGGATCATCCCGGAGACCCGACGTTCGGGCCAGGTAATATTCAATATCTCAATAACGCGAATGTGCGGCAATCGGATTATGAAGTCGCCAGCTTCCCCAATTTCTTCGGCGGCAAAGTGGCTGCTCCGGCGCAGGTCTTCGTCGCCAGCCAATCGCTCATGCAGAGCTACGACTGGTACCATCTGCTCAAGACCTATAACGGTAGCATCCCCAACGGGACCGCTGATCAGTATTGGACGGCGAATATCGATCAGGGCCTGAACAAGACCGATAGCCGCATCACCAACATGGCTGCCTACGTCGAGGCCAAGTTCGCAAGTGATGGCAACGGAATCATTCCGCCATTCTCCGGCAATATCGGTGTTCGCGTATTCCACGAGTCGCTGCGGGCAAGCGGCCTGCTGAGCACGCCGAACAACTCGAACCTTGCCTTGAACCAAGCGGACAGCACGGCGTATTTCAACGCTCAGAAGGGTCTACCGGGCGCTACATACCCGACGCTCTATTCGTTCACTCAGGCCTATTACCTGCAGACCCGCGACTACAGCTACACGCGCGTTCTTCCTTCGTTCAACATCAAGTTCAACCCCACCGACAAGTTCATCGTTCGTGGTGCGGTGTCGCTGTCGTCGGCTCCGCCGAATCTCAATGACATTCGTGCAGGTGGTTCGATCGGCGCCAGAACGCTTCCTAACGCCACCAATTCGCTGGCACCCCCGATTCTGACGGGTGTCGTGGTCAACGGCGGCGGCGCAAATCTGAAGCCGACGATGATCACCAGCGAAGATCTGACGTTCGAATATTATCCGTCGTCGTCCAGCTTCTTCTACGTCGATCTGTTCGCCAAGCAGGTCAAAGATAATCCGCTGTTCTATTCGTTCATCGCCAACAATCTTCCCATTCCGGCGACGGCGTATGCCAATGGACAGACCCCCCCGACCGGAACGGGAACGCCGACAAGCCTGGATCTGCCGTGGCTCTATCTTCAGGACAAGTCATCGCCGGCCAAAGCCTATATCAAGGGCTTTGAGATCGGCGGCCGCAAGTTCTTCGACAAATTGCCTGGATTGCTCAAGGGATTGGGTATCGAAGGCAACGTGACCTATATCGACAGCCGCAACCCTGCCCAGCAGGCCAACAGCATGTTGAGTCCGCCCACCGCCAACGGGGGCCTCAATGCTGACGGCACGGTGCCGCAGACCTACCCCAAGCTTCCCTACGCGGGATTGTCGAAGTGGGCTTACAACATCCAGTTGCTGTACAGCCGCGGCAAGGTCAATTTCCGCCTGGCCTACAACTGGCGCGACAAGGCGTTGCTGTCGACCAACGTCAATCCGCTGTCCTATGCGACGAGCGGTGGCAATCCCTACACGCTCAACACCAGCCCGACCAACTTTGACTCGGATCATTCCCGTCCCGTGTACAACATGGTCCCAGCCTACATGGCCGCGGCCGGTTACCTGGATATGGGTTTCGACTATAAGGTGAGCGAGAAGATTTCCGTCTCGTTCAACGCGGGCAACCTTCTCAACACGAAATCGCGAACGCTTCAGGAGCCCGTGCCTGGCGTGTTCGAGCCGTACGACTATAACGTCAGCGATCGACGCTACGACGTCACCCTGCGGGTGCGCTTCTGACGGTCTGAACGGGAAGGGCGCTTCATCAAGGAGCGCCCTTCCCATTTTTATAGCAAGGCATGTTTGTGAACAGCGGCCATCAGCAGCATATCGTCATTCTGGGTGGCGGCGCGGCGGGGTGGATAGCGGCCGCGCTGCTGGCCAAGAAGACGGATCGTCATCAAACGCGCATCACTCTGGTCGAATCGGAAGAGATCGGCATCATCGGTGTCGGCGAGGCGACGATCCCGATATTGGCACAGTGCAACGCGTTACTCGGCATCGATGAATTCGACTTTGTTCGCAGCACCCAGGGGACGTTCAAGCTGGGCATTGAATTCTGCGATTGGGGAACTGCCGGGAACCGGCATTTCCACGCCTTCAGCGACTATGGCCATCAGGTCGAAGGGGTGTCGACCCACCATTATTGGTTGAGACTTCGGCAATCGGGCGACGATCGTCCGATCGATGATTATTCGTTTGCCTATGCCGTCGCGAAAAACAACAATTTCGCCCCGAGCGATCCGCAGAATTCGCGCTATCACCATGCCTATCATTTCGATGCCGGATTATACGCCCGCTATTTGCGGGATGTGGCGATCGGGCTGGGCGTGGAGCGCATCGAAGGCAAGATGACGCACGTCGATCTGGATGGCGACACCGGCGATATTACCGCGATCCATCTTGCCAATGGCGGTACGGTTTCCGGCGATTTCTTCGTGGATTGCTCCGGCTTCGCGTCCGAATTGCTGGGAAAGGCGTTGGGCACGCCGTTTGTCGACTGGTCGCGCTGGTTGCTTTGCAACAGCGCCATGGCGGTGCCATCGAAACGCACCGGCGCGCCGACGCCGTTTACCCGGTCCACCGCGCACGCCGGGGGCTGGCGCTGGACCATCCCGCTGCAACATCGCAGCGGCAATGGCATGGTCTATAATTCGGATCTGTGGAGCGACGATGCGGCGCGCGACGCCTTGCTGCGCAATATCGACGGCGAGCCGATTGCCGAGCCACGGCTGTTCCGTTTCACCTCAGGGCATCGCGAGCAGTTCTGGAATCGCAATTGTGTGGGGATCGGTTTTGCCTCCAGCTTTCTCGAGCCTCTGGAGTCAACCGGAATACAGTTGATCGTCATGGGGGTCCTGAAGCTGCTTCAATATTTCCCCGAACGGACTGTCGACCCGGTTCTGCGCGACGAATATAACCGGCTCTCCACCCGCGAGATCGAGCGCATCCGCGACTTCATCATCGCGCATTACTACCTATCGCGCCGTCCCGAGCCGTTGTGGTCCGCGTGCCGCGAGATGGAGATACCCGACAGCCTTCGGCACAAGCTGGATGTCTGGAACGCCAGCGGGCAAATCGCGCTGGGCGAGTCCGAATCCTATATGGAGCCGAGTTGGATCGCCATCCTGTTGGGCAACGGTGCCGTTCCCGCGCGCTACAACATATCGGCCGATCTCTATCCGTTGGAGCAGATCCGCACGGGCATGGAATTGCGCCGCGAAGAGATAGTGCGTTCGGCGCAGGCGGTCACGTCGCATCAGGATTTCATCGATCGCCACTGCAAGGCGCCCCAAGCGGCACGGGCCGACTGAAGGACCGTGCAGAAGAAAGTCATAATCGTCGGAGGCGGGACAGCGGGATGGACGACGGCCGCCTATCTGGCGAAGATGCTGTCTCACGGGCTGGCTGGCGGGTTGAGCATCACCCTGGTGGAGTCGCCCGAGATCGGCATCATCGGTGTTGGCGAAGGCACTTTTCCCAGCATCAGAAAGACCTTCAGCCGCATAGAACTCGATGAAGACAGCCTGGTCCGTGAAGCCAGCGCGACCTTCAAACAGGGCATTCGCTTTGTCGGCTGGCGTGGCGTCGCGGATAAGCAGGGCAACGATTACTACCTTCATCCCTTTCAGACTTCCGCCCAGCACTCCGATTTCGATCTTTTGCCCTATTGGCTGCTGGGCGTGGCCGGTGACGCGAGTTGGGCAAGCGCCGGCACCGTGCAGCCGCGGGTTATCGACGCAAGACATGCGCCGAAGCAGATCGGCCACGCTGGACACAATGGGCCGCTGAGCTACGCGTATCACTTCGACGCGGTTGAGCTGGCCGCGCTGCTGCGTCGCCGCGCGCTCGCGCTGGGTGTCAGGCGGATCGAGGATCTGGTCCAGGAGGTCACCGTCCGCGAGGACGGCTATATCCAGAGCCTGACCACGCGAGCCCATGGTGACCTCAAGGCCGACCTCTACATCGACTGCACGGGCTTTCGCGCGGAGCTGATCGGCAAGGCCCTGGGGGTGGGTTTCCGGTCGCTGCGCGACCAGGTGTTCGCCAATCGAGCCGTGGCGCTGCAAGTTCCCTACGACCGGCCGGACGCGCCCATCGAGTCCCAGACGATCTCCACTGCCCAGGAGTGCGGCTGGACGTGGGACATCGGGCTGACCAGCCGGCGCGGCGTCGGCTACGTCTATTCGACAGACCACATTTCCGACGCCCGCGCCGAGCAGGTGCTGCGCGCGTATGTCGGGCCCGCCGCGGCATCGGTTGAATCCAGGGTGCTGAATTTCGAACCGGGCTACCGCCAAATCCAATGGAAGAATAATTGCGTCGCCATCGGGCTTTCGGCCGGCTTCGTCGAGCCTTTGGAGGCGACGGGCATAGGATTTGTCGAGATCGCGGCCCTGCTGGTCTCCAACCTTTTCCCCTGGAACGGCGATTACGAAGTTTGCGCCAGGCAATTCAATCCGTTCATGGCCAAAAGATATGAAAATGTGGCGGATTTCATCAAGTTGCATTACTGTCTCACTCGGCGTGAGGACAGTGCGTTCTGGCGCGATAACGTCAGGCCCGAGACTATCAGCGACGGTCTAAAGGAACGGCTCGAGCGCTGGAGGTTCCGTCCGCCGTCGTTCCTCGACGTGGATCCGAACCATGACATATTTACCGACGCGAATTGGCAATATGTCCTGTATGGTCTCGGCTATAAGACCGACTTGAGGGCTCAGGCGGGAGCCTATCGCTACTATGACGAAGCCAGGGCCCAGTTCGCCGAAATCCGGCGTCAAGGCGACAATGCGCTGTCGTCCTTGCCCACGCACCGGGCCCTGATCGAACAGGTCCGGAAAAGCGGCTTCGTGCGGCCGTCTTAAGTCCGCGCAATCATTCATGATCGAGACGCGCGTGATGCGCCGTCAGCGATTCCCCCTAATGTAGCCGCCGTTTCCGGATCAGTGGCCAAGCAGCAGCGGTACCGGCGTCCGCAGAAAGGCGGAATCGCAGTCGCCGTAGAGAATGTCCGCCAGCGCGCGCCAGCGGCCGAAGCCACCCATGACCAGATAATCGGCACGGCAGAGCTGCGCCATTTGCATGAGCGCCGCGGGGCTTTCCAGCCATTGCGCGGTCACGTCCAGCCGGCGCTCGCCGGGAAGGCCGCGCACGAAATCGGCCGCTCGCGCCACGTCGACCTGCTGTCCCTCGCTCTGCGCGTCGATCAGCATCACCTCGCGCGCGCGGCGCAGCAGCGGCGTGGCGCCGGTAAGCGCGGCAGCGGCCGACAGCGATCCGTCCCAGACGATCAGGGCGCGGCCGCCAATCATGCGCGCGCGGCGCGGCTGCGGCAGGAACAGCACCGGCACGCGCGAGCGCAGGATCGCATTGCCCGCGCGCCGGCACGGCGCGGAGGGCGGTTCCGCGAACCTGCGGCTGATCAGCACCATGTCCGCGTCGAGCCGGTCCCATGGATTGGGCGAGAATTCGTGCAGATCGAGGCAGGCCGGCAGTCGGCCGACCGCCAGATCCAGGACCGCGGCAACGCACAGGTCGCGTGCGCGCGCGCCGCGCGCGACGAAGCCGACCTTGCGCAGGGAACGGGCCAGCGGCGCGTTCGCCGGGGACAGGCTGGCGGGGGGCCGTCGAAGCGGCTGATCGAACAGTCCGGTCTCGTCCGCGATCCTCATGCCGCTTGGTCTTGGCGCGTGCCGAGCCGTTGCTCGATCCGCATCGCAAGCGCCTCGACCGGGATGTGGGCGATGCGCGCGGACGCGCCCCCTGGTTGCCGCAACAGATCGGCAAGCGCACGCTGCGTCTGGACCATCAGGTCGATCGATTGCAGCTCGTCGAAATGCGGCGTGAGCACCGCCGGGTCGTTGGCGAGGATGCAGGCCAACCGGCAGAGCCGGTCGGCCAGATCCGCCATCTCGTCGGCGATTACGGGGATCAGCGGGTCGCCCGCGCCGGCGGTCATTTGCTGCACAACTTGATGATGCCGGCAACCAGCGCATCGCGCGCGACGGGTTGGGATGCGGCGCCCTTGTGCAGCTTGAAGCCCTCGACGACGGGGCCTTCCTCGAGCAGGCCGGCCGGCGCCATGCCATAGCCGCCCGCGCTGAGCATGGCGTTGAGACCTGGCGGTCCATCCTCGCCCGTCGGCGACAGCAGTACGCCGATCGCCTCGCTCTTGGCCGCGCACAAGGATGCGAACAGCAGTGAAATCGAGGGTCGATGCCCCGCGACCGGATCGCGCTGCAGCACGCGCAGGCTGCCCCCCGGCCATTTGTCCATCACGATATGATGCTCGTCCGAACGGGTGAGGTAGATGCAGCCCTGCTCCACCGCCAGACCATCTTCCGCGATTACGACGCGCGGCTGGACGTGCTGCTTGAGCTTCGCCGCGAAGCTGTCGAGCAATTCCGGGCGCAGATGCTGCACGACGATCGTCGGCGGGCAATTGGCGGGGAAGCTGCCGAGCAGATCGAACAATGCCTGCGTTCCCGCTTCGTCGCTGCCGACCGCGAGCAGGCGTCCATTCCAGTCGAAATTCTGGACCACGACGGGCGCGCCGGCCGCGCCGCGTTGCAGCGGGACGTCCTTCGCGGTCTTGAGGCGCTTGGCGATGCTGGCAAGCAGCTTGCCGAATTCGTCCTGGGTCGCGACCTTCGGCTTGGGGAAACAATCGATCGCGCCGAGACGCAGCGCTTCGATCGAGGCCTCGGCGCCCGCATCGGTGCGCGCGGAGAACATGATCACCGGCATCGGGCGCTGGCCCATCAATTCCTCGAGATATTCGATCCCGCTCATTCCAGGCATCTCGACGTCGAGCGTCATTACGTCCGGCTTCAGCCGTTCGACCTCCTGGCGCGCTTCGGCGGCGCTTTCGGCGGTGCCGACCACCTGGATACCGGCAATCTTTTCCAGCGCGCCGCTGATCAGCGCGCGCATGGTGATGGAATCGTCCACTACTAATACTTTGGTAGCCATGGTTTTTCTCTACGTTCGAGGCGGGGGGTCAGGCGGCTTCGGCTAATTGCGGGCGCGAATCGGCCAGGCGGTCGAGGCCGAGGATCATGATGAGGCGGTCGTCGATCGTGGCGATGCCCTCCAGGAAGGCGGTCGCGGTGACTTCGCCGACTTCGGGCACAGGCTGGATGTCGTCGGGGGCCAGCGTCACGATATCGCTGACCGCATCGACGATGATGCCCTGAAGCTGGTCGGCGATGCGCACGACGATGATGACATGCCGTGCGCTCGGGTCGGTCGTTCCCCAGCCGAGGCGGAGCCGCAGGTCGAGCACCGGCAGCACGACGCCGCGCAGGTTGACGACACCGCGGACGTGGGGCGGCACGTTGGGAAGCGGCGTGGCGGGCGACCAAGCCCGGATCTCGCGCACCGCCATGATGTCGATGCCGAGGCGGCGGTCGCCAATCTCGAACGTGATAAGCTGACGCGACATGGCAAAGCCTCCTGAAATCAGTGAAGGACGCGGCGGATGGCCGCGCCCAGTTTTTCGCGGTCGAACGGCTTCACGATCCAACCGGTGGCGCCGGCACTGCGCGCGCGGGCTTTCTTCTCGTCGGATGCCTCGGTCGTGAGCACCAGGATCGGAAGCCCCGCCTGGATGTCGCCGCTCCGCAATGCCTCGATCAGCCCGAAACCATCCATGCGCGGCATGTTGATGTCGGTGATCACCAGATCGGGCGTCGCCGCTTCCAGCTTCTCCAGCGCGTCGACGCCATCCTCGGCCTCGAATACGGTGAATCCCTGCTCGGTCAGCGCAGCGCGCAGCAGCATGCGCATGCTTGGCGAGTCATCGACTGTAAGTATTCGCCTGGACATTTTGATCCCCGTCAGCATTCAATAAATGAAGATTAAATATGACATAGTTAAAAAAGCTCTACATCGCCGCTAATTGGTGGCGATATTTTTACTGTTTGTTCGATAGGCTGGGCCGATACGGTTTTGCATCGACTCAATCCGGCCGCGGGGCGGAATTCTATTCTTCGCGCTGAGGTGCCGCCGACATTCTCGCCCAGAATCGCAATGCTTTCATTGGCCAGAAAGCGGCGCGCGAAATGAATGTTGGTATTGCCGATTTCCCCGAGGCCCTGCCGCATCGTGGCACCGCCATAGATGCGCGCCTTCAGGTTCCGGCGCATGGCGCCGCGCTTCAGCATCGCATTGATGAGAAGCTCCATCGAATGCACCCCGTAACGGTTGAGCAAGCGCGCATCCTCGTTCGCGATCGGCGCGGGCTCGGCCAGCAGGAAATGGTTCATCCCGCCGATCCCGGCGCAGCCGTCGTGCAGGCACACCGCGACGCAGCTGCCGAGCACCGTCGTGAACACGACGGTGGGATCGCCCGAGGCGATGCTGTCGCCCTGGGCGACCGTGAGGCGGCGTATCGGAGCCGGCGCGATCGGCGACATGATGCTCATGCGGCGCACGCCGCGAGCAGATGCGACGCGATCTTTCCGAGCGGCAATTGCTTCTCGACCGCGCCGATGCGGTGGGCCACGCCCGGCATGCCGTAGACGACACAGGTCGTCTCGTCCTGGCCGAAGGTCCGCGCGCCCGCGTCGCGCATCGCCTTGAGGCCCTTGGCGCCGTCCGCGCCCATGCCGGTCAAAATCGCGCCGGCCGTAACCGCGAAGCCCGCAGTCGCGACCGAATGGAACAAGGTGTCGACCGAAGGCCGGTGACCGGATTCGGGCGGCGCCACGATCAGGCGGCAACGCCGCTGGCGGCCGCTCGCGAGCACGAGATGCGTATCGTCGCCCGGCGCGATCGCCACCTGCCCCGGTACGAGCGGCTGCCCATCCTCCGCCAGCACGACGCGGGGCGGGCAGCAGCGATCGAGGCGCGCGGCGAAGCTGCGCGTGAAGGTCTTGGGCATATGCTGGACGACCAGCGCGGGCGGGCAGTTTTCCGGAAAGCTTTGCAGCACGTTGAGCAATGCTTCGACGCCACCCGTCGACGCGCCGATCGCGATCAGGCTGTCGGGGTGCGCGCGGAAGTCCGACGGCGGCCCGCTCGCCAGTTCGGCGGGCCTGATCTTGGATCGCCCGGCGGCCTTGACCATCCGCGCAAGCTCGCCGCCATCGCCATCGCGCGCCTGGCTGAATTTCGGTTTGGGACAACATTCGAACGCGCCGAGCTCGAGCGCGCGGATGCTGGCCTCGCTTCCCCGTTCGGTGAGGGTCGACACCATCACCACCGGCATCGGCCGCAGCCGCATGACCTTTTCGAGGAAATCCAGCCCATCCATGCCCGGCATCTCGATGTCGAGCGTGAGCACGTCGGGATTGAGTTCCTTGATCATCGTGCGCGCGGTCGCCGGGCAATCGGCCGTGCCGACCACCTCGATTTCCGGATCGCGCGACAGCAGCATGTTCAGCACCGCCCGCATGGTCGGCGAATCGTCGACGACAAGGGTGCGAACGGTCATGCGACGTCCTTGCGGTAGATCGTCTGGCCGATCGGACGGCAGCGTTCGGCGGCAATCCCGATCAGCCGTTCCGAATGGCCGATATAGAAATAGCCGCCGGGAACGAGCCGCTCGACCAGCCGCGCCTGCAGGCGCTCCTTGGTGGGCTCGTCGAAATAGATCATGACGTTGCGGCAGAAGATCACCTCGAACATGCCGCGGATGGGCCAATCGCCCATCAGGTTGAGTTCGCGATATTGGACGAGCCCGGCGCAGACCGGATCGATCTGAGACCGTTCTTCGCGGGTCGAGAGCCAGGCCGAGGCGAGCGGCCGCGGCACCGCCGCCGTGGCGGCGACGGGATAGGTCGCCGCACGCGCCTGCGCGATGATCGTCGGCGAAAGATCGGTGGCGAGGATGATCGTGTCCGATTCCGCGATCGTGGCGCCCTGGCGACGATCGCTGCCGAGCAGCGTCATCGCCAACGAATAGGGTTCCTCGCCGCTGGAGCAGGCCGAGGACCAGAGCCGGATCCGCTCGCCGCGCCCGGCGCGCTGCACAAGGGTGGGCCGGACCTCTTTCACGAAATGATCGAAGTGATGGGCCTCGCGGAAGAAGCTCGTGTGGTTGGTGGTGAGCGCATCCAACGCGGCGGCGCGCTCGCTCGGGTCGCTGCCGATGATCTTGAGATAATCCTCGAAGCGGTTGAGCCCGCGCGTGCGCAACCGCTTCGCCAGGCGCGAGCGGACCAGCTCGCGCTTGCTGTCGGGCAGCAGGATGCCCGTTTCGCGGTGCACCATGGCCGACAGCGCCGCATAATCGCGCGCGGTGAGGTCGGCCCGCTCGAAGGCGGATGTCACCGGCGCGTTCATGCGGCCAGAGCCGGCCTGCGGCGGGCCCCCGCGAGCACACCCTCGACGTCGAGGATGAGTGCCACGCGTCCGTCGCCCAGGATCGTCGCTCCCGAAACGCCTGGAATAGCTTGATAATTAGCCTCGAGGCTTTTCACCACGACTTGGCGCTGATCCTCGATCGAATCGACCATGATCACGGCTTGCCCCGCGTCGGTATCGACCACGATCATGACGGTATTGTCGGGATCGGCCCTGGCCGAAAGGCCGAGAAGCGCCCCGACCGGCAGCACGGGAAGCTGCGTGCCGCGCACGTCGAGTATCGCGGCGTCGTCGGCGAGATGACTGAGCTGGCCTGGCTGCGCGCGCAGGCTTTCGACGATATTGCCGAGCGGAACGACGAACGTCTGTTCGCCGACCTTGACGATCATGCCGTCGAGCACCGCGAGCGTCAGCGGCAGGCTGAGCGTGAAGCTGGCTCCGCTGCCGAAGCGCGACGAAACGCCGATGCGGCCGCCCAGCGCCTGAACGTTACGGCGCACGACATCCATTCCAACGCCGCGTCCGGAGATGTTCGATACCTTTTCGGCGGTGGAGAAGCCGGGTGCGAAGATCAGATTGTCGACCTCCTCGTCGGTCAGCATCGCATCGGGTGCGACGATCCCGCGCTCGATCGCTTTGGCGCGGACGCGCGCGCGATCGATGCCGCGGCCGTCGTCGGCGACCGTGATCACGATCCGGCCCGAACGCTGCTCCGCGCCGACGCGCAATACGCCATCTTCCGACTTACCCGCCGCAAGCCGTTCTTCCGGGCTTTCGATGCCATGGTCGACGGCGTTGCGGATCAAATGGGTGAGCGGCTCGCCGATCCGCTCGACGACGGTCTTGTCGACTTCGGTCATCTCGCCGTCGAGCTGGAGCCGGACGCGCTTGCCGGTGTCGGCCTCGAGTTCGCGGATGATGCGCGGTACGCGGTTGAACACCGTTTTCATCGGCTGCGCGCGGATCGACATCGCGCTCTCTTGCAATTCGCGCGTGAGATTCTCGAGGCTGGTGAGTTCCGAGCTTCCGGTGAGGCCGTGCTCGCTCAGCCGTTGCGCAAGCATCGCCTGCGTGATGACCAGCTCGCCCACCAGGTTGACCAGACGGTCGAGCTTGTCGAGCTCGACGCGGATTGTGGCCGAAGCCGCGGCGGCGTTGTTCTCGCCGCCAGCGGCGGCGGGGGCAGGGGAGGGCCGGCTGGCGGCCGGCTCGGGCGCCGCGACCGGTGCGGGCACCGCCACGGATGGTGGCGGGGACGCCGGAGCCGGAGCCGGAGCCGTTGCAATCGCCTGCGGCGCATCGCTTGCGACGGGCAACGGCGTTTCCGCCGGCGGCGCTTCGCCCGATGCGATCGCGACCTGCCAGCCGTCGACGAACTCGAAAACCGCCTCGATATCCTCCTTCGCGACCTCGGCCGGCATTTCGAGCGACCAGCCGAGATAGGAGCGGCTGGCGTCCAGTTCCTCGATCGGCGGCAAGGCCGATCCATCGAGCACGATCTCGCTGCCGCCCATGCGGACGAGCTCGCGCAATAGCAGCAGGGGCTCGCCGCCGTTGGCAAAGGCATCGCCACTCGGCCGGACGGTCAGGTGCCAAGCGGGCGTCGGGGAAGGCGCGCCGCCCGGCGCGAGCAGGCTCATCAAGGCGTCGAAATCATCCTGCGGCGCGGCCGCGGGAGCGGAGGGTTCGAGCAGCCCCAGCAGCGCATCGAAATCGTCCGCGGGCGCGGTGGGGGTCGCAACGGCGGCAGCTGCCACTGCAACGGGTTCCGCCGCCGTTTCCTGCGATCCGCCCACGCCGGCAAGCGCCGCCAGCACCGCGGCGTCGTCGGGCGTGCCGCGCTCGCCGCGCGCGGCGGCGACATGATCGCTGAGCGTGTCGAAGGCGGCCAGCAGCACGTCCAGCAATGCCGGCGTCATGGTCAGCGTGCCGTTGCGCAGCTGATCGAGCACGCTTTCATAATGATGCGCGAAATCCTGCAGATGTTCATGCCCGAACGCGCCGGCGCCGCCCTTGATCGAATGAACCGCGCGGAAGATCGTGTTGATCGTCTCGGCGTCGTCGGCGGCCTCCCGGCACAGCGCGAAGCAGCTTTCGAGTGCCTGGAGTCCTTCCTCGCTTTCCTGGAAGAACATCTGCTGGATGGCATCTAAGTCCATGGTCATGCCTCGGCTGACTGGAGCAGTTCCGAGCAGCCCGACATTTCCGTCATGGTGCTCAGTGTGTCGCTCGGATTGTTAATGGCAAAGGCAAGCTTGCGGGCGGCCGCGGTGGCGCGTGCGCTGAGCAGGACCTGCAAGCAGGCCTGACCCAGCTGCGACACCGCGGAGCCGTCGAGGATGATCGGTTCGTTGTCGGCCAGCCGCTCCTTGAGCAGATCGGCGAGGGGCTGGGCGGCTGCGCTGTTCAACGCCGCCGGTAACTGTTCTGGATTGGACATCGAGAGCGCCTCCGGCTTGACTTAGAATTGCGACCAATCGTCATCGCTCACCGCGACCGCGGCCACGGCTTTGCCGTTACCGCCGGCGGCGCGCCGCACGCGCGGCTGGGCGCGCTCGGCGCGAGCCTGTAGCTGGTGCACGGTGTTGGCCGGCTGGTGCTCCGGTCGGGCACCATGGCTCCCGCCCAGATTGAAGCGGCCGATCTGGGTGGCGAGCTGATCGGCCTCGGCGGCGAGGCTGCGCGACGCGGCGGTGGCTTCCTCGACCATCGCGGCATTCTGCTGGGTGACGCCGTCCATCTCCGCGACCGCCGTGTTGACCTGCTGCAGGCCGCTCGCC
>Ga0070660_100000485_pt1 | contig 26561 bp, 25 predicted proteins | sample KBSC33metaG_FD_64670 | JGI IMG/M metagenome (GOLD analysis project Ga0070660, IMG submission 64670) | Corn rhizosphere microbial communities from Kellogg Biological Station, Michigan, USA - KBS C3-3 metaG | ecosystem: Host-associated > Plants > Roots > Rhizosphere > Soil ... | reverse complement strand
CGCCGGGCTCGATGCGGCGGAGTTCCCGCTGAAGGGCCACGTCGTCGCCGACATCGCGCTGGTCGGCGAGGAACGCAGGCACGGCTGCGCCCGCCTCAGGATCGAGGCGCTGACGGTGGAAGACGATTGATCATGCAAGTCCGGAGGCAGTGCCAGCTACCCCTCCACCACCTCCGGTGGTCCCCCTCCCCATCTCCGATGGGGAGGCAAGGCTCAGCGCGCGGCGACTTTCTGGAGGTCGGCGATGGCGCTGCGGAGGCGGTGGCCGACGGGGGTGGGGCCCGCGGGCTGCGGCTCGGGCGCGGGAGGCTCGGCGGCGGCGGGCGGAGCATAAGCCGCGGCCGGGGCGGCGAAGGCCGGCGGGGCCGGGGGCGGGGGAACCGGGTCGACGGCGGCGCGGTCGGCGAGGGCCTGCTTCTTGCGGACGAGGCCGGTTTCGAAGCGGTGCATGAGGGAGACGATGCTCTCCTCCTCGAGCGCCGCGTCCGGCGCGGCCTGGTGCGATGCTTCGCCGGGATGCTCCTGCGCCGGCTCCTCCGCTTCTTCCTGGGGGACCAGGAAGGAGGGAATGGCCGCGGCGGGCTGCGGCGCGGTCGGCGCGGCTGCCTCGGCCGGCTCCGGCAAGGGCACGAATTCCTCCTCCGCCTCGGCCGCTTCGCTCCAATCGTCGGGGAGCGCGTCGGCCGGGTCGAGGTCGAGCGGCTCGCCGAGGTCACGGCCGGCGAGGAGCGGGCGGCGCGCCGGCGCGTCCGGATGGGCGTCGGCCTTGCGCAGGCGCGGCGCGTCGGGCTCGCTCTCGGCAGGCCGCACGGGCTCGGCGGGAGCGGCGGCGGGACGGCCGTCGAGCGCCTTCATCAGCGACCAGACGAAGCCGAAGACGACGATCGCGCCGAGCGCCACGAGCCCGAGGCGCAGCGTCATGTCGAACGGAGGCTGGAATTTGGGCGAGTAGCTCGCCAGGCCGCCGGCGGCGAAGATCCGCGCCAGCACCGCTTCCGGCATGGCATAGAGGACGAAGGCGGCGGAGCCGGCGGCGAGCAGGCTGACGCCCGCATCGATCGCGCTCCCCGTGGTACGTCTGGTCATATGCTCTTGCCCGTCAGCCTCTGGTATGCCGGCATGTACCTGGAAATATTTGACGACCAGTTACGATCGCGCTCGACGAAGCGGCGGGCGCGGTCGCGCCGCTCGTCCCAGCGGGCGCGGTTGGCGAAGAGCCGGTCGAGGGCCTCGGCGAGGGCGGCGGGGTTTCCGGCCGGAAAGAGCGTCCCGGTGACGCCGTCCTCGATCAGCTCGCGGTGGCCGCCGACGTTCGAGGCGACGACCAGCTTGCGCTGGGCCATGGCCTCCAGCGGCTTCAATGGCGTCACCAGCTCGGTGAGGCGCATCGCCTTCCTGGGATAAGCGAGGATGTCGATGAGGCTGTAATAGAGGTCGACCTCGTGGTGCGGCACGCGGCCGACGAAGCGGATGCGCTCGCGCGCCGGCGACGCCTCGGCCTGGGCCTTGAGCGCCTCCTCCATCGGGCCGCCGCCGACGAGGAGGAGGTGAGCCCGGGGACGCTTCGCCAGCAGCAGCGGCATGGCGGCGACGAGGTCGTCGAGGCCTTCGTAATCGTAGAAGGAGCCGATGAAGCCGACGACGTCCGCGCCTTCGAGGCCGAGCCGGCGGCCGAGCTTCAGGTCGGGGGCGAGCGGGCTGCCGAACAGGCTCATGTCGACTCCGTTGGGGGCGACGACGATCTTTTCGGGCGGGATGCCGCGCGCGGCGAGGTCGCGGCGCAGGCCCTCGCAGATGACGGCGACGGCGTCGGCGCGGTGCGCGGCCCAGGTTTCGAGCGCGCGGGTGGCGCGGTAGCGGGGCGAGCCTTCGCGCCCGGTTCCATTGCCGACCGCGGCATCCTCCCAGAAGGCGCGGATCTCGTAGAGCAAAGGCAATTCGTGGCGGCGGGCGACGGCGAGCGCGGCGAGCGCGTTCAGCACCGGCGAATGGACGTGGAGCTGGTCCGGCCGCCAGTCGCGCACCAGCGCCTCCAGCCGCGCCTCGAGCGCCTTGATCTCGCGCCATTCGCGCAGGGGCGAGGGCGCGTGGGCCGGCGGCGGAGTGCGGTGGAAGGTGATGCCGTCGATCACTTCCGGGTCGGCCGCCGTCTGGCCCTGGCGCGGGCCGGTGAGGCAGGCGACTTCGAGCCCGCGCGCCAGCTGCGCGGTGACGATGGCGCGGGTGCGGAAGGTGTAGCCGCTGTGGAGCGGCAGGCCGTGATCGAGGACATGGAGGATCCGCATCGCCCCCGCCTTCTGCCATGCGAGGCTTAACGGGCCGTCAACCGGAGGGACGTAGAGCGGGAGCCGGAATGCACCAACTCGTCACCCCGGGCTTGACCCGGGGTCCACCTGTTCTTGCCGCGGAGGAAGAAGAAGGTGGATGCCGGATCAAGTCCGGCATGACGAACTCCTCCGCCGCCACGACCAACCAGGCGCAGGAGGCGGTATGATCGACAATTTCGCGCTTGCGCTGAGCCATGGGCTGCTGCTGCTCGCCGCGTGGCGGCTCATCCGGCGGGCGGACCTCGACGATCCCGCCGTCGCTCCGCCGCCGCCGCCGGAGGCAAAGGCGCGTCGGCCGTTCGGAAAGGCGCCGAACGGTGCGTGACCTCGCCTTCGTCGGCTTCCTCGTCGCTCTGCTGGGGCTCGGCTTCAAGCGGCCGTTCCTGTTCGTGCTCGCCTACGCCTATGTCGACATCGTCGCGCCGCAGCACCTTTCCTACTTCCTGCTGAACTCCATCCCGCTGTCGCTGATCGTCACGTTGATGGCGATGGCCGGCTGGCTGATCGCCGACGACAAGAAGGGGTTCAGCGTCGCGCCCCGCCAATGGCTGATGCTGGCGATCCTCGCCTGGGCGGGATTCACGACGCTGCACGCCGACATGCCCAAATATGCGCCCGACAAATGGGAGTGGGTGTGGAAGGCCGTCTTGTGGTCGATCTTCCTGCCGTTCACGCTGAAGACCCGGCTGCGGATCGAGGCGTACCTGCTGTTCATGACATTGTCGGCCGCGGCGATCATCATCGTCGGCGGGATAAAGACGGCGGCATCGGGCGGCGGCTACGGCGCCTTGAACCTGATGATCGCCAGCAACACCGGGCTCTACGAGGGGAGCACCATCTCGACGGTGGCGATCGCGATCGTGCCGATCATCCTGTGGCTGGCGCGCCACGGCACCATCTACCCGCGCGACTGGCGGGTGCGGCTTTTCACCTACAATCTGGTCTTCGCCTGCCTGTTGATCCCGGTCGGTACCGAGGCGCGGACGGGGCTCATCTGCATCGGCGTGCTCGCAATCCTGATGCTGCGCGACGTCAAGAGGCGGCTCCTCTACATGGCGCTGATCGGCCTTGCCGTCGCCGTCGCGACTCCGCTGCTGCCGGAAAGCTTCTCCAGCCGGATGGGCACCATCCAGAATTACAAGGGCGACAGCTCCGCCGCCTCGCGCCTCGCCGTGTGGAAATGGACCTGGGACTATGCCAAGCAGCATCCGCTCGGCGGCGGCTTCGACGCCTATCGCCAGAACAAGCTGCAGGTCCACACGGTGGTGAACGCGAGCGGGGCGACCGAGCAGCAGGTCGACTGGCGCGTCTCGGTCGACAAGGCGCGGGCCTATCACAGCTCCTATTTCGAGATGCTGGGCGAGCAGGGCTTTCCGGGGCTGTTCATGTTCCTCCTCCTCCACGGCGCCGGGCTGGTGCGGATGGAGGTGCTGCGGCGGCGCTACCGGCGCGAGGAGGGCGAGAAGGCCTGGATCGCGCCGCTGGCGACGGCGCTGCAGGGGGCGCAGATCATCTACCTCACCGGCTCGCTGTTCGTCGGCATCGCCTTCCAGCCCTTCGTGTGGATGCTGCTCGCGGTGCAGATCGGCTTCGATGCGTTCGTCGTGCGGACCTATCCGCGGGTGATCGAGCGGGGGTTTCGGAAGCCGGGGGCGGCGGCGGCGACTGTCGCGAGTCCCGCCTGAGCGAAAGGGGACACGTACTTTTTCGCGAAAAAGTACGTGTCCCCGTTTTTGTCACGCCGTCTCCAGCGCCTCGGCCTTTTCGTAGAGCGCCGTCAGCGCCTCGACGAAGGCGGGAATGTCCTGGGGGTTGCGGCTGGTGACGAGGTTGGCGTCGGTCACCGCCTCGCGGTCGACGACATTCGCCCCGGCGTTCCGGAGGTCGGTACGGATCGAGGGCCAGCTGGTGACGGTGCGGCCGCGCACCGCGTCGGCTTCGACGAGGAGCCAGGGGCCGTGGCAGATGGCCGCGACCGGCTTGCCGCTCGCCACGAAGTCGCGGACGAGGGCGACGACCCGCTCGTTCATGCGCAGCGTGTCCGGGTTCTGGACGCCGCCGGGGAGGACCAGCGCGTCGTAATCGCCGGCGCGGACATCGTCGACGGTGCAGTCGGGCTCGGCGGTGTCGCCCTTGTCGCCTTCGATCTCCTTCTTCTCGGGCGAGGCGAGGATGGTGCGGGCGCCCTTCTCGTCGAGCAGGCGTCGGGTTTCGAGCAGCTCCGAATCCTCGAAGCCGTCGGTGGCGATGAACAGGATCTTCGCGTCCGAAATGGCGGGCATGGGGTTCTCCGTGGGCAAGGGGTCGCGCATCCAACGGACGCCGGGCGGGCCGCGTTCCGGAACGAAGGCCGGGCGCGGGCGCTTTAGCGGCCAGATGCTCAGATATGTCGACGATCGAGTGCCGGGGATCACGCGGCGGCGGCGGGGCCGCTATTGGCAATATTTCAAGCCGGACGGCAGCCGCGTCACCGACCGCGAGGAGATCGACCGGCTGAACGCGATCGGCATGCCGCCGGCCTATGAACGCTGCTGGTTCTGCCCCTGGCCGAACGGGCACCTGCAGGGCTTCGGCTTCGACGCCAAGGGCCGCAAGCAATATCGCTACCACCCCGATTTTCGCGCCGAGCAGGAGGCGCGCAAGTACGAGCGGCTCGCGGCGTTCGGCGAGGCTCTGCCGAGGCTGAGGAAGAAGGTCGAGGAGGACCTGACCGGAAAGCCGACGGCGGTGGACACGGTGCTGGCGGCGGTGGTGCGGCTGATCGACGAGACCCGCATGCGCGTCGGCAGCGAGGAATATGCCAAGGAGAACAAGAGCTTCGGCGCGACCACGCTGAGGAACCGGCACGCCAGGGTAGAGCGCGGGAAGCTCAAGATCAGCTACCAGGGCAAGCACGGCATCAAGCGGACCGTGACGGTCACCGACCGCAATCTGGTGCGGATCGCGCGGCGGACGCAGGACCTGCCCGGCCAACATCTGTTCGAATATGTGAACGACGACGGCAGCGTTTGTCCGGTCACCTCGGGCGACGTCAACGCCTATATCAAGGCGGCGATGGGCGAGGATTTCACTGCCAAGGACTTCCGCACCTGGGGCGCCTCGACGATCGCGTTCGAGGCGATGCTGGAGAAGCTCGCCGAGCATGGCAGTGTGAAGCTCAAGAGCGTCATCGAGCCGGTGGCGGAGGCGCTCGGCAACACGCCGGCGATCAGCCGCAAATCCTACGTCCACCCGGCGCTGATCGAGGCCGCCAAGGACGCCGGCGCGATCGGGACACGCAAGCTGCCGCGGGCGACGAAATATCTCTCCTCCGCCGAGCGCGGCCTGATCGAGTTCCTCGCCGCGCTGCCCGAGGAGACGGCGAGGGTGGACGAGAAGGCCGTTAAGCGTGCAAAAGCCCGCGGCAAGAGCAAGGCGGCGGCGGAGGCGGAATTGGCGAAGGCGGCGGAAGACAAGGTAGCGGCCTGATGCCCGTCCCGAAGATTGCGAGCGCCGCCAAGGACGGCGGCGCGGCTGCGCACGGCCCGCTGCTCGACCCCTCCGGGCTCAACCTCTCGCAGAAGACCGACCGGCTGGTCGCCGAATCCTCAGCCTGGGTGTCGGGCCACGTGCTCGACATCGTCATCGCCGCCGGCATCGGCATCGCCATCGCCGCGGCGTTGCTCGGCCTGCGCTCGCTCGGCTGCAAGCTGCTCGCGCGCTGGGGACGCGACCCGCACTGGCCGGTGATCTTCGCCCGCGTGCTCGCCAAGACCAAGGTCTATTTCATCGTCCTGCTCTCGGCCGAGCTGGTCGCCGTCCACGCCTACACGCCGCCGGGGCTGATGAGCGTCATCCGCTTCGCCTTCGTGATCGCCTTCGCGATCCAGGGGGCGGTGTGGGCGCGCGAGCTGATCCTGGGCTATCTCGAGCACCGGGTCGGCGCCAACGAGGGCCACGGCACGCTCGGCTCGGCGGTCAGCATCATCCGCCTGCTCGTCACCGTCACCCTGTTCGCGATCGCGACGATCCTCATCCTCGGCAATCTCGGGGTGAACGTGACCGGCCTCGTCGCCGGCCTCGGCGTCGGCGGCATCGCCATCGGCCTCGCCGCGCAGGGCATCTTCTCGGACCTGTTCGCGGCGCTCTCGATCATCTTCGACAAGCCGTTCAGGAAGGGCGACACGATCGCCTTCGGACAGGTCAACGGGTCGGTCGAGAATATCGGCCTCAAGACGACGCGGGTGCGCTCGGTATCGGGCGAGGAAGTGGTCGTCGCCAACGCCAAGCTGCTCGACCAGCAGATACACAATTTCGCGCGGCTGAAGCGGCGGCGGATCGTGCTCAAGTTCGGCCTGGCCACCAACACGCCGCCGGACAAGTGCCGGCAGGTGCCGGAGATCGCCGCCGGGGTGGTGGGCGACCAGCCGAAGACCAGCCTGGTGCGCTGCGGGATGACCGGATTCGGCGATTCCTCCTACGATTTCGAGCTGCAGGCCGACGTCCAGTCGACCGATTACGACGTGACCTTCGCCACCCGGGGAGCGATCGCCATCGGCCTCATCGAGGCGCTGGCTGCGGCGGGAATCGAATTCTCCAATCCCTCGCAGACGGTGTTCTTCGCCGCCCCCGACGGGACGCTCGTCGCCCCGCCGGGAAGCGTCAGGCCGGCGAAGGACTGAGAGCGGGATGCCGGGGACAGCCAGATAGGCTGTCCCCACTCCCACGCTCCAGACGGGGACAGCCAGATAGGCTGTCCCCGGCATCCGCGCTCAAGCCGCCGCGGCGCGCGGCGGACCGGCGGCGAGCATGCGCTCCCAATTGGCGGGGGTGAGGTGCTCGAGATACTGGGCCTGCATCTCCGGCGTCAGCACCTCGATCATCAGCCGTCCCTCGATCCAGACTTCGATGACGCCGAACAGGCCGCCGCGCACCAGCGCCTTGGCCGGCGCATCGTAGCGGGCGGCGATCGCCTTCACCTCCTCGACCGACAGCGGGGTCGCGACGGCCGCGTGGCCGGCGCCGTAGCGGCGGGCTTCCCCCTCGACGGCAAGACCCTCGGCCTCGCCCTCGGCGGGGTGCAGCTCGGTGCCGCGGCGGTAGAACTCGAACGTCGTATTGCGCGCGTCGCCGGCCATCGCGACCCACGAACCGACGCCGACCGGCGGGAACGGATAGGCTTTGCCGCCCCACAATTCGGCGACCAGCTCGGCGGCGCGCTGCGGGTCGTCGGCGTCGGCGGACATGTGGAACAGCATCGTTTCCTCCTCCCTCTTCCTCGAAGGCGCCGCGCCTAAAATGTGGCACAAGATGTGTCAACAACAATTTGACACGGGATGTGCCACTTTTTACAGCCGGGTCATGGCCGATGCCGAACCTACCACGGGCAAGCGCGCCGCGAACCGCGCGGAGGTGCAGCAGCGGATCGAGGACGCGCTGCTCGACTTCATGGCCAAGGGCGAGACGCAGCGGCTCAATCACGACGCGGTCGCCGAAGCCGCGGGCGTCTCGCGCCGCACCGTCTATCGCTATTATCCGGACCGGGAGGCGCTGCTGAAGGCGCTCTGGGCGCGGACCATGCGGGCTGCGGGACCCGGCGTGCGCATTCCCGAGGATTGCGCCGAAGTGCTGGGCCGGCTGGACGAGGTCTTCACCGGCTTCGACCGCAATGCCGCGGCGATCATGGTGGCGCTGTCGACGCCGGAGGGGCGCGCGGTGCGCAACGCCGCGAAGGCGGAGCGGGTTTCCGGCTGGCGCCGCGCGCTGGAGCCGGAGCTGACCGCGCTCCCGCCCCGCCAGCGCGACTGGGCGCTCGGCGTCATCCAGCTCCTCTCGACCGGCTTCGCCTGGCGGGAGATGCGCGACCAGTGGGACATGGACGGCGGCGAGATCGCCGCGGCGAGCCGCTGGGCGATCCGGGTGCTGCTGAAGGATCTGGCGGAGCGGGAGGGGAGGCCGCTGACGGAGGACTAATTCTCCTGACCCGAGCCCCGCAGTCATACCGGACTCGATCCGGTATCCACCTTCTTCGCCCATTGCAGCAAGGAAGGTGGACCCCGGATCAAGTCCGGGGTGACGAAGCTCCGGCATAATCCTCCAGCCGCGCGATCTGCGCCGCTTTCTCTTCCTCGTCGAGGAACGAGCCGAGGAAGCTGTTGCGCGCCAGCGTGACGAGATCGTCGCGGGTGAGGCCCCTCCCCTCGGCGGCGGCGCGGTAATTGTCGTTGATATAGCCGCCGAAATAAGCGGGATCGTCGGAGTTGATCGTGGCGCGCAGGCCTTCGCGCAGCATGCGGTCGATCGGATGGTCGTCCATCGCGCCGACGACGCAGAGCTTCAAGTTGGAGAGCGGGCAGACGGTGAGCGTCATCCCCTCCCGAGCGAGCCGCCGGACGAGCGCCGGATCCTCGAGCGATCGATTGCCATGGTCGAGCCGGTTGACATGGAGCAGGTCGAGCGCCTCATACACATAGTCGGGCGGCCCCTCCTCGCCGGCATGGGCGACGCGCTTCAGGCCACGCTCCGCCGCCGCGGCGAACACGCCCGCGAACTTCGACGGCGGATGGCCGACCTCGGAGCTGTCGAGTCCGACGGCGGCGATGCGGTCGAGCCAGGGCTCAGCCTGGCGGAGCGTCTTGAAGGCGGCCTCTTCGGAGAGGTGGCGGAGGAAGCAGAGGATCAGCTTCGACGTGATGCCGTGCCGCGCCCGCGCCTCGTCCATGCCGGCGAGCAGGCCGCGGATCACCGTCTCGAAGGGGATGCCGCGATCGGTGTGGGTCTGCGGGTCGAAGAAGATTTCGGCGTGGGTGACGGTGTCGGCGGCGGTGCGGTCGAAATAGGCGCTCGCGAGGTCGCGGTAATCCTCCTCGGTGCGCAGCACGTCCGCGCCCTTGTAGTAGATGTCGAGGAAGTCCTGCAGGTTTGAGAAGCTGTACGCCGCCCGCACCTCCTCGACCGACTTGAACGGGATTTCGACTCCGTTCTTCCCGGCGAGCCTGAACATGAGCTCGGGTTCGAGGCTGCCCTCGATGTGCATGTGGAGCTCGGCCTTGGGCAGGCCCGCGATGAAGGCATTGAGGTCGGTCATGGTGCGAGGCTAGCGCCGGATGCTGAGGCCGTCACCCCGGACTTGATCCGGGGTCCACCTTTCTCTCCCGCTGCTGTCAAAGGGACAGGTGGATGCCGGATCATGTCCGGCATGACGATAGGCGCGCGAGTCGCCTTACAGCCCCACATCCTCCAGGCTGAGCAGGGTCGCGTTGCCGCCGGCCGAGGTGGTGTCGGTGCTCGTCACCCGCTCGGCGCAGAAGCGCGGCAGGTAGTGGGGGCCGCCGGCCTTGGGGCCCGTGCCGGAGAGGCCTTCGCCGCCGAAGGGCTGGGAGCCGACGATGGCGCCGATCATCGAACGGTTGACGTAGAGGTTGCCGGCCGTCGCTGCCTCCTCCACCGTCTCCGCGGCGCGCGCGATGCGGCTGTGGAGGCCCATGGTGAGGCCGAACCCCGACGCGTTGACCCGCCCCACCGTCTCGGCGAGCTGCCCTGCTTTCCAGGTGGTGACGTGGAGGAGCGGGCCGAACCATTCCTTCTTCAGGTCCTCGATCCTGTCGAGGCGGATGAGGGTGGGCGGAACGTACAGCCCCTCCCGCGGGACCTCGATCGTCTTGACCCACCGCCCGCGGCTCTCCTCGCGGTGCGCCATCAGCCGCTCGTAGGCGCCGCGGTCGATGACGGGGCCGACGTCCGTCGCCGGATTGGCGGGATCGCCGACGACGAGGGCGTCCATGGCGCCGGCGAGCATCTCCAGCGTGCGCTCGGCGATCTCCTCCTGGAGGACGAGCAGGCGCAGCGCCGAGCAGCGCTGGCCGGCGGACCGGAAGGCGGAGGTGACGACGTCGACCACCACCTGCTCGGGAAGCGCCGTCGAATCGACGATCATCGCGTTGATGCCGCCCGTCTCGGCGATGAAGGGAACGATCGGGCGCTCGTCGTCATCGAGGAGCGAGCGCGCGATGCGCTTCGCGGTGGCGGTGGAGCCGGTGAAGGCGATGCCGGCGATCCGGCTGTCCTCGACCAGCGCCGCGCCCATGTCGGGCCCGCCGGGGGCGAGGATCAGCGCGTCCTCCGGAATGCCGGCGCCATGCGCGAGGCCGACGGCATAGGCCGCGATCTCGGGCGTCTGCGGCGCCGGCTTGGCGACCACCGTGTTGCCGGTGACGAGCGCGGCGGTGACCTGGCCGAGGAAGATGGCCAGCGGGAAGTTCCAGGGAGCGATGCACACCCAGGCGCCGCGGCCGGACATGCGCAGGACGTTGCGCTCGCCCGTGGGACCGGGGAGCTCGAGCGGCTGGAGGCCGCGGCGCGCCTCGTTGGCGTAGTAGCGGCAGAAATCGACCGCCTCGCGCACCTCGGCGAGAGCGTCGGGGATGGTCTTCTTCGCCTCCTGGACGCAGATCCGCATCAGCGCGTCGCGCTCCTGCTCGAGCAGCCCGGCTAAGCGGTCGAGGCAGGCGGCGCGGTCCTCGACCGAACGCGCGTCCCACGCCGGGAAGGCGGCGAGCGCGCGCCCGACCATCGCCTTGGCTTCGGCCGCGCAATCCTGCCAATGATCGCCGGTCTGGGTGACCGCCGGCTTCTCCCGCGCGTCCCGCCCTTGCGACACGGCCCGGGCCACCCGCGCCAGTTCCTCGCGGTCGTTGAGATCCAGCCCCGTGCTGTTGCCGCGCACCGGCTCGAACAGGTCCCTGGGCAGCGGAATCGCCGGGTGGCGCGTGCCGCCGACCGCGGCGATCTTGGCCACAGGGTCGGCGAGGATGTCGGCGTCGGTCAGGCGTTCGTCGGCGAGCTGGTGAACGAAGCTGGAATTGGCGCCGTTCTCCAGCAGGCGGCGGACGAGATAGGCGAGGAGGTCGCGGTGCCCGCCGACGGGCGCGTAGATGCGGGTGTGGTAGCCTTCCTCGCGGACCAGCTTCTCGTAGAGGCCTTCGCCCATGCCGTGGAGGCGCTGGAACTCGAAGTCGCGGCTGTCGCCGGCCCATTCGAGGATGGTGGCGACTGTCAGCGCGTTGTGGGTGGCGAAGGCGGGGTAGATGTTCCGCGCCGCCAGCATGTCCCGGGCGCAGGCGAGGTAGGAGACGTCGGTCGCGGCCTTGCGGGTGAAGAGGGGATAGTCGGGAAGGCCCTGCTCCTGGGTGCGCTTGATCTCGCTGTCCCAATAGGCGCCTTTGACGAGGCGGACGGCGATGCGGCGGCCCGTCGCGGCGCCGACCCCGTCGGCCCAGGCGAGGGTCGGGCGGCAACGCTTGCCATAGGCCTGGACGGCCATGCCGAGCCCGTCCCAGCCCCTGAGCGAGGGCAGGCCCGCGACCGTCTCGATGATGTCGAGGCTCATTTCGAGCCGCTCGCTCTCCTCGGCGTCGATGGTAAAGGCGATGTCGGAGGCCTTGGCGAGCAATGCCAGCGCCTCGACCTGCTCGATCAGCGACGGCACGCAGCGATCGTACTGCGCGACCTCGTAGCGGGGGTGGAGGGCCGAGAGCTTGACCGAGATGGAATGCCCGCGCTTCGCGACCTTGCCGACGGCGCGGATCGCCTCCTCGTAGGAGCGGAAGTAGCGCTCCGCGTCCGGGAAGGTGCGCGCCGCCTCGCCCAGCATGTCGAAGCTGGCGGTGAAGCCGGCATTCTCCCGCTTCTCCATCCGCCGGATCGCCTCGTCGATGGTCCGGCCCATGACGAAGATCTCGCCCATCAGCTTCATCGCCGCGCCGACGGCCTGCCGCACGAACGGCTCGCCCATCCGCGCGACCAGGCGCTTCAAGGCGCTCGCCTGCTCGGTCTCGCCGAGGAGGGCGCGGCCGATGACGAGGCCCCAGGTGGCGGAGTTGACCAAAGCTGAGTTCGACTTGCCCTTGTGGGCGCGCCAGTCGGCGGTGCCGAGCTTGTCGGCGATGAGCGCGTCCGCCGTCTCGGGGTCGGGGACGCGCAGGAAGGCCTCGGCGAGCGAGAGAAGGGCGATGCCCTCCGACGTGTTGAGGCGATATTCCTGGAGGAACTGGTTGACCCACCCCGAGCCCTGCGCCGCTCGCAGCTCGGCGAGCATGGCGAGCGCGCGGTTCTCGACGCGCCGGCGCGAATCGGGGGCGAGGCCGGCGTCCCTCAGAAGCGGCTTCAGCACCTCCGGCTCGGGGGCGCGGTGGAGGCGGCGGATCTCGGCGCGGGCGGATGCCGTAGCGTCGGCGTCGACGGTCTTGAGTCTCATGGTGCGGGCGCTCTAGACCCCCTCCATGCCCATCGCCAGCCTCGACGAGATCCGCGCCCGCATAGGCCGGGAAGTCGGCGTCTCCGAGTGGATCTGCGTGGACCAGGCGCGGATCGACGCGTTCGCCGACGTGACCGAGGACCGGCAGTTCATCCATGTCGACCCGGAAGCCGCGGCGAGGACGCCGTTCGGCGGCACCATCGCCCACGGTTTCCTCACCTTGTCGCTGCTCAGCCGCATGGCCGCCGACGCGATGCTGGTTCCGGAGGGGACGCGGATGGGAGTCAATTACGGCTTCGAGAAGGTGCGCTTCCTGGCGCCGGTCCGCGCCGGCCGCCGCGTCCGCGGCCGCTTCACGCTGACCAGCCTGGAGGAGAAGCGCCCCGGCCAGTTCCAGTTCGTCCACGCCGTCACCGTCGAGATCGAGGGCGAGGACAAGCCCGCCCTCGTCGCCGACTGGATCGGTCTGGTGTTCGTATGAGACGCAGAGAAGGCCTCCCCTCCCTGCAAGGGAGGGGCAAGGGGTGGGTTCCGCCGGAGGCGGCCGAAGCTCCGTGGCCGGGAAGGTCTCGCTGCGCTCGACTACCCACCCCCATCCCCTCCCTTGCAGGGAGGGGAGCCGCCTAGGAGCAAATCCATGTCCACCCGCGAAGCCGTCATCGTCTCCACCGCCCGCACCGGCATCGGCAAGGCGTATCGGGGCGCGTTCAACGCCACGCCCTCCCCCACCCTCGCCAGCTTCGCGATCAGGGCGGCGGTCGAACGGGCGAAGATCGATCCGGCCGAGGTCGACGACGTGATCATCGGAGCGGCGCTCCAGCAGGGCGTGCAGACGACGATCGGGCGCACCGCGGCGCTCCGCTCCGGCCTGCCGGTCACCGTCTCGGGCATGTCGATCGACCGCCAGTGCGCCTCGGGCCTGATGGCGATCGCGACGGCGGCCAAGCAGATCATCGTCGACCGGATGGACGTGATGGTCGCCGGCGGCGTCGAGTCGATCAGCCTCGTCCAGACGCCGGAGATGCGGCTCGGCTCGGACCCCGAGCTGCTGTCGCTGCACAACGGCGTCTACATGCCGATGATCCAGACCGCCGAGGTGGTGGGCAAGCGCTACACGGTGAGCCGCGAGCGGCAGGACCGCTACGCCCTCCAGTCGCAGCAGCGCACCGCCAAGGCGCAGGCGGAGGGGAAGTTCGACGACGAGATCGTGCCGGCGACGGTGAAGATGAAGGTCACCGACAAGGCGACCGGCGAGACGACGATGCAGGAGGTGACGCTCGCCAGGGACGAGGGCAACCGCCCGCAGACCACCTATGAGGACCTCGCCAAGCTGCAGCCGGTGCTCGGGCCGGACGCGATGATCACCGCCGGCAATGCCTCGCAACTCTCCGACGGCGCCTCGGCCTGCGTGCTGATGGAGGCGGGGCTGGCGGCGCAGCGCGGGCTCACGCCGCTCGGCCGCTATGCCGGCATGGCGGTGGCCGGGACCGAGCCTGACGAGATGGGGATCGGCCCCGTCTTCGCGGTCCCCAAGCTCCTCAAGCGCTTCGGGCTGAGCGTCGACGATATCGGCCTGTGGGAACTGAACGAGGCCTTCGCGGTCCAGGTCCTCTACTGCCAGGACCAGCTCGGCATCCCCGACGATCGGATGAACGTCGACGGCGGGTCGATCTCGATCGGCCACCCCTACGGCATGTCGGGCGCCAGGATGGCCGGCCACGCTCTCATCGAGGGCAAGCGCCGCGGCGTGCAGTGGGTGGTCGTCACCATGTGCGTCGGCGGCGGCATGGGCGCGGCCGGGCTGTTCGAAGTGCTGTGAGGCCGCGGGAGGCGGCGCTCAGCTCGCGTAGAGCGCCGCCTCCGCCGCGCGCCGCCTGACGAGGCCGGGGAGGATTTTGCCGGCCGCCTTGTTCCACTTGGCGAACTCGGCCGCGGCGCCCGCATAGTCGCCGGCCTTGTGCTTCTTGAGCAGGGTGCTCGACCTCAGGTTGGCGAGGCCCACATTGTAGGCGAAGCTCACCATCGCGTCGAACTGGTGCTGGCTCGTCGGCGCATCGCCGATCGCCGCGGCGACGCCGGTGCCGAACTCGGCGACATGCTCGCCAAAGCGCTCATCGCACTGCCCCTGCGTCCACACCACGCCCTTCTTGATGTCGGGTCCGGTGCTGCCCCAGCCGATCGTCCAGGGATCGCCGCCGGTGCCCGGGTCGGGATAGGCCTCGAAGCTGCCGTCCGGCCGCTTCTTCGCGCAGCCTTCGAATTGCTGGATAAGCTTGGTGCAGCTCGGACCCGGAATCATAATGCCCCTCCCCCTCGGTGCGACGCTATCATGCCGCAAACGGGAGCCGAGGCAAAGCGGCGTCAGCGGCCCTTCTTCTGCCGGTGCTGGTCGAGATCGAGGACGGTGTTCTCGCCTTCCGGCAGCAGGCCGAGGCGGCGCGCCACTTCCTGATAGGCCTCCGCCTCCCCGCCGAGATCGCGGCGGAAGCGGTCCTTGTCGAGCTTCTCGTTGGTCTGCATGTCCCACAAGCGGCAGCCGTCGGGGCTGATCTCGTCGGCGAGGATGGTGCGGGCGTACTCATTCTCCCACAACCGACCGAACTCGAGCTTGAAGTCGACCAGCCGGATGCCGATCGCCGCGAACAGGCCGCACAGGAAGTCGTTCACGCGCACGGCCATGTCGGCGATGTCGTTCATCTCTTCCTGGCTCGCCCAGCCGAAGCAGGCGATATGTTCATCGGCAATCATCGGATCGCCCAGCGCATCGTCCTTGTAATAATATTCGATGATCGTGCGGGGGAGCTGCGTCCCCTCCTCGATGCCGAGCCGCTTCGAGAGCGTGCCGGCGGCGACGTTCCTCACTACCACCTCGATCGGAATGATCTCGACCTGGCGGATCAGCTGCTCGCGCATGTTGAGGCGGCGGATGAAATGGGTCGGCACGCCGATCTGGCCGAGCAGGGTGAAGATATGCTCGGAGATGCGGTTGTTGAGCACGCCCTTGCCGGAGATGGTGCCGCGCTTCTGGGCGTTGAAAGCGGTGGCATCGTCCTTGAAATACTGGATCAAAGTCCCGGGCTCGGGGCCCTCGTAGAGGATCTTGGCCTTGCCTTCATACACTTGGCGGCGGCGGGACATGGCGGCTCCGGCTCGAAAAAAGGTGCGCCCCGTCCGCATCGTCACGTTGCGGACGCGCGGGCGGGGCGAAGGGTGGCAGCCTATAGTGGAAGGGGCCGCTCCACGCAACGCGGGCGACCCCTCCGATCCCGCGCCGCGGCTCAGGACCCCGCGGCCGCGGCGAGGCCGTCGACGTGCTCGGCGCCGTAGGCCACCTTGCCGCTCGACGCCTTGATGGCGCCGCCGATCGGCTCGGCCCGGCCGCCGAGGCATTTGGCCAGGAAGTTCTCCGCCACCGCGTTCATGGCGATATTGTTCGCGGGGCGGACGAAGCCGTGGCCCTCGTCCGGGAAGACGATGTAGGTCACCGGCGTCCCCTTCGCCTTCAGCGCATCGACGATCTGCTGGGACTCGGCGATGTTGACGCGCGGGTCGTTCGCCCCCTGGCCGATCAGCAGCGGCCGGGTGATCCGGTCGGCGCTGAACAGAGGCGAGGCGGCCTTGAGCACGGCCTGCCCTTCCGGCGTCGTCGGATCGCCCATCCGCTTGTACATCTGCGCCTTCAGCGCCTCCCAATAAGGCGGGATCGTCTTCAGCAGGGTGTTGAGGTTCGACGGGCCGAACAGGTCGACACCGCAGCGAAAGCGGTCCGGCGTCACGGTCATCCCGGCCAGCACCGCATAGCCGCCGTAGGAGCCGCCCATGATCGCGACCTCATCCTGCCTGGTGACGCCGTTTGCGACCGCCCAGTCGACCGCGTCGATCAGGTCGTCGTGCATCTTGAGGCCCCATTGCAGGTTGCCGGCGGCGAGGAACTTCTTGCCGAACCCGAGCGAGGCGCGAAAATTCGGCATCAGCACCGCATAGCCGCGGTTGGCGAGCCACTGGGCGTAGGGATTGTAGCCGTAGACGTCGCGGCCCCACGGCCCGCCGTGCGGGAAGAGGACCAGCGGCACCGGCTTCAGCGGCCGCCCGCGCGCGTCGACCGGCGTTCCGGGCGGCAGCGTCAGGTAGGAGACCATGGTCATGCCGTCGCGGGTGCGGATCTCGATCGCCTTCATCGGCGCGAGAGTCGCGCCCTCGAGCTCCGGGCGGCTGACGAACAGCTTCGTCAGCGCCTTCGTCTTGCGGTCGTAGAGCCACGTGCTCGCCGGCGCCGTCACCGGGTCGACGGTGACGACCCATTTGTCGTCCGCATCGGTGCGCGAGGCGATGCCGATCTGCCCCGGCAGCTTCGCCTTGAGGTAGGAAAGATCGCCCTTGATCGCGGTGCCGACGGGTACCCAATCGTTTCGGAAATAGTTGACCGCATAGGCCTGGATGCGCCCGGTCTGCGGATCGCCCAGCCCGCCGGTGACGTCGGCGCGCGGATCCTCGCCGATCAGCGTCTTCTTCCCCGTAGCAAGGTCCTGGGCGAAGATCGCCGCCGTGTCGCGGCCGCGGCTGTCGACCCAGTAGAGGGTCTTGCCATCGGCCGTGAAGTCCGTCGGCGTCGTCGTCTGGGCGTCCTCGAGCGCGACCTGCTCGAAGGGCTGCGCCTCCACCTTGCCGCCGACGATGCGATAATAATCGGTGCCGCCGTCGGGCCGCGCCTTGCTGGCGATGCGCAGGCTGAGCTGGTCGTCGGCGCGGAAGCCCGCATAGCCACCCTCGTTGATGAGGACCGGGCTGAGCTTGCCGCTGGCGAAATCGAGGCTGTAGACGTCGTGCCACTTGGGATCGCGGTTGTTGATGGCGATCAGCATCCGGTCCTTCACGTGGCTCGAGATGCCGACGATCTGCACGCGCGTCTTGGGGAAGCTGGTCAGCGCCCGCTGCGCGCCGGTGGCGACGTCCACGCCGTAGAGCTGAAAATTCTCGTCGCCTCCCTGGTCGTTGACGTAGAGGATCTGGCGGCTGTCGGGCGACCAGAAGCCGGACCGGATCGGGCGCACCTTCTCGGCCGTCAGCGGCTTGGCGGCCGCGAGGTTTGCGGTCGGCGCCACCCAGATGTTGAGGACCCCGTCGCGCGGCGCGATCCAGGAGAGATACTTGCCGTCGGGGGAGAGGCGGCCGGCGACCCGGCTGGGATTGCCGAACAATTTCTCACGCGGGATGAGCGGCACGTCGGCCCCCGCCGCGTAGGCCGCCCCGGCGACCGAGACCGCCGCGGCGGCGGCGGCGAGCGCAATGAACTTCTTCTTCATGAGACCTCCCCTGCTCCGGCGACGGATCGGCCGGCGAACCGCGGCATCATGTGTGTTACTTAGCTAAGACACAAGCAGTTTTTTCGTGCAAATCACGTCACTTTGCCGCGGACGGCGAAGCGGGGATCGCGCCAGCGCTCCGTCTCCAGAACGTCCCGCATGCGCTCGACGGCCGTACAGATGTCCTCGAAGCCGAGATAGAGCGGCGTCAGGCCGAAGCGGATGACATCGGGCGCGCGGAAGTCGCCGACGACGCCCTCGGCGATCAGCGCCTGGCAGAGCTCGAACGCATTTGGATGGGAGAAGCTGATGTGGCTGCCGCGCCGCTCCGGCTCCACGGGCGAGATGCAGGTGAGCGCCGGGCAGCGCTCCTCCACCAGCGCGCGGAACAGGTCGAACAGCCGGATCGATTTGGCCCAGAGCTGCCCGACCGTCACGCCTTCGAAGGCCCCGACACCGGCTTCGAGCGCGGCGAGACCGAGGATCGGCGGCGTGCCGGCGAGGAAGCGGGCAATGCCCGGCGCAGGCACGTAATCGTCGGTGAAGGCGAACGGCGCGGCATGGCCCATCCAGCCGCGCAACGGGCTAAGCAGCCGCTCCTGGAGGTGCTCGGCGACGTAGAGGAAGGCCGGCGCCCCGGGGCCGCCGTTCAGATATTTGTACCCGCAGCCGACCGCGAGTTCGGCGCCGCTGCCGTTGAGATCGAGCGGCACGGCGCCTGCGCTGTGGCTGAGGTCCCAGATCACCCGCGCGCCGGCCGCCCTCGCCTTGGCAGTCATGTCGGCCATGTCGAAGCGGAAGCCGGCCTTGAAGTGGACGTGGGTGAGGAGGAGCAGGTTCGTTTCCGCACCGAGCCGCGCCTCGATCTGCTCGCGCGGCACGACGTCGAGCCGCAGGCGCGCGAGCTCGGCGGCGCCGCTCGCGATATGGAGGTCGGTGTGGAAATTGCCCGCCTCGGAGAGCAGCACCGACCGGTCCGGAGCCAGCGCCGCGGTGCCGACGATCAGCTTGAACAGGTTCACGGAGGTTGAATCGGCGACGATCACCTCATGCGGCTTGGCCCCGATCAGCGGCGCGATCTTCGCCCCGACGCGCTGCGGCGAGTCGATCCAGCCGCGGCTGTTCCAGCTGCGGATCAGCTCCTCGCCCCACTCCTCCTCGACGACTTCGCGCGACCGCCCCACCGCCGCCATCGGCAACGCGCCGAGCGAGTTGCCGTCGAGGTAGATCACTCCTTCCGGCAGGAAGAAGCGGCCGCGGCAGTGGCGCAGCGGGTCCGCCGCGTCCATCGCCATCGCGTCATCGCGACGGGGCGACACGCAATTCCACCTTGATCGGCTCCTCCGCGAGGATCTTCTCGATGATCGCGACCTGACGCCGCCACGCTTCGCTTTCGGGCGCGATCAGCTCGACATGGCCGGTTTGGGGGACAAGATCGACCTCCACCCGCTCTCCCCTGGCGCGCCGCCGGTCGCGGTAGGCGGTCGGATAGACCGCCGGAATGATCCGGTCCTCCTCGCCGTTGACGAGGAACTGGCGGACGCGGATGTGCGACGCCTCGGCGGGCGATGTGTCGGCATAGACGTCCGGCCGCTCCGGCGAAGGCTTTCCGACCAGGGAGCGCACCACCTCCGTCCCGCAGCCGCTCACGGGCGGACCGGCAGCCTGCCTGAGATCGGGCAGGGCGCCCGACGCCACCACTGCGCCGATCCACAAACGGTGGTCGGTACGCATCGGGCTGTCCGAGGGGATGCCGGTGTTCACGAGGGCTAGATCCCCACCGGCTGACGGTTTCGGCAGCGCAGCACCCATCGAGAGCATGGCCTCCCGAACCTTCGCCACGGCGGCCTCAGGATCGGTCCCGATTTTAAAATGGATGACGGAGCGGACGCCGTCGCGATTGCTCTCGCTCTCGATGTCGTGGACGAACGGCATGGGGGTTATTTTCGAATGCAGCCGGGTGACGACCTCATCGTCCAGCCGGTCCGCCGCCGCGCCGGCCGGAAAGGCGAGATGGATTTCGACCGGCGCCACGGCGCGGTCCATGCGGCCGGCCAGCCAGAGGGCGAGATGGCCGCCGGCGGAATGGCCCAAGGCGACGACCTTCTGCGTATCGAGCCGGAATTCGGCGGCATGCGTCTTCAGCGCGTCGGCGGCTGCGGCGACGTCGGCGAAGGTGCCGGGATAGCCGCCGCCCTCGCGGTCGACGCCGCGATAGTCGATATTCCAGACGGCGATGCCGCGCTTCCTGAGGTCATCCGCGATCCAGTTCATGATACGGCGATCGGCGATGTCGCTTTGCCAGCAGCCGCCGTGGACCATCAGCACGACAGGGTGACGCTTGCGCCCCTCGCGCTTCGGAAGCCAGACGTCGACCACCTGGAGCGCGGCCGGCCCGTAACGCACCGTCGCGTCGGGCTCCGGCCGCGGCCGCCCGAGCAAGTCGGGCCATTTCATCAGATGGTCCGGGGGTGGCGGCGCGGGAGCGGTCATCGCCGGCACGGCTAGCGCCGCGAGCAGGGCGAGGGCAAGGCGGAGGAGGCGCACCCCACGGCTCTAGACCGGCGCAACGCTTCCGAAAAGGTTCGAGCGAGCGTGCCGGGGACGTGGCACGCTCGCTCGAGGCGCGGGCGGAGGGGGCGATTACCGGCCGCGCGCAAGGGTGACGGCGTTCGCCGCATATTCGCTGCCCCGGCCTTCGACGACGCTGCGAACCCGGGGGGCCGCCGCGGCGATCAGCGCGTCGCGGCATTCGAGGCCGGCGAGGCTCGCGTCGATGCCCTTGACGCCCGGCTCGATGCACAGCCGCTCGGCGGCCGAGCGGATGCGGGCGTTGAGCCGCTCGACCCCGGCGGCGGTGCGCAGGTTGAGGTCGTCGTACCGCACCGTCGCGACGACTGTCGCGGGGGCCTGCACTTCGGCCGCGAAGGCCGGCCCGGTGAGGGCGGCGATGCCGCCGCCGGTCGAGGCGAAGGCGGCGAGTGCGGCGAGGGCCGCGAACTTGAGCGTCTGGATCTTCATGGTCGTTCTCCCTGGTCTGATGATGGGTGTTGAAGGCGGCGGCTCAGCCGCAGCGGGCGCCGGCTCCCCGGTCCCACGGCGCGTCGAACTGGATCGCGTTCAAGGTCTTGAGCGCCGTCCAACCGGCGGACAGGATGGCGGCCACCGCGGTCGAGAAAGCGTGGCCGTGCTCGGCCCACATCCGGGCCTCCATTGCATCGCGCATTTTATCACTCCTCTTGTTCAGCGGCCGGCGCTGCCGCCGGTCGACAGGAGTGAGTTAGAGGCGCAGCAGCAGCCGCGCCAACTAAACGCTGGACTAAGGTGACAAGCTGACCTTATCTATTACGCCGATGAGACGACTGCCGCCACTTGCCGCCGTCCGCGCCTTCGAGGCCGCGGCGCGCCACGAGAATTTCACCCTGGCCGCCGGCGAGCTGGGCCTCACCCAGGCGGCGGTAAGCTACCAGATCAAGCTGCTCGAGGAGCGCCTCGGCGTGCCGCTGTTCGTCCGCTCGAAGCGGCGGGTGACGCTCTCCGAGGCCGGGCGGCGGGTGGCGCCGCTCGTCTCGGCCGGCTTCGACGGCATCGCCGAGGCCTTTGCCGGCCTGGTCGACGAGGACGAGAGCGTGCTCACCGTCAGCACCGCCCAAACCTTCGCGTCCAATTGGCTCGCGGGGCGGCTCGGCGCCTTCCAGGTGGCGCGGCCCGAGCTGGCGGTCAGGCTCCAGACCAGCAACGGCCTGGTCGACTTCGCGCGCGACGAGGCCGACGCGGCGATCCGGATGGGCGAAGGGCCGTGGCCGGGGCTGCGCCACCATTTCCTTTTCCACCACCATTTCACGCCGATGTGCACGCCCGAATTCCGCGACGAGCACGGCATCGCCAGGCCGGAGGACGTGCTGCGCGTGCCGCGCTCGACGCCGGACGACGAATGGTGGGAGATCTGGCTTGAAGCGGCCGGGGTCGCGCCGCCCGAGGAGCGGCCGGTCGGCATCCGCCTCGACTCCCAGGCCTCCGAAGGCCGCGCCGCGATGGCCGGCCATGCGATGGCGATGCTGACGCCGATGTTCTGGCGCGCGGAACTGGCGAGCGGGCGGCTCGTCCAGCCCTTCCCGCTGGTCACCTGCGAGCGCCGCGGGCACTGGCTCGTCTATCCCGAGCACAAAAGGGGACGCGCCAAGATCCGAACCTTCCGCGACTGGCTGCTGGCGGAGGTCGCCAAAGAGCACGGGTCGGCGCCCCCGGAGGTGTTCGTCCCGCCGGCGAGCGCCGGCTAGGGCGCTTCCCCGAGTTGCTGCCAGAGCTCCACCTTCACCCCGTCGCAATCGAGGATCCAGGCGAAGCGGCCGTAGGATTCGTCCTGGCGGCCGAGGATCTCGATCCCCTTGGCCTCGAGGTCCGCGATCATTGCATCGAGATCGTCGACGCGGAGGTTCATCATGAACGGCTTGTCGCTTGGCTCAAAATAGTCGCTGCCGTCCCTGAAGGTGGAGAGCAGGCTGAAGCCCTCCGGCTCCGCCGCGAAGGGGAACATGATGCCCCATTCGCCTCCGAGGCCGAGAGTCTCCTTGTACCAGCGCTTGGTCCGTTCGGTGTCGGCGACCTTGTAGAACAGGCCGCCCAGCCCCGTCACTTTAGCCATAGATCGCCTCCGCGGCTTCTCGCAGCCCCTTCATAGCGGCGCGGTAGGGGAAAGGGCCATGGCTGATCCGGGCGACTCCGGCGGCCGCGACCGCCGCCGCATCGGGCGCGCCGGGAAAGGCCATGAAGTTCACCGGCAGCGGCGAGGCGGCGCAGAGCCGCTCGAGGAGCGCCAGGTCGGCAAGCCCGGGAACGAAGAAGCCGCTCGCGCCGGCCTGGGCATAAGCCCGCCCCCGCTCCAGCGCCGCCTCGACCATATCCGCGTCGTGGCTGTCGCGCGGCGCCTTGAGGAAGATGTCGGTGCGGGCGTTGAGAAAGAAATCCGGACCTGTTGCGTCGCGGATCGCGCGGATCCGATCGGCCTGCGCGGCGACCGGGTGCAGCCCCTCGCCGCCGATCACCTGGTCCTCGAAATTGCAGCCGACGGCGCCCGTCCCCTTCAGCCGCGCGACATTGGCCGCCGCCTCCGCCGGGTCGGACGAATAGGCGCCCTCGAAGTCGACCGTGACCGGCACGTCCACCGCCCGCACCACCCGCTCCGCGTTGGCGAGGGCCAGGTCCAGGGGAAGCGACTCGGCGTCGGCATGGCCGTGGGCCGCGGCGACGGAGGCGCTGCCGGTGGCGAGCGCAGGCGCGCCCGCCTCGGCGACCGCCTTCGCGCTGCCGGCGTCCCAGACGTTGTAGAGGACCAGCGGATCGCCGGGCCGGTGGAGCGCGGCGAAGATGCGGGCCTTGTCGGTCATCCTGCCCCCTTTCCGGGCAAGCCGATCTTACGCGCCCGGACCGGAGAAATGCTCCCCGTCAGGAGCCGATCGTCTCCAGCGGACCGTCGAAGATGTGGGCGCCGGGTATGTTCTCGGCCAAGCCGGCACGCAGGCGGCGGCAGACAGGGCGCGACCATGTCTTGCGATCCGCGGTTCCGGATGCGGGGGCGCGGACCTGTTGCGACCGAATTCCTGCCACTTGCCCGTCTCCTGGTCGTTGTCTCTCGGCTTGGGTCTATGATCGAAATCAGGGCGGGTCAATCGACGCCTGCGCCGCCCGGCCAAGGCGGATTCATCCGCACGAACTCGCCGGCCGACAGGCCCCTCAGCAGGCCGAAGCGGTAGGCGAGCGGCCCGAAGCCTGCCTCCGGCCCCGGCCATTCGTCCAGCTGGCGGCGCAGCTTGGGGACGTCGATGAGGCGCGCGGCCGTCTCGCATTGCGCGACGGGCCCAAGCAGCGCCGACGCCTCCGGGCGTGCGGCGGTCAGCATCGCGAACCAGTCCGCCGCCTGGAGGCCCCGGCGGCCTTCCTCGAGGAGGGCGTCGGGCACGCGGCCCCTCAATGCGGTCCGGATCGGCGCGCGCGACAGCCCGTCCCTGAAATGGAGCGTCGCCGGCATCCGGAGACAGAGCTCGACGACTCGCGGGTCGGCGGTGGGATCGCGAAGCTCGATGCCCCAGCGCAGGAGGACACCCTTCGCATAGGTGCCCGGATCGACCCGGCGCAGCATCCGCACCCGCTGCGCGATGGTGCCTTCGCCCGCGGACGTGCCGCGATCGTGGCGCGCCAGGATGTCGGACGCCCCCGGTGCGGCGAGATTGAGCGCGCCGAGGCGGGGATCGGTCGACCGCCGCTTCAGCCGCTCCACAGCCGCGACCGCCGGCCCCGGCAGCAGCCGCCTCGCGACCTGGCCGGCGATCGTCCGGACCGGGACGCCGGCCCGACGCACTTCGATCAGGAGCGCAAGCAATTCGCTTATGCCGGCATCGACGATCAGCGCCTCCAGCGCCTCGACTCCGCCGTAGCTGATGGTCGCATTGCCCGTCGTGGCGACCAGCATGACGCGGATTCCCTCCGCCACGGCGGCATCGTTGATCCGATCAGACCAGGCGAGGTTGGGGAGGTTGAGGTCGGGCCGCTCGAACAAGGGCAGCTGCCAGGCCAGATGCTCCAGCGGCAGGCGGGCGGGCGCTTGGATCCGCCGGTGCTCCATGTTCGGGTAGAGCGAGGCCGTCTCGGCGGCGAGTGCGCCTTCATCGCCGAAGCGCCCGGCCGGCAAAGGCGGCAAAGGGTGCGAAGGCACCGCCGTGAAGGCTGCCACCCGCCCAGCGAACTGCCGGGCCGCCGAGGTCGCCACTGCCGAGCTGTCCAAGCCGGCGCTGAGGTGGGTGCCGAGGATGGGGCCGGCGCCGCGCAGGCGGTCCGCCACGGCGACGTCGAGCGTCTCCCGGAGCGCCTCCGCGCATTCGCCCAGGTTGGAAAAGGGAAAGGCGGTCCGCGGCGCTCGCCAGCTCGCCCGCGCCGAGCGGCCGCCGGCGCCGAGGCTGAGCGCCTCCCCTGGCTCGACGCGTTCGATGCCCCGAAAGAAAGTCGCGCTTCCCTCGTGCGGCAAGCCTGCAAGCGTCTCCAGCATGCGCCCCTCATCGACGCCGCGTGGGACCCAATCGAGCGCGTGGAGACCTTTGGCCATGCTCGCCGCGGCAATGCGATGCGCGCCGGCATGGAAGTGAAGCGGCCGCTGCCCCGCCATGTCCCGCGCCAGCAGCAGGGTCTGCGACCCGCGGTCCCACAGCGCGAGGGCATAATCGCCGACGAAGGCGTCGACGGCTTCCGGTCCCCATCGCTCAAAGCACCGCATCATCAGCGCGGTGTCGGTCAAATCGCGGCCTTCCGCGCCGCCAAGGCCGAGCTGCCGGAGGAGATCGCCGCGGCCATCGATGCGGGCGTCGGCGACGAGGGTGAGGCGGCCCTCCGCGCCGTGGACGGGCCGGGGCTCGCCACGCCCGGCGAAGGCCGTCGCCACACCGAGACCGATGGCTGCGTCTGCTGCGACGCGCCGGCCCGACGCTTCCGGCCATTGGGCACGGAGCATGGCCTCGCATTCCCCCGCCTCGACGCGGCCACGCCGATCCCAGTGGACGGCGAGGACGGTCATGCTGCTGCGTCGGCGGCGTGGGCGCTCATGCGCGTCCGTTATGGCAGGCGCCGCCGCGCGTCCACGCCGGCCGCGTTGTCGGCGGCCCGGCGATGTGTCACCTGAGGGGATGCACTGGGGCCCTCCCCTTCCCGACGATGTCGCGGCGCCGGCGGCGATGGAAGCGCTGCTCGCGCAGGCGCTGGCCCGCGCGCCGGACAACCCACTTCTCCACGCCAAGCTCGGCTACCTGCGCTACGATCGTCACGATTATGCGGAGGCAGCCGAAAGCCTCGGCGAGGCGGTGCGCCTCGGCGGCGGCACGACGGAGGTCCGCACCCTCCTCGCCCGCTGCTGCAACCTCCTCGACCGCCACGCCGAAGCGCTCGCGCTCCTCGCGCCGGTCGAGGGTGCCTCATTCGAACGCGGCAGCGCCCTGCTCGCGACGGGAGAGCCAGCGTCGGCCGAATGCGAGTTTCGCGCGGTGCTCGACGCGCAGCCGGACGATCCCAAGACCTGCCGCATGCTCTGCCGGCTGTTGCGGCGGGAAGGCCGCCATCGCGAGATCGCGGAGCTGTGCGAACGGCTCGTCGCGCGCGGCGCGGCCAACGCGCAGCTCCTCTACAATTGGGCGTGGGCGCTGGCGCTCCTCGGCGACGTCGAGGCCGCCCGGCGGCTCCTCCCCCGACGCGAACGCATCGCCGCCGTCGATCTGAGCCCCCCGTCCGGCTTCGTGAGCATCGGCGCTTTCAACGACGCGCTCGCCGAGGAAATCCTCTCCAACCCGAACCGGGTCACGCGCTTCGCCGAACGGGAGGACGCCAATCGCGGCAGCAGCCGGGTCGACAACCTCTTCTCCGGCCGCCGGCCCGAGCTCGTCGAGCAGCTGATCCAGCTCCTCCAACGTGCCGTCGGCGAGTACGTACCGACGCCGCTCGATCGACCCGAGCCGTGGGCGGCGGCGCGCCCCCAGGCCGCGCGGCTTCGCCCATGGGGCCTGATCCAGCGCGGCGAGGAATTCGAGGAAGGCCATATCCACCCGGGCGGCTGGTTGACCGGCGTCTATTATGTCCGCGTGCCGGCGGGGATCGGCCGCCACGGCGCCGGCTGCATCGAGTTCGGCCCGCCTCGCGCGCTTGCCGAGGCGCTGCCCG
>Ga0070660_100000484_pt1 | contig 26562 bp, 17 predicted proteins | sample KBSC33metaG_FD_64670 | JGI IMG/M metagenome (GOLD analysis project Ga0070660, IMG submission 64670) | Corn rhizosphere microbial communities from Kellogg Biological Station, Michigan, USA - KBS C3-3 metaG | ecosystem: Host-associated > Plants > Roots > Rhizosphere > Soil ... | reverse complement strand
GGACTTGCTCGTGCAGGACGCCTACCGCAACAAGATCCTGCTGATGCGCGGCGCCGCGTTTTCCGCCGACGACAGGCCCGACCAGCACATCCGCTTCAACGTCGCCTTCAGCCAGCATCCGCGCGTGAGCACCTACCTCGAAGAACGCTTGCGCGCGGTGGCCGACGCGCGCTCGAGCCTCGCGCGCGCCAGCGGTGCCGCCGGCATCACAGGCGAGCCCTGAGTCGCGCACGCTATAAAAAAGTCCGCCAAGACGAGGCGGGCTTTCAAGACTGCAAAAACCAAGTTTCCAAAAGGAAACTCACACCCACTCGACTATCAATGGCTGAGGTAAGCCCATGCTCCTAAAAGCATTTTTGTAGCACTTTTCGCGCAGTACCATTCACGATACCATGCCAAGCCCATTGCCCCTCAACCCAGCAACAACGGGCGTTACCTCAGTTTTACCTCGACGCGACTACCGTTCCCGCCGTCGGCTCCTACGTACATGGTAGCGCGACGATCTGCTGCCTGGCAGACTCAGACAAACCGCCCTTCGCGAAATCCGGGGCGGTTCACTGGGCTACGTGAAGGTTGTGCCGGTCAGTTGGTGTAGACAATGCCGCGGCCAGGGGCCGAGACGTAGATCCGCCCGTAGGTATTCCAGTCCCCGGCGATCGTGCGGACGCCGCCGTACTGGTGAGCATCGTCGTTGAAGCGCGTCCAGGTTGCACCACCATCGTCGGAGCGGTACACGCCCGACACGCCGTTGACCGTGCCCGCGACGTAGACCGCGGCCGAGTACGTCGAGCCGGCCGCCGCCTTGCCCAGTGCCACCGCATTGGCGCCCTGCACGTCGGGCCATGCATTGACAGTGAAGACCGACGCGAAGCCGCCGACCTTCGTCCAGGTCGCCCCCGAATCCACCGAGTGGTACACGGCGTTACCGTCGGCCAGCCAGATGTCGCCTTCGGCGTTGGGGTTGACCGCGAGCGAGGTCACCCTGAAGCCGTTGGGGGCCATGTTGGCCGTCACCGAGCCTTGGCTCAGCGCGAACGTGTGGCCGCCGTCCGTCGAGACGTAGACCTTGCCCTTCGCGTTGTTCCAGGAGGAGCCACCCGAATCGTAGGCGTAGACCTTGTTCGGGTTCTTGCGGTCCGCGGCGAGGTGGTAGGCGCGATAGATGCCGGCGTTCGGCAGCGCCGGCAGGTTGGTCGACGTCCAGCTCGCGCCATTGTTCGTCGTGTACGACGGCACCGTATTCACCGGCGCCCAGATCACGTTGTTGCGCGCGGTGACCGCGACGCTCGCTTCGAATCCGTTGGAAATCGTGGCGCCCGGAGCGTTCGTGGCGAACTGGTTCCAGCTGATGCCGCCGTCGCCGGACCAGTACCCCACCTGGGCCTGCCCCTGGTTGATCTGGCCGATGGCGGCGACGTAGTTCGAATCGGACCACGCCATGTCGGCCCCGAAACCGTGGCTCCAGGCCGCGGTCGGCCCCCGCGTCGGCTGCGTCGCGAGGTCGGTCTCGACCCACGTGCCGATGTCGCCCGCACTGTTGACGAACTTGTACGACGCGCCTGCTGGCGCCGCGATGAGGGCCTCCGTGCCGGTCTCCTCGAGGTTATTGTTCGCAGCGGCCCAGCTCGGCGTGAGCGACGACGCGTTCTTGGTCTCCCAGACGCCGCCACCGCTGATGTGCATGATGTGGTCGCGGTTGGACGGATCGATCTCGACGTCGTCCACCCAGCCCCACCAGCTGTCGCCCTGGTGCTGCATGCCGCCCTCGATTTCGCGCCAGGTGGTGCCGCCGTTGTCCGACAACTGGACGACCTGGGCGGTGTTGCTCCAGGTACCGGTCACGGCCAGCGCGATGCGGGCCGTCGAGCCGGTGCCATAGACGGACACGCCGCCATAGCCGCCCTGCGTGCTGGCATTGAGCTGGCTCCAGCTACCGTTGCTGAACTTGTAGAGATAGCCGGGACCGCCGGCGCCCTGCCCGGCGTTCTTGTTGAACACCACGTAGAAGGTGCCGTCGCTGGTGCGCACGATGTGCGGGATGTGGAAACCCGTCGCGTTGGACGGGACCGCCACCGGCGTCCACGAGGCGCCGCCGTCGACGGACTTGTACATGGTCGAGGTCAGGCCCGCGGCGTTGCCGTAGTCCGGCGCGACGGCGGCATACATGGTCGACGTCGTCTGGCCGCCACCCACGTTCGAGGTGTCGTACATGATCTGCTCGACGCCCACCACGCCGCCGTTCCCTCCGATGCTCTTGACCTGGGCCTGCGTCAGCACGACGGACGACAGCGAGGTCTGGGTCCAGGTCTGCCCCGAGTTCGTGCTCTTCCACAGGCCGGCCGTGCGCGAGGCGTAGAACATCGTCGACGGATTGGCGGGATCAATCTGCAGGCGCTCGCCGACGGCGCGGGCGTTCTCGTTGCCGCCCACCGGGAATGGCAGGTCGTAGTGCGTCCAAGTGTTGCCGCGATCGCTGGAAACGTAGATGCGACCGTTGCCGTCCGACGTGGCCTTGCCGGCAACGAGGCAGACGCGCTGGTCGTTGGTGGGATCGAGGGCGATACTTTCGGCGCCGAGGAACCTGTTCTCGCCGGCACTGAGACTGTCGGTAATGGGCGTCCATGATCCATCCGAATTCCAGCGGTAGGCGCCGCCGATGTCGGTGCGGGCATACAGGACACTCGCGCTCGTCGGGTGGTAGACGAGACCCGTGACGTAGCCGCCGCCGCCCCACTTCACGCTGGTCCATGTAGTCGCCGTCGGCGACGGCGTTGGTGTTGGTGTCGGTGTCGGTGTCGGTGTCGGTGTCGGCGCTGGAGTCGGCGTCGGCGTTGGAACCGGTGTGGGTGTTGGCGAGACAGGAACCGAGTCGCTACTCCCTCCCCCGCCACCGCAACCGGCCAACAGAACCATGGCCAGGAGTCCGGCCGAACGAAATACCCGGCTCTTCGGCGCAGGCGATTGTGTCAGGGTAGGCATTTGCATCTTGCTATGTATAAATTTGACGTTGAAACCGCTTCCAGCAAGCCGATGCGGCGCCTGTCCGGCGCCGCATCGGTCACTGAGTTACGTTGACGGTCGTGCCGGTCAGTTGGTGTAGACGAGGCCGCGGCCGGTGGCCGAGACGTAGATCCGACCGTAGGTATTCCAGTCCGCGGCTATCGTGCGGAAGCCGCCGTACTGGTGAGCGTCGTCGTTGTAGCGCGCCCAGGTTGCGCCGCCATCGTCGGAGTGGTACACGCCCGACACGCCGTTGAGCGTGCCCACGACGTAGATCGCGGCCGAGTACGTGGCGCCCGTCGCCGCCTTGCCCAGCGCCACCGCGGTGGCGCCCTGCAAGTCGGGCCAGGAGTTGGCGCCCCAGACCGACGCGAAGCTGCCGACCTTCGTCCAGGTCGTACCCGAATTCAGCGAGTGGTACACGGCGTTACCGTCGGTCAGCCAGATGTCTCCTTCGGCGTTGGGGTTGACCGCGATCGAGGTCAGCCTGAAGAAGTTGGGCGCCAGGTTGGCCGACACCGAGCCCTGGCTCAGCGTGAACGTGTGGCCGCCGTCCGTCGAGACGTAGACCTTGCCCTTCTGGCCGCTCCAGGATGCGCCGCCCGAATCGTAGGCATAGACCTTGTTCGGGTTCCGGCGGTCCGCGACGAGGTGGTAGGCGCTGTTGTTGCCGCCGATGGAGGACAGCGCCGGCAGGTTGGTCGCCACCCAGCTCGCGCCATTGTTCGTCGTGTACGACGGCGTCGAATTCGCCGGCGCCCAGACCACATTGTTGCGCGCGGCGACCGCCATGCTCTGTTCGAAGGCGTTTTGCAGCGAAGTGCCCGAAGGAAGGGTGGCGAACTGGCTCCAGGTGTTGCCGCTGTCGCCGGACCAGAAGCCAGCCGGGACCTTGGTTTGGTTGAACTGGCCGCTGGCAACGACGTAGGTCGAATCGGACCACGCCATGTCGGCTGCGTAGCCATGGCTCCAGCCCGGGGTCGGCCCCTTGGTCGGACGCGCCGTGACGTCGGTCTCGAGCCACGTGCCGATGTCGCCCGCACTGTTGATGAACTTGTACGTCGCGCCGGCCGGCGCCGCGATGAGGGCCTCGGTGCCGGTCTCCTCGAGGTTATTGAGCGGCGCGTCCCAGCTCGGCGTGAGCGACGATGCGTTCCAGGTCTCCCAGATGCCGCCGCCCCAGATGTGCATGATGTGCTCGGGGTTGGACGGATCGATCTCGATGTCGTCCACCCAGCCCCAGTACTGCTGGCCCCAGTGCTGCGTGCCGCCTTCGATTTCGTGCCAGTTCAGGCCGTTGTCGGTGGACAACTGGACGACCTGGGAGCTGCTGTTCCAGGTACTGGTCACGGCCAGCGCGATGCGGGCCGTCGATCCGCTTCCGTAGACGGATACGCCGCCGTAGCCACCCTGCGTGCTGGCATTGAGCTGGCTCCAGGTACCGTTGCTGAACTTGTAGAGATAGCCGGGACCGCCGCCGGCCGGGCCGGCGTTCTTGTTGAACACCACGTAGTAAGTGCCGTCGTTGGTGCGCACCATGTGCGGGATGTAGTACCCGGTCACGTTCGACGGCACCGTCACCGGCGTCCACGAGGCGCCGCCGTTGACCGACTTGTACATGGTCGAGGTCAGGCCCGCCGCATTACCGTAGTCCGGCGCGACGGCGGCATACATGATCCAGGTCGTCTGGCCGCCGCCCACGTTCGAGTTGTCGAACATGATCTGCTCGACGCCCATCACGCCGCCGTTCCCGCCGATGGTCTGGACCTGGGCCGGCGTCAGCACGACGGACGTCAGCGAGGTCTGGGTCCAGGTCTGCCCCGAGTTCGTGCTCTTCCACAGGCCGGCCGTGCGCGACGCGTAGAACATCGTCGACGGATTGGTAGGATCGAGCTTCAGGCGTTCGCCGATGGCACGGCCGTTCTCGTTGCCGCCCACCGGGAATGGAAGATCGTAGTGCGTCCAGGTATTGCCGCGATCGCTGGAAACGTAGATGCGACCGTTGCCGTCGGAGGTCGCCTTGCCGGAAACCATATAGACGCGCTGGTCGTTGGTGGGATCGAGGGCGATGCTTTCGACGCCGAGGAACCTGTTCTCGCTGGTATTGAGACCGTCGGTAAGGGGCGTCCACGACCCGTTTGAATTCCAACGGTAGGCGCCGCCGATGTCGGTGCGGGCGTACAGGACACCCGCGCTCGTCGGATGGTAGACGAGGCCGCTGACGTAGCCGCCTCCGCCCCACTTCACGCTGGCCCAGCTGGTCGCCGAACCGGTGGTGGCGAGGAGCCTGGGAGCGCCGGTCGACGCGGTGCCGTCCGTGCCGCCGCCCGAGCAGGCGGCCAGAAGGCCTGCCAACAGGGCCGGTATGACGATATTGAATTTCCGATTCATGATTGTCCCCTCAAAAAGGATGTTTATTTTTCGTTTTGGCGGCATTTCAGACGCTACCGCGCCAAGCCGGCTGCCGTGCACGACAACGATGTTGCAACAGGGCACCGACGCCTCCATTCGTCAGCCCCAGGAACACGAGGATCGCCGCCACCAGGGCATTACCGGCTGCAAGTCGAGCAGTGCGGTACTGGACATTATTGAAATGTCATCCAGCAATGGGCCCATGCGGCGACGATTTAGTTTCCATGCATATATTTGCGCCCGGCCCAACAGCGCGCTAATACTTTTCGCCGGAATTTCGAGTGTGTGCAGATATTGCTAGCGGACTCCACCGATTGTTGTAGAGGTCGGGAGCGTCCTGGTACCAGACCGCTGCCCGGATCGCACAGGCAAGCCGATGCCCGACTCAGGACAGATCGGGGAACGTGGGTGCAGTCCTCGGAGCTCGCTTGAAGAGTGCTGGAGAACGGGTCAATTTTGCAGAAGGGGGATGGCCCTGGCCCGGCGGCGCGCATGCAATGCGCCGGCGCGTTCATGCGCGCGCTGCCGATTCAAGCTTCGTCGTACGGTGGGTCCGACGGTCGCGCTGGAGCGTGTTCGGGTGGCGCTTTCGCCTGGGTTGCGAGGCGGCGGAACGCCCCGGGCGTGCAGCCGTACTCCTCCTTGAACAGCTTGTTGAAATACGAAACGTTGGCATAACCGACCGAATATGCGATGTCGGCGACGGGTGTACCCTCGCTGTCCCTCAGCACCCGCGCGGCCTCCGTCAACCTCAATTTGTTGACATAGCCGGTGAAGGTCATGCCGAGCTCCGTTTTCAGGATCTCGTTGATTTTCTCGCGGTCCGCGCCGATCCGTGCCGCCACGGTGGACATACTCAGTTCAGTGTCCGCGTAATGGGTGCCGATGAATTGCAGGATGGCTGCCTTTTCCTTGTCCTTGAACGGTTCCAGGGTCAGTTGGCGGTAGGCGACGAAAGGCAGGTCATTGTTCAGCTGCGCACCGAGGCTTGCAGCGAGCGCGCGCGAGTGTCCCCGGAGAAACCACACGGCGAACGCGGCCGATCCTGTCGCCAAAATGACCGCGAGGGCGACGAGGTAGCGGTCGTCGCGGCCACGTAACGTGAACTCGCCGATCTCGACACGGGAATCGACTTCACGCGGACTGTCATGGCTGATCCCAAACACGAATTTGGCAACCTGGTCCATCCTGTAGGACTGGCGCGACGGGTCGACCTTGTACGCCCCGAACCACCACGCCGGAATCGTGAGACGAGTCAGGTCCAGCGATACCGGCGTTCCGCTTTCGCTACACGCGAAATAGGTGGCCGGGGTCGGGTAAGCCCAGAATTCGCCCGGCTTCGCGATGGTCGCGTCGAATGTCGGCATGGCGAACAGCAGCGAATTGGCGGGTGCGCATCTGGCGACAAAGGAAACGGTGGTGTACCTCGACAGGTCCGCCGGCACCGCGTTGCCCTGCCGGTCTTCGAACATCATTTCCGCTGCAACATAGGGTTTGGTCGACGCGCGGGTGAGCCGGAAGTCGAAGCGGAACGACAGCCGTCCGGGATCAAGAATGCCAATGGTCGACGTGCCGCCCAGCACGGCGTCCGTCGTAGTGACCGCACGCCACCGCATGCCGCCTTCCGCCTTCGGAACCAGCACGGCGGAAAGATAGCTTTGATCGATGCAAAACCAAGCTGTCAGCACAAACGCGACCAGAAGGAGAATGAGCGCGACCAGCGCCTTCCTGAAGAATTCTTGCATAATGGTCAGCCGGATCCGATCCTCGCATTATCGGCTCCGCGCGTCCGGACACGCAGCCACCGAAGGCGAGCGCGCTCGCCTTCGGGCGCCGGGGTCACTGCGTCCAGCTCAGCGATTGCGCATCCAGCGCCACCTCGTAGTAGCCGCGCCTGTCCCAGCCGAGGGGCATGCCGTTCTGCGTCAGCGTGCCGCCGTCCACCACGACGCGCAGCTTGCGGCCCGGCGGGAAGTTGGGCGGCAGCGTCCAGCGCCACGTCGTCACGCCGCCGCTGGTGCGGGGCGTTGCCGCCTGCAGTAGTTGCTGTCCGCGCCAATAGGCGCCGATGTTGACGACGCTGTCGATCCACATCGTGCCGAACGATTTGCCGTGCGCCATATTACCCGTAATCGCGCCGATGTCCTCGCCGCCGCCCCAGTTGTGCTTGGGAGAAGGCAGCACCGTGTGGACAAGATAAATTATCCAGCGGCCCTGGCCCAAGGCCTTGTCCATGGCGGTGTTGAACGTGGACACGGGATCGCCGCCCGGCGACTTGGGATCGCCGGGGAAACCGGTGATCGGCAGGTTCAGGGGGTCGCTCGCGGTACCGGGCGCCGTCATGCCCGGCCACACGCCCCGGACAACGAAGAACCGGGATGCGGCCGCCGCCTTGTAGTCCGTGTCTCCGAACGGGTAGGCCGCGGTCCAGACCCCGGACTGTCCGATCTTGGTGCGGATGTAGTCGCTGGTGTCGTCGAACTCGGCCCCCGCGCTGCCCAGGCCGGCAGGACAGGTCTTGGGATCGTTGTCGGCCAGCTCCGCGGCCTTGCAGTGGTGCGTGGTGTGGTTGCCGATCTCCGAACCTTGGGCCACGGCGTCCCTCCAGGTGGCGTCGTAGCCGGGATACTCGTTGGCGTTGGGGGCGATGTAATAGGTGACGCGGACGCGCTGCTTCTTCAGATCCGGGTAGTGATCGATCTGCGACGGTTGCGAATCGTCGAAGGTGTAGGACACGGCGGCCTTGAAGCCGGCCCAGTCGAGCACGCGCAGGCCCGGCCGTCCCGTGGCGCCGGCCGGCCGCGCCACCTCGCGTGCCGCGAGCGGCAGCGGCAGGGCGGCCGCGCCGCCACCGTTCCACGGCAACACGCTCACCTTCAGCGGCGCCCGCGCGCTGCGCTGGCCGTCGCCGACCTGCACGACGAGGTCATAGTCGGCGTGGCCGTCGACGTCGGCGGGACCCGCGGTGTCGAGCGCCTGGCGGAACGACAAGGCACCGGTCGCGGCATCGATCTCGAAGCGCGCCGCATCGGTACCGGAGATGGACCACGCCGCGCTGCGCCCGGCGGCGAGCATGGCCGCCGGGATCAGGAAAGCGGCGGTCACCCCTTCCTGGACCTTCACGCTTGCCGGCAACACGAGCACGGGCGCGGCTGCCGGCGTGCCGACGGCGCCGGCCTGGACGCCGGAACCGTCGAGGGCGCCGTCCACCGTACTGCAGCCGGCGAGCAAAACCGCCAGCAGGGCCGGGACGCCGGCATGGACCTTGCACTTCCGATTCAAGATGACCCCTCCAAGCATGCTGAATATGTTTGAATTGCCGGCATCACAAGCTGTGCTTCCGCCTCGGCCGGCTGGTGGAAGGGTATGCGTTCCTCGCGCAGATGCGCTAACGTTTATCGCGGAAATTCCCTCACCTGCAGAAATTGATATGAATTTCGGCAGATTGTTTTAATGTGGCCCGCGGCTGGCGGCGTTGGCGCCTCGCCTGTCCCGGCCACCATGTACGAAGTTGCTATCGAAACATCACGACCTGGACCGTCGGAGCGACGGCCTACTTTGCTGCCGGATGGTGTGCGGCGAGCGTCGCCGGACGGGTTGCCACGTTTCTGAACTGCCTGGGAGAGCAGCCGTACTCTTCCTTGAAGATCTTGTTGAAGTAATTGCTGTTGGCATAGCCGACCGAACGCGCGATTTCCGCCACGGTCGCGCCAGCCTTGTCGGTCAGCAGTCTGGCCGCTTCGGTCAATCTCAGCTTCCTCAGATAACCCGTGAACGTCATGCCGAGTTCCGCTTTCAGCACGTCATTGATCCTGTTACGGTTTGCACCGGTGCCGGCGGCAACACGTTCCAGGTCCAGTCCGGAATCCGCGTAATGGGTCGCGATGAAGCGCAAGATGGCGGCCTTGTCCTCGTCCCCGAAAGGTTCGACGGTCAATTGTCGGTATGCCACGAACGACAGGTCTTTCTTCAGCCGGGCGTCGACCTTCGCAACGAGCGCGCGCGACTGCGCCCGGAAGAACCAGATCCCGTAGGCACACCAGCCGATGAGCAACACAGCCGCCAGCGCGGCAAGGTAGCGGTCATCGCGGCCATGCAGCGCGAGATCGCCGATCTCGACATGGGAGTCGACCTCGTGCGGGCTGAACTGGCTGGCGGCGAATTCCAGTTCCGTCACATGGTCCAGCGCGTAGGAGCGGCGCACAATGTCGACATGTTTGGTCGCGTACCACCACTCCGGAATGGTCAGGCGCGTGAGATCCAGCGAGACCGTCGTGCCCTTCTCGTCGCAGGAAAAATAGGTCACGACGGGCAGGTAGGCCGACTTGCCGCCCGGCTGCGCGACGCGCCCATCGACCACGGTGAGCATGAAGACCAGCGAATTGGCGGGTACGCATTTGGCAAGGAAAGTGACTGTCGAGTACTTCGACAGATCCTCTGCGGCGGGCTTCCCGTTCGCGCCGCCGATCCGCAATGCCGCCGCCGCCCCTGGATTCGCGATTACCCCGGAGAGCCTGAAGTCGAAGTCGAGCGAGCGCGGCGTGGCATGCCGGATGCGAACCGTCGACGCGCCGCCATACGGGACGTCCGTGACGGCCGCAACGTGCCAACGCGCCGGCCCTTCTTCCTGCGGGACGAACGACGAAGACGGCCGGCTTCGATCGACGCACAAACACGCAACCAGCGCGTCGGCAATCAAAAGAAGAACGAACGCGACGAGCGCCTTCCTGTAGAAATATTGCATTTTTACAAACTGCGGCGGGATCATTGCGCACATCGGCGCCCGGCTGGGACATGAGAATCATAACAGCACGCAACTGCTTTGAGTCATGAGCCTGTCGTCGCGGGCGCAAACCGTCCGACGGCGGCGCCCGCCTCCAGCCAGCTAGTCGACGATCAGGGCTGTACCGCGTTGTACAGCCCGATTACCGTACCGACAAATCCCCCGGCCTTTTTCGTGCTGAGGAAGGTGGCGTCCAGATCCTTTTCAAGCGATTGCCATCTGCCATCGTTCAACGCATACGTAGCGGACACGCGCCCCCCATCGAACGCAAGCTTCAGGCGAACCGGTTGCGCGAGCGTGCCGGGCAACTTCCGAGACGCCAGCACCCGGCCAGCGCGAGGAGCCTGCTCGCCATCGCGTTCGGCCAATACCAGCATCGGACTGCCATCCATTTGCTGGATGCCGAAGAACAACCACGACTGGTCGCTTTGCACGGCGGCGAGGCCTGCCCGTTCCCCATCCGCCGCCGGCGTAAAACGCATCGACGTGCTGGCTTCGGCGTGCGCATGGGCCTGCTTTCTCCCGACGAACGATGGCACGGCCGACGGATCGCCAAGCGGTGCAGACGGATGGAGCACGAGGTCGCCGTTCCGCAAAGTGTGATGCGGGGTGCCGTCGCTCCGGATACTCATCCAGCCGAATTTGAGCGCAGGGCCATCGAATTCGTCGGTGTAGCCGTAATCGCCATTGAGCGGCGACGTCGGCTTGGCCCCACGCGGCAGTTCGGGGCGCTCGACCACCAGCGGCAGTGCCCGGCCCGCCGGCAGGATGGTCGGCCAGTCGTCTTTCCAGGTCACCGGCAGCAGGAAGGTCTCTCGCCCCGTGTTGTACAACTGCGGCGCGTAGGGCCGGGCTGCGAGGAACGCGGCCCACCAGTCGCCGTTCGGAGTCTGCACGAGTTTCGCATGGCCCGCGCTTTCGACAGGATTCTTGCGCTCCGCGGGCAGGTCAAGCTGGGAAAGAATCGGATTCCCGGCATAGGCTTCATACGGCCCTTTCAAGCTGCGGCTGCGGAACACGAGTTCGGAATGGCGCTCATTCGGCTTGGTTCCGCCAGCGGCGGTGAGCAGATAGTAATAGCCGTTACGCTTGAAAAGATGCGGCCCCTCGGCCCAGAAAATGGATGGCGGGTGTTCGCCCCCGCCCACCAGGGGCACGCGCTCGCCTGTCATCTTGTGCGTTTTCGGATCGAACTCCTGCAACCAGATCACGCGGTGGCCAGGATAGCGGGCCGCTCCCTCCGGAGGACCGTTGTTGACGATATAGGCTTTTCCGTCTTCGCTGTTCCAGAAAATCGATGGGTCGATCCCGTCGAAATCGAGCCAGTAGGGATCGGACCAGGGACCCGCAGGATTGGATGCAGTGATGACGAAGTTCCTGCGGAAGGTCGAGACAATGTAGTAAATGCCGTCGTGGTACGAAATGTCCGGCGCCATCATGCCGTCCGAAACCTGCAGCCCGCGAAAATCCAGTTGCCCCGGTCGATCGATGGCATTGCCGATCTGCGACCAATTGACGAGATCGGTCGAGTGATAGATCGGGAGCCCAGGGAAATGCGCGAAACTGGACGTGACGAGATAATAGTCCTTGCCGACCTGAGTAAGGCTCGGGTCCGGCGCATAGCCGGAGACGATCGGATTGACGAAATGCTTCGCATCCGGCTTCAGCCCCTCGAGACTGCGTCCTTCGTAGTGGAACCAGGAAAAGTGTGCGTCGGGGCCACGCACCGTTTGTGCGTTGCCGATACAGGACGCGGCCATGAGAGCAGCCAGCAAGGGGGAACGAAACAAGGACATGGCCTTCTAAACTTGTTGTTGGGGTGTGGCGGGCAACTATGCCCGGACGGAAATGGCGCTTTGTAATCGATTACACATTAGCATACGTGTCGGCGGAAACGCAAAGCTCAATGACCCCGGGACGATGCCAAATGATTTCGCCCGGCCGCGGCCGACACGGCCCGATGCGTAGTTCGCGTCAGGTCCAAGCCACCACAAAAAAAGCCGTTGATCATTCGCTTCGAACGATCAACGGCTCGCCAATTTTCAATTACAAATCAAGCGCGCACCAAACAACGGTCACTCCCACTCGATGATCAATGGCTGGGCTAACGGGTGGAACTTGCGGGACAATTCTTCAGACTGTCCGAGCGATGCCATGATCGATACCATGCTCCGGCGCGCTTACTGGACACCATTGCCGTCCGGCATTTTGAGAGGTGTGAACGGCTGCGGCAAGTTGGCAGTACCGGCCACAGCTGCCCTTACACCAGCGCTTCTGGGTCAGAAGGTATGACTTACGCCGACGCTGGTACCGTGGTTGCCGGTGCCCGCTTCGCTCGCGTTACCGACCGTGTAGCTGGCACCGTTCCGGTTGTCGATCCAGGCATGGACGGCGTACACGTTGGTGCGCTTCGACAAGGTATAGCGGTAACCGATCGCCGCTTGGTTAGCATCCTGGTTGAGCTTGGTGCGATCATCCTTGTGGATATAGGACGCGAGCAGTGCATGCGGCCCGAACGGCACCGTCAGGCCGATCAAGGTATCTCGGCTATTGGTCGAGGCCACCGGGGTCGTGGCACGGCTAAAGGGGTTGCTGGTATTTCGCAGGACCGAACTGTTCAGGCCGTGATTGGCACCATACAGGGCATGCAGCTTGACGCGCCCGAAATCATAGACAGCGGCCAATACGACGTTGCGACCGTTTTCGGTATTCTTCAGCGTGGCGGTGTCGTTATTGCGATTGTGATAACCAACGCGCACTTGCAGTGGCCCTGCCGCGTAGGCGATTGATCCGCCGAATTGCCGACCGGCAGCGCTGTCGCCTGGGACTTCGCCAGGCGCAGCAGCGAGCTCGACGTTCACCCCTGCGACTGTTGGCGAAAGATATTTGACCGTATTATCCATCCGGCTAAGCGAATTGCCACTGGTAGCGACAATGTTTTTGCTGTCAGCGGCGTAGCCGGAGCCGAACGGATCGGCGAACACGACGACAAGATATTCCGGGGTGTACTGACGACCTACCAAGACCGAACCAAACCCACCGCGCAGACCAACGTAAGCTTGCCGGCCGAACAATAATCCCCCCTGCCCCAATGCACCGGTATCGCCCTGGAAGCCAGATTCCAGGACAAACAATGCGGATAAACCGTTCCCCAAGTCTTCGGTGCCTTTGAACCCGAGACGGGATCCAGCGCTGACACCGCTGGTAAGTTTGGTCACCGAACCGGCGCTGCCGCCGCTTTCCCGAACAACCGCCATATCTATCATGCCGTAAGGCGTGATCGCGCTTTGAGCGCAAACCGTCGAGCTCCAGGTCACCGCAGCCGTTCCAATCAGCGAAGTAATAAGACTCTTATGCTTCATCTTTAATCTCGACAACGAAAGTGATAGACAAATTCGGTGCGGCCTGGCGGAGCTTCCAGGGTAGCGGCTTTTTTCTGAAGTCTTATTAACGGTTTTCATGTGTCTCCTCGGTAGAATCGAAAGCTCAGTGGTTGGTTGAGTTCTGCGTCACAGGTAAAAACAAAAATCGCGGCAACAGTTATCCCTGGAGCGCGCGCTTTCGAATGCGCCGCTCCGTTGATTGGTTATTGCTATGGTTAATAGTCGACGGTGTTGTTTCCGTCGACGAGCTGGACGTGTCGCGACATCGCGCGTCAGTCCCCTGGCTTACGCGAGTTGGCGCGCGCCTGATGCCAGAAAACCGCCATCCACCGCCAGATCCACTCCCGTGGTGTAACCCGCTTCATCCCCTACGAAATACATCACGGCCGCAGCAATTTCCGCAGTCGATCCGTAGCGATTCATAGGAATCGCGTGGGTATATTCTTTTCGGAACTGGTCGGTGTGAAGTACGCGCGTCATTGGTGTGTCGACCGGTCCAGGCGATACCGTATTCGCAGTAATGCCGTGCTCGGCGAGCTCCACCGCCATCTGCCGCGTCAATGCAATGACGGCTGCCTTGGAAGTGCCGTATGCAGTGCGCCCCGTCCCGACAGAACGCTGGCCTGCAACGGAAGCCAGATTCACGATGCGCCCCCATCGGTGCTTCAGCATCAATCTCGCTGCATGCTGGGCGCATAACAGCGTGCCGATGACGTTGACAGTCATGGTCGCCACGAAGTTATCGAGCGGGAAATCCATGAAGGGGAAAACCTTTGCGATGCCGGCGCAGTTCACGAGCACATCGCAGCGGCCATGCCGGCGGTCGATTTCGGCAAACGCCTGTGCCACGGACTCCACATTGCCAGCGTCAATTTCCTGTGATTCGGCGCGCAGGCCGGTTGCGCTCAGCTCTCCCACCCGGACTTTTGCGGCGTCCACGTCACGGTCGGCGACAATCACGATATAGCCAGCATCGCCAAGGCGCTGACAAACATCCGCACCGATGCCCATGGCGCCGCCGACGACGACGGCGACCCTGTCCTCGTTGTTCAACTCTTGCATTCTGTTCTCCTCTGTCATAAAAAGCCGGTGGAAATCCAAGGCACCGCCGCCACGATGATCAATCCCACAACCATGACGGCGATGTATCCGAGGATGGGACGAATTCCTTCGTCCGGATGAATTTTCGAGATGGCGCATGCCGCGTAATAGCCAACTCCGAATGGCGGCGCAAATAGACCGATCCCCATTGCCAGGATGACGACCATGGCGTAATGAACTTCATGGATGCCCATGGCGCGCGCGATGGGAAATACGAGAGGGCCGAACAGCACGATCGCGGGAATACCTTCCAGCACGCTGCCGAGGATAATGAAGGCCAGCACGGAAACAGCCATGAATCCCACTGCGCCTCCTGGCAGCGCACGCATCAGTTCGGCGAGCGTGTTCGAGAACCCGGATTGGGTCAGGCCCCAGGCCATCGCCGTGGCCGCACCGATGATCAACAGGATCGCACCCGAGAGGCTGGCGGTCTCCACGAGCATGGGGTACAGCCGGCGGAAGTCGAACTGTCGGTAGACGACCAGCCCGGCGACCACGGCATAGACGATGCCGATCGTCGATACCTCGGTTGCCGTTGCCACGCCGCCAACAACTGCCGCGCGGATAATGAAAGGCAGCGCGATTGCGGGCAGGGCCACTACGAAGGACTTTGCGATCTCGGCCCGGTTGGCCCGGACCACCTGCGACAGGTCCTCGCGACGATAGCGCCAGAACACGACACCGATCAGCCCAACGGCGAGCACCAGGCCCGGTAACATGCCGCCCGTGAACAAAGCCGAGATCGACACGCCCGTTACCGAACCGATCGTAATTAACACGATGCTTGGCGGTATCGTCTCGGTCTGGGCCCCCGTCGCCGACAGAAGAGCGACCAGGTCGCCTTCCTTGGCGCCCCGCTTTTTCATCTCGGGGAAGAGCACCGGCGCAACGGCAGCCATGTCGGCTGCTTTGGATCCGGAAATTCCGGATACGAGGTACATGGCGCCTACCAGCACATAATGCAGGCCGCCGCGCACATGGCCCAACAAGCTCGCCAGGAAGGCCACCATTGCACGGGCCATGCCGGTCATGACGATCAACTGCCCCAGGAAAACGAACAGTGGCACGGACAGCAGGATGAGATGGCTCATTCCCTCATCCATGCGACCGACCACGACCAGGATCGGCGTCGACGTGGTCAGGGTCATGTATCCCAGCGTCGCCAGACCGAACGCGAATGCGATAGGCACACCGGAGAAGACACAGGCGGCAACCAGCACGACGAAGAAGATCACCAGATTCACGTTGCCAAGCTGTTGGAAAACCGGTTGCAGCATCCACAGGCCGACCAGCAAGAGCGCCGCCAGTGCAAGTGCCCTGCCGACGATTTTGCGGTCAGCGCACTGCGCCAGACGCAACACCGACAGCAGCGCCATCGCGCCGAAGCCAACAGCCATGGCTGCTACTCGCCAACTATTCGGGACATCGAGCGCCGGCGTCCGGATGATCGCTTCTTCCTGCGCATACTCCAGGGCATGGGGCAGCACCAGCGACAGGAATACCAGTGCGGCGACTGTTGCGAGCACGTCGGCGAAGGCTCGCGTTGCCGGAGATAACTTGCCAACCACGGCCGTCATCCGCATGTGCTCCCCCTTTTCGAAGGCGACGGCGGAACCGAGCATCGCCAGCCACAGGAACAGAATGGAAGCCAGTTCGTCGGACCAGATGAGCGGGGTGTGGAAAACGTAGCGGCCGATCACACCGGCAAGCAGGACGGCGATTTCCGCTACCACGAGCAGTGCGACCGGCACTGCCAGACAGTGGCCGAGCAGGCGCTGCAGCCGCGCCGCACCGACGCTGATGGCGTCTCGCGGCAGGTCTGCCGCGGCATTCGTATGCGCGATGTTCATCGCTCACCCCAATTTTCCGGTGTATTTCTCCAGCAGCGCCCAGGCCTCATTGCCATATTTTTTGCGCCATTCAGCGTAAAAGCCCGACTTCGACAGCATCGCGCGGAACGGCGCTGGATCCGTTGTGTTGAAAACCATGCCTTTGGCTTGCAAGTCGCTTTGCAGTGAGACGTTCAGCTTGGCCACGTCGGCGCGGACGTCCAGTGCGGCCTGGTTCAAGTGCCGCGCGATGACGGGGCGTGTTTTCTCCGGTATGCGGTTCCACGCCCGCTGGCTGCTCATGCACCAGTAGCCGTCCCACATGTGATTCGTGATGGAACAGTACTTCTGCACTTCGTAAAGCTTGGCAATCGAGATAATGGACAGCGGGTTTTCCTGGGCGTCGACCACCTTGGTCTGCAGCGACGAGTAGACTTCGGCGAAGTTGATTGAAGCGGGCGCCGCGCCCAGATGCTGGAACAGTGATGTCCACAGCGGACTCACCGGCACCCGTATCTTGAGATTCTTGAGGTCAGCGGGCGAAGTAATCGGCCGGACGCTGTTGGTGATCTGACGGAACCCCGAGCTCCAGATATTGTCCATGGCCATTAGCCCGACCTTGGTGAACTGGGCACGCAGGTATTTTCCCAGATCGCCGTCCAGCGCCTGGTGTACCGCATCGTTATTCGCGAAGGCGAAACCCAGACCGTATATCGACGATACCGGGACCATCTGGGACAGTACGTTCACGCTGGAGACCATGAAGAAGTCGATGGCCCCTGCCCGCAGCTGGGACAGCATGTCAGAATCGTTCCCGAGTTGATTGTTGGGGAAGACATTGATTTGGACCTGCCCTCCCGTTTCCTTCGTGATGCGTTCAGCTGCCTCTCTGGCACGAATGTTCAATGGATGATTTGCCGGTAGATTGGTGCCGAACTTGAGATTGAATTCAGCGGCCCGAGCAAACCTTGGCATGATGAGTGCCGGGGCGGCCACTGCGGCAACGGTGCTGATCATGGCTTGACGCCGTGTAAATTTGTTCATGGTTCCTGTCTCCTTATGGTTCTGATAAGTCCTAGGATTTCTAGCCTTCGGTACCGCGCAAAGCTCTGACGAAATAATCAGGTTTTCCCATCTGTCCACCCTTCAATGCGATCTCCAGGTCGGAGAGATGCGGCTGAGCCGAAAGTACACGGCACAGCGGTGCGCCAGGCGCAAGCCGGGCTGTGACAACCAGTGCGTCGGGCGCAAGATGCTGTGTGACATGGCTGGACGTATCCCCGCCCGACACCAGCAGGCGCTTGATGTGGCCTGCCCTCAAAACGCCATCGACGAAGCGGCCCAGGCGCCGTGCCAGCAGCCGTCCGCCGACATGCTTCGCCGTATCCTTGCTCATGCCCAGCGACACGAGCAGCGACATCATCGCTGCGATACGGTTGTCGTCAGGACCGCGGGCGGTGTGGACCATCACGCTGCGGCCCGCACGCAATGCCGCAACCGCCACGTCGTGCATACGCTCCAGCTCGGCTTCCCATGTTTCATCGGCAACCAAGCGCGACGCATCCACAGCAAGGTCGACAAATCCATGCGCGATCGCGGTATCGACCTGCATCCTGCTCAGTGGAGAAGCGCTGCCAGACACAGCGAGTACCTGCGGGACGGGCTCAAAATGTTCGTATTGCGAGGTATCTACCGTGGGATTTTCGCCCACGTCGCGCAACCATTGGGTCGCCGCATATTCCAGTCCCGATGAGCCGACGCAGAACAGTGGGCCCGCACGTTCGGTGCTGAGGCGCTCCAGAAGACGTCCGACTTCTGTCAGATGATTTGGCGTAGTGCCGTCGAAAACGATACCACCCGGCTTCTCTGCAGTGATGCGAGCCAGTTCGTTATCCATGGCCGAGCGATCCAGTTCGTAGTGCGGCAACGTGAACTTGACGATCGGTTGGCGGGTTTGCGTTGCCAGATGCACCGCCAGGTCGGCCTCAGACATCGGCGTGGTTGGATGGCGGCTCATGATCGGGTGGCGATCCAGGCGGTATACGAGGCCATCGGTTCCGGAGCGGGCAAACAGCGTGCCGAAAACACAGTACCGCCCCAACGCAGGCGTTGCCGCTACGATTGGAATAGGACTTGCGCCAAATGCTTCCCGGGCAAGATCCATGACCCGGCCGATGCTTCCTACGTCGGCGGAACTGTCGAACGTGGAACAGACCTTGTAATGCACGATCGGCACAGGCAGCGCTGCCAGCGCTGCCAGCACTTGCGGCAAATTCCGATCCATCTCCTCGGGCGACATGCTGCGGCTATCGCCGGCGACGCCAATGGCATCAAACGGACCCAGCGCGCCAAGTGTTTCGATGCTGGGGGGCTTCAGGAACAGGGCGCAGCGCAGGCCAGCAAATGCGAGCACTTCCAACGCATCCGTCGAGCCGGTAAAGTCGTCGCCGTAGAAAGCCAGACGCAGCTTTGGGTTCGCATCCATGCTTCACATCCGTCCGAAATGAGAGAGCGCGCGGCTCAGTGCGGGATGGGTGGCGGCGTAAGCATCGAGGCTTTCGCCGGCCACCGCAGCCTCCCATCCTTCGCGCATGCTGGCAACGCCGGCGTGGATGCCGTCCGGGTGCCCGATGATGCCGCCGCCCGCAAGATGCATGAGGTCCGTGGATTGCAGCTGCCGGAACAGGTCTGGAGCCTGACCGGCCCATTGACCAGATGAAAACACGGGCATTACCGCCGGCACGCCAGCAAATGGAGAGAGGCAAGCGCGCGCAGAGCTCAGCACCGACTCGTCCGGTTCCCAGAACTTGCTGCGCAACCCGTTGACGTGCAGATGGTCGACCCCGGCCAGACGCCATAGCTTCTGATAGGCTTCAAAACTGAAGCCCAGTGCGGGGTGGCGCGTCATGCTGCCCCAACCGTTGCGGTGCCCATGAATCGGCAATTGCGAGTGCCGCCGCAAGTGTTCCACGCCTGCGAAGCCGGCCCAGTTAACGCTCACCATCACGCAGGTGCCGCCGGCGTGCAGCACTGTGTCGTGCCGACGCAGCATGTCATCGATCGAGCCCGAGATATTGAATGCGTACATAGGCATGCGCCCGAGACGGTCCGCATGCTTGTGCAACACCGGCATGACCGCTGCCACGCGACGCGCGAAGGGTTCGTACGGCGGATCGGCGAGCAGTTCATCGTCCTTGATGAAATCGATGCCGGCGCTGCAGAGATCGTCAACCATCGCCGCGGTCTGCTCCGCCGTCAGGCCGATACTGGGCTTGATGATGGTACCGATCATCGGCCGGCCGTGGACACCCGCCAGGCGGCGCGTACCATCGATCCCGAATGCCGGGCCGGGGAATTGATGGGCATAGTCCGTCGGCATGGTCAGATCAAGCAGGCGCAGGCCAGTGACTTCGCCCAGTTCGAACAAGTTGCCGGCCAGGGTTGCGAGCAGCACCGGCAGATTCGGACCGACGTTCTCGATCGGAAAGGCGATCTCGATCTCGGCGCGGTGATATACACCCTGGCTGCCGCGGCGCTCGACGTAGCCGCTATGCAGCGAAGGTTCCAACGCGGGCGGCAATGCATGGATATGCGTCACGCGGGCCCGCGAGCGTTCCTTGAGCTGGGCGGTTTCGCCAGGGAGCGCGAGAAAGGTGCCGCTCGACTGCTCGCCGGCTATGACTTGTGCAATCTTCTCGGCGGGAAGTGAACTCTCAACAAAGTAGCGAGCGGTGAACTCGGCACGTGCAGCGGTCATGGTCATGAATCCCTCTGAGTTTTTCTCCTGACAGTTGTCAGGCGCTTGTGATACGGAAGCTTGCGAATGAGACGATCATAGGTAGGCCGACATGGCGCCGCAAGCGATATAATCTTTTGAGGATGTGAGAAAATCTCACACAGTGACTGACCGAACCAACCGTCTTTTTGAGGGAAACGATGCATGGCCGCTCCACGCGTCTCGTTGAACGCTCTGCGTGCCTTTGAGGCCACCGCGCGTCTTGGCAGTTTCAGCGCCGCTGCAGACGAGCTATCTGTCACCCACGGTGCTGTAAGCCGTCAGGTTCGCATGCTCGAAGAAACATTCGGCGTATCTCTGCTGCAGCGCACGCCCCAAGGCGCGCAACCCACGCCAGAAGGCGAGCGCCTTGCGGCAGGTTTAAAGCGCGGCTTCGATGAAATCCACAGCAGCATCGATCAGCTCAAGCCTGGGCCGCTGACGCTTGCCTGCTCAACATCGATCATGATGTACTGGGTCCTGCCGCGACTGTCTCTCTTCCAACAAAAAAATCCAGACGTGGATCTGCAGTACCACATGACATCGGGGCCGCTCGATTTCACACGCGACAAGGTCAGCGTCGCCATCCGCCTGTCGTCGCAGGAGGTGCCGCGGGATGTCATCCGTACGGACATATGCAGTGAATTGGTAGGTCCCGTGTGTTCCCCCGAATATCTGAGGACGCTCGGGTTACGCACGACCGCGGATTTACAGCGGGCCCGGTTGATCTATTCGCGCACCCGTGAGCACGCCTGGTCAGAATGGAAACAATGTTACGACCCGACGATAGGGGAACTCGCCCTGGATGAAGGCTTTCCGCATTTTTATCTACTCATTCAGGCTGCGCGCTGCGGATTGGGCATCGCTAACGTACCGCGCATGCTCGTTCAAGACGACCTCAACAGCGGCACCCTGGTCGCGCCCTTCGGCTTCGTTGCCGGCCCCAACAGGCTCACGATCTGGGTCGCGTCGCATCTGACGGGACGCTCCGAAACCAGACGATTGGTTGATTGGCTGAGCAGTGAACTGGGTTCGGTTCCGGCTGAAAGCTCACATCGGATCCACCAACGATAACTGCGCCGGGTCGCTCTGCAGCAAGTCGTGAGCTCACGACCACCGCGATCGACCTGAACTTACCGCCGTATTGCCCCGTGGCCGACAACCCGCCTGAACGCGCGACCGCTCGGGCCTCGTTGGCAAGCAGCGAGGCCCGCCGTGCCATCCGAGGTGGCGTGCAGACGCGTGCGATGTCGCCAGCCATTGCCGTCACACGCACGCTTGCGACGACGTCCTCGCACGTGTCGTGTGCTGCTCCTGCAGCAAACATTATCCGCTGGAGCAGATCGCATCGGACCAGCGTCGGATCACGGTCAGCAGCAAAAGCAACGCCGCTGGCCGATGTCGCGATGTGAGCCGGGACAACCGTTGTTCGCCGGATGTGCGGAATGCACGCCGGGTTCTCGATCAATGCGCGAGCGCCGGCCTACCGATATCGCGGAGGCATGGGCGCAGCGCAACCGTCCAGATGGCTTTTCAGGCCGCGTACGACTAACGGCGCGCTCACCGAACAAGATGAAAAAAGCTCGCCGCAGCGAGCTTTTCAAACAACGGAGGAGAAATTTCCGAAAGGAAACTCACTCCACTCGATCATCAATGGCTGAGGTAAGCCTATGAATTGCTTTGCAATTTAATGGCACGTCTTGGCCAGTACCATTCGCGATACCACGCCAAGCCCATCGATTCTTGACCCAGCAACTACAGGCATAACCTCAGTTTTACCCTACCGCAACCGCCAGACACGCCGTTGAGCACGACGTGCATGCTACGAGAAGGATCCGCTAGCGGCAGATCCAAACCGACTGGCCTCCAGAATAGTCGGCGCGGTTCAATTCCATGACCGAAGTGATGACCACCCAAAAGCCCAAGAAACACTAAGGTGCGTACCCGTTCCTTGTTGAGCTGATCGACCAGTTGCTTGCCCAGGTTGAGAATAAGGATGCCGAATCGATCCTTTGCCTAAAATACAATGCTCGATTGCGACGATCAGGCCGCCAGCCGGCGTCCGCCCGTGCGACTCCCGTCAACTGACGATGCCGGCGACGCGGCCGTCACGCAGCGACGAGGATACACACTTGCACATTTTCACGCGTTGCAACACAGCTGTCGTCAGCGCCCCGCACCCGCGGCGGCGCGGCCGATGAAATCCGCCACCAGCCGCGGGTACGCCACGAGCGACAGATGGCTCGACTTGAGCGTCATGGTCTGCGCATGCAACTGCGCGGCGATCCGCCGTTGCACGCCTGGCGGCAAAGCGTGATCGTGTTCCGTGACGAGGTACCACGTGGGCTTGTCGTGCCAAGCGGCGTGACCGACCGGGTCCGCGAACGCACGCGCTGCGATCGGCTTGCCGACCGCGGCCAGCACTCGTGCAGTGGACATCGGGAGGTCGGCGCCCATCACGTTCCGGAACACCGTCGGGTCGTCCAGCCAGATCAATCCGCCGGCGTCCGGCGTCATCCCCTCCATCGGCGCGCTGAAACGCATCAGCATTCCAGTTGCGGATTCACCGCTGTCGGGCACCATCGCGGACAGGTACACGATCCCCTTCACCGTATCCGCATTGCCGGCCTCGGTCACGACGACACCTGCCCAGGAATGGCCGACCAGGAGGACATTCCCCGACTGGCGCCCGATGGCGCGCCGGGTCGCCGCGACGTCGTCGGCCAGCGACGTCAATGGCAACTGCACGGCAGTGACGTGATAGCCCTGTTGCTGCAGCAGCGGAATCACGCGCTCCCAGCTCGATCCATCGGCAAACGCACCATGCACCAGTACGATGTTCGGCACCCCAGGTGGCGACGCGTGCGCCGCAATGACGGGTCCGACAACCAGGCTGAACAGGCAGGCTCGTAATATACGGAACATAAAATCTCCTTTCAGTGAACGGCCGCGCTCCAGTGCGGCCCGACAGCGCAGGCGCTCAAGCCCCGTCGATGGACTTCGCGCCTTCGGCCCAGCGCGGCAAAAATGCGTCGTGCCGCAGTGCCGGCGTCATACCCCGGACCTCGACTTCAACCAGCCCGTGGGTCACGAACGGGTCCTGGGCCATCATCCGGTCGACCTCGGCGCGATCGGCGCAATGCGCGACGATCAGCCCACCCGTACGCGGTTCGAGCGGGCCGGCAACGATGATCTGCCCTTCCCGGGTGTGGGCGAGCAGCCAATCGCGGTGCGCGTCATGTTGTGCTGCGATCTCTGCGGCGGAACGGCGGTAAGTCAGTGTAACGATGAATAACATGTGGCCTCCTCGCAGTCACGCCATCAGCGTACGGGCAATAGCGGCGTGTACCTGGCCGTGCGCCTCCGCGATGGATCCCTCGCGCAGTTCCGCACCTTTTGTGAGGCGCTCCGCACGCACGACCTCGACGTGGTGGATGCCGAGGAAGCCAAAGAATGCTTTCAGGTACGCCTCCTGAAAATCCATGCCTGCCGCCGCGCCAGTCGAATACATGCCGCCGCGCGTGGACGCGACGATGACCCTGCGCCCGCCCGACAGGCCGACCGGACCGTCGGCCGTGTAGCGGAACGTGCGGCCCGGCTGGGCCACGCGATCGATCCAGGCTTTCAACTGGCTGGCGACGGAGAAGTTGTACATGGGTGCGCCGATGACGATGACGTCGCTGGCGAGGAATTCACTCACCAGCTCTTCGGATCTGACATGTTCGCGGACCGTCTGCGGGTCGTTCGCCGGCGCGCTGCCGGCACCGCGGAACCCGGCGGCGACGGGACCGGTCAGGTGCGCGACCGCGTCGGCGACGAGGTCGCGATAGACCACGCGGGCGTCGGGACGCTCATGGCGCAGGTCCTCGACGATCATTGCGCTGAGCAAACGGGAGGCGGAAGCGTCGCCGAGGACGCTGGAATCGAGATGCAGGATTTGCATGATGGTTTTGTCATAGGAGGAGTCAACGGGACTGAACTATAGAACGGTGATCCTGCCGTCACTAGTCGTTGCAAAGAGAACAGATTGTTCTTAATTTGGTACACTCGGATCGTTGAACAGCACTCCCGGAAGATCGACAAGGCAGCCTTGGAAGACCTGAACGAACTCGCGATATTCGCTGCCGTCGTGACGCACGGCGGCTTTTCCGGCGCTGCCCGCGCACTCGGCATTCCAAAATCCCGCGTAAGCCGCCGTGTCGCGGAGCTCGAGGAAAGACTCGCGGTGCGCCTGCTGCAGCGCTCGACGCGTTCCGTCAACGTCACCGAAGTCGGAGCGGCGTTCTTCGCCCACTGCGAGTCCATCGGTGCCTCCGCCCGGGCCGCGTATGAAGTGGCGGCGCAGGCGAATGCAAAGCCCTCGGGACGGCTACGCGTCAGCTGTCCGATCGGCGTCGCCCACCTGTTCCTGGCACCTCTGCTGTCGCGATTCATGCTGGAGAACGCCGACGTGCGGCTCGAACTGGACCTGACGAACCGCCGCGTCGACGTGATCGGCGAAGGCTACGACGTGGCGATCCGGATCCGCTCGACGCTGGAAGATTCCGACCTGGTCGTACGCCATTTCGGCGTCAGCACCCAGCGACTCGTTGCCGCGCCGTCGTTCGTGCAAGCGCACGGCCCTTGCAATACCGTGGACTCGATCCAGGGCATCCGGGGCCTTGGTCCCGCCGGGATCAGGGGCGATCGCCCCAAATGGCGGCTGACCGCGCCCGACGGCACGACGGTCGAGGTCAAGTACATTCCTGCCGTCGCCAGCGACGACGTCTACCTGATGTCGCGCATGGCGCTCTCCGGCGTCGGCGTCGCGCAATTGCCTCTCCATGTGTGCGACAGCGATATCCGGCAAGGTCGACTGGTCATCCTTCTGCCGGACCACGCGCTGCCCGATCATCAGCTGCATGCCGTTTACCCGACGCGGCGCGGCATGGTCCCAGGAGTGAAGGCGTTCATCGACCTGCTCGCGGCCGAATTGCCGAAGGTCATGCAGCGGGCCCATCTGGATTTCCAGGCCGCCATGGCAGGTTCGACGTGAGCATGGCACGCCGGGCCTGAGCGGCCAAAGCAGTCCTAGAGCGGCGCGGTAGATGCGCACGAGGATCGGGGGCCGGCGGAGCGCTTCTGCAAATACGTTCTCGATAAGCAAGTGGATATGAGATCACGGGCGTGCCGCATGCACGCCATGTTCCGTTTTTTATTGTTGTTGTGTTCGTACTGGACACGGTGGGGTACTGCTTCAAACGTGTAAATCAATTGGATTTCTAGCAAATTCGAACTTTCCGGGCAAAAACTGGAAGAAACACGCCCGTTTTATACATATTGTTGGCTAAAACAAATCTAGCGGAGACAGCCTTGAAGCCAACGATCTTCCATCGGCCGCCGACGTAGCACGGCATCCGCTCGTTCCGCCGACCTGTCAATCCACAACACCAACGTTCCGCAGGACCGCCGTCAGGCGTGCCCTGGCGTCGTCATGGCCGTGCATCGCAAGAGACATCGCGAGTCGGTCGGGCTTCGACCTGACCGCACTCTGTTCACGGAGTCAGTCCGTCATGCCGGTAAGAACGTCTCATCCTTTTTGGGGAGTTCAAGCATGACTTGCCTGCCTCCTGGCTTCGAATCTGAACCATTTCACCAGCGCTAGCCGAGCCGGTCGGCGCGCTGTGTATCCAGCGGTGTCACTGCCGCATACCGGTAACTCATGATTCATTTTTTCTTGGAGCTAATATGAGACAAAGCCATATCCTTGCGCTGGCTACCGTGACGGCCAGCCTGCTGGTCGCTTGCGGCGGCAGCAATACCGGCAGCAGTCCGGTCGCAGCATCGGCCGGGCGTACTGCCGCCACCGTCGGCTCGGCCACCAGCTATACGAGCGTGACGTGGAGCGGCGGCGGCTACGTCACCGGCCTCATCTACCATCCGACCAGCTACGGCGTCATGTACGCACGCACCGACGTCGGCGGCGCCTACCGCTGGAATAATTCAGGGGGGGCGTGGACGCCCATCACCGATGGCATCGGTTTCAACGCGGGTGAAGCTACCTACCACGGCGTCGAAAGCATCGGCCTCGACCCGACCAACGACAACAAGGTTTACCTGGTCACGGGCATGTACTCGCACGACTGGCAAGGTACCCCGATCAACGGCCGTATCTATGTCTCCGGCGACCGCGGCAATACGTGGTCGCACTACGACCTGCCGTTCCCGGTGGGCGGCAACGAGAACGGCCGTGCCATCGGCGAACGCCTGAAGCTCGATCCGACCAACCCGTCGACGATG